>Ga0307425_1000360_pt1 | contig 28588 bp, 14 predicted proteins | sample SalMarWE160330MG_FD_202152 | JGI IMG/M metagenome (GOLD analysis project Ga0307425, IMG submission 202152) | Salt marsh sediment microbial communities from the Plum Island Ecosystem LTER, Massachusetts, United States - WE1603-30 | ecosystem: Environmental > Aquatic > Marine > Intertidal zone >...
AAAAGATGCTGGGAAAGGACTTTTATAACACACTAACCAGGGAAAAATCAGATAAATATGACAACAGAAAGATCGATGAAAATTTTCTTAAAGAACTGGTAAAGGATTTTAATCAGAATTTTTATGTATGTGGTCCCGATAAGTTTGTTGAGGATATTCAGGTCATACTGGAAAAACTCGGGACATCTACAGATTCAATTGTACTTGAAGAATAATCTTTTATTTAGCCCGATTTAAAAATGTAAAAATCCCTTCACACATATTTTTAAAATCAGGATTAAAAGTTAACCTGCGAAAGATTTCATTTCCCGGAATTAACTTCTCGTCAATCAGGTTCGTTTCCCCGTATTTAACTATTTTATTTTCTGCGGATTTACATTCATTAAACTTTTTAGTGTCATCCGAATAATGCAGGCAATTTTTATAATCTCCATTTCTTCCATAATGCGGATTATCCGGCGAGATGTGTATTGACACGTGTGAAAAATTAAGGATATTTAACTCAGGGTAAGAACTTTCTTTCTCCTCAATTAATGGATCTGAATTTTTACTGGGATTATTCTTATAAACAATTAATTTTTTTCTTCCCGTTAATTTTTCAGAAAAAAAATCCAAAGTTGCTTCAGGAAGAACGGTTGTATCATCTTCACTTAAAACAATTATTGCAGGTATACTTACTTTATTTTTGGTTTCTTTCAACATTTCAGTAAGACGATAGATCTGGTAAACTCCATTTACAGGATAAGATTCATATTTTGCATAATCCTGATCTTTTTCAATTCTTTTCCACTTTTTAAATACCCCAACTACTCTCGCAAACTGTGCAAGTGCAGATATTTTAATTGAGGGAGAAATTGCAGCGATTCCGCTGATTTTCAAATTGCCCGGATTTAATCCGTAATAAAAAGCAAGCGCCCCGCCGGCAGAAAGACCCAGTATGTAAACATCATCGACATCTTTCTCCAAGTTTTTTATTCCGTATTCAATAGCTGCAAACCATTCCTCCAGCTTTATATTTAAAAGATGTCCGGGTGTGGTTCCATGTCCGGGAAGTAAGATTGAACGAACCAAAAAATTTTTCGAACTAAAATATTCTCCGATATCTCTCATGGCAAAAGGAGTATCCATAAATCCGTGAACCAGTAAAATTCCTCTTTTCCTGTTATTGATCCTGGAGAAAGTGTCTGTTTTAAATTCAAATGGAGATATGGATTCCAAAATTTCTTCGCTTTTTGCAGGATCAATTTTGGGGAAGACACTTTCTTTTCTTAAAAAATCCTTCGTTAACAATATATATTCATCGAATGGTTTATTGTAATCAATCATAATTAAAATATAAGAATTTTAATTTAGGATTACCCTAAGCTAAAAAAGTTACTTAAAATGAAAATCGGTCAACAACCAACTGTTATCAACAACAAATATTTGCAATCCACTAAATTGATTTGAAGAACAATTATGTCCTGTAAATTTAATCACTAAATTTTCTTGGTTTCCTAAAAATAGCTCAAAAATAATTCTATGTGTGGTTACCTACCCTAACAAATAATGACTTTTAATTTTATTTTATGTATAATGGTATTCGGGAGGAGTCAACAAAAATTAGGAGAGAAAGATGAGCACTCTTAATCTACCATCACTGACTCTGGCTAACTGGAAAGATACTCGAGATACTCTGCATAAATATTGCAAAATGGCTGGTGCAATAAAAGAAAGTTTAAGTGTACCACATCCTCATTGGTGGCACATAAGCTTGCGAATTACGGATAAAGGTTTATCAACCACACCGATTCCGAAAGATAAAAATACACCGGGACAGAACTTTGAACTGATTTTTGATTTTATGAATCATCACATCATAATTGAATCAAATTTCAGAGAAATAAAAAGAATCAAATTAACAGGACAATCACTGAGTGCTTTGTGTGAAGAAACCTGCAGTCTCCTGAAAGAAATAGGCGTAAAAACTTCAATTAATAAAGAAGTATTCCGTGACGGCAAATCGGGAAGATATGATCAGGAAGCCGTTTCCAATTACTGGATTGCATTGAAAGAAGTCAGTTCAATTCTCAATTCATTCCGTTCCGAATTAACGGGAATGAAAAGCCCGGTACAATTATGGCCACACCATTTTGATCTGGCAATGAGCTGGTTTTCGGGAAGGTTGATTCCCGGTAATGATCCAAATGACCCTGAATCATCTGAAGAACAAATGATGTTCGGATTTTCAACCGGAGATGAAATAATTAATGATGCATATTTTTATATTTCCGCTTATCCAGTTCCGGATACATTCCCCAATTTTGATATGCCTGCCGATGTAAAATGGTCTGATGATGGATTTACAGGAGGTGTAATGATGTATGATGATTTTGCAAAATCGGATAATCCACAGGAAAAACTTCTTAATTATTTTAGAACTTTTCAATCTGCCGGAGCAAAGCTGATGAGTTAATGTCCAGCAAGTAGCTTACCAGACTAAGCATCGCACCTAACGCTCTTATTAACTTGCTTAATATGCTATAATAAATTAATCTAATGTATTAATATTTTAACATTTCAGTATAAATAATTATTTGTATACATTTTAAAAATTTATTGGAGTTTCATTAAAAGGAATTACCTAATGTGCAGAATATTCAAGCGCAACAATAAAATACTATTGACTTTATTTCTACTTTTCTCATCTCTTTTATTTGCACAAAATGTTAATCTGAAATTTATTGAAACAAGTGATGTGCACGGGGCAATTCTTCCTTACAACCTTGTGAATGATACTATAATGAATTCTTCACTCGCTCAGGTTTATACTTATGTAGAAAAAGTGAGACAGAAAAAAGATCAGGATGTAATTTTACTGGATGCAGGAGACATTCTGCAGGGAGACCCTCTTGTTTATTATTACAATTATGAAGATACCGCTTCAAAACATATTTATGCAGAAGCAATGAACTATATGAAATATGATGTTGCAACAGTTGGTAATCACGACATAGAAACAGGGCACAATGTTTATGATAAATTCCGGACAGAACTAAACTTTCCCTGGCTTGCAGCTAATGCAATTAATACTGAAACAGGCAAGCCTTATTTTCAACCATATTTCATTACTGAAAAAGATGGAATTAAGATTGCAATTCTTGGTATGATAACCCCTGCGATTCCCAACTGGCTGCCAGAAAAAATTTGGAAAGGAATTGAATTCGAGGATATGATTGAAACAGCAAAGAAGTGGGTAAAAATAATTTACGAGAAAGAAAAGCCTGATCTATTAATTGGTTTATTTCACTCGGGTGTTGACTACACTTACGGTGGTCAGACAAAAGATTCATACCGGAACGAAAATGCCAGCAGGCTTGTTGCGGAACAGGTCCCCGGTTTTGATATTGTATTTGTTGGTCATGATCACGTGGGATGGAATTTTAAAACAGTAAATGTAAAGGGTGATTCTGTTTTAATAGTTGGCCCAAAAGCAAGAGCAAGAACGATAAGTGTCGCAAATGTTTCTATGAATTATAATTCAAACCTTCATAAATGGGAAAAAGAGTATATAGCCGGCGAAACAATCCAGACTTCCGATTATGAACCGGATGCCGGTTTTATGAAAAATTTCAAATCACAACTCGATATTGTTAGTCGCTACGTTTCAAAACCACTTGGGATTATTGACAAAACCCTTTCTGCAAAGGAATCCCTGTTCGGTCCCTCATTATTTGTTGATCTGATACAAACATTCCAGCTTGCAACAACAGGTGCTGATGTCTCTTTTGTATCACCGTTATCCTTCAGTGCAGAGATTGACAGTGGAGAGATTTATGTTAGGGATATGTTTAAGCTATATCGCTATGAAAATTTTCTCTACACAATTAGATTAACTGGAAAAGAAGTAAAAGACTTTTTGGAATTTTCTTTCGGCAATTGGTTTAATCAAATGAGTTCAGCCGATGACCACTTGCTGAACTTTAAAAAGGATGAAAACGGGAACTTAGTTTATTCTAAACAAAACCACTCACCGGGGCTGGCACAGGTTTACTATAACTTTTCATCAGCAGCGGGAATCAACTACGCAGTTAATGTTACAAAACCTGAGGGTGAACGGGTAAATATAAAATCGTTATCCGATGGGACACCTTTCGATTTAACTAAATCTTACACAGTTGCTGTTAACTCATACCGTGGAAACGGCGGAGGTGGACATTTAACACGAGGTGCCGGAATTCAAAAAGATGAACTTGCCAAAAGAATTATTACTTCAACAGATAAAGATCTTCGGTATTATATGATGAAATGGATCGAGAACAATAAAGTCATCACACCAAAAATTATAGGTAACTGGAAAGTAATTCCTGAAGATTGGTGGAAAAAAGGAAAAGGGAAAGATTTTAAATTACTTTTTGGCAAAAGATGACATATTACTGTAATATTTTATTCCTACAAAGGACAGATTGGGTATAAACTGTTACTCATTTGGTCACTTGTACACATATTAGTTAAGAAAAGTACGCCATTTTTATTTTAGTAAAATCATCTTCTTAACATTTTTAAAATTATCTTGATGATCCGGGCTTTCAGCCTGAAGTAAATAAATATAAACTCCCGAAGAAAGATTTGAGGCATTCCAGTTTACCTCATAATAACCGGCAACCTTCACTTCGTCAATTAATCTCGTTACTAATTCGCCAAGGATATTAAAAATGTGAATATTAACCTTGCTGGTAAAAGGAATAGAATATCTTATAGTGGTAGAAGGATTAAATGGGTTGGGATAGTTTTGATACAAATTATATTCTGTCGGAAGTTGAGAAGATTCTTCTTTTACCCCTACTATCCCGGAAACTATTACGACAGCGGTTGATGTTAAATTTGTAAGTTGATCTTTTGCTTCAACTGTATAATCTCCCATTTGATTCGGGGCATAGAACCAACCTTCGTTATTGATTGAACCACCATCCGAACTCCACTGAACAGAGAAACTCATTGGATTGTCGAACTGGTCGAAACCATATGCAATAAACTGAATCGAGTCTCCGGGAGCTATTTCAACAGAATCAGGAGAGACAAACATCGATGAAAGCATTTGTTCATATGCCTGAACGTAGAAAGAGTCGGCTTTCGATTGAGTATTATTTGTTTGAGATACTGCATTAATTCTAACCAGATTTTTTGTTCCTGCAGACACATCAGGGGGAATTGTAAAATTGATAACAGATCTTCCACCTAATAAAGAGTCGAGCGGAACTGAAAAATTAGTCTCACCTTGTAGCCAACCTAACTCATCTTCAATTGTTAAATTAATTTCATCATTCGGGTACAAGAAATTATGCAAAAAACATATAACGGAATCTTTCAAACCAATTGCTGTAAATGAGGTATCCTCTGAAACTGATATAGTTAACGAAATCATTTCACTAAGCCAATTATTGAAATCAACAGATTCGCTTACTAAATCACCATTGCCGGAACCCGCGCCGCCAGGTCCGCTCGCATCGCCCCACCAGTTATTTTGTGCATCAACTGTGATAAAGGAAGACGTATTTTTTAGTCCGTAACCAGAATTGTCGAATATATTATTATAATTAACAACTGCATCTGCGCTGTCCACAAGTTTTATTGCATCTCCGGCATCACCAGAAATCGAGTTGCTCTTTATTTCTGCGTAGGAATTATTAAGATGAATGCTTGAACTGTTACCGGTTTGGTCTTCAATTGTATTGTTCTCAATAACCAATTTATTTGAATTTGTACTATTAATTCCAATGTTGTTTTGTACTATCCAGTTTTTTATTATGGAAATATTTGTTGAAAAATCTATATTTATTCCAATATTGTTACCTTCTATTACGTTTGAATTTAAATCAACTTTCCTTGAGGTTTCAATAAAAACACCTGTGTTATTAAACCGCATATAATTTCCTTCAATTACAGATTCTGCGTTATAATTATAAACTCCAGTTTCAATTGGAATTTGAATTAATAAAGATTTATCAGCGCCAAAAATATTGTTGATAACTTTATTACCCAGGGTTTTTGTAACTCCAAAAACTTCAGCCTCATTAACCAATTCAACCCCGGATTCACCGCCCGCTATTATATTCCCATCTTTTGTATTGTTTCCGCCAACAACATTGTTTAATGATTTGGTAATTCTAACCCCAACTATATTCGACCTCGCTTCATTACCCTCAAGATTAACTCCAATATAATTAGCTGTTATAATATTATTTGAGCCACCTTTTATATATATCCCAAAGTTATTACCGGAAATAACATTTCTAAATGCAAAATCACTGTTACCAATATAGTTAAATGATGAATTTAGCAAACTAATTCCATAAGAATGTATATTTAAACTTTGACCATCTTTATTTAATCCAATTATATTACCCTTAATTTCATTTTCAATAGCATTTGTCAATTTTATCTGCACACTATTATTTCCGGATATCACATTTCTCTCTGAATCAAAATTTCCACCAATAAAATTTTCATCACTTTGAAAGATGTCAATACCGATATTGTTAGAAATTGGGGTTAAACCATCTAAGCTCAATCCAATATAATTTGCCTTAACAATATTTCCAGTAGCGTTATAACCATTTATAGATATACCACTGCTAGAATTACTAAAAGTATGCCCTGATATAATATTTCTGTAAATAAATGATGAACCGCCAATGATATTATTGGAAGAATTTTCAATCACAATTCCATTTTCTTCATTCTCTAGCTGTTCAAGCCCGCCGCTCTTTAATCCAATTATATTTCCTTCTACAGTATTTTCAGTTGCATCTGTTCCTATTATAAATACTCCACCGCCATGATTACCGGAAATAATATTTCCAAAACCCGATCCGGGTTCTTCAATTATAGAACCAATATGGTTACTAAAGGCATTTTCAACCCTTACACCATCATTCCAATTGCCAATTGCACTTGAACCATCTAAGGATGTGCCGATGTTATTGCCTGAAACTGCATTTCCAACACTATGATTTCCTATAATTAATACTCCGTTAGCTCCATTACCCGAGATTACATTTCTTTCTTCAGGCGTATCTCCGCCAACAGTATTTGTTAATCCGTTTTCAATATAAACTCCATTCTGCTGGTTCCCTAGGCTATTCGTTCCGTTGTAATTAGTTCCGATCATATTACCTTGTAGTTCATTGGTTTTCGTTTCATTTATTTCGTCCCCTATAATACTCACACCATTTATTACATTACCTGAGATTAAATTTTTCCTGATTGTATTTTCGCTTGCCTGAGCTTCCAATAAAATACCGTTTTTTTCGTTTGGAAGAGCAGCATTTCCCCCAATGTTTGTACCTATATAATTACCTTCAATAATGTTAATGTCTGCAATGTCGCCTGTAATTGTTATCCCATTACCTTTATTTCCTGATATCACGTTTTTTTTATTTATAAGATCTCCACCAATTTGATTTGAATGGCTTGAAAGAATATGTATGCCATCTCCTCCATTTCCAATCCCCTTTGTATTATTATCGTCGGTTCCTATCTTACATCCATATATTATATTTTCAAAAGTCGAGGTTAATAGTATGCCATGACCCTTAAATCCGTAAATTGATAAGTATTTAATTTCACTTTTCCTGCCGTCAAGATTTATAGTAAATCCATTTGCATTTTCCCCTGCATTACTTCCATCAATATATATTTGATTTGTACCTCCATCGATAACAACCTTATTTAAAATAACAGGATACTCTGAATTTGGTATTATTATATGAGGAGTATTGCCGGGTATATCAAAAATAATTTTTATTGTTTCTTCATTTGCATTTGATTCTTCTAATGCTGCACGCAAAGTGCAAGGGGGATTTCCATTTATTTGTGCTCCACCAATATCTCCAATACCGTCACCAGGATTTAAATCGTGTTCATCACCTGCTGTATTAACAACAATTGTAGTAATTACTTCTCCACCCAATTGAAGAATATTACCATTATCACCAACAGCATAAAGATGCGTTGAATCAATTCCCCAAATACCGTTTACAGTCATTCCGTTTTGTGCATCTGTTTGAGTGGTCATCTCTTGCCAGGTTTGACCATCAAACGTCGCAATGAATGATCCAAATCCATTCCCATCAAGTCTATCTTTATAACCGCATACAAAAACATTATCAGCAGTTAATCCCCAGATGCTTTTCAAATGCGCTGTACCAATCCCGGTTGTTGAATTCCAAATTTCCTGTGTACACTGTCCATTTTGCAGATCGCCTGTGAAGTGATAAACCTGATTATCAAACATAGCAAACGCATTGTTAGTCTCAGCTGCCCAAACTTCTGCTTCAAGTGAACCCGAATATGGTGATGATGTCCAATTCCAGCTATATGTACCGTTTGTACTGCAATCTTTCCAATGATAAACTCTACCGGCATCATAGGAAATTGTATAAATTTCATTTGAGGAAATACCATGAATAGATGACAAATCTGAAAAATCCGGGAAAGAATTAAACTCCTCAGTCCACGTTGAGCCATTAAAATGCATAAGGACACCCCCGCTACCGTCTTTACCAACCACATATAAGTTTGATCCGGATGATCCCCAAATATCTGAGGCTTGAAAGGCTGGTTCATAGAATGTACTCCAGCTATTTCCATCATATTTTAAGACAGTAGAATTAAAATTACCAAACTGGCTATCCTGCATTAATGCATATATTTCATTATTCGAAAATCCAATAATCTTAGTGATGATATCTGAGACTCCGGAATTCATCGCCAACCAGTTATCACCATCGTAATGAAGTACTGTGCCATTTTCGCCTACAGCATAAATGTTATCGGACGAAGTACCCCATATATCATTTAAATTTTCTGTTATGCCTGATACCATTTTTGTCCACTGGGGTTGAGAAAAAATTTTGAAAGAAAAGAGAAAGACAACAACAGTAGATAATAACAATAACTTGTAAAGTCGTTTCATTTTAGTCTCCTTAAGCAATATTGGGAGAAAAACCTTTTAATTCTTAGTTTGTTTTGTAATTAAAAACCTTCACCGGCTTTGTTATTTATTTCCTTTCAAAACTTTTAGCAACGTTAAGTGAGGAGTTATTTCAGCAACAATAATTTTTTAGTGGCTGTATAATCACCTCCCTGAAGCCTGTAGAAATAAACACCGCTGGCTAAACCTGACGCGTTAAATTCAATCTCATAAGTACCAGCTGGTTTGTATTCATCTATCAAAGTTGCAACCTCTCTGCCGAGGATATCAAATATTTTAAGTGTTTGCCTGCCAGTAACAGAAGTATGCCACCTGATAATTGTACTGGGATTAAAGGGGTTAGGATAATTCTGGTATAATTCATAACCTGAAGGGACAGAAGCATTATCAATTTCTCTAACAGATGTTACTACCTCTCCCCCTGATGTTGTTTTTACTATCTTTCCATGAGGACCAACTAAATACCCTGTGTTTTCATCCGTAAAATACATCGCTCCAAAGCTAGTGCTCCCTGGCAAACCGTCTGTTAAATCAGACCAGCTATTACCGCTGTCTGTTGTTTTGAACAAAACATGTACAGGTATACCAAATGTATCAGAAACACTAATCAAATATCCGATGCTATCACTAACAAATTGTAATAGTTTCGGTACACTATGATTATCAATCGTGGCATCCGTCCATGTTTCGCCTTTATCTGTCGTCTTAAATACCATTCCTTTCTTTCCGAAAAAGCCGGTGGTTGAATTAACAAAAGCAACCTTGCTATTTAAATCTTCCTTGTTTGTTCCTACAGCAAGAGTGTCCCAGTTATCACCACCGTCGGTTGTTCTGTAAAGAGTTGAACTCCCAGATATAAATCCAAGATTTTCATCAGCGAAGTAGACATATTGTTTATCATACCTATCATTATTGATATTCAGTGGAGTCCACATTGTTCCACCGTCGGTAGTTTTTATAGCTCCATCACCTGTGAGTGGGTCTCTATAAACTACAAATCCACGGTTGTTGTTAACAAAATAGACGTCCTGAAAAATTGAAGTTGGTGATGCACCGGTGTTCAATTCATTCCAGATATTACCTCCATCTGTGGTTTTTATTAATTTTGAACCGGCTATAAAACCAGTCATTTCATCAACGAAAAAAATAGAGTTGACAAAGGCAAAAGAAGGTGAAAAGGAAGTATCAACATAAACTACATTCCAGTTGTCTCCTGCATCAATAGTTTTATATACTTTTAGCATCGAAAAATCAGGACCGCTTACACCAGCAGTATAGCCAACAGATGGTGAGAGAAAGTAAACTCCATAAAAGCTTGTGGAAATATCACCACTTATCTGAGTCCAGTTTTCTCCGCCATCAATTGTTAGTAATATTATCCCATTATTGCCAAAAGCATATGCTGAATCAGCAGAAACATGAGTAATTGAATGAATATACTCATGATCTTCATTATTGCCTTTTTCCCACGTATCTCCTCCATCCCTGGTGTAATAAATTGTGCCGTCATAACCACCAATAATAGCGTTAGCATCACTGCCAACTGATAGTGCCTTCATATAAGCAGTTTGAACAGCAAAAACTGAATCCCACGAAGAACCATTATCGGTACTTCTAGCAACTATGTCTGAATTAGTAGCCGGTTCATATCCTAATATAAAGATCGGATCGTTCTGTAATGTTTTATGAAGAGGAGGAGAAATATTTTTATCTACGCTAGCACCGCTCTTCCATTTTCTTGAATAAAGAGCCACTCTACGTGCATTATTCGTGGAGTGATTTTTACTTAACGGATGCCATTGGTCAGAGCTTTCAGGATCATTGGGATCCGTTACAGGGTCTTTTAAATATATATTGGTTCTATTACTATCATTGCCATCATTTTCACCAATAGCAATGCCTCTGCCGGTTGCTGTAAATATTGCATCATTTAATAATTCGTCTTCAGATATAGGAACAGTAGTAAAATCTTTACCACCATCTATAGATGAATATATATTACCAATGGAAACAAGTACTACGCTTTTTCCGTCCGTTGCTACCGAAGAAATAGGTTTATCAAATGTTGCCAATTCCTCTAAGCTTTTTATTTGTTTAAAACCGCCTGAGGAAGGAGACAAACCAAATATATGTGATTTGTCCGTATACTTATCATGAGTAAGAACAAAAATTACATCATTTGCAGTATCTAATGCTGCATCTGTTACTTCTTCATGTAAATATTTCTCTAACTCTTTTTTCCCTTTTTTATTTGCATATATTAATGAACCTCCGCTGCCGCCGAATACAACACCATCTGGTACATTAATAGAAGTTGTGAAATCATCTCCGGATGGGAATGGATTTTGCCAATCCCAAATTGTCGGATAATCAATTTGCGGAAATAAATTAGTACTAAAGCACACAAGAAATAAAAAAAATGTCACTTTTTTTAACATTTTAACGCCTTTTTCAATTATTAGTTCTTTACCAAATTATCTAACTTGTTTTAACTATAGTTCAGTTTAAGGCAAAAAACTTTCACCGCTATTTAAAAAGTTTTATTTTTTAGTTGCTTTTAAGGTGGCGAACCAGTACCTTATAAAAAATATTTCCCTTCCAAATGATCAAATAAAAAATTATAAACTTGTAAATCACTCTATTATGCGGCTTTTCAAAATCGAATATCTGATTTTTTTCTTGTTTTTCATTACGGGAAACGTCTTACTTTATTCTCAGGATAAAAATCAAAATGATAACGATAATAGGGAGGGGAAACATTACTACGAGATTGCCGATAGTCTTTGGCATGTTGCAGAATATGACAGTTCCAATTTTTATTTTGAAAAAGCTGCTTCAATCTTTCTAAGAAAAGGTAACTGGAATAAACTGATCTCCTGCTACTGGAATATTGGAGTCAACGATCGCTATCTTGGGAAATTTGACAATGCTTTAGATTATCTGGATAAGGCAATTGATATAGTAAATGAAAACATTTCTGATAAAGATTCAATATTAGTGGATATTTATAACTCAAAGGGCGTCATATTTTATGATCGGGGTAATTATGAGGAGGCATTTAATATTTACAATAAAACCTTGGAACTAAGTCTGAAAAAATTCGGAGACGAGCACACTTCAACCGGCAAAGGGTTCCACAACGTGGGCTTGATTTATTACAGATGGGGCGATGTTGGAAAGGCAATGGAATATTTTGAAAAAGCGCTTTCTATCTGGTTAAAAACATTAGGACCTAAACACAGCTTTATTGCAAATTGTTATACGAACATTGCCAATGTTTTATATGTGAAAGGAGATATTGAAAAAGCAATTGAATATGATGAAAAAGCCTTACACATCTGGAAAGATAAGCTGGGTGAAAAGCATCCTTTTGTTGCATACAGCTACAATAATTTAGCAAGCTCCTATCAGTACCTGGGTAAACTCGATAAAGCTTTAACCCTTGAAAAAAAGTCCCTGTCAATTAAAATGCAGCTTGGAAAGGGAAATCCCGACCTGGCGGAAGATTTTGCAAATATTGGAAGTGTATTTACAGATCTGACGCAATTCGATAGTGCATATATTTATTTAAATAAATCACGGGAGCTACAGCGGCTTGCAAAAAATAAAAATCATCTTGTAATAGCAACAAGCTATCTCAGGCTTGCAGAGTTATCGTTAAAGCAGAAGCAATATTCCGAATCGATAAATTATTATGATTCTGCACTTGCATTTACGTATCAAAAAATTCTTTTCGTTAATTCTTCAGATAAAATTAACTACAAGGAAATACCCAGGAATGAGATTTTTATTACCTCATTAACAGAAAAAGCAGAAGCTTATTACCAAAAATATTTAAATCTCACACATAATAAAAATGATTTGATAAACTCTCTTTTAAGTTATCAAATAGCTTCGCAGGTTATTGAACATTCAAGAGGTGAATATTTTCGTGATGAATCAAAATTTCTTTTAGGTAAAAAAGTATCGAATGTAAACAGCAAAGGTTTGGAAATCGCATTTGAACTCTATAAAATAACGAACGATAACAATTATAAAAAAATTTGTTTTGAATTTGCTGAAAGAAATAAAGCACGGATTTTATTTGATGCTATTAATGAAGCCGAAGCAAAAAGCTATTCGAATATACCGGATTCGCTTTTGAATGTGGAAAAAAACTTCAAATCTAAAATTGTGTTCTACGAGACAAAACTTCTGGAAGCAAAGGAAGACAACGACTCAAGTCTAATAGTCGAGAATGAAAATAAGTTTTTTGAAATTGAAGAAAAGTACGACAAATTAAAAAGGACTTTCGAAAATGAATATCCGGAATATCATGAGTTGAAATATGCAAAGCCAATTGTTAAAGTCTCCAGATTACAATCACTGCTTGGGACTAATGATGCATTAATCGAATATTGTATTGTAAAAAATAATCTTTACATCTTTACTATCACAAAAAGCCTTTTCCGTTTAGATAAAATAGAACTGGATCGTTCACTCAATGATATGGTGATTTCCCTACGCCGTTCGCTTTTAAATTTAGAATTTTCTGAATACTTAAACACTTCCTTTTCCCTTTATGAAACTCTAATTAAACATGTTTATGAAATATTAAACAATACCTCAAAAATATATGTTATTCCTGATGGCATTTTAAATTATCTTCCTTTTGAAATTCTGCTCACTCAGAATATAAAAACAAACAATCCTGATTTTTCAGCATTACCTTACCTGTTAAACAAATACGATATAAGCTACCAGTTCTCGGCTTCCCTACTTAACGAAATGAATTTTCATTCACGCAAGGGTAAGGAGGGAAAATTTATCGGTATCGCGCCGGTTTTTGATGAAGATCAAAAAGAAAAATCCAGGATTAATAATCTGATTGATACAACATTAATAACATCTGTTAATATAAAAAGATCAGTGAGAGTAAACGGTGGAGAATACTCTGCACTTCCTGAAACTCAAAAAGAAGTAACGAGAATTCTCAAATTGTTTATAGATAAGCATAGATCTGGTAAATATTACCTGAGAAAAGATGCCAGGGAAGAATTATTAAAATCAAGCAATATTAAAAATTATGGGTTTATCCATTTAGCCACACACGGTTTTATAAATGAAGAAAATCCAAAACTATCCGGGATCCTTTTTTCAAAGGATGAAAAGAATGATGATGGCATTTTATATTCTAACGAGATCTATAATTTAGATCTAAACGCCGACCTAGTGGTATTAAGCGCCTGTGAAAGCGGATTGGGCAAAGTTGTTAAAGGTGAAGGAATTATAGGATTAACACGAGGATTTCTTTATTCGGGAGCTAACAATGTCGCTGTTTCGTTATGGCAGGTCGGTGATAAATCTACTGCCGGGTTAATGATGTATTTTTATGAAAATGTCTTAAATGGATTATCGTATTCGCAATCATTAAGAAAAGCAAAACTGAGAATAATTAAAGAGAAAAAATATGCTTACCCCTCAGAGTGGGGTCCATTTATTTTAATAGGAAATGTTGATTAATGTGCCTTATAAGAATTTTCTTCTTCGCTTAATCCTAAGAAGTTCGTACCCGCAGTATTACCGAATAATATAAAACTTACCAACAGCTTCAAGTTTATCTTTCACTAAAAGTTTCCAGTAGTACAGACCCTTGCTGAATTTTTTGTCGATTGTAATTTCTTTACCGGATATCGCCGCCTGGTACAAGGACTGATTCTTATTATCTACAATTATTAACTCGTTATAACCTGTGCCTGTTTGCTGATTCCATTTAAAAGTAATAGGTAAACTTACTGTGTCTCCTATCCTGGGCTGAAGGATATTTATTTTTTCCCCGGACCTGATATTTCGATTAATAAAATTTTCAAGAACATCGTTTACTGCAAAACTTTCCAGATGGATTTTTTCTGGCTTTTCCTTCTTTTGCTCTTCCGGTTCAATAATTTGAGGAATACCGGCTGAATCCTGCTGAGCTAAATTATTCAAGGTATCTATCTTTGTCTCCGGTTTATTATTCTTCGTTATTAATACTTCATCCTTTTTTATGAACATATAATAAGCAACAAAGAGCATTGCAATAAAAATTACTGCGGCTGCAGCGTATCGTATAACATTTTGAAGTGTAAAGACTTTTACCTGCTCAGCTTGTTTTGTAACCGGTTCTTCTTCATTAGCCAGTTCATCCATCTCCTCATCTTCAGCTACAATCTGCTCAAATTTATTTTGGCATTCCGAACAACTGTTAAGGTGATCCTCAATAAACTGTTTTTCTTTATCGCTCAGAATTTCTTTCCAATTTAAATACGTTGAAATTGACCGGTTCGAAAGATGCTCTTTCGAATCATCAAGCCACTTTGTGTATTCTTCTAAGAAATTTTCCATTTCAATATTTTTATTTTACTGTATTAATAGTTTAAAAACGGATTGAAAACTTTCATACTTTTCATCATTTTAATTAATATCATATTTACTAAACATTTCAAACGTATAACCTTCTTCCCTTAGAAAGGAAAGGAATTTTATTCTCAGTCTTCTTATTTGTGTATCCACTGTATTCAAATTCTGATTTCTCTTCTCCGCAATTTCTTTTCTGGGTATATCATCAATTAGCGAATTAAACAAATACCTTTCAGATTCCCTCAACGATAACTTAAAAACATTTATGATACTGAATACTTCACTGCCCTCAACTTTGCTGTGCGGGTCCTGATCTTTGTTTGGAAGATTTTCAAGTACAGATACCTCATCATCACTTGATTGTTCCATAGTTTCTTTTTGCTGCCTTTTTTTCATCTTAAGTGCAAGGTCGAGTTGAACCCTGCACTGAATTTTTATTGTGCCGATTATGTATGCTTCAGGATTTTTTATTTCTTCAGAAAGCCTGATACCCGAAACGCTCAGGAAAATCTGGTTTATAAATTCATCGAACTCCGGATGAATAGTTCTTATAAACAGATCGCGATAACGGGTATAGTAAAAACTGAGAATTTTATAGCCTTTGGTACCGGGATTAAAATATGTACTAAAAATTTCTTGGGTATTCACAGTTTGATTTTATTGAGTATTTTTTTGAATATCAAGTTTTACGCTTTGTCCCTTCCTAATTACAAGAAAAATTAGACAACGTTTTATTTTAAGATCAAAAAAGAATAACATCAACTCACAAAGTAAATAACTAAATACTGTAAATATAATATTCTTAAATAATGAGATAGGTTTTTCCAACCAGTTCAATATAAATCGATTGTTGACAAATGGGTATGAAAAGCGTAATTTTTGATGGATTTATATTAGAGATTATGCGATTTCATAATATTTTTAATCGAAAAAAGGCTCATTAGTAGTAATTGAGCCTTTTTTTGTTCTTTTACGCATATAATTTAAAAGTACCAGTAATACTAAAAAATTAATCATTACAATCTCTTTCAATCAACTTATAGGAGCTCTACATGAAAAAAATCGTTGTTTCATTATTCCTGATTATTTGTTTTACTTCTATAACCCAAGCCCAATTTTATATTGGTCCCTTTGTAGGATTTAAAGCAAGTGGACTAAAAGGGGTGCTTAAATTAACTTCCGGCGGTCAGGTAAGCACGGGAAATGTTGCTGACGGCGGAAATACTGGCTTTAATGTAGGTTTGACTGTTGGATATCAGGTTTTACCAGGCAGTGTATTAAATGGTATATATAAACTGGATATTAATATTGATGCTTCTTATTCTTCTTTCTCTTATTTAGAAGAAGGTTTCAATAGTTCTCAGGGAGCGGGACGCTGGGCAGCTTTAGGTTTTGATGGCGGTGGTACTACTGTTATCTCTATAGATGTTGTGCCGCTTCACAGATTAAATTTTGCTTCTTTCCAATTACTTTCACCCTTTGTAGGTCTGGGCGTTGGATTAAATATCATGAGCACAAGCGATGTTGATGTTGGACCACCCAGCACAAATGGAGTTATCACCGGCAAGGGTGATTTTAAAATAGGTTTGATTGTAACATATGGAACCATTATCCGGGCATCCAGTATTATACAGCCATATTTACAGTTCAAGCATTTGATACCATTTGGCGACGAAACAGAATTCACTGATTCATATCAAGCCGCTGGCGGCGGCGGTAGTCAAAGTTATGCTTTGTCAATTCAGGATGCACCCGGATATTTCTGTATGGTTGGAGGCGTCAGGTTCTGTTTTTAACAGAGAATCATATTATTTCTAATTAATTGGCTGCGGGTTTTTCGCCCGCAGCTTTTTTTATCTCTTACAGAGCATTAGCAATTAATCAATACCGGTTAATATTCCACTTTCCAAAATACTATTATACGGATGTCATTTTCTAAAGTACTGAATTGTTCAGCGGTTATACTTAAATTCCTCCTCAAAATAATTTTATAATACATGAAGAAAAATGAATACTACTAAAAGCAATAAATTATTTGAAGAAGCAAATAAATATATCCCCGGTGGGGTAAATTCTCCTGTTCGTGCATTCAAATCAGTTGGCGGAAATCCTGTGTTTATAGTTCATGGAGAAGGATCAAAATTTGTTGATATTGATGGCAATGAGTATATAGATTACATTGGAAGCTGGGGACCTCATTTGTTCGGACATAATCCTCCTTTCATTAAGGAAGCATTACTGAAAGCAATTGAAAAAGGTACCAGTTTTGGTGCACCTACAGAACTTGAAGTTGAAATGGCGAAATTAATAACTCAATTAGTCCCATCTGTAGAAATGGTAAGAATGGTAAACAGCGGAACCGAAGCTACAATGAGTGCTGTCCGTGCTGCACGTGGTTACACAGGTAAGGAAAAGTTTATAAAGTTTGAAGGATGTTATCACGGGCACTCCGATTATTTTCTTATCAAAGCCGGATCGGGCGCATTAACTCTTGGTGTTCCAACATCTCCCGGAGTAACTAAGGGGAATGCAGCAGACACTTTACTTGCTGATTACAATAATATTGACTCGGTAAAAAACCTGATCGCTAAAAATAAAAATGAAATTGCTGCAATTATAATTGAACCCATCGCCGGAAATATGGGTGTTGTAAAAGCAAATGATAAATTTGTAGAAGAGCTTCGTAAAATTTGTGATGAAGAAAAAATCGTCTTGATATTCGATGAAGTGATGACAGGCTTTCGTGTTGCTTCGGGAGGGGCACAGGAAATCCTCGGAATCAAACCCGATCTTTCCACGTTTGGAAAAATTATTGGTGGGGGATTACCGGTTGGCGCTTTCGGTGGTAAAAAAGAAATTATGGAAACTATTGCTCCAAGCGGTCCGGTTTATCAGGCTGGGACTCTTAGTGGCAACCCTCTTGCAATGGCGGCAGGTTTTGCGGCACTAAAGTATATAAAAGACAATCCCGGTGTTTATGATATTCTTGAAGAAAAATCAGCTTATCTTGAAAAAGGATTCAAACAAAACTTAAAAGAACTCGGCAAGACATTTGCGATAAACCGAGTAGGTTCTATGATGTGTATGTTTTTTAATGAAAAGCGCGTTATTGATTTTAAATCCGCAGTTCAATCGGACACAATACTTTACGGAAAATATTTTCACGAAATGCTGCAGAGGGGAGTATATCTTGCTCCTGCACAATTTGAAGCATTATTCGTTTCTACAGCTCATACAACTGAAGATCTGGACAAAACAATACATGCACATAAAGAGTCTCTGGATCCATTAACAAGAAATTAATCAAATTAAACCGACTTTACAGCTGATGATAATGGAAAAGGAATCGGAATGAACGTCTCTATAAAAGATAATGTTTATAAATTATTAATTTTACTGTTTATTGCTTATCTGTTTGCTGGCTTTAATTCAGGCAACAACGCACTTAACATTACTACAAACGGAAATCAAAAGTATCTTGCAAACACGGTTATTCTAAAACTTAAAGAAAAACCCCTCGCTGGCATAAGTGGTAAAGTAGAAATGCCATCTTTACTAACAAATTATCTTAACAAGTTTGACGTTTCTTCATTAACTTCCTTATTCCCTGATAAAAAAAATGAAAATGGTTTCGGTTTAGATAGAATTATTGTAATAAAATATAATTCGAATAATGACCCACACTATGTTGCATCAAAATTAAAAAATCTTCCGGATGTTGAATGGGCGGAACCAAAGTTTGTTTATGAAATAAATCTGGAAGTCAATGATCCGGATTATAACTCACAATGGAATCTGGCTAAGATCAATGCTCAGGCAGGCTGGGATATTTCCACGGGTGATACAAGTATTGTTATCGGAATTGTTGATACCGGAATTGATTGGGATCATCCTGATCTTGCAGTAAACATCTGGAGAAACTGGGCTGAAATTCCGGGTAATGGAATTGATGATGACAATAACGGTTATATTGATGATATAAGAGGTTGGGACTTTTCTGGATTAGACGGCAATTCTCCTGATAATAATCCAATGGAAGATGAACCAACACATGGAACACATGTAGCAGGAATTTCTTCTGCGGTTACAAACAACGGAACAGGAATTGCGTCAATTGGATTTAACTGTAAACTTCTTCCGATAAAAACATCTGCTGGTGGTTCCACAACCATTATGTATGGTTACGAGGGAATTGTTTATGCGGCAGATAACGGGGCAAAAGTAATCAATTGTAGTTGGGGAGGATATGGGTATTCCATTCTCGGACAGGAAATAATCGATTACGCTATATCAAAAGGCGCTTTAGTAGTTGCGGCAGCAGGAAACGATAATGCTTCGGAACCTCACTACCCGTCCTCTTATAAAGGTGTGCTTTCAGTAGCATCCACAACAACATCTGATAGCAAATCAAGTTTTTCCAACTACGGAAAGCAAGTTGATGTTTCCGCCCCCGGAAGTGCGATTTATTCCACCTGGATGGATGATACGTACACAAGCTTGTACGGTACTTCTATGGCTTCCCCATTAGCAGCAGGACTTGCAGCCCTGGTATTTGCACATTTCCCAAATTATACGCCTTTGCAGGTTGGAGAACAGGTGCGTGTTAATTCATTTAACATTGATGATTTTAATGCCGGTTATGAGAAATTATTGGGTTATGGCAGAATCGATGCACAATCAACATTGAGTAATAACAATTCTATTTCCGTCAGAGCAACTGATGTTGAATTTACTGATGATGCACCGGGCGGTAACGGAGATGGTATTTTCACTGGTGGGGAAACAATTACAATTGGAGTTAAATTTATTAATTATTTGAATCCTACAACCGATCTTCAAATTTCTTTAGTAAATAAAAATGATTTCTCAAGTATTGGCAATGGAACATTTAATGCTCGCGTAAAAACTACTCTCGAACCGTTTGATAATTCTTCATCTAAGTTTTCTTTTACATTAAGTCCCTCTCTTCCACAAAATACAAATCTGGATTTTATTCTTAGCTTTTCAGACGGCGTTTATTCAGATTATCAATGGATTGGTGCAATCGGTAATCCCACTTACTATACACAAGCCGGTAATGATGTATCGCTCACTATCACAAGTAAAGGGACTTTAAGCTTCAATGATTTTCCAAATAATACACAGGGAACCGGTTTCCATTATCTTGATGGCCCAAACCTGCTTTTTGAAGGCGCTTTAATTTTAGCAACTTCTTCTTCAAAGATTTCAGATGCTGCAAGAGGAATTGGCACTGGACAGGATGCGGATTTCACTACGATTCAGCCCTTTGTACTAAAAATTCCGGGATCCATTGCCGATCAGCAAGGTTCGACTATTTTTAATGATGATGCAAACGAGACAAATAAATTAGGTATTACCACCAAGCTTGAGAGTTTTTCTTTTACAGACATCCCCAATAACAATTTCATAATTCTAAAATTCAATTTTACAAACAATTCGGATGGACTTATTAAGAATTTCTATGCCGGTTTGTTTTTTGATTGGGATCTTATTGATGGCTCCGGTTTAGGAGATATAACTACATATGATAGCGAGGCAAATCTCTCTTATACATATAATACGACGGATGGCCCTGATACCTGGATTGTTACTGCATTAATTTCGGACGGCGATTATACTTTCTACGCAATTAACAATAACGGCACAGATGGAGGATTTGGGATTAACGATGCAAATGGCTTTACAGATGAAGAAAAATGGGAATCCCTTTCAAATGGTATCGCAAAAACTACTGCCGGACCTGATGATATTTCCCATGTTATAGGAAGTGGCCCGTTTACTATTCCTGCCGGAGAAACGGTAGATGTCGGATTTGTGATTGGTGCAGGTTTAAACCTCAATGATCTTGGTACAATAGTTACTAATGCCAGGAACATATATCCTACTTTACCTACTGATGTTAACGATGATGAAAAAGCAATTCCATATTCATTTAAACTTTCACAAAATTATCCTAACCCGTTTAATCCGACAACTAGAATTGAATACAACATTGCAAAAACCGGATTTGTTACTTTGAAAGTTTATGATGTCTTGGGAAATGAAGTTGCTACATTGGTTAACGAAGTACAGCCAGCTGGAGAGTATAAGGTTGATTTCAATCCGATAGTCAGTAACATTAATCTGACATCCGGAGTTTATTTTTATCAACTAAGGGCGGGCTCATTCGTTCAAACTAAGAAAATGATTCTCCTGCAATAAAACTAAGGAGAAGTTTCTCTAAAAGGTCTACAAAATAAACCCTGTTAAGTATATTAATTTAAGAATCGGTTTAGGTACACAGTTGATTATCCTCTAAAAACTATTCGCGACAGCTAACTCTGGTTTCGGAGATTTTCTTGGGAATCAACTTTTACGGTTATAGGATATTTCTTATTTAAAAAAGGAAGATGGAAAACTGTAAAAGTGTAGGTGATTTTTTAAATTTAAATGTATTGTTAATAATAAAAAGCAGAGGTAGATAATGAAAAATAAAGTTGAAGTTGCAGGAATTATGGGTCCCGTTTGGTTTATGGGATGGTTGTTTACATTAGGATTTCTGAAAGTGACTTTTTTTAAAGGATTGCTGGCACTGGTTATCTGGCCATATTACATTGGTGATTTTCTTGCTGGGAAAGTTATGTAAGTGAGTGCGGGAACTTATTCACCAGAACTAACTATTGTTTCTCACTTTTATTCTTTCTGGAAATATATTTATTAAGATAATGAAGGTTCATTACCTCTCCCAGATGTGAAAAGCCCTGGGGGAAGTTACCGCGGTATTCGCCATTATCGGCTTTCATCTGTTCAGAGATCAATCCGCTGTCATCCACATAACTTCTGAACTTTTCATAAAGCTGTAATGCCCTGTCGGTATCTTCCAAAATCGCATATGCAGAAATTAACCAGCAAGTGCATAGAATAAACGCATTATCCCTTCCTGCAAGCCCGTCATCCAGCACGTAACGGTATACAAATGCTTCATTTTCTGAAAGAGTTCTATATGTATTATCAATTATAGTTTTTGTGCGTTTGTCATGCTTATCTAGGAACTGAACAAGTACAAATAAAAGATTCGATGCATCGATATCATTACAATCCGGATGTTGAGTGAAGTTTTGTAATTCTTCATTATAACAATTATCCCATATCCAATTACTGATCTCATCTCTTAACTTTTTATACTCTTTCACCTTTTCCTGTTCAAGACCTATTTCATCAGCTAATCTCAGGATTCTGTCGATTCCAACCCACGCCATAACCTTGCTGTAAGTGTAATGGAATTCCTTTCCTCTCATTTCCCAGATACCATGGTCAACATTTTGCCATCTGTTTTTTATTTCATCGGCCATATAAATAAGAAGGTTCCGGTCCAATTCGGCAATATCTATATCTATTTTAGACATAAAATAATGTGCGTCTATCAATGTTCCATAAACATCGAGCTGGAATTGATTTGTAGCATTATTACCTAACCGTACCGGCTTTGAGTTTTCATAACCGGATAGATAATCCGGATAGGTTTCATCGGGCGATTCTTTTCCATCAATAGTATACATCAACTTCAAATGGAAATCTTTTTTACAACAATCCTTTGCGATCAACCCAATAAAATCGAAGAATTTAATTGCTTCTTCCTTGCAACCGGTAGCATAAAACGCATAAAGTGTAAAGGTTGCATCACGAATCCATGTAAATCTGTAATCCCAGTTTCTTACTCCGCCAATTTCACATGGAAGTGAAGTTGTAGGTGCGGCAACTATAGCTCCGGTAGGATAATATTGCAATAGCTTAAGTGTTATTACTGAACGGATCATCTCGGATTTCTTAAAGTCTGCGAAATCCTTCTCCTCAATCCACTCTTTCCAGAAATTGTGGGTTTCATTCTCCAATCCTTTTTTATCATACGCAGAATTACACCCGGCAATGATGTATTCCATTACAATTTCTCTTTCTTCACCCTCGTGTAATTCTATAATAAGTTTATACCCGTTATCTGTTTTTTGTTTTAGAATATCTTCAGGAAAAAAAAGTATAATTGTATCACCATTATCATCGAACACAAGCTTATCATCCTCATCAACCAGGATTGCTTTTCTGTTTGCATATCCGGGCATAGGATTAAAATTAAATTCTATATGATTTTCACCTTTAACACCTTGCAGCTTTCTTACAAGGAAATGGTTTGCACATTTTTTTACGGGGCGGGGAAGCATAAAGTCTTTCACAATAAATTCATTATTGCCTTTGCTGAAATGATGTTCAACTATTGCGGTATTCTCCATGTATTTTGATTCTATCTTATAATCATTTTTGTTTATTGAAAAATTTCCACCATTGTTATCGAGTACTGCGGCGAAGATACTTTCGGAATCAAACTTCGGCAGGCAAAGCCAATCGATTGAACCTTGTTTGGAAACTAAAGCGGCTGTATGAAAATCACCTATTAAAAAATAATCTTTTATCGGAGTCATTTTATTTCAGAACATTTTATAATGTGTTTTATTACAAGTTACTGTTTTCATTAATAACATTCTGCCTGAAATTAAATGCAATCGGTTTATCCGGTTCATTACATATCCTGTTTAAATTACGAAGTGCTGCACAGTTAAAACATGAAGCACCTTATCTTTTAGCTGGTATTTATATGGAAGTGCAAAACTTAGCTTCCCCCGGGATTATTTATCCTTTATTTCAACAACAACATTTTTTTTGTAGAGTTAAAAGATTCCGATTTTAATGTATAGAAGTATATTCCGCTGGGCAGACCAGATCCATTAAAGTCAAATTCATAAGTACGCCCGGATTCAGCAGCTCCTTTGAAAATGGTTTCTACTTCTTTCCCCAGAATATTATAAATTTTCAAAGTGACTGGTTCAGATTTTTTCACTACAAATTTTAGTTTCGTAACCGGATTGAATGGATTAGGATAATTTTGTTCAAGTATAAAGTCAACAGGCATTACTCCGGCATCCACACTAACATTTTTACTGTACTTAAAAGAGCCATCATTATCAATCTGTTTTAACCTGTAGGCATATTTACCATACAACGCATTTCTATCTATATAAGAATAGTACCTGGATTTGTTACTGTTGCCATGTCCAGCAATAAAGGTTAATCTAACCCAGTTAGTATCACTTATTCCAGGTTGCAATCTTTCAACTTCGAAACCATAGTTGTCAATTTCATTTTCTGTTTTCCAATCAAGCTGGATGCCCTCATTTGGTAAAACTTCCGCTGTGAAAGAAGACAGCTCAACCGGAAGTGCCGTAACAGGAACCACTCCGAATACTGTTCCCCAACGACCATCCTGAGTTGGATATGAACCAAGTATAGTACCCCGGCTTATTGCATATTGATTACACACATAAAATGTTTCATCATCCAACGGATCAACACATACTCCGGAATAATCCCCCCATCTGTTATCACTGCTGGAAAAAGTTCTGTAGTAATAGTCTAATCCTGCTCTTAAGGTGCCGGGATTAATAGTATAACCTGCCGGATCAGAGGAATGTCTGCCTGTATAGTAACAACCCGGATAAATTGTGGAAGCTGATGCTGAAAAACCTATGCAAACATCATTGCTTGAATTGACGGAGATAGAAGGAAAGAAAGTATAACAATCGGTGGCTATGCTTTCACCACCAATATTTCCCTGGTCTGTTACACTTAACGAACTTAAAATTTCTGTACTTATACCTACCCAGTGTGAAGTAACCTCACCTGCATCTGTTCCGGATGGCGGAATAACAGTGAAAGTAGTCCATAAAGTATTATTTCTCCAGACAGCGTTTTGTGTTCGTCTATCATTAGTAGCAATTCTGTTTGAAGTTCCATTCTGAGGTGCGTTTCGGTAAAAACCACTGGTGTTATCAATATTCCCCACATCTACATCCTGACCGGTAAACGTAGGGGATGTTAGAGGATTATCAACCCTTATAACATTAACATATTCATTTACTCCGTCCGTTAAACCCGAATAAAGAACTAAAAAAGTTCCGACGCCTGCTGGTGGTGAACCAAACATTTGGGCTGGTTGATACGACGCAGTATATCCATTTCCTAGAGTAATGTGATCATGAACCGTAACAGTTGCTGCACCACCCGAATAAAAAGGAGATTTCGCTATTATCCACAAACGACCCCCCGTATAACCATTACCTGAAAATGAAAACATATTTGCTGTGATATAAACAGCATCAGTACCAACTGCCAAGCCCGGATAATCTACCCAGGAAGCTGATCCTCCAACGACGATTGCTGAATTAATTGAATGAAAATACCACCCTGCGTTGGGGTCACTCGTTTGGGAAACGGCGACTAATATTCGGGAAATAAAGCTTGCGCTCTCTTGTTCTACTGCTACAACCACAAACCGGTCATTGTACTAATCATAAACAACTTTTGGATCATAAGTGCCGGAGATGGGACTCAAAGATTCAAAAAAACTTCCGGAGATTGAACTACTACCATTCATTCCCAGTCTTTGACTATTCTCAAGTGTTCCCGATTTTGTAAACCACTCAATTGAAGTGTTTGCAACTAAAACAAAGTGATTAGGACCAACGGCACCTATTGGATCAGGAGGAATATGATAGTAACCTCCATTAGCTGCATCCTCATCGAAATTAATACCTTCGTATGTAGTAATCGCTTCAGTGGATTCAATTCTTTTAAATGGAGTATATTGTTTACTTACTTTAAAATTATCTGCTAGCCCTGATTTTATTGCCTTCTCTAACATTAATGCATACTTAGCCCCGGATGAAATGTCCGGTGTTTCTTTCACCTCTACTTTATTCTGTGAAAATCCAATAGTAGTGAGATAAATAAAATATATGAAAATCGGGAAATTCTTCATCTAAAGAACATTTTTTAATAGTTATAAGTAACTATATACAATTATCATACGAAACCAGAATTGTATTAATCATTTATTATTACCCGATATTCCTTACTTCCTGAAGTAAAATATACAATATTGTCACAAGTTCATATCAAATATGTCGTTTCATTTACCGAAAACGATCCGCCACATAATAGTTGTTACATGACAAATAATTGCGTGGTATTATTTTTCACCTGTTTATCAGGATGGGTTTGTGTCTTCATAAGCTGATCATTATTTCAGCAGCAACATCTTTTTTGTGGAACTAAAAGACGTAGATTTTAATGAATAGAAATAAAGTCCGCTTGGAAGATCAGACCCGTCAAATCTGAATTCATAAGTGCGACCGGGTTCGGTAACAGCGTTAAAAACAGTAGCTACTTCTTTTCCTAAAACATTAAAAACCTTTAATGTAGTAAGCTCGGAATTTCTCACGGCAAATTTTAATACAGTAACTGGATTAAAAGGATTCGGATAGTTCTGTTCCAGAACAAAATTAGCAGGCATAACACCGGCTTCTGCATTAACAATATTGCTGTACTCAAAAGAACCATCGTTATCTATCTGCTTCAAACGGTATGAATATCTTCCAAAATTAATTTTATCATCAATATATGAATAGTGATGTGTGGAATTACTATTCCCGCTGCCTTGTATAAATCCTAATACTCGCCAGTCTTTTTCGTCTGTGCTTCGCTGTATTTCAAAGCCATAATTATTCACTTCTGTTGCTGTAATCCATTTAAGTTCTATTCCGTTCTCTGTTGCTAAGGCAGTGAAAGAACTAAGTTCAACCGGCAAAGGAAATGCATTCTCGAAAACTTTATTGGCATCAGCAAGACCATAACCGTAAGTATTATCGTAACTTGTACTACCCAGATCATCAGTCCAGTCATACAATGCCTGCTTAACTTCAGAAGCAGTGCTTTCCGTGCTTCCACTCCATACAAGTGCAAACACACCGGCTATATGTGCGGAGGATGCCGAAGTTCCACCAAAAGATGTAGGGAAGCCTCCTGCACCGGTAACAGATACGAAGTCGGCACCCACCACTTTAGGTGTTTGTCTTACTTCATAAACCGGATATTGAATTGTCGATGGTCCGTTGGAAGAAAAATATTCTATTGTATTTGGATTAGAAACATCTACGGCACCGACAGAAACTACCTCATCAACTGCTGCATGACCATAAATCCCGTCTCCTGATGTTATATTATCAATATAATTGTATGCTCCGCTACCGGGATAAATAAATACCTCCAGGTTTTTCGATTGTGCCGATCCGTATTTTACAACCTGGATATAATAATCAGCATTTCCTGTTGTAGATTTAGTATAGCTAAGTGCCTCTAGCGGATCCTGTGTGCCGGTTTGATAACCGATGCTGGATGCAACAAGTTGATTGTCAGAATAACGACGAAGATACAAATCATAATCATTATTTGAGGCACCAAACTGATCATCCCACTGTAATACGACAATAACATTTTCTCCCTGATCAAGATTAACATACAGATAACGATAGCTTGAAGTTCCTTCTGAAAAATCGTGTCTGGATGTTGCCCCGGAAGTTGGATAGAAATCACCCTGGTAATGTGAATCGCCTGCGTTTCCACAGGCAGAAACATAGATTACATCATTAGATGAAAGAACGGATGAAAGATGAGAAGCTATGGTTCCATCCTCGTAAAATGGTTGGGTTAACCAACCGATATCGTCTACTATAACATTACAACCCGCGGTGACTAAATTATCAATTGCATTATTAAACGCTACTGTATTGTCACCCGCAGTATGAAAATATAAATCAGCACCCGGAGCAAGATCATATATTATTTCAAGCATAGCAGTACCTTCATCTCCGCTGCCCGCACTCAACACATTTAAACCTGCAGGAAGATCACCTGTATTTCTTGATGTGGTCCAGTTACTAACACCATCAGAAATTACACCGACTTTAATTCCTGTTCCATCAGAAGAATAGTTACTACGAACCAGATCGCAGGTATGTAAAACATCTCCTTCTGTTGTTACCGATCCGCTGTACGTTACCGGTGGTATTACGCTTCTTACAGAACGAACATTATCAAGGGTAGCAATAGCTTCCAGGTTTTTCACTTTTACCCAGGCTACAACGGTGTTATTGTTTTTATCGTAATTAGTTACCTCGGTTGCTAACTTTTTGATTTCTGAAATTGAAGATTCATTTTTAAAGCTTATATAAACGTAGACATCGCCATCATTTACCTTATCATTAAAAGCCGACTTGCTGTTATTGAGCCTGATCTGTTTTAAACTTTCCATAGAATTAATGTGTTCTTCAGGCTTAATTGATTCAGGGA
>Ga0307425_1000361_pt1 | contig 28569 bp, 24 predicted proteins | sample SalMarWE160330MG_FD_202152 | JGI IMG/M metagenome (GOLD analysis project Ga0307425, IMG submission 202152) | Salt marsh sediment microbial communities from the Plum Island Ecosystem LTER, Massachusetts, United States - WE1603-30 | ecosystem: Environmental > Aquatic > Marine > Intertidal zone >...
CGAGCCGAGAAAACCCATCCAGGAACTGCATGACATCAGCTTTACCTTAATGGAATGGGAGGTAACCGCCCCAGAAAAAGTGCCCGGACAGATTACCGGAAAGGACTTCGAGGATATTGCGGAGAGGTTCTGGGGCAGCCGGGCGGCCGGGGATATGTCCATCACCGAAGGCAAAGCACTCGCCGCCAAGACAATTCAAGACCGTAACTACGCCAAGGAGAGCTTGATCCTCTGCGACCTCCTGTTCCCGGTGGTATGGACCGAAGGCCGTGTCGGCGATCCGGCCGTGGAAAGCCGGGTCTTTTCAGCGGTGACCGGAAAAGAAACAGATGAAGCCGGTCTGAGCCGGATGGGGGAGAGAATATTCAATCTACAGCGAGCCATCCGCCTGCGGGAAGGATGGGCTGGCCGGCACGGGGATGCACTCCGGGAAGTCTTTCACGAGATTCCTATCCAGAGTATCCGCTTCAACCCCGACTGCTTGGTGCCGGGACCGCAAGGGGAACCCATATCAAGAAGAGGCGCCGTGGTTGAAAAGGATCAATTTGAGGCATTGAAGGATGAGTACTATCAGTTGCGGGGTTGGGATGTGTCCAGCGGCCTGCCGACCCGGGCAACCATGCAGGCACTGGAACTGGATGATATTGCTGACGATCTTGAGACGAGGGGACTCGTGAAATAACTTTTATCGCTAAACCATTTTATCTCAGCATCAAGATATTGCCATAGCAGCATCATATCCTGTTCGAACCGCCTCCAAAACCTTCTGAGGCTTCACGCAATCACCGATTGCTATGAATTCCGGTGCGGTCTCGCGCAGGGCATCCACAATGCCTGACCGGGACGTGAGACCCACAGCCACAATGACGGTATCCGCATCAAACAGCATCTCCTGGCCTGCTTTATCGATAGCAATTACTCCCTCGTCAGTAATTTGCGTACACCGAAAGCCTGACTGTATGGTCACATACTTTTCAAGCTCAAGCATCAAAGCCCTCCGGTGCATGATGTTCGCCTCTTCTGCTATCTCGTTCAGCATTTCGATTATTGTCACGTCCTTACCCTGCTGCGCAAAATACAGACCCGTTTCACAGCCCACCAATCCGCCGCCTATTACAACAACCTTCTGACCCACTGTTACTTCCTCACTATAGGCATCAGTGGCCAAAATAACTGAATTTTTATCCATTCCCGGCATTGCAGGTATTATCGGCTCCGCTCCTACGGCCGCGATTACAACATCAGGGTTTTCCGTTTCTACCAGCTCCGGCGTACATTCAGTATTGAGGAACACCTTGACATTCAGTGAGTCCACCTTCCTTGCCTGATATTCTCTAAACCTACTGAGATCCTCCTTGAAGGGCACATGCTGAGCGATTTTTATAGTTCCTCCAAGAGAATCGGTCTTTTCATAAAGGGTCACATCGTGCCCTTGCTCAGCCGCTGTTATGGCCGCCTGCATACCGGCTGGACCGCCACCCACAATCAGTGCTTTTTTGCTCTTCGTCATCGCCACAGGGATACTGCTTTCAAACTCCCTGCCTATTATCGGGTTGACGGCGCACTTCATCGTTCGGGTGGCAAACATTCCCCCCATGCAATCGAAACATCGGAGGCAGTGGACTATCTCATCGTCCTTGCCATATTGCGCTTTCTTGGGCAGATAAGGGTCTGCTATAAGACCGCGTGCTAAGGCTATGATATCCGCCTTGCCGCCGGCAATAATCACCTCCATCTGTGTCGGATCGGAAATCCCGCCGACTGTTACAACGGGTATTTTGACCGCTTTTTTTACCGCCTCAGCCAGATAGACGTTGCAGCCGTGGGGTAGAAACATGGATGGGTGCATCGTCACCATTGTGTTGATGACGAAGTGGGCGCCTGCGGAGACGTGGATGAGATCCACTTTGTCCTCTACCATCTTGCATATCGCGATAGCGTCCTCGATAGTGAGCCCTCCTTCAGTCAATTCGGAGCCGCTTATACGCAATTCTATGGGGAAATCCTTGCCAACACTTTCACGAACACGGTCTATAACCATTATCGGAAATCTGGCGCGGTTTTCAACGCTGCCTCCGAATGCATCTTTGCGCTTATTGGTCAGGGGGGAAAAAAATTGGGCCAGGAGCCAGCCGTGGCCAGCGTGTATCATGCACATATCAAACCCAGCGAGCTTCACCGTGGCTGCACCAGCGGCATATGCGTCCGCTATTATATTCATTAAATCCTCGGACATCTCTTCAACGATAACGGTATGTGCCCCCTTGGTGCGGAAACCGATATCAGTGGATGTCCCTGACGGTCCTATTGGATTGCGACCTGCCAGAAACATCGGATCGCATTCCATGCCTCCATGTGAAAGTTCTATAGATGCAATTGAGCCGTATTGATGGATGGCGTCCGCTGTCTCCACGAGAGAGGGAATGACCCCCTCGTCATCAAGGAGTATCTGCTTCGGATGCGACTTGCCGGTCGCTGAATGGACAATACTCTCTCCCACCGTTACAACTGCCGCCCCACCCTGAGCCTTCAATTTATAATAAGCTATATTATCCCGTGTGAGATGTCCCTCAGGTGATAGCTCTGCGAGCGATGTGGGAGCGGATACAATGCGGTTTTTGAATGTCAACGGCCCGATTTTTATTGGACTAAATAAGTTCGGATATTTTCTGTTCCGCATGTGTTTCCCCTTAGTGTTTTTTTGCACTATATCGGAAACTACCTTGTAAGCCAAAATTTCCAATTTACGTCGCCAGAGGACGCGGAGACGAATTACTAACCATTCGCAAATTATTTCAATAAATTAGAATCGATGATCTATAAATCTCTTAAGATTTAAATGGGGGCTAGATTGTCTCTCATTCATTTCCTAGTTGCTGACTATCCTTCCAACTCATGCAAAACCTTTTTCTCAGCCCGTCTCATTGGCTGCTTCCTGGTAGTCGCACCCTTCCTGTTTGCAGACATATTTCACGCCCGCTTTTGTCCGCTTTTCAGCGAGAAAGGTGGCGCCGCATTGCGGGCAGGTCCGGGAGATGGGTTTTTCCCACAGGGCGAACGTGCAGTCCGGGTAATTGCTGCACCCATAGAACATCCTTCCCTTCCGGGTCCTCCGCTGGACCAATGATCCCTCACACCCCTCCTGAGGACACGGCACGCCCGTGCTGATGGACCTCGTGCCCTTACAATCCGGATATCGGGTACATGCCAGGAACTTGCCATATCGACCCTCTTTGACTACCATCGGACTGTCACATTGGGGGCACTTCTCTTCCACGGTCGGTGGTTCTTCAACCATAATCTTTCCCTCCTCATCTGTACTGTACATCTTGGCATTTTTACATTCAGGATAGGCGGAACAGGAGAGAAACTTGCCGAACCTCCCCCATCTGATCTCCATCATATTCCCACATTGATCACAGCGTATATCCGTTGGTTCGCGCTCCCCCTTGACATCTCTCATGTTCTCCTCAGCCTTCATGAGGTTTTTTTCAAAGGGGTGATAAAACTCCTCCAGGACCTGCTTCCACGGGATCTTTTCCTCCTCGATCTTATCGAGGTTTTCTTCCATGTGGGCAGTAAAACCGACATCCATGATCGTAGGAAAATTCTCAGTAAGGAGGTCCGCTATCAAGAAACCGAGATCGGTAGGATGAAATTTTCTCTCGATGAGCTCTCCATACCGCTTATCTTGAATAGTAGACAGAATGGCGGCATAGGTAGACGGCCTGCCAATTCCCTTCTCCTCAAGCTCCCGGACCAAGGTACTCTCTGTAAAGCGAGGAGGCGGCTGAGTGAAATGTTGCTTGGGGAGGAGATCGAGAAGTTCCAATGCATCACCGGTGCTGAGCACCGGAAGGACCCCTCCCTCGTCATTCCCTTCCTGAGTATCCTTCCCCTCGACATAGATCGCAGTAAATCCCGGGAATTTCATCACACTCCCCGTAGCGACCAAGAGGTGATCGTTGGCCTTGATCTTGATAGTGGTCTGATCAAAAATGGCCGGGCGCATCTGACAGGCGATAAATCTCTCCCAGATCAATTTATATAACGACAGCTGGTCAGCACTGAGGAACCCCTTTATTTTCTCTGGAGGCATATCCAGAGAGGTCGGTCGGATGGCCTCGTGGGCCTCCTGGGCACTGGCACGGCTCTTGTAGAAATGGGGTTTGTCCGGGACATACTCCTCACCGAACTGCTTGCGAATCAACTCCCTTACCTCTTTGATTGCATCCTGAGAGAGACGTACAGAATCGGTTCGCATATAGGTGATGAGCCCTACCTGCCCCATCTTCCCCAGATCGATCCCCTCATACAATTGCTGAGCAATGCGCATGGTCTTTTTGGCAGAAAAACGCAGCTTTCGAGAGGCCTCTTGCTGCAGGGTGCTGGTGATGAAGGGAGGAGCAGGATTGCGTTTTTTCTCCTTCCGGGCGATATCTTCGACTACAAACAGTTTTTTCCGCAAACCAGTTGTGATCTTTTTGGCTTCCTTCTCATTGGAGATCTGGACTTTTTTACCTTTGCTGTGGGTCAGCTTCGCCTCAAAAGAAGGGGGTTTTTGCGGATGTTGAAGTTGAGCCGTGATGGACCAATATTCCTGCGGCACAAACGCTTGAATCTCCCGCTCTCTATCGCATATAAGTCTCAGGGCAACCGATTGGACGCGGCCGGCGCTCAGTCCCCTTTTTACTTTTTGCCATAACAGGGGGCTAATCTTATACCCGACCAACCGGTCCAAGATCCTGCGTGCCTGCTGGGCCCGATAGAGGCTCTCCTGCAGCCCTCGATGGTTTTTGAGGGCATCAGCCACCGCCCCGGGGGTGATCTCGTGAATCAAGACCCGGTATATCTGTTTCTCTTTATCAGCCAACACCTCAGCGATATGCCAGGCAATGGCCTCTCCTTCCCGATCAGGGTCAGGGGCAAGATATATCTCCTTGGCCTTCCGGCTGGCCTTTTTGAGCTCATTGATAATCTTCCCTTTTCCTCTGATTGCGATGTAGTGAGGCTCAAAGCCATTCTCTATGTCCACCCCCAATTTGGTCTTAGGGAGATCCTTGATGTGCCCCACCGAGGCCTTTACCACAAAGTCCTTCCCTAAGAATTTCGTGATGGTTCGCGCCTTGGCTGGTGATTCTACAATAATCAACGGTTTTCCCACGGTTCTTCCCTCATGTCCGGACAAACATCTTTCCGCCCAGTTGACTGATCACTCCTTTCAGCTCCAGTTCCAATAAAATGGTGGATACCCGTCTGATCTCCATCTGACTCAACCTGCTGATCTCATCGATGTGCAGGGGGTCATGGGAGAGGAGTTGCAGAATGCCATCTTCTTCATCGTTGAGCAAAAGGGGCTCTTCACGGGAGGTCTTTCCCCCGTATTGGGGGATGATCTCCACCAATATGTCCTGAGCACCTTCCACTAGTTTCGCCCCTTGCTTGATTAAAGCATTGGTCCCCTGGCTGGTAGCCATCCCGATATTACCCGGCACGGCAAAAACCTCGCGCCCCTGTTCCAATGCATACGATGCGGTAATGAGGGAGCCACTGTCTGCTGTGGCCTCCACGATCACCACCCCCAAGGAGAGGCCACTGATGATCCTGTTCCTCTTGGGAAAGTTCTTCCCCTCAGGCGGGGTGGAGAGCGGGAATTCCGAGATGACTGCGCCATGCTCAATGATATCAAAGAAGAGCTTTTCATTCTCAGGGGGGTAGACGATATCGATCCCACACCCAGACACCGCAATGGTCTTACCCCCTGCCTCCAGGGCACCGAGGTGGGCACACGTATCTATCCCCCGGGCCATGCCGCTCACCACCGTCACCCCGCCCACAGCTAATTCTTTGCTGATCTTCTTAGTCACCGCACGGCCGTAAGGAGAGCCTTTACGTGAGCCCACCATGGCGACCATGGGGGAATCCCCTGTATCTAATCTTCCCCGTACATATAACAGGGGAGGTGGATCGTAGATCTGGAGGAGGTTTTTGGGATAGCCCTGATCGCGAAAGGTAAGGATGTATACACCCAAATCTTCGGTCTTTTTCAATTCCTCAATAGCCGCTGCTTCGGCCGGAAATGCTTTAATCGCCCCGATTGTCTTTTCACCGACCCCTTCCACAGCGGCCAATGCCTTCGCAGAGGCGGCAAAGACTTGCTCTGGATCGCGGAAGACAGCCACCAGATTGCGATAGGCAATGGGTCCCACCCCAGGGACCATGTTGAGTGCAAGCCAATAGAGCTTATCTTCCATATTCCGTTCTCTATTCATGAACTCCAATTTTCCACTATTTTCTTACTACTGTAAAAGGATGGTTATCTAGAATAATTTCCTGCGGTCCAATAGTCAAGGTAAAATGGGACTACTCAATAACAGCCATGATTTCGTCTCCAACATACACAGAGCATCGGCTGTGTACGAGAACAGCGGTAGCGGTCTTCTGCTGTGTGGAAATAACGACCAACCGTGCGATAGGTTCATCGGGAAGTTTGACCTTCCGAAAAGCATCAGGGTTTTCTGCCTCCCCCCCTCGGTGGAAGACATCGAAGAGATTGCCTGGCTGGACCTGATGTTCCTCCCCTTGATCGATATAGACCACATCGCCATCAGCCAACTCAAGCCTCTCCTGCTTCGACGCTACCACCCATCCATAAAGGGGGTGCTCCAATTTCTTTATGGCAAGCTCCTCCTTGGGAGGGAAAAAGGGGACGACTTCATCGCCCCTTGTGATGGTTTCGAAGGAACGGGTTATGAGGGCCGTCTGGGCCTTCCTTTCGTTTGTTGCAATAATGGTGGCTCTCCCTAAAATCTGAACTTTTCTTCCAATTTTCTTTTTGGTATGAGGGTGTTCTATCAACTCTCCTACCTTCAATATAGTAAACTGATCACCTTTTTGCACTGAAATCCCCTGCTGAAAGTTGATGTAGACCTCATCTTCTTCGGACAATTCCATCTTGTTCTCTTTGGCTGCAACGATCCTCCCAATCCCCTCCAACTCCTCTATTATGAAACCAGCTGAGCGCACCTCCGGATAGATAACAAGTCTGATGAGCTCAGGGGGTGGAGGAAGAGGAGGTGGAGCTTCCTCCACCGAGGGTGGAAGGAGGGGTTTCTTCTCTTCCACTAGGGGGGGTGGAGTCTCTTCCGTCTTAATCAAGACTCTATAGGGATAGAGACGGATGCGATCACCTGGGCTAATGTAGTGTGGGTTCGTGATATATTGGTTCTGCTGCCAGAGCCTCGGCCACAGAAAGGGATCGTTGTAGAACCTCTTGGATATATCCCAGAGGGTATCCCCCTCTTTCACAATATAGTCCGCCTCATGATCCAAGACCTTCGAAGGAACAGGGGCCTCCTCTGCATGCACAAAAGGAGAAAACAGAATCATCAATCCAACGAAGATGATAGGAATCTTTCTCATCGTTACATCTCTCATGAGCAATAATAACTTGTTTAAACTCATTGAACAAAATACACACATACACTTTTGGATTTACAACTATATTCAACTACTGTCAAGTCAAAAGTGCACCTCAAGAGTACCGCAAAGTATATGACTATTACAATACTTACCAAGCAGAAAAAACGCAAGGACTAATAGTGAAGCGTTAACGGTGGAAGAGTGTGTATGAGCCGAAAGGGGAAAAGCCTGTCTCATCAGCTTGCTCTTTCTCTAGAGGACCTGAGTTGATTTGCCCTGATATGGGCACGTCTCAGGGGTTCGGGAAGCCGGTAGCCTCGGCAGGCCTCAAGGACCCACTTGAGAGCGATCTTGAGGTCGATCCGGTGTCCGGGCGAGCAATACAGGGGTTTTACCCCTGTACGAGTCCGCAAGGCCGCACCCACGTGCCTGCCGTGATGCAAGAGAGGAGCAGAATCACCCTTTGTGTTCCCTACGAACGGGTCGCCTCCCACTAACGGGGTCTTGGCACAACCGATAGCCGGGATATCGAGAATAACCCCGAGGTGTGCGGCCAGCCCCATACATCGAGGATGCGCTATTCCCTGTCCATCAACAAAGATCAGATCAGGGTTGTGATGCAATTTGTCCCACGCCTGAAGCAGAAGAGGTGCTTCCCGAAAGGTTAAAAGGCCGGGGATATAGGGAAAGGAAATAGTACCCATCGTCCACGCCACCTCTATCTCATCGAGCTGCGGCCAATCCATGACCATCACCACAGCATACCCTTCATCAGCCCCTCTGGCATATGAGCAATCGAGTCCAGCTACCCGGCTGACATGAGGATGATCCCATACCAACGCTACACAAGTGCGGAGTCTGTTTTGAATTGCAATTGCCTCACGTGGAGTAACATCCCAAGAGTGCGCGAGGGAAACGGTCTTCATTCACCTGGTATGAGCTGACGGATCTTATCCTTGGCTACCGTGAGGAGAAAAAGGTTGCGCATCCCCTCACCCGCTGCAGTGAAACCCGTAAACCCTGTGACGCTGTTATATCCCCTCAATGATAAGAGGACCTCGCTGTTGAAGCTCCCTGTACTGCTAATGGTTCTTAGAATTAGCGAGGTGGTATCAAAGCTCAATGCCTCGAGCAAGGTGGGAGAGGCGCCGAAGGTGTCCTCAAAATCCAGCACAAAAGATCGTACTGCAGGGAGGGGGCTATCCTTAAAGAAACCATCGACAAACACGGCTCCATTGACAAACTTTCCGCTATCGCGTAGAAGGTCCGGCGAATTCCACCCATTGGTCCCCAGCAACTGGACCTTTTTTATGTCATAGTAGGCCAACTGCGGGACGACAAGGTTTATCCTCTTAAAATCATCGGGGATAAAAATGGCCTGGAAGTTGATAATGGGCTTTGGTTCCTCCTTAGGATCTCGAGGCCTTTCGTACCGTACCATCCCCTTGATTACATCTCCAAAGTCCGTTTGATCATCGGCATAGGAAGCAGACACCACTACCTTTCCTCCCCAATGCTCCACTTCTTGTTGGAAGAGCCCCTTGAATGTAAGGCCGTAGGAGCTTCTGGGATAGAGCATGGCATAGGTGCGTATATTCAGTTCCTTAACGGCGTACGCGACCAAGGCCTTCGCCTGTGATGAATACGTGAGAGAATTCTGAAAGACATAGTTCCCTTTGTACGCAATCCCTTGCAGGGGACTCAAGGTTATTAATGGCACCTTCTGTTCCTCAGCCTCTTGAGTTGCCGCTTCAGTTGTGTGGCTGAGAAGAGGACCGATAATGGCAATCACATGCTTTTTCGCTGCCAAGACCCTCACCCCCTCTCTGGCGCGGGCGGGATCCCCTTGTGAATCCCAAATAATCAACCGTACTCGTAACGAAGCGTTCTGAGGTTGAAAGGCCCCTATCGCTAATTGTATCCCCTGAAGGGCTCGCCTGGCGAAAGCCTGGGCCTTCCCCTGAAGGGGGAGAATACAGCCGAGGACGATTTCTTTTCTGACCCCTATCTGAATCTGACTCCAGAGGTCTTCTAAGAGAGGGTAAAAGTCCTCTCTCTCTGCTTCTTGCATGATATCCTGAAGAAGAGCTGCGGCTTCTTTTCCCTTTCCTTCACGGAAATACCAGTGAGCCAATTTATACCTGGCATAGAGCGCTATAAACGTGCCACGATAGGCGATCTCTATTTCCCGATATTGATTTGGAGAAAGATCTTGATCCAAAAGGGCAAGAATCTTTCCTCTCAGTTCATCTCTCATGGCAGGGGGAAGCTCGCGGCGAGCGCGAGTATACCATGAGAGGGCAGCGAGGGGATCTTCAAGAGCTGCATGGCAATCTCCGAAGAAAATGAGGAGTTGGCCCCTCCACAGGGGCCGATCTTCGACAACGGGGAGCAGTTGGCGGGCAGTCTTTAAAGCGTCATTGTATCTACCCATCTTGTAATAACAGTTGGCCAGCGACCACTGGGCTTCAGGATAGTGAGGGCTTGATGGAAAATAGCCTAACAATCTTTCAAATTGGAGGGCAGCAACGCTATATTCTCTCCTTTGGAAGTAGATATCTCCTAAGAAATACAGGGCGTCATCGGTGATAGACGTACGGGGGTATTGGACGATGAAATCTTGAAAATGCCGGGCCGCACGCTCCAAATCGCCTTCTTTGTATTCTTCAAAAGCATTTCTTAATTGCCTTGCGATGACATCCGATGCAGGGACTTCTTCTCGTACCGTATCTTCTTTTACGGTTGGTCTTGTCACACAGCCATACCACAGGATCGCGAGTATGCAGACAAGGGGAAGACATATGATTATCTTGCGTAACACGCCAGGTCACCTCCTGATTCTTTTGAAAAAAGTACCTTAATCGACGACAAAAATCTCGGGCAGGGCACGATACCCTTCGTTAAAATCTATTCCATAGCCTACGATGAACCCTTCATCAATCGTAAACCCAATGTAGTCCACCTCAACCTCTACTTCACGGCGGGACTTCTTATCCACTAAGGCGCATATCTTCAACGAGGATGGATTGCGCTCACGAAGATGATCTAAAAGAAATGTGAGGCTCAGTCCGGTATCCACGATATCCTCGATAACAAGGATATCTTTACCCTCCAATGAGATCTCTACATCTTTCTTGATGATGATCTCGCCCGAGGACTCCTTTTGCGAACCATAGCTCGCTATCCTCATGAACTCAATCTCCACAGGGATGGTTAGCTGCCTAACCAGATCTGCCAAAAAGACGAAAGCCCCTTTTAACACTCCAATAAGGACCACTTGTTTATTCGCATAGTCAGCAGATATCTCGTGGGCCAACCGGGCTACCGTTTCTGCAATTTCTTTTTTTGAAAAGAGGAGTTTCAACTCTTCCGTCATGGTACTATTACAAGGCCGGCTGCAACACGACAATGCCTAAACCAGCTTCCAATTCTTCCTTGGTAAAAGAAAAGGTGCTTGTATTCAAATTTTGCACCTCCCTTTTCCCCTGAAGGAAAGCATCAACGGGTTCGATGGGGAGGTTGCATTTCTCCGTTTTTACATGCATGGGGAAAATAAGGTGCGGTTGCAACTGACCGACAACGGTAGTCGCCTCCAGTGGACCAATGGTAAAAAACCCTCCGACGGGGATGCAGAGGACATCTACCTGGCCGATGTGTTGTACTTCCTCATCGCTGAGGACATGGCCGAGGTCTCCCAAATGGCAGATCCTGATACCGTCGGCATCAAAGATAAAAATGGTATTGTGCCCCCGCTGCGCGCCGTGAGAAGCATCATGATAGGCTGCAAATCCCTCCACAACGATCCCCCGAACTTCAAGCCTCCCCGCTCCTTTAATTACCTGAGGCTTCCCTGGAAGACCTTCAACATAATTATGATCGGTATGATCATGGCTCACCGTGACGATGTCGGCTTCATCGGGGATCGCTGTATATGCGATACCCCCACCAGGTTTGTAAGGATCGGTGATAATCTTTATCCCTTGTCCCGTGGTGATCAAGAAAGCGGCATGTCCATACCACCTTACCTCCACAACCCCTCCTTATCGGCAAGGTAATAAATGATCCTCTACCCTTACAGGAGTATAAATTTTTAACGAGCATAAAGTCAAGGGAAACCGAGCAGAGGGTGACATTGCTCCCTCTGTTATGGTAAGGTTTAAACAATATAGCTCTTCTCCCATTCTTTTAAAATCTCCTCTCCCTTTGGGGGAGAGAATTCAGGTGAGGGGGAAAAATTATATCCACCCTCGCCTGCCGCCAGCGGCATCCCGCATCTCTGATTTGTGCAAAGCGGAGCGGGACCTGCCCTCTCCCGCCTGTGGTAGAGGAAGATCTGAGGTAAATCTATGGGCAGGTTGCTTCTCGGCACCAGCGGCTACAGCTATAAACACTGGAAAGGAGTCTTTTATCCCTCTGATCTCCCCCAGGCTCGCTGGCTGGAGTTCTACTGCCAGCACTTCGACACGGTGGAGCTTAACGTCACCTTCTATCGGCTCCCCGCCCGAAAGACCTTTGAGGGGTGGTATCAGAGAACCCCTCCCCATTTCCTCTTCGCTGCCAAGGGGAGCAGGTTTATCACCCATGTCAAGAGGTTAAAGGATTGCCGCGAGCCCTTGAGGGCTTATCGAGAAAACGCCGCTGGGCTGGGTGAAAAACTGGCAATTGTCCTCTGGCAACTCCCCCCCGATCTCCACTTCGACAAAGAACGATTGAAGGAGTTTTGCCGGTTATTACAGGATGAATACCCTGAAAAAAGGCACGCCTTTGAGTTCAGGCACAAAAGCTGGCTGCAAGAGGAGTGTTACGATATCCTTGCCTCACATGGCTTCGCCTTATGTATCCCTCTATCCCCTGCATATCCACGAGCGGAGCTAATGGCAGCCCCCTTCTCATATATGAGGTTTCACAGCGGCGAGGTCCTGGAAAATACATGTTATACAGACGAAGAGTTGCTGAAATGGGCAACAATGATCCGAGAATGGCTCAAAGAGCGGGATCTCTATATTTACTTCAACAACGATGTCTTTAGATTTGAGATAGATAACGCTAAAAACCTGAGAAATTACATTAGTAATGATTGGTCAGAAGGCGCACCTTGATAAACCCCTCTTCAATCCAAGTATGCCGCGAGGGCCCTCCAGCGTATTTTTCCACCAGGATCGACCCTGTATTCCAGGAGCACGTGCCCTCCGATATGTCCATCCTCAAAGGAGGCCAAAACCCAGCGGGAACTTAAAATATGGATGTCTCTTTTAGAGTAAAAACCCATGGTTCCGCCCATGACCCCTGCATACGGTATCAGCTCACTATGCTGCATGAGATCAGCAATCAACTCTTCCTCTGGATCGAACAGCCCATTCTTTTGTAAGTTTGCTATATCACAACTGCGCAGCAATGCCCCCCCCTTCTGAGTCTCAGTTTTCACCTGAAGGCCTTCCTCTTCCCTCTCTACAACTCGTAGTTTTTCTCTCAAACGGAAGCATTGAAAGATAAGACCTAAAATAAGGGCAACTAATAGTGCTGATAAAGCTATCCAGGCATAACGCTCCTTGACCAATCCCACACCCCACCCCTTCCACTGAGCCATCTCTTCCCTCCCCTGGTGGCTTTGCCACCGTGCGTGCTACCCTCTCATGATAACCTTTTCGCCCCGGTATTGATATTAAAAGCCCCGATGAAAGGAGTCAAGTTTTTCTCTTGTTTTCACATGGTATTTTTGGTAAGATTAAACCAAAATATTAGGATAAAGAAAGGGTCAAAGTCTTTGCCCAAGATCCAGGAAACAGACAAGATCAGCAAAAGGGTCGATGCACTACGGAAGAATATCGGAAGGGTGATAAAAGGCAAACCTGAGGCCATTTCCCTTGCCATCATCACCCTCCTGGCCAGGGGGCACCTCCTTATCGAAGACGCCCCTGGAGTAGGGAAGACGATCTTGGCCCAGAGTTTGGCCATGTCCATACACTCTTCCTTTCAGCGTATCCAGTTTACTAGCGACCTGCTCCCTTCTGATATCCTAGGGGTTCCTATTTATAACCCCCAGAAAGGTACGTTTGATTTTAAGCCCGGTCCCATCTTCACCAATATCGTCCTCGTCGATGAGATAAACCGTACCTCCCCAAAAACCCAAAGCTCCTTGCTGGAGGCGATGAACGAATTTCAGGTCTCAGTGGATGGCCAGACCTACCCTTTGCCACAACCCTTTATGGTGGTTGCCACACAAAATCCCTTGGAGTATCAAGGCACCTATCCACTGCCTGAGTCACAATTGGATCGTTTCATGATGAGGACCCACATGGGCTACCCTCCGTTGGCAGAAGAAAAAGAAATCCTCACCCATACGAGGATCGAAGAAGAGGTCAAGGGGTTACAACCGGTAATGTCGGGACAAGAAGTGATCGACTTGCAGCAAAAGGCAGACGAGATACAGGTGAGGGAAGAAATCATTAACTACGTCATGGAAATCGTGAATGCCACCAGAAATTCCGACCAACTTCGGCTAGGGGTCAGCCCCCGTGGAGGCCTTTTTCTCCTGCGAGCAGCCAAGTCCAAGGCCTTAATAGATGGTAGGAACTACTGTATTCCCGATGACGTTAAATCGTTAGCGCTCCCCATCCTTGCTCATAGAATCATCCCTGCAACTGGGTATGAGATAAACGGTTACCATGAGGAGGTCGAGAGACTCCTCATGGAGATCCTCGATCACGTCCCCGTCCCCCTGTAATACCGGCCAAAACATGGGTCTTCAAATATCTATTATAAACCGCTTTCTTCGGTTTACACCGGAAGGAAAATGGTTCATCTTTATCTCAATAGCCATTGGTTTTGCAGCGGTTAACACCGGAAACAACCTGTTATATCTTGTCTTGGCGATGCTGTTGAGCCTGATCATCGCCTCCGGAATCCTCTCCGAATGGGGGATAAAGGGTCTTGAGATCAAACGTACATTTCCCCCGTATGTCTTTGCCCGCACGCCTTGTAGCATTCTTTTAAAGGTGACCAACAAGAAGAGATATCTCCCTGCCTTCTCGCTGGAATTGGAGGAACAGGTAAATGGAGATAAAAAGCAAGGGTTGGCCTATCTGTTTCGTGTCGGCCCCCACAAGACCCATACCCAGGTCTACCGCTTCTCTTTTCCTCATAGAGGTCTTTATCAGCTCCATGAACCCCATCTCCTCACCCGTTTCCCGTTTGGTTTCTTTATCAAGGGGATACGATTAAAGGAATCTCGTGAGGTCTTGGCCTACCCCCACGTGATTCCCTGGAAGGAGCTTCTGCCGGAGATTGCTCACGGTGAAGAAGGAACGAGGTCAAGGCCGCATAAGGGAAGAGGTGAAGATATCTTTGCTGTCAGGGAATACCTTCCCGGTGATACTTCTCGCGACATTCATTGGCGCAGTACAGCCAAACGCTCCCAACCTATGGTAAAAGAATATGAGATACCAGGGATAAAGAAAGTACATATCATCCTTGATACATCCGTGCCCCAAAAAACTACCCCTTCGGATCTGAACCTCTTTGAAGAACGTGTCTCAAAAGCAGCCTCTCTGGCATATCATCTCTTGCAAAAACAAGACTGTTTGGTGGGACTCTCCGTGGGGGATGAGTTTATCCCTCCGCAGAGAGGTGATAGCCACCTACACCGGATGCTTAGAACCTTGGCCTTGATAGAAGCCCAACGAGGGGGACGAAAACAATCACCTTCCCCTCCTATAGATGCCCTTACGGTAATGGTGAAGTAGAGATGATCGCTGGCCAGAAGAGGATTGACCTCCTGTTACTCATCACTGCTCACGCCCTGATCTTGTGCGCCCTTATATGCGTCATACTCACTGGTGAAATCCCCCTTCCACTGTGGTTGCTCGCCCTCGCAGCCCACCCCGTGAGCATTATTATGCAGCCGAAGGAAGGAGGGTATTTCTTCAATAGCATCGTCATCCTCGCTTTGTGTTACGTTCTGTTCTTGTATTTTATTCTCCAATTTCCCTTTCTCGTAGCCTTTACCCAGTTCCTCATCGTGGTCCAGGCAGTTAAACTCTTTCACCTCGAGAAAGCAAAAGACTATTTTCAACTGGCTGGTTTGGGGCTCCTCACGGTGCTGGCCGCAGCCGGATTGACCGCTCAATTCTACTATCTCTTCATGCTCCTCGTTCTGCTCCTCTTTGGGATATGGTTTCTCTTTTTGCTGCATCTGAAGCGGGACATGGAGCAACACACTTCCCTGCCCCCTCCTCCCCGTCAACTGACCTCACCCTTCATCTTACTTGGCATCTCGGGTGTTGCCTTCTGTTCTTTTATCCTCACCATCCTCATCTTTTTCACCCTCCCCCGTATCACGCTCAGTGTCAGTGGAAGGGAGCAATTGGGCGGAGCATCATCGGGCTTTTCTGATCTTGTGGACTTAAGCACCGCAGGGGCCGTTAGATTAGATAACCGGGTAGTGATGAGGGTAGAGCTCCCACAATTTAGCCAGAGCCCCCCCCTCCCCTTGTATTGGCGTGGCGTGAGCTTTGCCCGCTGGAATGGTCAGACCTGGGAAAAAGAGGATATCCTAAAGAAGTTTTCGAGGGCAAAAGGAGTAGAAGGAGTTGTTCTTCATCGTAAGAGGAACAAGGCAGAAACAGTCTATCAAATAATGATGATCGAACCCTTGGGGACCGATATTCTGTTCTGCCTCCACCCTGCCCTTGAAGTCCGGGGGTACTTCCCCTATCTGCACGTCGATGCAGGAGGCGGTCTCCACCTTCCATCATCGCCGCATGGAAGATACTACTATGAGGTCCTCTCAGCAACAAAACCATGGGAGCACGGGGATGGGGGATCGGCTGAAACGCCGGATGAGCGGTATCTCCAATTACCCGAAATAAAGAATGAGGTTGCGGCTTTAGCACAGGAGATCGTTGCGGGGGCAACCACACCCCAAGAAAAGGTCCACCGTGTAATCGACTATCTTCAGAACAATTGCGCGTATTCCCTCGACCCAAAACGGGATGAACGTTTTGGACCAGTGGAGGATTTCTTATTACACAGTCGAGAGGGGTATTGTGAACACTTTGCCACAGCAGCAGCCCTGCTACTACGGGTAACAGGAATACACACACGCCTGGTCGGCGGCTTTTTACGGGGTGAATGGAATGCTTTGGGGAGATACTTTATGGTACGCCAACGAGATGCCCATACCTGGATAGAGGCCTATCTGCCGGGCTCTGGCTGGACCACGTTTGACCCCACACCCGCAGGCCAAGCAAAGACCTTTTCACCCTTGATATCTTCCCTCAACCGCTATTACGACTTCCTCAAGCTCAAGTGGAACCGCAATATCATTCAGTACTCCCGGCGAGATCAACTTCGGCTCTTTTTGTCCTTGCGAAGACAAATCATGGGCCTGCGCCTCTTCCCCCATTCCCCTTCAATGGAAGGAATACGGGAGAAGACATCTCTTCTCCCCTCTTACCTCTTAGGGGGATTGGCCGCCTTCGCCTGTATCTTGTTAATCCTCTGGGGATTTAGAAAAAGAAGGCGGGTGATAGGCGCACAGCAGGGGGGAAAGCTCCCTCCGGAGATTTCTTTTTATCTGAAAATGTTAAAGGTTCTCCACAAGAAAAAGATTACTAAAAAGGCGAGTGAGACCCCTGCTGAATTCGCCAAGAGAGTAAGGAATGTAGGAAGTCCCCTGTCACCTTGGATCGAGCGGATTACCTCCCTCTACTATAAGGTCCGCTTCGGTCACATTCCCCTCACCCCTCACGAAACGGAAGAGACAGTAGAGATCATCCAGGATTTGAGAAAACGCTTCTCTTCTCCTTCTGCCTCAGTAAAGAACTAATGGGGAGATTGCAATAACCGGCCATGAGATCCCCGTCCTCCCTTTATCCATACCGGTACTGCACGCCAAAACCGCCCCGTGGGTAGTGCCATTCGAGTGCCCCGGATGGGCAGGCCACCCGGCAACTGCCGCATTCCAAGCAGCCTGTGTACTCTATGAGGACCTCTCCTGTCTCCTCGCTGATGGAATAGAGCCCTGCCGGGCAGATGGAGAGGCATGGTTTGAGGTCGCATTTGCGACAGATCTCCTGATTAATATTGATATGAGACTCCTGGTCGTTCTTAAAGACATCAAGACTGAGCTTATCAGCAGGATCCATCATATCCTCCTCAATCGCCACAGATCCTTGAGGGTGGCCGCGTTTATAATACCGTCCTTTAACCCTTTCCACACGGTGGAGGAGATCCGCTCCTTGGTTCCCTCCCCGATCCAGAAGATCTCCTCAAAGACCTTACACAGCCACTGTGGATAAAAGCCGACCATCCGGGGGCTTTCTAATGCCTCCAGGCTATGCCGAAAGGTCTCTATATCTTGCAGGACAAAACTCTCGTGGAGCAGGGTTGAATAGTGAGCGAGTGTCTCAGCTGAGAAGTCCTTTTTCCCTTTGGCCCTTTTTACCGTCTGGGCTGCCATGTACCCAGAGGTTATGGTAAACTCCATCCCCCGCACCGTAATCCCCATGTTGAGGGCAAGGCCCGCAGCGTCCCCTACAACCAAGATGCCGTCGCCGTAGGGCGTGGGGAGGGGCCTATTGCCGCCTTCGGGGATGAGGTGGGCGGAATACTCGACTAATTCTCCGTCTGTAATAAGAGGAGCTATCTCTTTTCGCTCTTTGAACGCCTCTAAGATCTGATGCGTCTCCATAGGGTGATCGCTCTGTAAAAAGGATGCTATCCCCAAAACCAGACCAAGAGAGATGGTATCGCGATTGGTGTAGAGGAATCCGCCGCCGAAGATCCCTTCGGTGATGGAACCGAAGTAGAGATGGGCCGCCCCCTCAAGCGGAAGAAGGCCAAAACGTTCCTCAATAACCTCAGGGGAGAGCCTGATAACCTCTTTGAGAGCGATCGCGGCGTGCCTGGGAGGCAGAGGTTCCCTGAGACCTGCCTGTTCAGCCATCAGGGAGAGGGCACCATCAGCGGCAATGACCACATCGGCGGGTATCTCCTCCCCTTCGGAAACCACCCCGACTACCCGGCCATCCTCCTTTATGAGATCGGTCACCCGCCGCTGCGGTATCACAAAGCCGCCTTTCTCTACCACCCGCTCCCCAAGCCATTTGTCGAATTGAGACCGCAGGATCGTATAGCTGTGGTAAGGGCTTTCGCGGAACTTGTCTGAGGTAAATTGTAAGGCAAGAGATGAGGAATCCCCCATCATGGTGATCACCTCTTTGGTGACTGCCCGCTCCAGGGGTGCGGCATCCCAAAGTTCAGGGAGATAGGGTTGCAGGGGGCGAAGATAGATCCTCCCGCCGGTCACATTCTTACTGCCAGGGTGGTCCCCACGCTCCAAGACCAAAACCTGCATACCCTCTTGGGCAAGGCAGTAGGCACACGTCAAGCCGCCTAATCCTCCACCTACTACGACCGCGTCGATTCGTTCCATGGATTACCCTTTTCCCAACTCCTTTTGCAATGCCTCGGTCAAGAGTGGAAGGACCTCAAAGAGGTCCCCCAAGATCCCATAATCGGCGTATTGGAAGATGGGGGCCTGAGGATCTTTGTTGACAGTCACCACCACCTTGGAGGTATCCATCCCCATCACGTGGTGAATGGCACCGGAAAGCCCCACGGCAATATAGAGCTTTGGGGAAACGGTCTTGCCGCTTTTGCCCACCTGGTCGTCATGGGGCCTCCATCCACTGTCCACTACCCCCCTGGTGGCCCCCACAGTAGCACCGAGGACATCAGCGAGATCCTCCAATAATTGAAAATTCGCAGCTTCCTTCATACCCCTCCCACCGGTGACGATGATCTCCGCCTCGGTAAGATCGAGCCGCTCCTGGGGGGCTCTCACCACTTCCAAAACTTCGAGCCGTACCTGGGCAGGATCAACAGCAAGATCCACTGTGAGCACCGCTCCTGTGCTGTCTCCTTTCGTATCGGGGAGGGGAAAGGTGTTGGGCCTCGTAAGGGCAATCTGTGGTCTCCCCTGGCGACAGATCACATCGGCAAGGGCCTTCCCTCCGAAGAGGGGCCTGCGGGCTACCAAGAGTCCATCATCCCCCACTTCGAGGTTGAGACAATCCACGGCAATGCCGGTCTTTAATCTCCCTGCCACACGGGGAAAGAGGTCCCTGGCCAAAAAGGTGGCCCCAGCCAGGAGTATCTGAGGGTTTTCCTTTTCCGCCAAACCGGCGATAGTCTGAAGATAAACATCGCTATTGTACCGCTCCAAGAGGGGATCATCCCAGTGATACACCTTATCCGCATATGCGGCCAGCTCCTGTGCGAGACCATCAACCCCTGAGCCGAGTAATAGGGCAACTAAATCTGTGCCTACTTGTCCTGCCAACTCACGCCCCTTGCCCAAGAGTTCAAGGGTCGTCTTTCTGATCGTGCCATCCTGATGCTCCGCAAATATCCATACCGCTCCAGTCATTCTATGCCTCCTAGAGTACTTTGGCTTCTTCTTTGAGGAGTGTGACCACCTGCTTCACCGCATCACCTGCCTCACCCTGTATCATGGTAACAGGGGGACGTTGAGGAGGGCGATGATAGCGCAGGATCTCCTCCTGGCTTCCCCCCTTCCCTACCTCGTCCTGAGAAAGACCGATGGCAGCTCCATCGAGTTTTTTGATCTCCGTACGCATGGCCTTCATCACACCTGTTACGGGTGGTACCCGGGGTTCATTGAGCCCTTTCTGAGCCGCTAGGAGCACGGGGAAAGTAGCCTTGATGACCTCTTTGCCACCCTCGATCTCACGTTCTACAATAACCGTCCGTTCCTTCGGGGAAAGGTCTACCTTGACCACTGTCGTGATGTGGGGAATACCCAGAAACTCCGCAACCAGGGGACCTACGATGCCAGAAGAATCATCAAAGGCCTCCTTGCCGCAGAGTATTACATCCCATTCTATCCCCTTTACAGCGGCGGCCAGGGCCTTGGCCGTGGCGTATTCATCCCCCCCAACGAAGGCAGGATCTTCCAAGAGGACGGCCTCATCCGCCCCCATAGCAATCCCTGTGCGCAGGGCCTCAAGAGACTTCTGTGTCCCCAGGGTGACGACCGTTACCGTGCCTTCCCCCACCTGTTCTTTGATCCGCAACGCCTCTTCCACCGCCAAAGCATCAAAGAAATTCAGGGCATATCTATCCTCCACCTCAACGCCTGATCCATCAGCTTTTACCTGGACCATCGCTTCGCTGTCCGGTACCTGTTTCACCAAGACCACGATATTCACATCCATTTCTCCTTTCTCGGCCCTTTTGAATGCCTCAGATTAGCGCATGTCTGCTCAATGATCAAGCCTTGACAGAGTGTTGTAATATTCTTGAGATGAGCCCTCTCTCGTAAAGAATAAGGGCCATAAGCCGTACCCAGTAGCCCATGGCCCTCCTGAATTTCCCTTTGCTATTCCCGGTTACTGCATGTCAAAGGCCACGTGGTCTCCCCTTCTCTGTTCCATCACGCTCGTACCAGTTGATGGAAGAGTTCTGAACCACACTAGCCCGCTCCGTTTGAAGCGTAGACCATTATCACACAGCACAAGGGAAGTCAACCCCTCTCTAGAATCACAGATTAGACCAGGAGATATTTTCTTCTTACGTCATCATTCTGTTTGAGTTCCTCAATACTACCCTGGTAAAGAATCTGTCCATCATCTATGATATACCCAACGGTCACGCAGCCTTAAGGCTTGATCGTTCTGATAATCCATGGTTGCTGTAACCCACCGTTACCAGACCACCTGCTTTCTGAGCACCACATAGCCTATCAGGCAGATGCCCAGCAGAGAGCAGAAGATAGCAAAGACATCGCCGTATTGAGCGTAAAAGGTCATCTCACTACCTCTGAAATCTATTTCCTCTGCTAAGACCTCGCGGGTGAAGAGCCCGCTAGCCTTTTGGATTCTCCCCCACGGATCGACAAAGGCACTGATCCCGGTATTGGCCGCCCTGACCAGCCATATCCGGTTTTCTATAGATCTAAAAGTCGCCTGCGCAAGATGTTGATAGGGCGCTGATGTCCTGCCGAACCAGGCATCATTGGTGATAGTCACCATAAAATCAGCCCCATTGCGGACAAATTTCCGGCACAGTTCGGGAAATATCACCTCAAAACAGATCAAGGTCCCAAACGTGCCGCGGGGGAGTTGGAAGACCACTACTTCTTCGCCTGGGGTAATATTCCCAATGCCCACCAGTGAATTGAAAAAGGGGAAAAAAGAAGAGAGGGGGACATACTCGCCAAAGGGGACAAGGTGCATTTTATCGTAATGGCCCACAACGCGAGGCCGTGGAGAAATAAAATAGGCGGTATTATAGACTTTCACCTCCTCGTCCTCTTTTCGAGAAGAAAGGCTTCCAAAAAGAAGGTATGTGTTGAGCTGATAGGGAATGGCCAGTACCTTTCTATCAAGCCCTGTACCAGATGGGAAATAAGCGGGAACAGCTGTTTCCGGCCAGATGACGAGATGAGGAGATGCCCTCCTGAGCTCTACACTGAGTTTCCTGTAAACCTCAATGGTTTCCCTTTGAAATTCTTTATCCCATTTTACATCTTGTTCTATGTTGCCCTGGGCCACTCCGACTGTTATTCTCTTGTCAGTCGTCAACGGTGTATGAATCTTCCAAAAACCATAGGCACATGCGACGGCCACTAGGACCATGGCAAAAATAGTGCTTTGCAGAGGAACTTGTTTCCTCCCCCTCCAACGGACAATCCAAAGGAAAAGAAGTGTATTAATCAGGACCAAGAGGAAGGAAACCCCATAGACACCGGTTATGTCAGCTATTTGTACAAAGGGGGTATTCAAATACTGAGAGTACCCGACCAACACCCACGGGAAACCACTGAGCAAGAAGGCGCGTAAGTACTCCAGCCCTACCCATAGCGCTGGAAAGGCCAAGAGAGTTATCCATTCACCCTTTTCTCTCACGTATGAAACGAGGAATGCAAAGGTACCCCAATAGAGGCTGAGGTATATTACGAGGAGGAAAAGGATTGGGATGGCGAGGGGAAGCGGGATATCGCCATATCTGTGAACGGCCACCACGACCCAGTAGATGAGGCCGAGATAGGCGATCACACCGGCAAAGGCGCCCAAGAGAAAGGCGTCTTTCCCTTTTTTTTCGCGAATGCTCAACAGGAGAGGTACCAAGAAGAACCAGGCAAGGGGCCAGAGGTTCACGATGGGAAAGCTCAGAACCAGAAGGGCCCCCGAAAGGGCGGCCCAAAAGTAGTCCAACCTTTGCACCTGCGATGATGTCATGAGATGAAGGTTCGGAAAAATTCCTCTATTTTAAAAACCACGTATTCCTGTTGTTCCGGGGTGAGCTCAGGGTAGATGGGAAGGGCCAAGGTCTCTCGCGCAGCCTGCTCGGCATGGGGGAAGTCACCTGCTCCATATCCTAGTCCCTGGTAGCACTCCTGCAGGTGGAGGGGTAGAGGATAATAGACATCGGTACCAATCCCCTCTTGGGCAAGAAAATCCCTCAGCTTATCCCTCTTGGGAACCCTGATGACATACTGGTTATAGATATGCCGGTTGTTGTATTGAACATAGGGGATCTCTATGCCGAGTTCTTGATGACGGATCTTATCGAAGCGTTGATCATAATAGGCGGCGTTTTTCAGCCTCTTTGCCGTCCATTCCTCCAGATAGCGAAATTTTACCAGCAGGACGGCCGCTTGTAGGGCATCCAACCTGCTATTGATCCCGATACATTGATAGTAATACTTGGAAGCGGCCCCATGTACGCGAAGGAGCCTGAGCCGCTTCGCCAACTCATCGTCATTGGTGGTTACCATCCCCCCGTCGCCAAACCCACCCAAATTCTTGGAAGGATAGAAAGAGAAACATCCCATATCCCCAATACTCCCCACTCGCTGGGAGGGAGCGGAGTTCCTTATGTAGTCGGAACCAATGGCTTGGGCAGCATCCTCAATGATCCAAAGACCATTGTTTCGAGCCAGTTCCTTAATTGGGTCCATGTCGGCGCATTGACCGAAGAGGTGTACAGGGATAATAGCCTTAGTCTGGGGGGTGATACATTCCTGTATGTGAGCAGGATCGAGATTATAGGTCCGGGGATCAATATCAACAAATACTGGTGTGGCTCCGACTTTAGAGATGGAACCAGCCGTGGCGAAGAAGGTGAAGGGGGTAGTCATTACCTCATCCCCTGCACCAACACCCAACGCCATAAGGGATAAGGTCAAGGCGTCGCTACCTGAGGCGACCCCTATACCATAACGGGCAGAGGAATAAGCAGCAATGGCTTCTTCCAGGGCCTCAACTTTTGGTCCAAGGATAAAATGTTGTTCTGAGATTACCTCAGTGACGGCTCGATCGATTTCGTCCTTGATATGTTGATATTGGGCTTTTAGATCAAGAAAAGGGACATTCATCGGTAAATAACTACTGCTTTCCCTTATTTATTGGGCTTAACATGACTTACTAACGCTTTCCTCACTCATGCAAGCCGACAATCTTCAACCCTACCCTATCCTGCAGCGCTGATCGTCAGCTCCCAGCGTAGAAAGAATAATATATCATTTTTTAAATAAAAATCAACACCAAAAGTGAGGATATTAATCTTGGCGGGTATAATCCTCAGTTCTATGACGGATAATGGTCCCCTCGGTCATGTAGATCACATCCTCGGCGATGTTGGTGGCCTGATCGGCGATGCGCTCCAAGTGGCGAGAGACCAAGAGGAGGTGGATGAGGGGTTTTACCTCCTGGGGGCTTTGTTCAATGAAGCTCTGGATGTGGAGGAGTATCTCCTTGTCGAGAGCGTCAACCTCATCGTCGGCGGCGCATACTTCCTGGGCCATGCGGGCGTCCATCTTTATGAGGGAATCAAGGGCCTTCTTCACCATAGCTATGACCTTCTTACTCATCTTCGTGAAATCGAGAAAGAGCTCAGTCCCCTTCCGATCAGCGAGATAGGCGGCCCGCTCAGCGATGTTGACGGCCAGATCCCCCATCCGTTCCAGGTCATTGTTCATCTTCATAATCCCCACAACGTACCTCAAGTCAATGGCCGCGGGCTGGTAGAGAGCAAATATCTTGAGGCAGTCCTCCTCTATCTCCACCTCTAGGTTATCTATCTCGTGGTCACTCTCCATCACCTCTTTTGCCAGCTTCGCATCGTAGCGCGTAAGAGATAGTACAGCCTTCTCGATGCTCCCCTCCACCATGGCACCTAAGGTGAGGACCTTTTTTCTCAGTTTATCCAGTTCTCTTTCCAGATGTCTCTTCATAGCTCCCCCTTTAACCAAAACGTCCCGTAATATAATCTTCGGTCTGCTTCTTGTTCGGCCTCGTGAAAATCCGCTCCGTCTCGTTAAACTCTATGAGCTTGCCAAGATATAAAAAGGCGGTATGGTCGGAGACCCGCGCCGCTTGTTGCATATTATGCGTGACAATGACAATAGTATATATCTCTTTCAGTTGACGGATCAATTCTTCGATCTTTTGGGTGGCTATAGGATCAAGGGCGGACGCAGGCTCATCCATGAGGAGCACCTCCGGCTCTACCGCAAGGGCTCGGGCGATACAGAGTCGCTGCTGCTGACCCCCTGACAAGCCAAGGGCTGAGTCATCGAGCCTATCTTTGACTTCGTCCCAGAGGACCGCTTGTCGCAAGCTTTGTTCTACGCCCTCTGTAATTGTTGCTTTGTCGTTGATCCCGTTGACCCGCAGCCCGTAGGCGACGTTATCAAAGATAGTCTTGGGAAACGGATTGGGTTTTTGAAACACCATACCGATACGCCGTCGTATCTCGACGACATCTATACTTGGTGCATAGATGTCCTGATCGTCAAGGAGTATCGTTCCCTCCATCCGAGTGAGGGGTATAAGATCGTTCATCCGATTGAGACAGCGCAATAAGGTGCTCTTGCCGCAGCCGGAAGGTCCGATCAGGGCTGTCACATGATTGGCATAAAAATCCAAAGTAATAGCCTGCAAAGCCTGTGATCCGTTGTAGTAAAAATTTAGATCCCTTGTCACCATTTTTGCTGTCGTCTTCATCAAAAACCCCTTGTTATTTTCTTCATTAACACCCCTGTTCAGTCAATCTTAAAGATACATACGTCTACGGAGGCGAGACCGATAGATAATAGCGATAAGGTTCATCCCTAAAACCAGAACAATGAGTACCAGTGCTGTTCCATACTGGAGATGTCTCGTCGCTTCGATCTCGGTCCCGGCGGTGGCAAGGACATAGATATGATATGGCAAAGCCATGATCTCATCAAAAACGGAAGTCGGCAATTGCGGAGTGTAAAATACGGCCGCAGTGAACATGATCGGTGCCGTCTCCCCTGCCGCGCGACTGAGCCCCAAAATGGCCCCCGTAAGTATGCCGGGTAAGGCCGCCGGCAGCACCACTTTATAAATCGTCTGCCATTTTGTCGCACCGAGGGCCAACGAGGCCTCTCGGTAGGTCTGCGGTACCGCCCGTAGAGCCTCCTCCGAGGCACCAATGATCACTGGCAACGAGAGGGCACCTAATGTCAAGGCACCGGCGAGGATGCTTACCCCAAAGTGTAACCAGGTCACAAAGAAGGCCAGGCCAAAAAGGCCGAAAACGACCGACGGGACACCAGCCAAGTTGTTGATCCCCAAACGGATCACCCTCACGAGACGCCCTGGACGGGCATATTCATGGAGATAGATGGCAGATGCTACACCAATAGGGAGGGCAACTACTATCGCTCCAAGGCTGAGATAGAGCGTCCCCACTATACACGGCAAAATCCCCCCCTTGGTCATAGAATCTGTTGGAGCTTGTGTCAAAAATGTCCAGTTAATGGCGCGCCATCCGTTCTTAACGAGAAAGAAGACGATTATAAGCAATGCCACCCCGTTGATGGCAGCAGCAACACGCAAAAGGGTAAATATAATCTTTTGTATGGACTTACGACCATGGTGCATCGGGTAACCGGTTTCCTTGCCGGCAGCCCTTGCTCTCTTCACTGAAGGACCTTGCGAAGAGGGCCCTTTTGCACTGGTTTTGCCCTTCACGGCGGGCCTTCTCAGCTTCACGGATTTAACACCTTTTTTGGAAGATTCTCGCTTCATCCATCGCTCCTCATCAGAGGGTTGCGGTGCCAACCTGTTTGTATTTATGGGCGATGTGATCCGCTATCATGTTAAAGGCCAATGTAAAGATGAACAGTATGATACCGGTGGCAAATAAGGCATAGTAGTGGTCACTCCGGAAGGGGGCCTCCGCCATTTCGGCTGCAATACTGGCCGGCATAGGCCTGACCGGATCAAAGATGGAAGTGGGAATGACCGTAGCCCCTCCTGCGACCATAAGCACCACCATGGTCTCGCCAATGGCACGGGACATCCCTAAGATGATGGCCGTGGTGATCCCCGACAGAGAAGCGGGGATGATCACGCGATAGATGGTTTGCCAATGGGTCGCCCCTAAGGCCAAGGAGGCCTCCTTGATCTCCTGGGACACACTGTAGATCGCATCTTCAGATATGCTGGAGATGGTAGGTATGGACATGAAGGCCAACATCAGGGAGGCGTTGAATAAGTTCAGCCCTGTCGCAATGCCAAAGACGTTTTGGAGGAACGGGGCAACGATCACCATGCCAAAAAAGCCGATCACCACCGAGGGGAGCGCAGCCAAGAGTTCCACGACCGGTTTGACCAATTCGCGCAACCGATGCGAAGCGACCTCCGCCAAATAGATGGCCGTCATTACTCCGAGGGGGATGGCAATTGTGCTCGAAAAGGCAGTAACTGCAATAGATGCTATAATCAGTGGGAAAATACCAAAATCTGGGGGGTCAGAGGTAGGATACCAATATTTTCCGAATAAAAAATATTTTACAGGAACGACTTTAAAAATGGGAACACCTTCCATAAACAGAAAAAGGACAATCAAGGAGAGGACTACAATCGAGGCCAAGGCAATGCCGAAAAATAAGTTTCGTATAAGACGCTCTTTTTGATGACGATCTTTCAGCATATTTGACCTTATTCAGTCTTTTAAATACAGGATTGCGCCATGCATAGCACTGGTCTAAATCAGTAAATCGTTCTTCTATCAATGTTCGCTACGCATGGCGCACCACTAAACAGCACAATCTACCAGTTAATATAGTGGTACAAAGCCAGCTTCTTCAACGTATTTCTGTCCTTTTTGAGGATGGAGGACATAGTTTATGAAATTGAGGATATCCCCACTTGGCCATCCCTGGGTGAACATATAGAGGGCACGGCTGATGGGATAGGTGCCATCAAGGGTCGTCTTTGCTGATCCTATGATACTGTTTGCCGTCAAAGGCTTGACGCTCTGGTTGACGTATCCAATGCCGATGTAACCGATGGCATTCTTGTTCTTTGAAACGGCCTGAACAACAGCACCGTTGGATGCCTGCAGAAGCGCCCCTGGATATACCCTCTCTTTATTCATCACCTTCGATTCCCACACCTCATAGGTACCGGATGACGTATCCCGTGACACGACCACGATCTTCAGGTCAGGACCGCCGATCTCTTTCCAGTTCTTTATCTTCCCCATATAAACGTCTTTAAGTTGGTCGAGAGTGATATTTTTCATGGAATTACTGGGGTGTACAATGGGGACAATGCAGTCGTAGGCCACGGCAAAGGGAACGGGATACCTCCCTTTCTCAACAGCCAGTGCGACCTCTTTGTCTTTGATAAACCGGGAGCTGTCGGCAATGTCCGTGGTACCATCGATAAGGGCCTTGATACCGTTGCCCGACCCACCACCTGAGATGGAGATCTTAACGTCTGGATTCTCTTTCATGTAGGCCTCGGCAACCTTTTGGGCAATAGGAAGCACTGTGGTCGAACCCTTGATCACCAGATTGCCAGCATGAACCGTCCCTGCAATAAGGAACATAAAAGCCAGCGCCAATACAATAAAACATTTTCCCTTCATTTACTTTCCTCCTTCGTTTTAATGTAGTTACCAATTGTTAGTTTTTTGTTAGGAAAACATGAGGATTCTGTTATTATCCATGCAATCCCTCCTTTCCCAAGTATCTTGTGTTTGTACATTGTTCCTTAATTGTGAGGGGATTATGAGGAATAAATGAGAATTTTGTGTGACAATAATAGAGAGAATTGCTACTTGTTCAACTTTTAGGTAGGT
>Ga0307425_1000362_pt1 | contig 28551 bp, 26 predicted proteins | sample SalMarWE160330MG_FD_202152 | JGI IMG/M metagenome (GOLD analysis project Ga0307425, IMG submission 202152) | Salt marsh sediment microbial communities from the Plum Island Ecosystem LTER, Massachusetts, United States - WE1603-30 | ecosystem: Environmental > Aquatic > Marine > Intertidal zone >...
ATTGACATCTTTTCACAGAGTTCGTATCTACCTAGTGGTTGTTCTCTTCCAATGAGGATTAATGCGACAGCTGCATGATAGGGTTTGAAAGCTGGTGCAACTCGGCCATCAGCTGGTTCAGATAGTTTGATGAACTCATTTTTCCATGTCATGTTTAGTTACTCTCCAATTATCGACTTATACTTCTGATTCAGTATTCCAGATAAGACCTTTGAGATGCCCTCTTAATGCTGAATTCAATAAAGGTACAACCTGTGAGAAGATCACAGTATTGGAAACTATATGGATGACTGAAAATGGGATTGCTGCAGTTACTGCTAAAAAGAAAGGTATTCCAAATGTTATTGAATATCCAATATTTGTTATCTGCTCAAATATGAATGTCACAAAAGCTCCCGTAATCGCCAATTCCCATTTTCGTGGTGCCAATTTAGTACCCTGTTTACCCATAATAGAACCTACTGTTATGATATAGAACCATCCTATGACTTGGGATGCCCAAATCTGGGGTATAAATCCGCCCCATGGATTAATGACACCGAATAAAATAGACATGATGAGTGTTGACCAGATAGCCATTTGAGTACCGAAAATATATGCGGTAACAAATAATATCGTTGATCCAAGCTCTAGATTTGGTACTGCGACGAACACGTAGTTTCCAACTAGAGCAAGAGCGGTCATGATCGCAACTATGGAAACCTGTCTACTATCGCTAATTGCATTAATAGATTTGTTAGGTTCCATAGTTGAGCCTCATTATTTTTACTTACGACGCCTGGACCATATGTAGATTACAACACCCACACCAAGGATGGTTCCTCCCGCCAATCCAGAGAGTATAATAATTTGGGGAATTACAGGATGGTCATAGGGCATAGCTGGGATAATATCTGAAAGATAAACAACAAGATTGTAGGGAACCCCAAATGAATAACTTGTATTTGCTTGTACAAGTACGCCTGAATTAAGGGAATACACCAGATGCGTGATTTGAGGATTACCAAAAATTGGTGGGTCTTGTTCATAATCGAAGATTATACATTCCTCAGTCACTAGGTGATAATCTTCAGTTGTACGATTCCACATAGTAAAGGTGTAATTTTCAAACCTTGAATTCATTGTTCCATTGAGATAATTCCCTGAAACTCTTTCTGCAGCTGCATAAGCAGTTGCATTCAAGCTCTCAATACTATTATTTCCTGTTTCAATAAAGAATCCGGGCCACCATTCTGTTGTACTTCCCCAGACTCCAAGAACTAGGTCTCTTGCAATTTCTGTATCATTTGCTGTCACTGATACATTTCCAATCGAATACACTCCTTCTACATCTTCGCTAATACCACTAATAGAGCATGTCATTAAACTGCCATTTGCAGCTAACATGTTTCCTCCCTCAGAATAATACATATTCGTGATATTTCTGGGAGCCACACCAACTCTCCATGAAATCTCTGAACCTCCTTCGATTACTGTTGATAACCCGACAGATTGAGGTGAGATACTTAATGTCAGTATGAAAAGTGAAACCAGTAAAACGAATGTACTTTTTTTCTTCATTTATTCAATTCTCCTTGAGGTACTAACATAGACAATGGCAATGAATCCAAACCCTGATGCAGATACAATGATTATGCCTGGAACTAATGATGGGTCTTCTTGATGCTGTTGAACTGGAGTTGAATACACCCATGAAATATTATCATCGTTATCAAGTGAATATTGATTAACAGCAATTGAAGCAAATTCGCCATTAACCCAAAATTGCCATCCATATTCTCCTTGACCAACCAAGCCCTCTATAGCCCTGATGTATGCGAGGGACCCGAACCACTGTACTTCAACATCAAGTACAGACATCGTGACTTCGAGTACAGTGGACCCGTTGAGATTATCGTATTCTCTAATTGTTCCATTTCCAAAATCTATAGTGAGCGTGATTCCCTCAGCAGCTAAAATAACATCAGAGGACCCCAGTGCTGGTGAGGCGTTTGATAGACCCGTGACTAATATCAGAAATAGTGCAAGCATGATACAGTGTTTTCTTCGGTTCAGGACAGCCACACTCTAGGATAGGATAACCTGTCCTACAACATACCAAATTTAAAAGTTGCTATTTTTCATCTTGATACTATCTCCCCGAACCGAAGCATCTATACGGGTTTAACATTGGAGAAGCAAGAGTGAGAAATCAGGGGAATCTACTATTTGACGACTGAATTTGATCGCAAGGGTTTCCTCTTTGTCCTTGAGGGCATTGATGGTTCTGGTAAGACCTGTGCCTGCGGAGAACTAGTGACGAAACTACAGACTGATGGATATGATGTAATCCGCCTTAGAGAACCAACAATTGAGAGTGAGTGGGGGAAAAAGATTCGGAAAAAGTCTCCGACTGGTGAATTATCTCCAGAGGAAGAACTTGATCTCTACTCCAAGGATCGTATGTGGCATATTGCCAATAGGATTAATCCTGCTCTTGAAGATGGAAAGGTAATCCTCATGGACCGCTATTTCTTCGCCTCAGGCGCATACCAATCAACTGTTTTGGATCTTCACTGGAGTGAAATTTTAGAATTGAACAGAACAAAACTGGCTGCCCCTGAACCAGATATTGTGTTCATTCTAGATGTACCTGCAGATATTGGGTTAGAACGTGCAACGAGGAGAACTGGGAAAGCTAATTTGCAATTTGAAAAACTTGATAGACTTGTTAAAGTTCGTCAGAATTACCTAGAGATGGTTGAACAGGATAGTGGCACTTTCAAAGTCATCGATGCATGCCAATCCCTTGAAAAAGTAGTAAATGAAGTCTACTACGAGATAATACAGGGAATCAAATGTAGGAATGCTTCATCACAAAGATGAAAAGGAAAGGCCTCCTAGGGGCACTGTATATGTCTAGGTAATACAGTCGCGGACCACTTAGTGACAAGGTTTTTTAGTGTGACGCGACGAAATGTATTTACTCTAGCTCTATTCAGAGTATATCCTTTGGGACAGGGAGAGAAACGAAATGCCCGTTGCAATGCTGCTAATAGACTGGGACTCAAAAATTGGTGCAGTGCTTAAATCGAAGGTACCTGCTGATTTTGCTGATTATTATCGGGAAGATCTTAACACAGAAATCATGCGTATTTTCACATCACACGCTATGGGTGATGCCGCTGCGGGATTTTCATCATTGAGTATTAGAATAGGTGGTGAAGAGTATGGTGTAGCGTCCTATTACACTGGTATTGTTCGAGAAGAAGAACAGTACTGTGTTTCACTCTTACTCACTCCTTCTGAAGATCCAAAGATGTACGAAGCCGCAATTACATCTGTAGTGACTCCTCTAACAAATGCAGTTGTTGCTCTAACTGATGCAGAATTGCAGGACGAGCTTGATAATACCTACCGCCGAATTATACGACTTGCTGGAATGACGGATGAATCTCGTCTAGCCCGTCTCTTCTCTGATGAAGTATCTCGCGCTGTATTTCCAAAGCTTTGGAAGGGCGGAATCTCAAAGGAGGAGCTTGAAGAGTGGTTAAAGATGGTTACGGGTCTACCGAGTGTCAGCGTAGATTCTATCATAGCTCCCTTTGAAGAGCTAGGCCTTGTTAAGTCAGAATGGGTTGACGAGATTGGAAGAACTTGTGTCTTTATGATTAAAGACCTTGAAGTCTTTCGTGCCCCTCCCCTCGTAGCAATGGAAGCTGCTAGTAGTGTGCTAGATCCTGAATTAGCCGCTGAATACAAGACTGAAGTACTAGAATTTCTGACCGAGTGGCAGAAGACACCAGAAGATACAGTTTCAGTTGCACAAGTGCTTGCTGATCCGGACTGTTATGATACTCTTTCAGAGCTTAGACGTCGGCCATCAAACATCTCAGAGCTTGAAGCAACTTTAGGGATTCCTCCAAAAGAACTCAAAGAAGCTATTCAAACACTGAAGAAATTCCGAATAGTATCTGAGAAGAGAAGAAAAGGTCCCTCTGGTGAGTTTGATAAATGGCTTTTCTTACTTAACGATATTCGCGTTAGACTATTCTTCCCCGAGTACTTTTTACAGACTCTGGTCACTGATTTGGAGAAAACTCCAGATGATATCAAGGCGATGGAAATGGTACATCAACATCTTCGTTTGTTGAGAGATAACTTTCCACGCTAATTCCTAAGCGCTCTCTCCATTTGTGTAAATCATTGAAGAGAAAACATCTTTGATCCATGCGAAAATTGTATGAGATTCTCTTTAAACCTGCGACTACTACGATACCTTATCATAGATTTTCAAGCTAGAAACCATTATATGCCGATTTGGAGTGAATCTGGTTGTGAACTTCATACGGGTGGCGGACTTCCCCCGTCAGGAACTCGCAATACACGGTCCCACGAGTTCTAGTCCCTAATGCAGTGAAAACTGTACTGTTCTTGCGCATAAACGAATTTTCCGCCACTGTGGAAGGACACGCTCCAACGGATGTTCGGGGTTCTCTGAACCCCTAACATCTAACCTCATTTTATTACTCAATATTGCCTAGAATACACACAATACAAGTTAATCTACTCCCATAGCTTTAACTTGATGTCGAGTGGGCTCTGAGATTACAGACACTCGACCAAATCCTCAAACGGTGAATGTGAATTGATTCATAACACATTTCTCATACGTATCTCCAACAAGGAAATCTTAGCAGCTGCAAAGTACTGGCCAGTAGATATTACAAATGAGGATCTAGATGAATTTGTATCAACACGAGAAGATATTCGTTCAGGAAGTGATGAGGTTGCAGAGATGGCTCTCACTGTTCGTGATTACAAATTTCATGCTAAGGACGTAATTTCAGATGTGCTTCTTGTATTTGTTACTGACAAAGATGAGGATGAAAGTAGTATATTTGAAAAAGTAGATGCGGCAAAGAAAGCACTCAAACGAAATTTGACTAAATCCGGTTTGGAATCAGTCTGTGAGAATTTTGAAAGGTTGATTGAACCTTCAGTTACTACTAGACTCAAAATAGCTCTTGTTGGAGAAGGTGGTGTTGGTAAGACAACAACACTTCACTTACTTTTAGGTGACACTCCCCCTCTCCAATACGTTCCTACAATTGCATTGAACTTGGAAACTGTTGAGAACATTCGATTTGGTAACTATTCACTTGTTCTATGGGATTTTGCGGGGCAAGAACGATTCAGGACATTATGGCGATTCTATTTCCATGGTGCCGATGTCATATTCTTGGTGTGTGATTCTACTCTGCGTAATGTAATTATCAGTAAAGATATTCTCAAACTCATCAAACGCGATGCACCTAAAGTCCCTATTTTTGCTATGGCCAATAAGCAAGACAAACCTAATGCAATGAAACCTGAAGTTATTCAAAAGATACTCGGAATTCCTACATATCCAATGGTCGCTATCGATAAGGCACGACGAGATGAGATGCTGAGAATTCTGATGACTGCAGCATCACAGTACGTTGGCGTTGCACTACCTGATCTTCCTGCAGGTGAACTACTAAAATTCACAGATTCAGCCACAGAAGAAGCAATTGCTGAAACTGATGCTATTGAAGTGCTTGTTGAAGAAGAGGCTCTCGAAGAAGATGAGGAATATGAGACCGTGGTTGAAGAGGTCCTCGTTGACGAAGATGGTCATATTATCGAAGATATGGATGGTTATGAGATTGTCGAAGAAGTTGTCGAAGAAGTACCTGATGATGAAGAAGAATATGAAGAAGTAGTTGAAGAGATTCAGACAGACGAAGAAGAGGGACAGATCGTAGAAGCGGTAGTAGAAGAAATTCAAATCGGAGAGGAAGAAGAAGAAGCCGAAATCGATTTGACTGCATCGGCAGAAGTCGAGGAGGCATCTCCTGTAGATGTTGAGTTTTCAGAGCCAGATGTTGAACATGATGAGATTGAGAGGATTGAATTGGCTGCTTTGGAAGATTTATCTGATTCGACAGAGGAACATATAGCATTCGAAATATCTCCTGAAGCTGCAGATGATATTGCATCTGATAGTAGTGTGGATGTATCTATTGAAGTGGAATCTGATGAGCCGGTAGATACAACCCTAGAAATTGATGAGATTTTTGCGACTTCAGAGCTTCAAGATCCCAAGGTTATAGTTATACCAAATGGCCATGATGTTCGAATGGCAAAGGAGATTATTTTCGAGGCTCTAGAAGCTGATGATATAATCTCTGCAGAGATTGACCGAGTACCTCATGAAGACTTGGATGGCGCTCTTGAAGCAATGAGTAGTGATGAAGCTCTTCCAACTGACGAAGAAGCGGAGGAACAAGCAGTTGAAGAGATTGATGCAGATTCTCTTGAAGAATTGGAATCAATCCTTGGACCACTTGACAAGCTTGTTAGCAGTTCGGTTACCGAAGAAGATGGTGACGATGAGGAACATCTACCAATTGACAATGACTCTCTAAAAGAGTTGAGTGACCTCTTAGATTATGTGGCATCAGATGAAGACGAATACTGAACATTTCTCACGTTGCGGAACACTGATTTGCATGTTTGAACCTGAAATATTAGTAAGTGAGAGTCATGAAAATCGCAGACGTTGAACCCGGTAAAAATGTAAACAGCCTCCTAGTTCGTATTGTATCGATTGCTCCAGCAAAAATCGTCAAGACTAGAGCTGGAAGAAAAACCATGTTGAAGGAGATTCTAATAGCTGATGATTCGGGGTCATCAATTCTCTCACTATGGGGCTTCAATGAAGGTAATGACCTATCTGCAGGTATGGTGATTAAGATTGAAGATGGTTGGGCTAAAGAATGGCGAGGTCAAATCCAACTCTCACTTGGTCGGTCTGGCAAATACGAAATAATGGAAGATGATGGATCTGTCCTTTCAATAACTGAACTTGGTGCAATCTCTGAATCGAAAACTGCAATTGAAGAGTAAGCATCGAATCTAGTAATCGAGTTGAATCGGAATGGTTCTGGCTTATCTTTCAGCTCCGATAATTCATAGTGGTCTTAGAAAAGATGACTTTTGCACAGTAGTTATCCACGCATTAGAGGATAAAGGAATTGAAGTTTTTGCGCCGCAATTTTTGGGACCTGCAGACCCACGTATAATATATCAACGCGATGTAGAAAATGTAATGAAAAGTGATATTGTAATTGCTGAAATCACTAATCCCTCTCTAGGAGTCGGCATGGAAATAATGCTATCTATAGAAATGATGAAACCACTTCTGCTTTTCTACAATGCAGATGTTGAACAACTATCAAAGATGGTTCGAGGAACTCCTGGGAAAGCTCTGTTCATTTATAACACCTTGGAAGATGTAGATAGAATACTGCGTAATCTAAATCTGGATAATCTGCTTGTTTTGAAATGTTCTTATTGTGAAAGTCAAGTTGCAGAAGTCATTGAAGATGAAATTCATTGTGTGGAATGTGGAACTAAAATCAGTGGAGGAGAACAATGAATACTTCGATTATCGATGAGTCTACGAGTCAACTCAAGGTAATCCTCCTTCTTATATTATCAGTTTCAATGGTGTCTAGTGCCAGTATTCTAATCCTCTCCAGCACCTCACCCTCACTAGTAAAGGTATTTTGGAGAACTCTCTATGGTGCTTTATTTATGGCAGTTATTGCTGCGACGCGAGGAGACCTCTCTGCACTTCGAACGCCTAAGGTACGTAATAATCTACATTGGCTAGCTGGCATTGGCGTCATTTTGTCTCTACATTTCTCCACGTGGTTTCAGTCATTAGAGATGACTTCCATTGCAGCAAGTGTAGTCTTAGTCGACTCATCGCCGATTTTCACAGCTATCTTTTCGACTATTTTCCTGGGAGAATCTATTCGAAAACGGTCATGGGTTGGAATTATTGTTGCAGTTTCGGGAGCGGTTTTTCTTGCTTGGGTAGATTACGGCGGGATTGATCTGGGCGCAGTCAGTGGAGACCTATTAGCTTTGGCTGGTGCTGTCTTCCTTGCAATCTATTTCATTGGAGGCAGGAAATACGCCAAAGGGATGCCAATAACTATCTACACATCTATTGTCTATCTATTCGCAGCAATCACTACTCTCATCCTCTGTGTGCCATTTGGCTATGATGTTTTAGTTTTCGCTCCGACTGAAGTTTTGATATTTATTGGACTTGCAATTTTTCCTACTGTCTTAGGACATTCAGTCAACAACTATCTACTCACCAAAGTTCCAGCATATGTAGTATCTGCTGCTGTTCTTGGTGAACCAATTGGTGCAACACTTCTTGGTGCACTCATCTTCATGGTCTACCCTACCCCCCTAGTCTGGGTAGGGTTCTTCATTATTCTCTTTGGCGTTGCCATCGTTCTAGTAGATATTGTTAGTAAGGAACGAGCACAAAGGTCATCCCTTGATGACACCGATAGGCCGCAATCTGACAGCCTTGGTAGCGATTCCAAGAGCATCTGAAACCTTTACTACTTCGTCTACATCTTTGTAGGCACCTGGTGCTTCTTCTGCTATCACAATACCTTTTGTAGCTCTGACGAGTATACCTTCACTAGCAAGTTTATCTTGAACTTCTTTACCGAAGAACTCCTTCTTTGCTCGGGATCTACTCATGAATCTGCCAGCACCATGTGCAGTAGAACCGAATGAAAGGTCCATACTCTTTTCACCTCCTAAAAGGATGTATGAAGCAGTTCCCATTGTTCCTGGAATAATAACAGGTTGCCCAATATCTCGATACTTACTGGGAATATCTGGGTGTCCTGCTGGAAAGGCACGAGTTGCTCCTTTCCTATGTACCACTACTTTCCTTCTCTTACCCTCGATATTGTGTTCCTCTACTTTTCCCATATTGTGAGCTACATCGTAAATCAGACCCATATCCAGGTCTTCTGGTGATTGACCCATAATCTTGGAGAGCACCTCTCTCGTCCAATGCATCATGACCTGCCTATTAGCAAAAGCATAGTTGGCTGCTGCGCTCATAGCTCCTAAGTATGCTTGACCTTCTGGTGTTGTTGTTGGTGCACAGCAAAGTTCTCTGTCTGGAACTTCGATATTGTACTTACGCATGGCTTGAGTCATTTTTCGAATATATTCTGAACATACTTGATGGCCGAGCCCTCTAGATCCACTATGAATCATGACCATCACCTGCCCTTTTCTTGTAATACCCATGATTTTAGCTGCTTCTTCATTGTAAATCTCATCTACTAGCTGGATTTCTAAGAAATGGTTTCCGGAACCAAGTGTGCCGCTCTGCTTGAGACCCCTTTCTTTTGCAGAACCCGGAACATCATCAGGATTTGCAATATCCAGTCTACCGTTGGCTTCTTGATGGTCGAGATCTTCTTCCCATCCATACCCTTCCTCAACGGCCCATTTTGCCCCGCCAATAAGAACTTCGTCAACGCCACTATGACTTCGCAAATTGATTTTTCCTTGTTTTCCAACTCCAGTGGGTACGTCTGCAAATAGTTGATCGATGAGTTGTCTTATTTTTGGACGAACATCGCCTTCATCAAGATTGGTTCTAAGAACCCTTACACCACAGTTTATGTCATAGCCGACTCCACCTGGAGATATAACTCCATTCTCATAATCTGTCGCTGCAACCCCTCCAATTGGAAATCCATACCCTTGGTGTCCATCTGGGAGTACAATACTGTGTCTGTAAATTCCTGGTAGACAAGCCGCGTTTGTCGCCTGTTGGAAAGTTGCATCCTGCCTCATTTTCTTGACTAGTGCATCAGAAGCATAGATCTTCACTGGAACTTTCATACATTGTTGAGTTTCCTGAGGAATCTCATACACATTCTCGGAGACCTTCTTGATGTCCATTTTTCGCACATTCTCTTTTTCTTTTGCAACACCTCATATCATTCGCTATAAGGCTTATGAAGTGTCAACCTAGAGATTTATTATCATGATACGGAGGAGTAGTTATGGGGTTAATCAACCCACAAAATAGCAAGGAGGAAATGTCACCAAGTGCCTGATGTACGACTCACTGCAATGGTAACAACTCATGGCTGAAGCTGTAAGGTCGAACAGAGTGATCTCACAAGACTTCTCACCGCTGCTGGTCTTCTCTCTGAAGATTCTCAAAGGGAAGATATTGGTGATGATGCTGTGGTCCGCGTCATCAATGATGATGTAGCAATTGTAGAGAATGTTGACATCTTCACACCAATTCACGATGATCCCCATATCCAAGGTGAAATAGTAGCTTGCAATGCAACAAATGATGTGTTCGCCATGGGGGCGACCAATATTGTATCTCTTCAGGCATTTCTTGCTTATCCCAAGGATTTGCCAGAGGAAATTGCGATTGGTGTCCTCAAAGGAATGAGTTGCTTCATGGAGGATCTCGGGTCAAAGCTTGCAGGTGGCCAGACTATCCACAACCCTTGTCCCGTATTTGGTGGTATTGCCCTCGGGGTGACTCATCCTCGAAACATTGTGTATTCGAGTGGGGCAAAACCTGGAGATATCGCAGTTCTCACAAAACCGCTAGGTATCCAACCAGCAATGAGATCTTACAGGGATCTCAAAGATGAGAAGCGTGACAAACTGCTGACCAAGTTTGATGAACAATCTCTGCATGAAATGCAGGATGTAGCAGTTCGCATAATGACGAAAAGTAATCTTGAAGTTGCACAAGCGATGAATAAGGTTAGTGTTTCTGCTGCGACTGATATTACCGGATTTGGACTTCTTGGCCATGCAAATAATGTGAGTGAACTAAGTGGTGTTCAGATAGTAATCGATAGCATGCCAGTAATCAAAGGGACCCTCAAACTTGCTGAGTTCTTTGGTCACAAACTTGCATCTGGCTTTGGCGCTGAAACCGCTGGAGGTATATTAGCCTTCATGGAACCGGCCAAAGTCGAATTATTCAAGAAACTACTTGCTGACGATGGTTTGCCTTGTTGGACTGTAGGAAAAGCTGTGAAATCCAATGGATCACCATGTGCCTCATTGGTACAAGATGTTCAGTTTATCGAGACCGAGTTCCCGTGAAAATATCGGAAACCAAATGGAACGATATTAGAGGACTGCCGCTGCGAGCAGCCGGTCTCCACCCCTAGTCTAGAAGATGATTTAGTTTATCAAATAATTTGTCAATCCCCTTGATTGAACTTAGGTCCAATTCAGGGTCGATGAATTCTCTTAGTTCAGTTATTTCTTGGTCCTCACTACCATGAAAAAGCCAGAAATCATCCTTGAGAATTTTGTGTGTTTCTGTCAAAAGCATCGCTCCTAAACGTACTCAAGTTAATACTACGTCATTTGTCGATATATATTCTTCGATAATGGTGACGCCAATAAGTTGCGCATTCTGAATAGTTGAGGATTAATCACGACAAACCATTTAACGCCCATACGATTACTGAAAATGCAGACTAAGCTACGGATTTGGGTGTTGAGGAATGAAGATTGTTGTAACAGGTCCATATGAAGCCGGGAAAAGTTTGATGATCCATCACATTACTAACGGTGCATGTATCAATATAGAACGTCGAGGTACTACAATCGCTATGGATCATGGTCTAGCAAATGTGGATGGAATGACTGCCTTTATGTTTGGTACTCCTGGTCTACTTAGATTCAGAACTATGAGAAAAATTCTTAGTGAGGGAGCTGATGGCATCATCTTTGTTGTTGATTCAGTAGACCCCGAATCCGATAAACGTGCGAAACTATTCTTCCGCGAAATTGCTTTCTTCTTACCTGGCGTACCATGTGTTGTTGCTGCGAATAAACAAGATGACCCCAAATCTCGCCCAGTAGATTCATTGAGGAAGAACTTGCGTTTCCTAGCTGGATTGCCTGTATTCCCAGTTTCTGCCAAAACCGGTGAGAATGTAGATAGTATGTTGCGAACTCTGCTTTATCTTGTCATGATGCAGTGGAGCTCTGTTTTTAGCAAGTTTGCTGAATACGACGGGGTGAAAGATGGTCTTAGTAGACTTACAAAAGACCTCAATCTTGAACGAGAACAAGCAGTAGGATATCTACGACGATTCGAATTGAGAAAACTCCTTGAAGTTCAAGTTGGTGATGAGCAGTTTGTGGTAAAAGAAGCTGTTCGTGAGATATTGAAGAACCCTGTTTCTATCATGCGTAGATGAAGATGTTTCTTTAGAAAGAATCAAAAGCAATATAGGCTGCACCGATTGATATTGTCTAGGTGAGCTTCATGACAGAAGAAATGGACACTGAATTGGATGATTTGGACCCTGCTGAATTGTTAGAAGAAGCAGCAGCAGCACTAGAAGCCGGAGATAAGGATGATGCTGCAAAGAAGTATAATGCAGTGGGGAATATTTACATGGCAGTTGTTGAATTTGAAGAAGCTCATAAGTGCTTTGAAGATGCTCTGAAAATCTATAAAGATCTCAAGGACGAAACAGGTGTTTGTGACACGATGTACAATCTCGGTGTTGCTAGTATCAATTTAGAGCGCTGGGATGAAGCACTGACATCTCTGGAAGCCGCTATGAAACTCTTTAACAAAGCTGAGAACGAGAGTGGTTCTGCTGATGCTGTTTATGGGCTCGCTTTAGCTAGTCTTGGTCAGGGTAGTTTTGACGAGGCAATGACTTATTTCAAGAAGGCTCAGAAAGCATACAAATCTCTTGATAATATTCAAGGAATTGCCAGTGTAATCATGGATATGGGAGCTGCATACGTTGACAAGGAAGATTGGGTTACAGCAAAAGCAACAATAAAGAAAGCTTTGAAGATGTACGAAGAAATGGATGACAAAGCTGGAATGGCGGATGCCCAATCACTTCTTGGTGACATCTCAGAAACAAATGGTGATGAGAAGAGAGCCGCAGAGATGTTTGTGGATGCTTCAAAGAATTATTTTGATGCAGGTATTTTTGATATTTCGAGGGAAGTTCTTGATCGAGCAGAACAGAAGATGTGGGACGTTCCTAAAGCTACCCGACGTAGACTTAGAAAGGTCATCGACGATTTACGAGATAACCTTCCTGATGAAGATGAAATTTCCGATGATGATGATGATACCGCTGATATCGATGAATACCTCGATGAGTAATATCGCTTGATTCCTTTCATAGAGAATTTACCTCTCCCTCGAGTTTGATTATTAACTCTCAACAGGAAAACTCTATTTACTAAGTTTACTCTTTTTGCGTGTCTTCCAATGGAGTGAACCTCAATTGAGTTATCGGAACGGAGAGATTATCACGCCAATATTTCTAATCCTATTGATGGGTTCTACATTGTTCCCATTACTATCTGGGACATTGCAAAACGTTTCTACTTCGCAAGATGCTACCCCTATCTATCAATTTACACCAAGTGCCAGTTCTTCTCAGGTCCCTCTACGAAGACTTACTATCGTTGCTCCTGATTCCAATTCATACATTGATGATTTTGCATATATGTCAACAATTCCTGCATCTGTATTCAATCACAATGACACTCAATATATTTCTCCGCTCATCTACACCTCTGGATCTGAGAGTGAAGAGTGGTTGTTGGAGGATTGGGTAAAGTACACCAATATCGATGGTGGATTGACTCAAGTAATGGCAATTGGTGATTATACTGAGTCTGCTCTCACCAATCTTCAGTACGATATTGGAGCAAAAATCTATCCACGAATAACCGGGTCTAGTTCAGCAGACATTGCTGCAACTATTGCTGTTTCAGATTGGCGAACAAGCAATACTGCAATCATTGCGCTCTCAAAGGATACATTTGATATTGAAGCACCAACGACGGGGAGTGTTACTCATACTTTTCAGGGTCAGGCTTCACAGCTCTCAGAATTCGGTGGAAGTGTGGTTGATAATCTTGCTCCCTCTAGCATAAAATTTACACCCCCCTCATGGGCTGGATGGATTGAGGGACGATTCAATTGGACTGGTCCAGAGATATTTACTCACGAACTGATTGACCCTAATGGAAATATTGTAGATTATTCAGTATATAATCAGATATACTTCTCACGACATATTGGTTACGTAGAATCTCCTGTGCCTCTTAATTTCTGGGTTCCTGTTACAAGTGATGGTGAATGGACAATGAACATCACTAGATATTCTGGGGGTACGACTACGATGAATTGTGAGGTTGACTATCACCCAGGGTTCACACAGACCGTGACAGTACCCTCGGATTCGGAGTGGTTCAACGTATCTCTGAATTGGGACAATACGGCTACAGATCTCAATCTCGCACTTATTGACCCCTCTGGTCGTCTTGCGATGTGGGGTCCTGCTGGGAGTATCATTGCATCTCCTGGAGAAGAATCTATTGAGCTTCCCTTCCCAATGGCAGGCGAATGGACCATTGTAGCTGCTTGGATGGACGCTACAGAAGAGCAGAATAACATCGAGATATCCTGGGAAATCTCTGAAATTCCTTCTAACTTACAAGCATACTTGGAATCTGCAGCAAATGCTGCAGTTCTTGCTTCATTGATGAATGCTCCATTACTTTACGTTGATGTACACCAAATTCCAACGAAAACTGAATGGGCATTGAACAGGCTTGGAGTAAGTTCTGTTATCCTGGTTGATCCACACAATATTCACACTACTTCATTGGATACTGACCTATCTGCGCTAGCTGTTGTTACTACTCTGGATACGTACACTTCTGTTTCTAATAGCATCATTGATCTTTCTGAGAATCCTGATATTGTAATCACCGTGCCTACTGGAGATAATAATGAATTCTTTGGACCTGCGGCGTATTCAGCTGCAGTTCACAGAAGTCCAATCTTTTCACTATGTGGAAATGATAATTATCTAACAACTAGAGCACAGGAAACTTGGGCACCATATCTGATAGGTCCAGAAATTAATAATGTCTACGTAACCAACAAATATGAAAATAGAGCTGAGAATGGATGGTATGATGAACGTATTCCAAACAAATTCTCTATGATGCAATCTGTAAATAGCTTTGAAAGCTTTTTATCTGTGCGTGGAGCATACAACTCCACAGCTCCACAACCGGTCGTAATAGTTGCTCCTGTCACTCTTCTACCATTAAGCTTTGATAGGTCTCTACAGTGTGATTTTCAACCTGGTAGGATTCCTGCTGAAACTCCAAGTGATGCATCAGTTCTCATAAACCGTGGACTGTTACATCGCTATCTCTTTCTTACCGCAGATAATGCAGATACTTCCCTTGTTAGTATGTATGCATATACCGATGGTGCGCAGGTCACAGATAACAATCTGGATACGTATGTGCTTAAGCAGATAGAGAATACAACTGATGCTCTCGAATCTGCTGGTTTTACAATTGAACAGGAAGTTGGAGTTGATGAAGTATTTTCACTACTTGATTCTCAGGTCGGACTGTGGACTCTAAGTACTCATGGCACGCTGACTCTGTTGCCACGAGACCCTCCTCATAGACCATTAGGTCAAGGGTATTTCTCTCTAAGAGATTCTCAGAGTCCATGGGGTTTCGAAGATAGTGTAACAGTTCGTGAGAGCCCATCCGATGCCAATCAATTAGTCAATCCTGTTGCTTTTAGTACTGAGGCTTCACATCATGTCATCAAATCTACTGATGAACTAGAGGCTGCGATAGACAATATTGGATCGCCAGTTGTGATTTTGACAGCTTGTCTTCTTGGTGGGACAGGTATGCCTCTTATGCTTATGAAACATGGTGCAGTTGCTGTTACTGCTGCACCTAGGACTGTATATTTCCAACCAGCAGGATTACTATCTGTTTTTCTTGCTCAATCACTTAGTAAAGGAGAAACAATAGGTACGGCTCTTTCCAGTGGTCTTGCACTATCATCATCTGATTATGCAAATCCTCTGACCGATCGTGATCCCCGGGACTACGCAAATCAACAGGTACTATTCGGAGATCCATCAGTTCGACTCTATGAACCTGTATCTTCATCTCATGTTGCGACTACTGATTCGGAGTCAATTGATTTTGATGCACATATCCCTGGAAGGGGAGTCCCTTCTACAGCAGCACTTGGTGCATCATCATACCTACGAGATGCCATTTCAGCTACTACGTATGACTTCGACTACTACGAGAATTCAAACTTTTCAGATTTTATCGACTTACTCTCTCTGAGGAATACTGTCATTTTTGAACCAGATTCTCTCCCCTTGTTTGATAATAATCTCATACTGCATTCCGGTGACCTTAGAAGTTTTGTCCGAGCTGGAGGCGTTCTTGCTCTGATGGGTATATCAGATTCCATTGAATGGTCGCCTTGGCCGGTTACTTATGTTCCATCAGGATCAGGTTCTACTGTATCATTTGTTGACAGTACTCATCCCTTAATTAACACTCCAAATAATCTGAGTGCAGGCATGGACTATCAGGGTCATTTTGAATCACTTTGGAGTAATTTCACAATTCTAGCAACAGATATGACTAATCCAGTTATTGTTGCTAGCATCAGAGGTTCTGGCAAGCTAGTATGCACAACAACGCATCCTACTGGAGTTACGCGTGATGAGTTCGTTGAAAATGTACTAGAATGGAGTACATCACCATCAATCCGATTAAAGGCAATCTCTCTTAGCCAGAGTGTCATATGGGCTAATGATGTAGTGGTTGTAACTATTGAGCTAGCTGATTTGGTGGGAAATGTAATAGACACAGCTAGTCTAGAAGTTTGGTTAAATACAACCGAGGTTGATGTTGTAGAAGTCGGTGCTGGATTATATACTATCACGTTTGGTAGCGACTTCACAAATACACATGTAGGTATATACGACATTGAACTTAGTGCTAGGAAAGCTGGATATGATTCTCTCAACCTCACTATAGAAGATTTTCTCCTCATTCGACCGTTTCCGTGGCTTGCTATTGGATTGCTAGGTGGGGGAATAGCTGCAGTGGTTGTCGGTTGGTTTATCCTGAAACGCAGACGGGGTGACTCATTTACCTATAAACGTGAAAAGAGTTCTCGTTCAAAACCGCAAGGAAAAAGCAAGGAAGAGCAGCGTCGACAGAAGGAAGAAGATGGTAAGTTTGACCCAAAGGAGTTTTTTGATGTATAATGCGCATTTTTAACCTGTTTGCGATAGGGTTTTATATTCCCTGCATAAACTAAGCATTGTTCCGATTGGTCGAGGGTCCTAGTATGTCTACTCGCGTTGATAGTATCAATAAAATCATCCGTGACTTTGAGACTGTTCCAGGTGTAGAAGGTGCAGCACTTGTATCTCCTGATGGTCTCATGATTGCTTCCGCTCTACCTGAGAGCGAACAAGAGAATGTTGCTGCCATCAGTGCTGCAATCACATCCCTTGGTGAAAAGGCAACAATGGAGCTTGACCGTGGAACTCTTCTTGAAATCTACGTGAAAGGTGACAAAGGTTATACTCTCATTACATCAGTAGGAGACCGTGCAGTCTTTCTTGTATTGGCCAAGGTGGATGCTCAGTTAGGCCTCATCTTCATGGACATGAAGCGAATGGCTGAAGCTCTGCTTGATATTCTGTGAGTGAAACTTCTCACTTCAATTTCTTCACAATTGCATCAACAATGTGATGCGCTATTTCACGCTTAGATGTAAGTGGGACGTGTTCTACCGATTTTCCTGAGCCCACAATCAGCACCTCATTTGTATCAGATTCGAAAGCAACTCCTTTCTTCTGTTCATCATTAGCTACTACAAGATTGCAAATCCCTGCATCAATCTTTGCTCTTGCTCGGCTCTCCAATTCCTTTTTGGTTATCCCTGATTCGACTTTGAACCCAACAATGAAAAGATTCTTGAATTTCTTTCGAGCTTCTTCTATAATCTTCTTTGTAGGCACCAATTCCACGGAAAGACTACTTTTTCCAGAAACCATCTTACTATCTTCTTTTTTGGATGGCACATAGTCTAATACTGCTGCTGATGAAATGAAACAATCCGTTTTCTGACCCTCTAGTGCGCTCATTACAGCCTCCATCATATCTTCGGAAGTTGTCACATTGATTACGTTCGCTTGAGCTGGGGGTGTTTGCGCAGATGGACCTAATACTAGAGTAACTGTTGCACCGCGTGAAATCAACTCATGAACTAATGCTATTCCCATCTTCCCTGTAGATGGGTTTGTGATGAATCGGACTCGATCTATCCAACCACGAGTGGGCCCTGCTGAAACCAGGAAATGCTTATTCACAAGGTCCTTTGGTCCAAGTGTTTTCAGTACAAAATCCACAATTGAATCCACATCAGGAATCTTGGCTTTTGCTTCCTCCATCCTCGGGGATACAACACCAATCCCCATTGATTTGAGTTTCTTAATATTCTCAATAACTGCTGGATGATCATACATAGATTCATGCATTGCAGGTACAACAACAACAGGGATTTTCGCACCGATTGCTGATGATACAGTTGTTGTCACAGGAGTATCATCAATCCCATTGGCAACTTTTCCAATTGTGTTTGCTGTTGCTGGGGCAATAAGTACCAGGTCAACATGACCTGCATGTTTTCCTGCAAGAGTGATATGCTCAATCTGACCCGTCAATTCAGTTATGACAGGATTGCCTGTTGCCCATTCGAGTAAGTATGGGTGAATTATCTTTGTTCCCATCTTGCTCATTACCGTGTAAACCTCTGCTCCGTGACGCATTAGCTTCCTAGATAGGGCAACACATTCGACTGCTGCAACACTACCAGTAACACACAGGGTGATTTTCTTTCCATCTAATTTGCTGCTTAGGCTTCCCGTGATTAGTTTGGATGTATGTTCCATTGAGTGATTCGCCCCAAGTTCTTCTGTTGACGTTGAGTACCAACACCAGAATCCGAATAAGAGTTGTGGATATATCACTCTAATCTATTCTTAGACAATTCAAATTGAGGTGATATCACCAACTCACTCGTGTGGGCAAAGAATATTAATGGCAAAGCGGTTGAGGCTGAGTGATGGTGCGACCATCTTAGTGGATGGGCCGTCATACATCTGTACGGGAAAGGGCATAAATTCCCCTCTCGTACGTTTGGGAATACCTGGTTTGCAAGAACAATCCTAGGTAGGTGCGGAATACTTGGCTGACACTACTCGTGACTTGGAGGCTCTTCTCAGAGGATTTGATGCAGAGAAGAGAGCTCGCTATCAAGCATATGACAAAGTAGTTTCAGCTCTAGACACTCCCACACAGTCACTCTTTGTAACTGATAATGATAACGAGGTCGATACCTTCCAAAGAGACTTTAATGAGTTTCTTGTTTCTACCAAACGGAAGGAAGAGAATAATCCTGAACTGCCATATCATGTTGTTAGAATAGGATACGATGGAGATATGTTGGATGATATGTTTCGTCTTATTGTTTCTGATGAAGCAGAGAATTTCAATCCCGCGTCTCTTGATGTAAACTCACTCTATTCCAAACAAGCAATTTTCCAACATCTCTACCAAGCTATCACGAAAAATAAATTCATTATCTTTCATGTTACTGAATTTCCACTAGCTTATTACTTTGAGACTGCAGTGGTGGTTGACGTACAGGAACTATCAGATGTGATGGACCCTTCGGTTCATGATGGTACAATTATCAGATATCTAAACGACCTTCGTGAACAAGGGACTGAGGAGCACAGGAAGACTTACAGCTTCTTCTATCGTATTAGCACTTCGCTCCTTATGGAATTGTCAAACGTCTTTCTTGTTGTACCAACGGCAGGGATGAATCGGCATCTCGTAGTTTCAAGTTGGCGAACTCAAACACTTCTTCTAGGATTTAGTCCACTTACTTGGTCTTCAGGGAGCTTCAATGTCTTCGATTTAAGTGGTAGGGATATCGATGCACGATGGGCGTACCCTGCTCCACCCTCTACTGATCCTCGAGTGAAGCAATATACGAGCCTAGTTCCTTTGAAATAGGCATGTTCAAATCGACCCTTCATTAACCTAAACGTAATGTATATACATGTATATATCGATACGAATATACATCGGATTACTTTATACATGGTTTATTTGAGAAAGAGTTTGACTGACACCTTGAACACTAGAGATGATTTGCCTATGATGGCACAAGCTTTTGTGCCGGGTCACATTACGGGAGTCTTCCGAATCTTTGATGAAAAGAACAATCCCATGGAATGTGGCTCAATCGGGGCGGGATTCTCGGTGGAGATAGGAACACTCACCACTGTCAGTGTAACAGAAAACGAAGCTCTTGAGATTACAACAATATACAATGATGAAAACATCGATGCTAACGTAACGAAAGCGGTGGTACAAAGGTTGGTCGAGAAATATGAGAGGCAGTTCAAGGTGATAGTTACGCACAAGTCCTCTCTTCCATCTGGAGTTGGTTTTGGAGCATCTGGAGCAGGAGCTCTAGGTACTGCACTTGCTCTCGGTCATCTTCTTGATTCTACTATGAATGACACCTATGCTGCAGGTTATGCTCATTGTGCTGAAGTCGAGAATCGTACAGGTTTAGGTGATGTTATTGCTCAAACCTTTGGCGGTATTGAAATTCGCACACATCCCGGTGGTCCTGGTGTGGGTAAAGTTGTAAATATTCCCAACAGTGGATTTCAGACTGTGGTTCTGGCTGGAGCTCCTGGTTTGAAAACTCGTGACGTTTTGACTAATCCTGGAAATCGAGCACGAATCAATGCCGTTGGAGATGACCTAGTGAATCGGATTATTGACAATCCCTCGATAGAATCATTCATTTCCTCCTCAAGGGAATTTACAGATTCTATTGGTCTATCTACTGATCGAGTAAAGGCAGCTCTTCAAAATCTGGATGATTCTGGGTTGAATCAATCGAGTATGGTCATGCTAGGTGATTCCGTATTCTGTTTCTGTGATAAACATCAATCCAGTACTGCGGTTCAGATTCTTGCAAAGTACTGGGACACATCTCAAATTCAAGTCACATGCGTATCAAAAGAGGGTGGGAGGTTGGTATCATGGTAGAGATAGAGATACCCGACAATCATCCTCGCAAGGTTTCACTGGAAATACGAGAGAAGATTATCAAGGGACATACAAAACATGAGGTCGCAACTGCTGGTCTTCTTGCACACGGTCGCGGCGAAGCCTTTGACTATCTTATTGGTGAGAAAACTAATGATTTTGCAAAACAAGCAATTACGGTTGCTATTGCAGCTATGTTAGCTGCTCGTCACCCAGTGATTAGTGTCAATGGAAACGTCTGTGCGCTCGTGCCAGAAGATACTGTTCATCTATCTGAGATAACTGGCGCACCACTAGAAATCAATCTATTCTACTATCGGAAAGAACGGGAAGATGCGATACTTAACGCGTTAAAGTCAGCAGGTGCTAAGGAAATTCTTGGAACTCACGATAGACCATCTGAAACAATTCCTGAATTGAAAAGCAACCGCCGAAAGGTCGATCCTGATGGCATTGGTTCTGCTGATGTTGTTCTTGTCCCACTGGAAGATGGCGATAGAACTGAGGCTCTCAAGGCAATTGGAAAATATGTGATCTCCATTGACCTCAATCCGATGAGCCGGACAGCAGTTTATTCCGATGTAACAATTGTCGACAATATCATTCGATGTTTACCATTAATGGTTGAACATGCTCGAGAGATGAAAGACACTCCACATGATGAATTATTGAAGATAGTGGAGAACTTTGACAATGAAAAGAATCTTGCTGATTCGATGGAATTGATGAAGACCCGTTTAGAAGAATTATCAAAGGATATAGGGCCGCTTCGTCAAAAGAAACCGTCAGGAGCAAATGCATAATGAAAATAGTAGTTCTAGGTTCTGGATCTATTGGAAGCCTATACGGAGCATTTCTTAGTACAATAGTTGATAATGAGGTAATCCTGGTGGGACGTAATCCTCATGTAGCTGCCATCAGAACCAAGGGATTACAAATCAAAGGAATAATGGGTGAGTACAAGTTCTACCTCAAGGCTGTCGAGAATGTTTCAGAAATTGAAGAAGCTGACTTGATTCTCCTGACTACTAAAACATATGATACTATTCCTGCTATCAGGAGTGCAAAACACCTGATAGGCAAAGGTGCTTATGTCATGCTTATCCAGAATGGCTTGGGTACAGAAGAACAAGTAGCAGAAGAGCTCAATACAACCAAAGTACTTCGAGCTACAACTTGCATGGGTGCAGTTAGAATTAGCCCTGGTGTTGTTGATGCTACTGGTTGTGGCCTTACCGAACTGGGCTCAAGATATCCCGAAAATTACGATTACGTCATGAAAATGACTGATATGCTTACGAAATGCGGGTTTAACGTTCGGGCTAGTAAGAACATCGAGGGGGTTGTTTGGACAAAGACTCTTGTTAACTGTGGCATCAATCCTGTCGGAGCATTGACTGGTTTCAAGAATGGCGAGGTCTATAAAAATCGACAACTTCGTGGTCTGGTTATTAAACTCGTAGAGGAAGCAGTCGCAATTGTAAAGGCACTTGGAATTGAATTGACCACAGAAGATCCTGTTCGTTATACATTAGGAACCGCTAAGGCTACTGGCAATAACATCAACTCCATGCTTCAGGATATCCGGGCAGGAAAGAGAACAGAGATTGATTCTATAACCGGGGAGATTATCAGACTGGGTAAAGAGCTGGGAATTAAAACTCCTTCCAACGAATCTGTCTATGCTCTAATCAAAGCAATTGAGTCCAACTACCTAGAGGAAACTGATACAAAGGTGGAGATCAAACCGCTCAAAGTCAAAGAATTAGTTGATACGGTCTCTACATCCTAAACATCATCTTAGCCATTTCGTATGAACTGATTGCGGATTTCTTTGCATTGAATTTCATAGCTTGCATATGACCTGGAAGACCAATTTCGAAAGACATCTCTGAAATTCTCTTTAGCGACTCTACTAGGGCTCTTTCATCTCCAGTAGGGAAATCTGTTCTCCCGAAACTACCCCCGGGGAATAAGGTGTCTCCAGTGATGAGAATTCCTGTGTCTAGAATATCTAAACAAATGCTGCCGAGAGAATGTCCTGGTGTATGTGCCACCTGCATCTTGATGTCTCCAAACTCTAAGACCGTTCCTTCTTCGAGAATTCCTTGAATTTTCAATGGTGGAAGATCCACTCCAAATGTGTCCGACAAGGTCTGATTCATATTTCCTTTGTTGATAGGTTCTGCTTCTGCTTTGTGAAGGTGAATCTTTGGAGTTGCCATTTCCATAATGGGAACAACACCACCAATATGATCGATGTGACTATGCGTCAGAATTATGTCTGTTAATTGTGAAAGCGAAGAACCGAGACTCTGTAGATCTTTGTCCAATGCATGATAGTTCATTCCTGTTCCAGTATCAATCAGAACATGATTGTTCCCAGACTGAATGAATGTAATATTGGAATCGAATGATCGGCTCACCAGAAAATAGATGGAATCTGAAATCTTATCAAACACACACATCACCTAAAGTGTTCCAATAACCTATCTACGTCTTTAATAGTATTATAGAAGTGAGGTGATACTCTTAACCTTCCATTTCGTATTGAACAATGTACGTTGTTTTCTTTCAGTTTCTCATTTAACTTCTCTACATCAGGAGGTTCACATGACACAGTTGCAGAATTGTTGTTTGGCCCAAAATCATAGTATGGGATATCGATCTCTGATAACCTCTTTCGTAGATAATCTGCTGTTGTCATTGCGGCTTGCTCTCTATTCTTAGCAGGAATTTGTAGAAGCACTTTCAATGATTCCAAAAAACCGACATAAGCAATCATTGCAGGAGACCCTACTTGGAACATACGTGCATCAGCAAGAGGCTCTCTATCAAAGTAACCAAATTCCTGTAATTTCTCAACTCCCCACCAACCAAGAAACCTTGGGTGTAATTTATCCATTACTGATCTCTTAACATAGATATATCCTGCTCCTATTGGTCCAAGCATCCATTTTGCAGCTTGCCCAGTTGCGAAATCAACCTTCAGCTTTGCTAAGTCTGTTTCAAAACAACCCGCGGCTTGGATAATATCGACAGACAGGTATGCATCATTCTCATGGGCTAATTTTTCAAGAGTACTTAGATCTACTCGAAACCCGCTACCAAATTGAATCTGACTTATAGCAACAACGCGTGTATTTTCGTCAATGGCTTCGGCAAATCGCTCGATTGGGACTCCGCCATCTACTGATTTTACAACTCTCAACTCTGCCCCATACAGTTTCCTGACATTTTGCCAGGGAATGTAATTTGCTGGAAACTCCAAGTCACATAGAACGATATTTGCTCCCTCTGGATAATCAATGCTATGCGCAAATGAATTAATTCCAGAGCTAGTACTGGGTGTGAGCGCATACTGATCATAATCTCCTCCTAGTAGTTGGGCTAAGTTCGTTCTGATTGCCTTGATATTGGCTAGTGTATCCTTAAACGAACCACCAGCTGCTCTGACTCTATCATCAAGGTATTTTTTCATAGCATTAATTGTGGCAACTGGAGGAATACCTGTTGAGGCGTTATTTAGATAGGCTATATCATTCAGTGCAGGCCACATCTCTGAAATAAAATCCGGGTCAATAAAAGCGGTCATGATATCTCCCAAATGAGTCATATTACAGATAAAGTTCTCTGCGGACTAAATCTAGCGAAGATTTAAGACTAGTATCGCCTTCGTAATTTTTGGAGCGCGGTTTGTCAGTGTTCAGGAGGCTAACAGGCCGGTCAAAGAAGAAACCGGATGAAGATGTATCTGCTGAAAAAGAATCAGAAGATATTAGGTACGACGAATTAACAGCTAAACCCACAACTGAGCCTCCTATTGAAGAAGATAGCGAAGTCAAAACTCCGTTTTCCGAAATTTCCACAGCACGAACTTCTCCGACTACAAGTCGCGTAGTTCCTCCGCAGAAACTAGATGTTGATGCTGAAGCAACAAAAGATATGGCTCGAAAAGCAGGTATTTCTCCACGGACTGCAGCTGAGATAGTTCCTGGAAAAGTTTTGAAACGTGATGAAGAAGGTAGAGTACATATCAAAATTGTATTCTATGGTCCTTCTCTCTCCGGAAAGACTACCGCTCTTCGTTGGCTTTTTGGGAACATCAGGTCTCTATCCAAAGGCAAGCTAGTCGAGATATCTGATGAACTTGGTAGAACTACTTTCTTCGACTTCGTACCTGTAACCGCAAGTGAGAATATGGTCTTTGATGTTTTCACGGTAGCTGGACAGCGTAGGCATGCAAGTTCTCGAATTAAAGTTCTACGTGATTGTGATGGTATCATATTCATGGCTGATTCTACGCCAGAACAAATGAATGAAAACTTGGCATCGATACAAGAATTACGTATTGCACTAGGTACAGATAGAATGGCTACACTCCCAATTGTTGTTTCATTGAATAAAAGAGATATACCTAATGCTCTTCCAGTAGATTATATGGTTCAGATGTTGGACCTTGAAGGTTATCCCGTCTTCGCTACGATTGCAACAGAAGGAAAGAATCTACTGAGAATGTTTCAACGTGTTCTTCGTGACTCTCTAATTTTCAAGATTGGAATTTAATCATTCGCGAGTAAGTGGTAGCTTGCCACTTTCAAGCTGATTGATCAATTCAATTAATTCCGCTTCAGCTTGCTCCATGATCAATCGCCCTTTTTCTTCTGTTGCCTTACCAGGATCACCATACATAGCTGATGGCAGAAGTTCATCTCTATAGGTTCCAGAGATGATTTCAAAATTTGATACTACTCTATAAGAGACAGCCTTTGACATATCGACTAAATCTGGTCTTATGTGCATTACTTCTGAGGTTTCATCTTCTGCTGCATGCCCTCCAGGAGTTTCCTCCACAATCTTACGTGCGGCCTTTGCTAAATCTCTCCACCAATTGACAATGATTACGAAACGTTCCCCTTCTTCAGTTGCATCTTTTGCAGCTATCTTTAGCGCTGGGACATTTCCACCATGACCATTCAACACAACCAAGTATCTGAATCTGTGTTTGAATATACCCTTCATAACTGAGGCATAATATCGCGAAAGAATTTGTGGATCTATTGAGATGGTTCCTTCGAAGTTATTGAAATCCCAACTATCACCAAATGGAATTGTTGGTAAGACGAAAGCATTGGTCTTCTCTGCAACTCTTTCTGCAAGATAAGTCGGAAGGATTGCATCCGTAGATAACGGGAGATGTTTACCATGGGCTTCCAATGCCCCTGTGACCATCACAACAACAGCTGTATTTCCAGCTGCTTTTTGAAAACCTGAATAGGAAAACTCCGACCAGAATGGCATTGTAATTTCATCTAATGGCATGACACAGATACTAATAAACAAGGCGAAAGTCTATAGACCGAAAAGATGAAAAACCGTTTTGCAGGTGTCGCGATGCGGAACATACTGCAAAATAGCCCCGTGGTGTAGCGGTCCAGCATAGAGGGTTCTGGAGTTCGTTGAGCTTCCAGTGCTCTACGATGGAATCTCCCTTAGACCTAGGTTCGAGTCCTGGCGGGGCTACCATTATCTTATACACTACTCATTCTCTCTTGACTCCTCATTGCAACTATGAACGAATATCAGTCCCGAATATACCTTCATAGATAGTAGTTCAAAATAATCGTGTATTAGCTCATAATAACCCTGTTTTCCACTGGCTGTAAGGGTGTGTCCAATAAATCGACACATTGCGCGTAAAAATGTCGAGTTGGTAAGTTTACACTGGAACCTATCAATTTATAAGTAAAATTTATCAATTCTATGTCGGAGAACAGAATCGCCATTTAGGCTCATTCTGAGTTTCCTGTTACTGAGTCTGCGTCCTCCCGGCGGAGAATTACAGGGGCGATTCATCTCCATCTTCTTATTCTCTAATCATAACAATCTTCATAACACTGTCAAGTCATCTTGAGTGGGAGTGTGACATAAATGGAACACGTTGAACTTGGTTGGAATGACTTCTGGGCGGAGACCTTCAGAATTAAACATCGAAGGTCTATCCAAGGAATTCAACATTACGATAAAATGGTCGTTGAATTTTGCATTAAGGTTCTTGACCTGAAGAAGGGTGGAGAACTTCTTGATATTGCCTGTGGAGGTGGGGATCAGTCCATTGAATTTGCCAAAAAAGGAATCAATGTCACTGCCTTCGATATCTCAGAACGTCTAATCAAAGCAGCACAAGAATGTGCAAAGGCCAATGAGGTTACGGTCAACTTCTTCATTGGTGATATGCTGAAGATGTCTTATGAAAATCAGTTCAAAGCAGCAGTTCTTCTCAGTCATAGTTTTGGGTTCTTCAATCATGACGAGAATAAGCAAGTCCTCGAAGACACGTACAAAGCACTGAAGGAAGGTGGCTGTCTTCTTCTAGACCTAATGAATCCGTATAACTTACCCAAGTTCATGAAGACATGGACTGCACTTGAAGGTGGATATTTGTTGAATGAGCCTCACCTATTCGATGCTCCTGCTGGAGTTCTTCGTGGTCGCCCTGCAACCTTTATTGACATAGATAATAATCGAATTGTGCTGATGGATGAAGATGCTCTATCAAACAATGATATCCGGATGTACACCGCACTTGAGATTCGTTCTATGCTGGAAGAAACTGGATTCACCAAGATTGAGTTCTATGGTCAGAATAAACTGCCGCGGGAGCAGTACTCTTTTGGGTCTGAGAGAATGGTGGTTGTAGCGAATAAGTGATTGAATACCAAATAGTCCTATGACGAAATACTTTTAATCATCCTTACGCGAGGTCGCTCAAGCCACCGGTAAGGCCTCCGGTGCCCCGACGAGTTCTCTCGTGAAATCATTACTGTTGGGGAGATGCTATCTTACAAAATCACGAGCGAATAAAAAAAAACTAGTAACTAGGAGACAACCTGATGGTTAAGATCAAAGAGCCCGAAGCAATCAAGAGGCTCATCCTTTCAGACGATTACGAGCACAAGAGAATCATATCTATCAGTGCTCACATCGACCATGGAAAAACAACGACCACCGACTATTTGATGCGTCGTGCTGGTCTAATGAGTGACGCAGCTGCTGGGCAAGCACTGATGACAGACAGCGATGATGAGGAACAGGAGCGAGGTATCACTATCTTCACCTCTGTAGTTCTACTCAACTTCAAAGTTGATAATGAGGAGTACCTCGTGCAGTTATCAGATACCCCTGGACACTTATCCTTCACGGGAGAAGTATCACGCGCACTCAGAGCCTCTGATGGGGCAGTTATTCTTGTAGACGCACTTGAAGGTATGATGACACAGACCGAGACCAATATTCGACTCGCAGTAGGTGCAGAAGCCTGTAAACCAGTGCTTTTCATCAACAAGGTAGACCGACTTATCAACGAATTGAAATTACCTCCTGCAAAAGTGTACGAGCGAATTGATATTATCATTGCAAAGGTTAACGCATTGATCAAGAAAGTCGCTCCTCCAGAGATGGCAAAAGAATGGATGGTCAGCTTTCAGGAAGGAAGTGTAGCAATTGGTAGCGCCAAAACAGGTTGGGCTTTCACAATGAAGACCCTTGAAAAGCGAGATATCAAACCCATTGTAGTATTTGAGAAATACGATGAGGGTGATGAGCGCTGGCTCAGGGATAATCTACCACTTGATGAAGCACTCCTAGAAATGATTGTCAAGCACCTTCCTG
>Ga0307425_1000366_pt1 | contig 28481 bp, 24 predicted proteins | sample SalMarWE160330MG_FD_202152 | JGI IMG/M metagenome (GOLD analysis project Ga0307425, IMG submission 202152) | Salt marsh sediment microbial communities from the Plum Island Ecosystem LTER, Massachusetts, United States - WE1603-30 | ecosystem: Environmental > Aquatic > Marine > Intertidal zone >...
CGCGCCGCGCCAACGCGCGAGCAGTCCAATAGCACCGCTCAGGCCCACCGCAAGGAGCAGTCGCGCCCACAGAGCTAGCATGGACAACGCACGATGAGTCGAGTTGTGTCATCTACGAGGTGCACCGCGCACCGACCACTGTGACAGGCCGAAGGCATGCGTCCAGTATCCCGGCTTTGGCGTCCGGACGATCCAGGCTGCGCGGTGTTCATGTCACCTGCCGTACTGCAGCGATGCCGATCACGCCGGGGCCCGCATGGACGCCCAGCACGGGCCCAGTTTCCGCTACCGGGATCTCTTCACGGGGATAGTCCAGGCGCTCGGCCAGCGCATCTGCCATCTGATGTGCCCTGTCCGCACAACGTGTGTGCATCACGGCAAGCCGTTCCAGTGGCCTCAACTGCTCGATGTCCAAACAGATCCTCTCCAGGCCCCGTTCGCGGGATCGAGCCAGACCGTGCAGCCTCAGCATACCATCCACTGTGCTCAGGATGGGTTTGATGTTCAGCATCCTCGTCACGCGGGTCAGGGCCGGGATGAGCGCACTGGCCCTTCCGCCTCTCTGGAGGTGCTCGATCGAGTCGAGCAGGATCAGCAGGTGTGTTCGAGTGCGCATCTGCTCCACAAGCCGCGCTACGTGTGCCAGGTCAGCGCCATCCAGGGCAGCACGTGCAGCCGCCAGCACCTGGAAGCCCTGAGCCAATGACAGCGACAGGCTGTCCACGACCCTGACCCGGCTGCCAAAGCGACGCCCTGCCGTCGACGCGCTGCTATAGGTGCCGCTGTGTTTGCCGGTGATCGTCACGCACAGCACGTGGTGCCCCAGGCCGACCAGCCGCTCAAATGCTTCCTCAAAGAGCCCTAGCGAAGGCTGTGAAGTGCCGGCTCGCTCGCCCGCTCCCAGCCTTTCCCAGAACGTGTCGAGTGCAAGCTCAGTCTGCAGGTAGGCATCACGCCCAAAATAGATCGTCAACGGGACGACCGAGATCTGGAGTTGCCGTACCAAGTGAGCCCCAATGTCGGCTGCGCTGTCGGTAACAACGCGTACTGTCGGCATCTCTCCTCCTGATGGTAACGCGATGAGCAGGCAGTCCCCCGCGACTTGGCAGGGGCGATCGTGCACAGATCTCCGCGGCGCTAGACGCGGACCGGTCTCGCCCCTGGCGCGCATAGGATGCCATGGATCGGATGTTTTGTCAATCGCGATGCGTCCCACTGCTGCTGGCACCTGGACCGCCCGCCCGACGACCTCGTCAATGGTCGGTGGAGGAGGATAGAGGGGCTGCCCTGTCTTGTCCGCCGTGCCCTACTTGCGGCCAAGACGAGGGCGGATATAATAGGAGGCGGGCAATCCCCGGCGACCCGAGGAAAGGGAGTAGCCTGCCAGTTGCAGGCTCTTTTTCCCGTGTCACCGCACGCAGAGCTCTGTGCTGTGACCCTACCGGTGGCACGATTCCACCCCAAGAGGAAAGGTATGCGATCCAGGCGCTTTGAAGAACTGAGTAAGCGGCCCGTCAACCGCGAGACCTTTATCGAACCATGGCCAGAAGTTGGACTGTCGACGATGGACAGCCCATCCGATCCTCAGCCCAGTATTACGGTCGAGGAAGGGACGATCGTCGAGATGGATGGCGTGCCGCGAGCGGATTTCGACCTGATCGATCACTTTATCGCACGTCACGCGATCGATGCGCACGTCGCCGAGAAGGCTATGGGGACCCCCTCGCAGCAGACTGCGCGGATGTTGGTTGACATTAACGTCCCACGCAGTGACATTCTGCAGCTTGTATCCGGGTGCACGGCAGCCAAGTTGGTGGATATCGTGCGGCACTTGAACGTGCTCGAGATGATGATGGGGTTAGCCAAGATGCGCGCTCGCCGGCAGCCGGCAAACCAGGCCCACGTCACCAACCGCAAGGAACACCCTGCCCTCCTCGCTGCCGATGCGGCAGAGGCTGCCCTGCGCGGGTTCGCAGAACTCGAGACGACCGTGGGCGTGGCACGCTATGCCCCTCTGAATGCCCTCGCCATCCTGATCGGCGCCCAGACGGGTAGGCCCGGCGCCCTCACCCAGTGCGCGGTCGAGGAATCGACCAACCTCCGCCTGGGCTTTCGCGGCTTGACCTCCTACTCTGAGACCTTGTCCGTCTATGGCACAGAGCGCGCGTTCATCGACGGGGATGACACGCCGTGGTCCAAGGCCCTGCTCACTGCCGCGTACGCCAGCCGCGGGGTCAAGACGCGTTTCACTTCTGGCACGGGTTCAGAGGCGCTGATGGGACACGCGGAAGGCAAGTCGATGCTCTACCTGGAAGCGCGCTGCCTGCTCGTGACCAGGGGCGCCGGCAGCCAGGGCACACAGAACGGGTCGATTAGCTGCATTGCCCTTCCCGAATCACTTCCTGGCGGGGTGCGCACCGTGTTGGCCGAGAACCTGATCGCGACGATGCTCGGTCTCGAAGTCGCCGCCGGCAACGACGCACTCGCCTCCCACTCTGAAATGCGCAAGAGCGCCAAGCTGATGCTCCAGTTCATCCCGGGAACAGATTTCGTCACCTCCGGCTATGGCTCGATCCCGCGCTACGACAACATGTTCGGCGGCGGGAACTTTGACGTGACCGAGCTGGATGACTGGTACGTGCTGCAGCGTGACATGCAGGTCGACGGCGGGATCGTGCCAGTAGCCGAAGAGGATGTGCTGCGTGTGCGCCAGCGGGCTGCGCGTGCTGTGCAGGCCGTCTTTGATGCCTTTGACTTTGGCGCGATCAGCGACCAGGAGGTCGAACGCGCGGTCGCCGCCTATAGTAGCGAAGACATGCCGGACCGCGATCGGGTAGACGACATCAAGGCTGCCACCATGCTGCTCAGCGGCCCGCTCACCATCCTCCACGTGATCGAGGCCCTTCACAAGGCAGGCTATGAGGACGTGGCGGCCAACATCCTCGAAATGCAGCGCCAGCGCATCGTCGGCGACTATTTGCAGCCCTCGGCTATCTTTGACGAGCAGTTCCAGGTCCACAGTGCCCTCACCGACCCGAACGACTATCGCGGTCCAGGCACGGGGTACCGCGTCCAGGGAGAGCGCTGGGCCGCGCTCCAGAGCTTGCCCCAGGTGCAAGACCCGCGGCGCTACGAGGCCAGCCTGGGCACTGGCGGCAGCGGTGACATCCTACGCGAGGTTGGCACTGCCGCGCCGGGCACAGGCATAGAGGTGATCATCGCCGTAGGCCCTGCTTTTGGCGCGCAGATTCAGCGCACGTTGGCCGGCCTCGACCACCGAGCTGTCCTCGAGGCGATGATGCAAGGCGCAGCCGAGGAAGGCATTCCAGCGCGCATCGTGCGCATTCACCATACCTCCGACTGTGCGTTCATCGGCCACGCTGGCGCTCAGCTCAGTGGCTCTGGCGTCGCGATCGGCATCCAATCCAAGGGTACGGCTGTCATCCATCAGCGCGACCTGCCTCCCCTGGAAAACCTAGAGCTCTTTTCCATGTCGCCGAACATGACGTTGGACACCTATCGCGACGTAGGACGCAATGCGGCACGCTATGCCGCTCAACGGCCGACCTCGCCCGTGCCGGTCAAGATCGACAATACGGCACGGCTGCGCCTGATCGTGCAGACCACGCTGATGCATCTGCGCGAAACACGAGAAGTCCAGCCGGATAGGCCGCCTACCGAACTCGATCTGGCGAGTCCAGATGGGACATACCCGCACCGCCAGCAAGCGCGGAAAGGGCACACCTAACTGCGATGAACATGAGGAGAGACGATGCACTATCGTAGCCAAGATATCCTGGCCTGGCCCGAGTGGTCCATGCAGCGCGCGTACTTTAAAAGCATGGGCTACACAGACTATGACCTGGAACGGCCGCTGATCGGCATTGCCAATTCGTGGAACCGGGTTGTTCCGGGTCACTACAACCTCAACCTCGTATCCGAGTACGTCAAGCAGGGTATCTTTCAGGCTGGCGGCACGCCTGTCGAATTTGGCGTCATCGCCGCCTGCGACGGCATCGCTCAAGGCCACGAGGGCATGCACTATATCCTCCCGACGCGAGATCTGATTGCGAACGACATCGAGATGATGGTCCAGGCGCATCGCCTCGACGCGATCGTGCTGCTCGGTTCGTGCGACAAGATCGTGCCCGGCATGCTGATGGCAGCTGCACGGCTGGACTTGCCGGCCATCTTTGTGGCCGGCGGCCCGATGGAAGGCGGCTGCGAATTCGACGAGCGAGCAGCAGACGGGACCTCGTTGACCGAGGGTCTCGGCATGCTCAAGGCAGGCCGCATCGACAAAGAGACCTACCAGAGCCTCGAAGAGTGCGCGATGCCTAGCTGCGGTTCGTGCTCTTTTCTCGGCACCGCCAACTCGATGTGCTGTGTGGCAGAGGCGATGGGCATGTCGCTTCCCGGCACGGCCACCATCCCCGCCACACATGCGGCGCGCCTTCGTGCCGCGCAGGAGGCCGGGCGACAGATCGTTGCCTTGATCAAAGAGGGTATCACCGCGCGGCAGATCATCAGCGGCCGTGGCATCGAGAACGCGATCCGGGTCAGCACCGCGATCGGTGGATCCACCAATGTGGCGCTGCACATTCCTGCCATCAGCTACGAGGCGGACTGCTGTGAGGTCGACATGGACTTTTTCGAAGCCGTCTGCCGCAGCACCCCCCACATCGCCAAGATGAACCCGGCCGCTGCACCCAACGTGCCCGACTTTCACGCTGCCGGTGGCGTGCCTGCCGTGATGCGCGAGATCCTGCCACTGCTGCACGGCGACGCCCTCACGGTGACGGGCAAGTCGGTAGCAGAGAACATTGCCGAGACCAAGGCAGGTGACCGCCGGATCATCCGCACCCTCGACGACCCGTGGAGCGCAGAAGGCGGGCTGGCAATCCTGTGTGGCAACCTGGCACCGAACACTGCGGTCACCAAGCCGGCCGCCATCGTGCCCGAGATGCACGTCTTTACCGGACGCGCACGTTGCTTCGACTCGGAACAAGCCGCCAACGAAGCAATCCTCGACGGAAAGGTGCAGGAAGGGGAAGTGATCGTCATTCGCTACGAAGGCCCCAAAGGGGGGCCTGGCATGCGCGAGATGTATACGGCGATGAAGCTTCTCTACGGGCGCGGGCTCGCCCTCAAGACCGCCGTTGTCACCGATGGCCGGTTCTCCGGCACCAACAACGGGTGCTTTGTCGGCCACGTCTCGCCTGAAGCAGCCGAAGGGGGGCCCATCGCCGCCGTCGAGGACGGCGACACGATCACGATCGACATCCCCAACCGCCACCTGGAGCTGCACGTCCCCGACAGCGAGATCGAGGCGCGGCTCCGCACCTGGAAGCGGCCTGTCCCAAAGATCAAGTCGGGTTACTTGGCCCTCTATGCGCGCCTTGCCGAGTCCGCGGACAAGGGCGCCATCATTCGCAACCGGTTCGACGAGTAGCCCAGCCAGGAGGCGACATGTGCGACGAGACGGTCCGTACGGCAAGCGGGCGTTCTCTCGACGAACTGACGATGGAGGCACTGCTCTCCGGGGAGCTCTCCACCGAGGACCTACGCATCAGTGGCGAGACGCTCCGCCGACAGGCGGACGCAGCAGAGCGCGCTGGCTACAGCGCGTTTGCCGAGAACCTGCGCCGTGCTGCCGAGTTGACGGCGATCGGGAACGAGGACGTGCTGCGCATCTACGATGCGCTGCGGCCCGGGCGCCGCACCTACGGCGAGCTGATCGCCCTCGCCGATATCCTGGCAAAAGAGCACAGCGCACCGCTGACCGCAGCCCTGATCCGCGAGGCGGCAGAAGTGTACCGTGAGCGCGGCATCGCGAAAGTTGGCTAGCGACCATACTTTGTACGCTCGGTAGCTGCCCCTATAGCGCGACTGTGGTCTGCTACGCCTGCTCCATCATCGCCTGGCAGATCTCGACCGACTGCAGGACTTCAGCCGGGGAGGGATGCATGGGTGCGCCACTCTGCAGCGCTGACAGAAAGGCGGCTGTCTCTGCGTATGTCCCATTCTGGACATAGAGCGGCTCGCCCGCCAGCGTGTCGTGCTGCAGGCTGAGCGTGCCGCCTTCCCAACCACGTGCAGCACCCGCGTCGTGCTCGCCTACCGTAGCCTCGACGTAGGCACCCTCGCCGCACCACGCATACGACTCGGCCTGGAGGCCCGCGGTAGGCAGCACCTCGAGCACCCCTTGTGTCCCGCCAGCGAACCACAGGTGCACCACATACCACCGGACCCCACCTACATGCTGGATCTGCACGCGATACGATGCGACGTCGCCGGCGATGGCGCGCATCGCGTCGAGCGGATGGATCGCCGTGCCATACGCGAACTCGGGTTCCGCCCGGTTGGTGCGAACGATGCGCGCCCGCAAGTACGAGATGGGCCGCTCGCCCCACCAATGTTGCGCTGCGCAGAGCGCCGGGTCGAATCGCCGGTTCATGCTGACCATGACGCGCGCACCGTGCCGCTCGACGAGTTCGACCAGCCGCTGTGCCTCGGCTAGCGTTGCCCCAGGCGGTTTTTCCATCAGTAGTGGGAGTCCAGCACAGATGATCTGCCCCGCGATCTCTACCGTAACTGGAATGGGCGTCACGGCGATGCAGGCATCGGGCTTTTCGACGCACAGCATCTCGCCGAGATCCGCATACGCACGCGCGAACCCATAGGCCCCTGCCACCGCCTCCGCGTGCTGCCGCCGGAGATCACACAAGCCCACCAGCGCCACCTGGTCCGGATGGATCGCTGCGTACCGGGCCAGGGCGGGCAGGTGGTTCCGCTGGCTGTGGTTGCCGGCTCCCACGACGACGAGCTTCAATACCATAGTCCTTCCCCTTCATTGCTCTTTGCCCAACGCGATGGCCTACGCGTCCACCAGCGACATAGCGGGGCGCCGCGACCTGGGCAGGACTGGACCGCGTCCCGTCTATTGCGCACTGTCGCTCCTCAGGCCGCTGTGGTATAATACGGTCCGAACGGGCCCGCCCATCCGAGGCAGGTGAGGCAATGAATGACGCACAAAGCACTATACAACTCTACAACGTACCCGAGCTTCGCGATCCCTATCTGATCGCAGCCTGGTCCGGCATGGGTGCCGTCGCACTCCTGACCGTCAACTATCTTCGGCAGGAGCTCCAGGCCGAGCTCTTTGGTCGTATCGATCCTCGCCCATACTATGCGCCGAACGAGGTCGTGATCGAGGATGGGCTGATCCAGCCGGCGACGCTTCCCGAGACCAAGTTCTACTGGTGGCGCAGCAGTAGCCGCCACGACCTGATCCTCGTGGTAGGAACCGAGCAGCCCACCGATGCACATCGCATGGCCGGGGAAATCGCGCTGACTGCAGTACAACTGGGCGTACAGCGCGTCTATACCGCCGCAGCATATCCAACGTTCATCCACCACGCGAGCGAGCCCGCCGTCTGGGGCACGGCGACGCACACCGATTTCCTGATCGAGCTCAAGAACCATGGCGTCAAGCTCATGCAGCAAGGCACTATCGGTGGCCTCAACGGGCTTCTCCTCTCCGTGGCCCGAGATCACGACATCGAGGGTGCTTGCCTGCTCGGCGAGATACCGCTCTATACGACGCAGATGATCAACCCCCGGGCATCGCAGGCAGTGCTGTGGCACCTGATCCGCATGCTAGACCTGGACATCAGCCTGCAAAAGCTGGTCGCGTGGGCACGTGATCTTGAGCCGCAGATGGATCAGCTCTACGAGATGCTTCCCGACCACGTCCGCGAGGCGCTCGAGCGCGGTGAGCAGCCAGCAGTGGATCTCTCATCGCAGCGATCCGAGACCGAGCCGCCGCTCGTCGCCGACGAGGCTTTCTTTGACGAGATCGAACGCTTCCTGAACGAGCAGCGCGGCTCGACAGACGAGCCGGATGAAGGGCAGGACGAGCCAGAAGACTGAAGCTTCGTACACAGGTCTTGCCCAGCCGTTTGTTTTGCAGCCTACCCGCCGCTGGCTGCGCTCCCGTACGGCTCGATGCGCAGTACGACGTTCCCCGCAGGGTCGGGGCAGATCACGTGCTGCACGTCCTTGAGCCAGTCCCCATCCTGCAGGAGACGCTGCTTGGCAGGCAACATGGGCAGCACAGCCTGCAGGGCATACAGGCAAAAGTGGCCTCCCGGCGGGATGTACAGACGCCCACTATGAAGGATAAATGCGTCGCCAGGCTTCATACCGGAGGTACATTTGCCCCGCACCTCGTCCACCACCACGCGTAGGCTCTGCAGCGTCGACGCCTCCGGAGCAGGCAGATGAGCGATCGGAGCAGGCTCGCACACCGCTCCGTCTGCGGGATTATCGGGATCGAGCTCTCTCTTGCGCGTGATGCGAAAGATCACCCGCCCTGCCGGATCCGGGCACTGTACGTGATGCACGCGCCACACCCAGTCATCCTCCGGCTTTTCTGCCAGTGCCCGCTCTTTCAGTGCGATCACGGGCAGCATGTTCTGCAGGGCCCACATGCAGATATAACCACCCTCGGGAATACGAACATCACCGCTGGTCACGGTGATCGAGTCGCCCGGCTTCATGGGTGGGTCTGCCGTACAGGCTCCCATCACCCTGCTCACACGTACCTCTAGCTCGTACACTCACTCTCTCCTGTCTGGCCAAGCTCCTCGGCCAAGCCCAACTCGACGAGCTTGTCGCGCGTGGGGAGTCCTGTCTCTACCTCCCACCCACGCGCACGGTAGTATTCGTCCAACATGGGCTCCAGTTCGAGTACCGCACCTGCACTGGGACCGCCCCCCTCGTCCAATGGCTCCTCCAAGAAGCGCCGTGGAAGCACGTCGTCGCCCCGCCCGATCCCCTCGCGCGCGTTGAACAGGCGCTCCAAGTTCACGATCCGCTCGCCGACCTGCCGCACCTGCTCGCCGGTCCACTCCCATCCTGTCGCAGCCTGAAGCAGCTCTGCCGTCGCCTCCCAGTCGAGGACCTCCATGTTGTTGTAGGTATTCTTGCACACGCCCAGCGCATCCGACACGGCGGCCATCTCTTCATAGTGCTTGACCACCAATCCTTTGCCCTTGTACGCCAGACGGTATGCCGTCTCTGCTATCCCGAAGCGGCGCACGCCCTCCTGTGGATCGTTGGAAAACTCGAACCACGGCTCGGAGCGCAGATGGTCGGCGCCTCGGCTCGATACCGCGTTGCCCAGGCCATATGCCTTGATCGCGCGTACATCGGCCTGAAAGACCTCGAGTCCCTTTCCGTGCAAGGCAAACACATCGCTGCCGCGCCCTAGCCGCGCAGCGGCAGCACGTACCCCATCCGCCAGCAGGTCGCCAAAGCCCTCGCGGTGAGCGATCTTGTGGATCAGAGTCACGATCGCCTCTTCGTTCCCCCAGGCCAGGTCCAGGCCATCCGCCTCCTCGCGTGATAGCAGGCCACGCTGGTAGCACTCCATCGACCAGGCGATCACTTCGCTCAACGCGATCGCGTCCAATCCATACCGGTTTGCCAGGTCGACGCACTTGAGCGCCAGCGGTAGGTCGGCGTTGCCGACCCGGGCTGTAAATCCTGCCAGGGGCTCGTACTCTGGTCCCTCCAGGCGGAACTCGGGGAAGCGAGGGTCCTCTACCACGAGGAAGCGGCTGCAGGGGATCGTGCAGGCAAAGCAGGCCTTGCTCTTGACCTTGTACAGTGCCTCGATCGCCTCCCCACTGACTTCGTCCGCGGCCTCGAACGTCCCCTGCTGGAAATGGCGCGTTGGGAGGGCGCCAATGGCGTTCAGCGCCTTGATCAGCTTGGTCGTGCCCAGGCGAGAGCGCACCTCATACTCGGGATGGGCATAGATTGCCTCGTCGAGCTGCTCGATCAGGGCACGAAAGCGTGCCATGTCGGCCACGGTGATGAACCCGCTGCCTCGTACGGCAACTGCCTTGACGTTCTTGGCGGCCATCACCGTTCCCATCCCCGTTCGTGCTGCAGGACGGTTGAGATCGACAAAGATACCGGCAAAACGGACGCCATGCTCTGCGCCTGTGCCGATTGCCGCCACCTGCACATCCGGGTCGCCCAGTTCCTGGCGCAAGGCGGTCGTCGTCTCCCACACGTCCTTGCCCCACAACTCGCGCGCGTCGTGCAGTGCCACCTGATCGTCGTGGATCCATAGATAGACCGGGTGCGGCGCCCTCCCCTGCAGGATCAACTGGTCATAGCCCGCATACTTGAGTTCTGCCGCAAAAAAGCCGCCCGCGTTTGAATCACCCAGGATACCCGTCTGCGGAGACATTGCGCTGACATTGAACCGCGCCCCACCCGGAAAGCTCGTGCCCACCAACGGGCCCACACCAAAGACCAACTCGTTCGCCGGCGAAAGGCCGCCCACGTGCGCCGGGAGCTCCTCCCACAGCCGGCGCACGTTCAGCCCACGCCCTCCCAGATAGGCCCGCGCCAGGTGCTCCTCTGTCGGCGAGCGGATCACTCTCCCCTCCGTGAGGTCGACGCGCAGCACCGTTCCCGCATAGCTATGCATCGCGTGCCCCCTCCCCCAGGGTCGCGCCCTCTCTGCACTGCGATCCCTCGGCGAGGTCCGCCGCGGCAAATCGGATCGCGCCAGTCGCGCAGCGTCGCACACACGCCGGCTCACCGCCACAGAGGTCACAGATCATGGCCACGTGCTCCACCGGGTGCAGGGCGGCCATGCCAAAGGGACACGCTTCCACACAGGCGCCGCACGCAATACAGCTTTCCACATCGACGTGCACGGCACCTGTCGCCTCGTCACGTCCCAACGCGGCTGTAGGGCAGGCGTCGATGCACGACGCTGGCTCGCACTGCCGACAGACCTCGGGCCGGTCGATGCCCAGCGGCTCCACCTTCACCACGTGGATCCGGGCCATGGACACGCCGAACACGCCCTCGTGCTGTACCACGCAAGCAACCTGGCAGGCACGACATCCGCTGCACAGGCTCTCATCTACAATCAGTTGTCTCACTGATTCCTCTTGACTATACGAAGCCGTCTTGCGCCTCGTCCACCATCGCCAGGTAGTTCTCCACCGGGACATAGCTGGGAATCGAGTTACCCGAACCCACGGCATATCGCCCCTGCGGGCCACAAGCCTCGATCAGCATCCTTGTTCGTCGTCGCACCTCCTCCAGTGTGCCGGCAGCGAGGATGTCGACGTCCACACCCCCGAGCACCGCGATCCGGTCGCCGTAGCGCGCCTGAAACTCTTCCACCGGCAGGATCGCGTCCTCGAAAGAGTGTTTGCCGTCGATGCCCACGCGGCCGATCAGGTCCGGCATGATCGCCTCAACGTTCCCGCAGGAATGCAAGAAATAGGGTACATGGTGCCCGTGCGCCAGCGCCGCAAAGCGCTCGTGCCAGGGCAAGACATAGGTTCGCAGCGCTTCGGGAGCCACCAGCGTGGCAGTGCGAAACCCCATGTCGTCCCCCTGGAAGATGGCAACCACGTGGTCCAGGTCGAGCAAGTGTTGGTAGAACGCCACCAACAGGTCGCCTATCTTGTCACTGACCGCGCGCACCAGATCGGGCTGGTCGTACAGCGCCAGGCACAGCCCTTCCAGCGACATGATCTGCGACAGGTGCTCGAACATGCCACCCGCGTGGCATGTGATCAGGCCCATCCCATCGGGTAGATGTGCGTCGATGTACTCAAAGGAGCTAAAATCCATCTCCGCGACCGAGGGCCACGGGTAGCTCTCGAACTCGGCCCACGACTGGATCGCCCCGTGATGCTCGTCGAGCCACGCCCTCTGTCTCTCGGACCCGACCGCCGTGTCCGGTGCCAACGTCCTCCGGATGTCGAACCCCAGGCCCTGCTCGAAACGGACGAAGTCGTACCCCATGCGACACCAGAACGCAATAAAGTTGTCGAGGTAGATGTGTTGTGAGGCACGGTCTTCCGGCTCGACCCACGTACGCCCCAGCAGATCCGTCACGATCGGTCTCCGCACCAGGTCGTCGACCAGGTATTCCACCAGTGGCACCCGGCCTTCTCCCTCACGCCCCATCAGTACGTCGATGAAACGACGGGCATCCGGCTTGGGTGCCGACAGCGGAATGTTGTGCAGCTCGATGAACACGGCGCCTCCCCTCGATGGGTTTTCTGGACAGGTTACTCTACCACAACCACCCAACGCATGTCAACCTCCGACAGCCTGCACGCCATTGCATTGTCGCTCAGGCCTGGCTTCCTGCCTCCCCAAGCGGCAGGAAATGGAACACGGCGAGCCGGAAATCGTGCACCATGTCTACGCGCTGGACCTGAAGCCACGGTACTCTCGCTACTTCGTGTGTACACGTCCCGTAGGTGCAGACCCGAATCGAGTACAGCGCGGCCTGCTCTTGCAGGCGGCCCAGCACCCCACGCAGGATCGCACCTCTGAACGGCGTAAACAGGAAAAAGACGTTCCCCTCCCCATAGTCAGCGTGGCGTGCATCCGCAGTGATGAAAGAGACCCCCGACAAGCCGAGCCTCGCCGCGCTCGCTCGGGCGTAGGCACAAAACGCCGGTTCGATCTCGACGCCACACGTGCGCGCCCCCGTCAACAGGTGAACCAGGATCGCGACGTGTCCCAGGCCCGCCCCGAGGTCATAGAATACGTCCTTGGGACCGATCTGTGCTTCATCGATCATCGCCAGGATCGCCCGCATCGGCGTCGCCTCGTACTGCACCATCTCAGGATCGCGGACTATGGTTTCCCGAGGAGTCGGGTCGGTGAGCAACAGCCCGTGCACCGCCACATCGAGCGCGTCATAGCCCGCGATCAGGTCGGCACGCTTTGTCGATCTGTTTCCCGCATACTGTGCGAGAGCGGCCCGCAAGCTGCGCGGCGTATAGCCTCCTGCACGGATGCGCTGCCGCATGCGATGGAAGAGCCGCTCATCCACCGCCTCCAGGCGCTGGCGCAGCGCACGGGCCCGCGCAGCGAACGGATCGCCCGCATCCAGTCCACGCATGCGAAAGAGCTCCTGCAGGAAGCCCAGTTCGTCCAGGGCGCTGGACCGTGCCTCGAGGTTGTGCGGCGCGAACAGCGATGGGTCTGCCTCCATCGCATCCAGGCTCGCGCCTGCACGCCGCAGATCGACCTCCCTCCGCTCACGCCACGAGTTCGCCACCTGATCCCTCATCTCCTGCCGATCGTCACATCACGTCGATCGGCCATCCGCAGCCCGTTGACGTGCGCCGCCCATCACTCCAGGTACCCGCCCACCTGCGCTTCGTCTAGCACTGCCAGGATCGTAGCCGCAAGCGCGCGCGCCGCGTCTGCGCTGAGCTCTACTGCGACCCGGGCCCCCACCCCGAGCCCTTCGTTCACAAAGTCGATGTTCAGCGCGTGCTCCATCGGCGCGTGGAAGGGATGATCGTAGGAGACGTCGGCCTGGCGCAGGACGAACCACCCCTCCCGCCCCTTGCCACTGCCCTCGATCTGGATCTGTTCTGCAATCATCGTACACATCGTACACTCCTTTCCGATGCACGCAGCCGGCAACGCCAGTTAGGCAGGCCCTCCGAGATACTTCCCCAGGAAGGCCCAGATTCGCTCCCACCCATCGACCGCCTGTTCCTGCCGGTAGTTCGGGCGGTGGTAGTAGAAAAAGCCATGCCCGGCCCCGGGATATCTGTGGAACTCGTAGACCTTGCCGTACTTCTTTAGTGCTTCCTCCTGCTGGTCCACCTGATCCGGCGATGGGCTCTTGTCGTCTTGCCCGAACAGGCCCAGGACAGGGCAAGGGAGCTCTGCCGTATAGTCGATCGGTGCGACGGGAGAGACCGGCGAGAGCTGGTCCTCGCTCATCACCACGCGCCCGCCCCAGCAGTCGACCACTGCGTCGAAACTCTCCACTCGGCACCCCGCCAGGTAAGTGTGCCGGCCTCCTGAACACGTGCCAAAGACCCCGACCTTGTCACCGACGTACGGTAACGCCCGCAGGTAGCGCATCGCCCCGGCAATGTCTCCGACCGCCTGCTCGTCGGGGACACCGCCCGCCGCACGCACCTTGGCCGCCACGTCCTCCGGCGTCCCGTGACCGGCCCGGTGGTACAGGTCCGGTGAGAGGGCCACGTAGCCATGATGGGCGAACCTGCGCGTTGCCTCGCGGTACCACTCGTCCCACCCGGGCAAGTGATGGACCACCACCAACCCGGGAAACGGGCCGGGGCCCAGCGGGCGGGCGAGGTAGGCCAGGATCGTGTCCCCGCCTGCACCAGGCATGGCAATCGTCTCGGCCAGCATGCCTTCATACATATCGGTTTCGTACATAACCCACCTCCAGACCTGCAGTAACCTGCAGCGAACGAATGGCAGATGGCTGCCATACTGACAATGCAACGTAGCGAGCACGGCTCTCGCGGTGCTGCGTTCCCACCGCATCCCATTGTACTGCTGGCATGCTGGCGCCCATTATAGGCGCGATCCCCTTCCGTGTCCAGAGCCTGTTGGCCCGAACCCGCTGCTGCCACCCGGGTGTCCGCCATCCGATCCCGATCGTTCACTATTGTACCCGGCACCTATCTCTGTGTCCCAAACGTCCATCAATGCCCGGGCCACTCCTCGCCAGCGTCTTCCGGTACCGGGCACATCTCCGTGCGCCACATTGACAGGGCGTCCAGAACGTGCTACAGTGCAGCCCACAAAAAGGCCGCCCCTTACCGAAACCAGAGGTGCAAGATGAAAGTCACTGACATCGACGTCATCGTTCAAGCGCGCGAGCCGAACTCGAATCCGATCCGCGATGCACTGCAGTCACTGCCCGGCAGTGGCTCAGTGCGCGTCACCCTGCATACCGACAAAGGCATCACCGGCACAGGCGAGCTCAGCTTTGGCCGCATTCGGGGCGCGCCCTACGCCCTTGCTGCCCTGATCGAGCACGAACTCGTGCCCGTGGTGATCGGCACCGACCCCGCCTATGTGCGGCGAACCTACGAGGCAATGCTTGCCGAGACCGAGTACCACGGATCCTTTGGCCTGGCCATGTTTGGCATTGCCGCGCTCGACACGGCGCTGTGGGACTGCCTGGGCAAGTTCCACGGCGTGCCTTGCTGGCAACTGTGGGGTGCAGCGCGCGATCGCGTGCCCGCCTACGCTATGGTCGGCTGGCTAAACTATGACGATGAAGAAGTGCAGCAAATCTGCAGGCAAGCGGTCGATCAGGGGTTCCGCGCGGTCAAGATCAAGGTCGGCTACCCAACCTTGGAGGAGGATGTCCGCCGCGTCGGAACGGTGCGCCAGGCGATCGGCCCACACGCGCGGATCATGGTCGACGCAAACCAGTCGCTCACCACCAAAGAGGCCATCCGCCGTGGGCGCGCATTCCAGGAGCTCGACGTCTACTGGTGGGAGGAGCCGATCCCCGCCGACGACATCGATGGTTATGCTGCGCTCGTGCGCGCACTCGATATCCCGATCGCCACGGGGGAGAACCTCTATACACGCGCGGACTTCTCCCGTTTCTTCCAGCGGGACGCGGTCGATATCGTCCAGCCCGACCTGCGTCGCGCCGGCGGTCCGACCGGTCTGCTCGAAGCGGGCGCGCTGGCCCTGGCCTACCGCCGTCCCTATGCCTCACACGGCGGCGGGCCAGTACAGCTCAATGTTATGGCCAGCCTGCCGAACGCGCTCTACCTGGAAACGGGCTTGATTGGCCCCGATTCTCGCTTGCGGCTGGAGGACGGCTGCGCGCTGGTGCCGGCAGGGCCGGGGTTCAGTTGGGAGTAGCCTGCCAAAAACAAAGAGGTTGCCAGTATCAAGTGTTTCGCTGACACTTTCAGCGAAATCAAGCTTGACAAACGCGAGTTCCATGGTATAATACTCGGGCTTATGGGCGCTCGTCGCTGACAGCGCCCTTTTTGCTGCAAGCTGCGGGCGGTCGCATCTGCAGGATCAGAGCGTGACGAGCCAGATGGACCGCCTATTTCTGTGAGAGGCTGAAACGGTATGGCAACCTGGGACAAACTACTAGGGACGCGAAACATTGGTATCATCGCCCACATCGATGCGGGCAAGACGACGACGACAGAGCGCGTCCTCTTTTATACGGGGCGTACGCACCGCCTGGGTAACGTCGACGACGGCACGACGGTGACCGACTTTATGCCGCAGGAGCGCGAGCGCGGGATCACGATCCAGTCCGCTGCGATCACCTGCGAGTGGAAAGGGCACCAGATCAACCTGATCGACACCCCCGGCCACATTGACTTTACAGCGGAGGTACAACGATCGCTGCGCGTGCTCGATGGCGGCGTCGTGGTCTTTGATGCTGTCGCGGGCGTGGAGCCGCAGTCCGAGACGGTCTGGCGACAGGCTGACCGCTTTTCCGTACCGCGCATCTGCTTCATCAACAAGATGGACCGCGTCGGTGCGGACTTTTACCGGGCGGTCGAGACGATCGGTGAACGCCTTCATGCCTTTGCCGTCCCGATCCAGATGCCGATCGGGCAAGAATCCGAGTTCCGTGGCCTGATTGACCTGGTCGAGATGCGTGCCATTCGCTACGATGACGAGAACGGCGTGGAGCAGATCATCGGTGAGATCCCGGCCAGGCTGGCAGAGGAAGCGGCGCGTCGCCGCGAACAACTGATCCTGCACCTGGCCGATGCAGATGACGAGATCGCTCGCCTGTATCTCGAAGACGAGCTGATCACGCCTGAACAGATCCGCAACGCGTTGCGCAAGGCGACGCTGAGCGGCAAGCTCTTTCCTGTTCTGGCTGGTTCGGCACTGAAGAACAAGGGCGTGCAGTTGCTGCTGGATGCCGTGATCGACTTTTTGCCGTCTCCACTCGACCGGCAGGCAGTACGTGGCATAGCTCCCGAGACGGAAGAACCGGTGCTGTGCTCGCCTGACACGAGCGCGCCGACTGCTGCTCTCGTGTTCAAGATCGCGACCGATCCATACGTCGGTCGGCTGGCCTACGTGCGCGTCTACAGTGGCGCCGTCCAGCGCGGCCAGGTGCTCGTCAACCCGCGTACCGGCGACGACGAACGCATTGGGCGTCTGGTGCGTATGTACGCCGACCATCGCGAGGAGGTCGAGGAGATCCGTGCTGGCGATATTGGCGCCGTGCTGGGCCTCGGCATCGCCGTGACCGGCGAGACCCTTTCGGACCCAGAGCGGCCGGTCGTGCTTGAGCGCATCACCTTCCCCGCCCCGGTGGTCGAGTTGTCGATCTCGCCTGCATCGAGGGGCGACCAGGCCCGGATCGGCACGGCCCTGCACCGACTTGTGGAAGAGGATCCAACCTTGCGCGTGCGCCAGGACGGGCAGACGAATGAGACCGTGCTGGCAGGAATGGGCGAGCTGCATCTCGAGGTGATCGTCGATCGCCTCAGGCGTGAGTTCAAGGTCGAGGCCGACGTCGGTGCGCCTCAGGTTGCGTACTGCGAGACCATCACCCGCCCCGTGCACAGTGTCGGGCATCTGGTCAAGCAGACCGGTGGGCACGGCCAGTTCGCGCACGTCGAGATCGAGATGGAGCCGCTTGCTCCTGGCAGCGGGTTCATCTTTGAGGACCAACTGCGCGGGACGAGCATTCCGCGCAACTACCTGCCTGCCATCGAGCGCGGCATCGAAGATGCACTCGCGGAGGGTGTGCTGGCGCAGTGCCCGGTCGTCGATGTCAAGGTGACGGTTGTCGACGGCAAGTACCACGAGGTCGACTCGTCGGATATGGCGTTCCGCAGTGCCGCTGCCCTGGCCTTCCGCGATGGTATGCGCAAGGCCAGGCCGGTGATGCTGGAGCCGATCATGCACGTCGAGGTCGTCGCTCCGGAAGCGTTCACTGGCGATATCCTGTCCGAGCTGAACATGCGGCGCGCCAGGATCGAGGGCATCGAGCCGCGTGGCAACGGCGCACACACGATCCGTGCGCACGTGCCTCTGGCAAGCATGTTTGGCTACGCAACTAGCTTGCGCTCAAGCACGCAGGGACGCGGCACGTTTGTGATGGAATTCGCGCACTATGCGCCTGTGACAGAAAAAGAGATGCTGGCGATCGTCCGTGAGGTCGCCTAGCCACCGTTCCGCGGCAAACATACGCCGTCCCCGAGGATCCTCGGGGACGGCGTGTTTCTACGCGTACGCCTCGATCACCTCGCGCACGATGCGCACCCATTCGTGGATCCGTTCTGGATGCCCCTGTACCGTCTCCACATCCTTGAGGGTGATGTCAATGATGCAACCGTTCATTCTTGCCGCATCGAGCGCGTCGCGGACCGTCTTGCGGATATGGTCCGGCTCGAACTGCACCGACACCATCTCGGCAGGGCTGGGGCGCCACGATAGCACGTACTCGTCCCCGATCTGCTCTGCACACCGGTGCACGTCGGCAAAAGGAGACACAGCGATCCGCCTCAAGTTTGGGATCTGCCGCAGTATGTCGATCTTGTGCGTCAGATCCTCGCAACAGCCATAGGACACCAGCCCGAACGCTTTCATGATCGGTAGCTGGTACTGCAGCATGAACTCGTCGTGCATAGCAGGAGAGACTTGGGCCATCTCCTGTGCAGCGACGAACGTCCACAGTTGCTCTCGGCGGACGCTCTCGCTGTTTGCTGCCGGATCCGGCAGTTCCAACGCATAGGGCATGGCCTGATTCTCGTGGTCGGCCAGGTGCCAGTCCCCCGCAGCCTCGGCCTCCTGGTGCGCGGTAAGCACCCCATTCCGCATAAAGGCCAGCAGCTCGTGCAGCCACGCCGGATGGTCTACCATGTCCCACATCACCTGGCCCAATTCGCGGAGGTAGGCCAGGTCAGTCGAGAGGTCAGCGTGCCAGACGCGATAGAATGGCGCACGGCTAACGTTGACCTCGAGGATATCGCCTATCGCATCCTGGAGCCGGGCAACGTCCCGCGCTGTTGCCTGTTCGTCGATCACGTGATGCGGCGGCACGAGCCCGGCAACATCGCCGAGTTCCTTGATCGGCGGATCGTACTTCCATGCGCCACGCGGCTCCGGGCTCGGGATACGCTTCACCTCCAACCCCCACGGGCCCTCGTCCGGGATCACATGCCTTGCATGCTGCGTGATCCAGGGCTCAATGATATAGTCATCCCCGAAGGTGCCTCGGTAGAGCTGCTGCCTTAAGTAGTTCTCGTGGGAGCGATAGAATGGATCCTGGCACTGCAGCTCTGATTGGGGCACCTCGCGCCAGGCAAAGGCGCGCACATAGATCGGCGGTCGCGTCGGCACCAGGCTGTTGTGCTGACGCCACAAGTCGCGCCGTTCCTCCTGAATCTCCTTGTGCGCGACCTCGGCATACCGCTCTGCCAGATCACGCAAGATCCGCACGTCACCGTTCAGATCCATCGACATCCCCGCCCCTTTCGGCCTCAGTCAGGCCACGCCGGCGATAAGCCCGGCCCGCACAACGAAAAAGGCACGCCTATCTCCCGGCGTGCCTTGCCCAAAATAGGAATCGTCGTCGAGCTAGAGCACGTTCAGCGCACGACGGAACCGCCGCGCGAGCTCCTGAAGCACCTCGATCGCCATGTCCGGGTCTTCCCGCAGTGCGCCAAAGAACTCCCACTGTGAGAGGACCAGGCACTCTGTCCGTTCCAGTGCGATCACAGAAGCGGTGCGAGGCTCATCATCCAGCAAGGCCAGTTCCCCAAAAAAGTCCGTAGGCTCAAACGCGTTCACCACTGCCCTCGAACCATCGCGGCGCATGCGGACCGCTTCTGCAGCACCAGAAAGCAGAACAAACAGCCCAGCACCGCCCTTGCCCTGCGTAACGATCTCGTCGCCCGTGTCGTAGGTCCGCGAAACGAACCTTCTGTTGAGCATCTGCAACTGCTTTTCCTTCAGCCCCCGGAAGAGCGGCACGTTGGCCAGGAAACGGATTCTGTCCTCTTGCTCTGCCATGGTCTCCTCTCTTCTCCCACTCCAGTGGGTTACACCTAGGCGCGCAATGCAAGGTAAAGGTTAACCGGACCGACCGAGAACAACTCGTTGGCGTGCGAGGTTCGGTGTATCACCGCAGCACACGCAATGCCTTTGAGACGCACGGTATTGTAACACGACACCCCCATTGTGTCAACGTGCCCGGTGTCGGCCCGCAGCACATCGTGGTGTGCGAGCAGGGCCGTTAGTTGGGAGAAAAGAAGGAAGGTACATCTTCTTTCTCTCTGACCTCCTCGCCCTGGAGCAACGCAGTCAGGCCAGCCAGATCGCTGCGCAGCAGCGCAGCCTCCTCTTGCAGCAGCGTGGGCAGATCCACGATGCTGAGCAAGCGCTGCTTCACAGCTAGAGGCACCTGCAGGAGCATCGCTACAAAGTAGGCAATCGCTTCCGCGCTTTCGGGCGAACGTTGAAGTTGAACATCGACCTCGCTCACCTGAGCAAGAAGTTCGAGGTATACGGTCAAAAGCGGCATCTGTGCATCGACGACGGTGCCCACCTCAGGTGCATCCAGCTTGGTCAAGGGAAAAGGGTCAACCCGACCAACCATGTAGGGCCTGCCGCCAAGAAGCTCTCGGATCCGGAAACGCTCCTGTCCCACCGCCACGATGTACGTCAGCTCAGGCGACTCGCGTTCGATCCCGATGATGCGCGCGGTCGTACCGATGGTATAGGGCAACGCCGGCCCGCCGACCTCCGGTCCATGCCGGATGCACACCACGCCGAACAGTGCGTCATCCTTCATGCAGTCTTCAACCATCTGCAGATAGCGTGGCTCAAAGACACGAAGCGGTAGTGTCATCTCGGGAAAGAGCACAGTGTTCAGCGGGAACAGCGGCAGCTCCCTACGCTTGAGTGACACAGTCTGTCTCCGATTGCTCGTTGCGGATAGTCCGCGACACCTGATCCGCAGCACTTGCTTTGTGCCTGGCAGGCAGATGCTTACCCTTCCGCAATGTCTGCATCGCTACCCTTCTTCCAGCAGCGGCCACGCTCTCTCTATTCTAGCACATATCCCCCGGCAACCAAATCGGTCTAGAGAGCGCAGGCCAACAGCACTTGTGTCTGCCCTTCGTTTGCGGTATACTAGCAAAATGATAGCTCTTCGGGCAGTATCAAGAGAGCGGAGGACGATCAAGGCGTACGCCACGAACACGGGCATGCTCGCGCTCATCGCGTGTACCGTCATGGCGAGCCTTGCCTTGGCCCTGTTGCCACTGACCTGGCTCGTACTCGGCCTGGTTGGCTCGATCGTGTTCGTTCTGGTTCTGGTCAGGCCCTACCTAGCTCTGTATCTGGTTGCCTTTGCCATTCCGTTTGGCTCTCTGTTCGAGATCGAGATTGGCCCAGTTTCCGTCGGGGTAACGGAAGGCCTGGTCGGCTTGATGCTGGCAGCATGGCTCGCCAGATACGTCGCATTTGAGCAGGCTTCGACTCGAAAGTCGGCTTTTGCGGTGCCTGTGGTCGTATTCGTGACCGCGACGCTCTACTCGCTGCTCAACGCGACCTCCCTCCCACTTGCTGCCAAGGAGCTTGTCAAGTGGCTCGAAGTCGCTGCAGTGATCGTGTTCGTGCACCGCGCCGTGCCACCGCGGCACCTCAGGCCGATCGTTGCCTCGCTGTTGGCTGCAGGGCTCCTGCAAGCGACGCTGGGCATCTACCAGTTCGTGACCCAATCCGGGCCGGAGGGCTTTCTGCTTGGCCGCTTTATGCGCGCCTATGGTACCTTTCAGCAGCCCAACCCGTTCGCTGGTTATCTGGGTTTGGTCGCGCCTCTTGCCCTGGCTTTTGCCCTCAACCTCCTTTCACCGCAGGCAGGAACCGGCACCGGCCATGCGGTCGGGCGCGATGTCTGGCAGCACCGGCTTGAGTGGTTCTCGCTCATCACGCTGGTCGTCGTCAGTGCAGCGATTGGAATGAGCTGGTCACGGGGCGCCTGGCTGGGATTCGCCGCTGCAGTAGTCGTGGTTGGCGTCGCACAGAGCCGCCGTGGCAGGTTCGTCTTTGCCGCGTTGCTCACTGTCGTAGCCATCAGTGGCGTACTGGCGGGCGCGGCAGCGCTGCCCCAGCCGGTCGTACAGCGACTGACGGGCTTTACGGCATTCATCGGCGTCTCTGACACCGCTGCTATAGAGGTTTCCGACGAAAACTATGCCGCTCTCGAGCGGCTGGCACACTGGCAGTCGGCACTCGAGATGTGGAGAGACCATCCCTGGCTTGGCGTAGGATTCGGAAACTATGGTGCAGCCTACAGCCAGTACGCCCTGGCCAAGTGGCCAGCGGCGTTAGGCCATGCTCACAACTATTATCTGAACATCGCTGCCGAGACAGGTCTGCTCGGCTTGATCGCCTACCTGCTCTTGTGGGGTCTTGTCGCCTGGCGCGTGTGGCGCATCTTTCAGAGCACAAAAGACCGAAATGTACGTGCCCTAGCACTGGGCGCCCTGGGTATGCTGGTGCACGTTTCGGTGCACAACGTGGTCGACAACCTGTGGGTGCACAACATGTACATTTACGTAGCCATCGTCCTGGGCTTGCTGCAAGGCTCGACCGTTCGAGAGGGCCAGCGGCAAGGCTACGGTTATAGGAGTACATGATTTGGTTGGCAGACTCAAGCTACTATATCACGATAAACGGCCGGAGCTCGTCCGCTTTCTCAAGTTCTGCGTGGTCGGCACGCTCGGGACAGCGATCGACTTTGGCGTGTTGAACTTACTCTACAACGTGCTCGGTTTTTACCAGGTTCTGTCCAACGTGATTTCGGTCAGTGCCGCAACCGTCAGCAACTACACGTGGAGTCGCTTCTGGGTCTATCCAGAGACCAAGCATCAGCACGGGGCACGCAAGTTCGGGCAGTTCGTGATCGTGAGCCTGATTGCTCTCGGTCTGAACACCACCATCCTGTGGGTCACCGATCACTGGTTCCTGGGCGAGTCGGGCCTGCTTGGCGGACTGGTTGCGCCTGCGGCGACCTGGCTCGCGATCGAGCACAGTATCCTCTCTTCGAACGCCGCCAAGGTAGTTGCAACGGGCATCGTGCTCTTTTGGAATTTCTTCGCCAACCGGATGTGGACCTTCCGGGACGTAGATCAGGTAGAGCAGCCACTGGCAGGAACACAGAGCCTGTAACGGGCAGAGCAGCACACTCGCGAGGCAGAGAGCAGGTGAGGATCGGCATCGACTATACCTCGGCAGTGTTCCAGGGCGCGGGCATCGGCCGCCTGACGCGCAACATCGTCGATGGACTGGCCCAGATCGACGAACAGAATGAGTATGTCCTGCTCGTACAGGGTCGTGGATTGCCGTACCCGGCGCCGTCGGCCGGCACACGCAACGCGGCTTCGGGCATCCGCAGCCCCAACTTTCGCCAGGTTCGTACCTGGATCAACGAACGATGGTGGCATCGTATCTGGTTCCGTCTGCGCGTCCCACTTGCCGTCGAGTGGGCGATTGGGCCGATCGACCTCTTTCACTCGCCCGACTTTACGCTCCCGCCGGTGCGGCACGGGACGCAGACCATCGTCACCATCCATGATCTGTCCTTTGTACGTATGCCAGAGTGTTTCGAGCCCGCCCTGCTTGCGTATCTGATGGCCAATGTGCCTCGGGCCGTCGCGCGCGCCGACTGGATTCTAGCCGATTCAGAGAGCACGCGGCAGGATCTGATCGCGCTGCTCGATGCACCTGCTGACCGGATCTCGGTCATCTACCCGGGTATCGAGCCTCGCTTCCATGCCGTTACCGACGCGGACGCGCTGCAGTGCGTCCGTACGAGGTACGATCTTCCGGAGCGTTTCGTGCTGAGCTTGGGTACAGTCCAGCCACGCAAGAACTATGTCGGGCTGATGAGAGCCTTTGCGCAGTTGTCCGAGCCCGACGTTTCGTTGGTCATCGCTGGGGGGCGAGGATGGCTCTCTGACGATATCTATCGCGCAGTTGAGGAGCTTGGGCTCGACGCACGCGTCCGGTTTCTCGGCTTTGTCGACGATGTGGACCTGCCCGCGCTGTACAGCATGGCGGTGCTCTTTGCCCTGCCGTCGCTCTATGAGGGCTTTGGCATTCCCTTGCTGGAAGCGATGGCTTGCGGCACGCCTGTCATCGCCGCTGACAACTCCTCACTGCCCGAAGTCGTCGGCGACGCTGGGATCCTGCTCGATGCGCATGACACCGATGCCCTGGCACAGACTATGCGGCAGCTTCTTGGGGACACAGAGCAGCAGCAGAGGCTTGCCCGGCGCGGACTGGCACGCGCACGGCAGTTTACCTGGCAGCACGCAGCCGAGCAGCTCTTGTCCACATACCGCCGCGTTGGCGCGTCCTGACGGAGGTCACCATGCCCCGCTCTATGCTCCTCGACATCCTGCGACGCAGTTCCGCCCAACGGATCCTGGAGAGCAAGCCCAGTGTCGACCGGGGGCTGTTGGTCGATCCCGTGCAGTTCCCGTTCCTGGCCATTGTGGGCCAGACGCAGATGAGGATGGCACTGATCCTGTCCGTGATCAACCCGCGAGTCGGAGGCGTCTTGCTCATCGGGGCGCGGGGGACGGGCAAAACCATCTCCGTGCGCGGTCTGGTCGACCTGCTTCCGCCCGTCGAGCGCAGCACGTGCCCATACGGCTGCGAGCCCGAAGCAGCGCAGGCCTATGGTATGGACGCTGTGTGCGAGGACTGTGCGGCCAAGCTGGCGCGAGGTGAGCCGATCACGCACGCCGACCGCATGCGGCTCACCGAGCTGCCGCTGAACGCGCGGCTCGAGGACGTAGTGGGCGGGATCAGCGAGCGCGTAGCCATCGAGCAGAATCGCGTCCGTCTCGAAAGGGGGATCTTGGCGCGTGCCGATCGGAATATCCTGTACATCGACGAGATCAACCTGCTCGATGACGAGATCGTCAATGCCATACTCGATGCCGCCGCCCAGGGACGGTACACCGTACGGAGAGGGCCCCTGGCGGCAACCTACAGGGCACGCTTTGTCCTCATCGGCTCCATGAACCCCGAAGAAGGACGCCTGCGCCCACAGATCCTGGACCGCATCGGTCTGCACGTCATAGTCCAAGGCCTTGAGGATACTGCCGACCGTATGGAAGTCTACCGTCGCGTGCGGCAGTTTCAAGACAGCCCGCACGCGCTGGCCGATCTCTATGCCGAGCAGACGCTGCTCATGATGGACGAGATCGAGGAAGCACAGGGGCTGCTGCCGCACGTCCGGCTCACGCCCCCCGCGCAGGAGCTCGTTCTGGAGGCGATCGACCGCCTGGAGATCGAGTCGAACCGGGCCGAGATCTTTACGCTCGAGGCCGCGCGGGCCCACGCTGCAGCCGATGGCCGCACCGCAGTGATGGAAGAGGACATCCGTGCCGTTGCCCTGCTGAGCCTCCGCCAGCGGCGCAGCGAGTTCATGATCGAGTACAGCAAGCAGGTCGAGGAACAGGACCGCGTCATCCAGGAGACACTGGACAGTCTGTAGAGGTGAGCGACTTGATCGTAAGGCCAACCAGCAACGCGAGATCCTGGCTTGCGCTTGTGCTCCTCGTAGGTCTCGTGCTTGCTGCACTGGCCTACTGGGCGCCCTGGGTCGGCCACGCAGCAGCAGCGCTCAGGCTCAGCGGACAGGATATGGGTGAGTTTGTCAAGTTCATCCCTGCGATTCGGCGCGGCGAGGAGCGGTTTCCGCGCCAACTGTTCTACATTCCACCTCTCGCCGTAGCGCTCTCGCTCGTCCTGCTCTCGACCAATCAGAGCCTCCCATACCCGCGCTGGCTGCGCAGTCTCGCGCTGGCCTCGTCCGTTTTCGTGCTGCTCGGCCTGCTGCCGCCCTCGTGGGGGCATCCACGAGATCTCTTCTCCGCGGACTTTCGTCTGCAAGGCGTCGGGATCCTGCTCGGAGCAGGCGCTGCTGCCGCACACGGGCTCTACCGACGGCTCTCGCTTCGGCTTTCGGCCAGCCTGATCCTGATCCTTGCGTCAGCCGCCCTGTTCGCGCCACAGGCAGCTTTCTGGGTTGTCCGTCCCAGGATCTGGGCTGCCTATGCAACACCTACCATACACCTAGGTTGGGGGCTGTGGCTCCACATCGCAGCCTGGCTCGTGATAGCTGCTTGCGCAGGCGCTCTGTCGATATCGAGTCAGGAAGGCACGGAGCGACACGTCACGACCTCGTGACCTGCACTGCGTGCGCTCAACATTCTCTCACAATGGAGGAGTCTCACGTGTTTGAAAAGAACCTCGAAACGACCATCACCTCGGCTTCACAGACGGTCACGATCAGCAGAGAGGGCCCGGTACGGATCATCGGTGAACGCATCAACCCCACGGGGCGCAAGCAGTTGATGGCAGCACTCCAAGAAGGAAAGCTGGACGTGGTCTGCAAGGACGCTCAGGCGCAAGTCGAGGCAGGAGCCGCGATCCTGGACGTCAATGCCGGCGTCCCCGGTGCGGATGAACCTGCCCTGATGCGACAGATAATCGCCGCGGTGCGCCAGGTCACGGATGTGCCGCTCTGCATCGACAGCCCCAACCCCAAGACGCTGGAAGCCGGGCTCGATGCCTACGACGGCAAGGCGCTCGTCAACTCGGTCAATGGCGAGGAGCGGTCGCTGCAGACGATCCTGCCCCTAGTCAAGAAATACGGCGCCGCCGTGATCGGCCTCTGCATGGACGACGAGGGCATTCCCCAGACGGTGGAGCGACGGCTCGCCGTCGCGCGCAAGATCATCGCTCGTGCAGGTGAGCTAGGCATTCCGCCGAACGACGTGATCATCGATCCACTCGTCCTCACGGTAGGCGCAGACCAGCAGGCTGGCCGCACCACGCTCGCGGCCACGCGACGGATCGTGAGCGAGTTTGGCGTCAATATCGCCATGGGGGCAAGCAACGTGTCGCATGGGTTGCCAAGCCGCCCCGCGATCAATGCTGCCTTTCTCGCCATGGCCATCGCCTGCGGGCTGAGCTGTCCGATCACCAATCCGCTCTCAACTCAAGTACGTGAGGCCGTTCTGGCCAGCAACCTGCTCCTGGGCCACGACGAATGGGCGATGGGCTGGGTAAGCTACTATCGCTCGCAAGCCTGACCTGCCCAGCCCCGATGCTTGCTACTGCCCATAGACAGGATGTGACAAAAGTCCTATCGTGTATCGGCCTTTGCGGATATGATGGGTTCAGGATAGAACATACTTGAGGGGATCGGACAGAAGATAGGGATATCGTATCAGTAGTTCACGGATGGGATCTATGGAGCGAACTACTGCCTCCTCCTCTGCAGTAGATCCAGATACCGGGCGGGCTCAAAGCTGAACTTTGAGCCCGCTTCGGTATTTGTCATATGTTCGTCTGTCCAGCCAGCGGAGTCAGGCTGGCACCGCTAGCGTAGTACCGGCGGTTCCATCTGGCACGCGATCGGGTTCCGCGTAGCTATGCTCGAGCTCTCGCCGGAACTGCTTCGTATACAGCGAATGGTAGTGCCCGCGGGCGCGGATCAGCTCCTGGTGTGTGCCCATCTCTGCGATCCGACCATCTTCGATCACGAGGATTCGATCAGCGTTCCTGATCGTCGATAATCGGTGCGCGATCACAAAGCTCGTCCGTCCCTTCATCATCGCTTCCATGCCCTGCTGGATACGGGCCTCGGTCAGCGTGTCCACGGAGCTGGTTGCCTCGTCCATGATGAACACGTCCGGGTCCGCCAGCACAGCGCGCGCCAGGCTGATTAGCTGTTTCTGCCCGACAGACAACAGCGCACCCCCCTCCCCGACATCCTCATCGTACCCCTTTTCCATCTCGACGATAAAGTCGTGCGCGCGGGCAATGCGCGCCGCTTCCTCGATCTCCGCGCCCGTTGCGTCGAGCCGCCCGTAGCGGATGTTCTCTCGGATCGTCCCGGAAAAGAGGTGCGGCGTCTGCAGCACCATTCCGATTCGCGACTGGACCGCCTGCTGGGTGAACTCACGATAGTCTCGCCCGTTGATCCGGATCACGCCGCGCTTTGGCTCGTAGAACCGGCACACCAGGTTGACGATCGTAGACTTGCCGCCTCCTGTTGGCCCGACCAGGGCAATACGCTCGCCCGGATGGACGTGCAGGTCGAAACCCGTCAGGACGGGCTTGTCCTCTTCGTAGTAAAAGTCGACCCGATCGAACTCGATCTCACCGCGTATCGAGCCCGGATCCAGCGCCCCCTCGCGGTCCGCGATCTCTGGCTCGGCATCCATCAGCGAAAAGACGCGTTCTGCAGATGCCACAGAGCGCTGCATTTCGGCAAAGACGCGCGCCAGATCCTGGATCGGCCACAGCATGAACGTGACGTACGACAGAAAGGCCTGGATGCCGCCGATCGTGAGCACCCCAGCACGGGTCCGCAGTCCACCATACCACACGATTGCCCCCAGGCCGAACGCACCGATGATCTGGATGGCAGGCAAAAAGAGCGCCGACAGCCAGGCAGCGCGGTAGGCGGCCTTGTACAACTCGGAGGACTGTTCGCTGAATTCCGCCAGGTTACGCTCTTCGCGTACCAACGCCTTGACCACGCGGACACCATTGACGTTCTCGCTGTACGCCCCGGTAAGCTTGGAGTTGCGCTTGCG
>Ga0307425_1000367_pt1 | contig 28460 bp, 24 predicted proteins | sample SalMarWE160330MG_FD_202152 | JGI IMG/M metagenome (GOLD analysis project Ga0307425, IMG submission 202152) | Salt marsh sediment microbial communities from the Plum Island Ecosystem LTER, Massachusetts, United States - WE1603-30 | ecosystem: Environmental > Aquatic > Marine > Intertidal zone >...
TTTATGAATTTGCAGCAAATAGATAACGGCTAATGCACTAATGATTCCCGGCTCTCTTGAGCATATCTCTGAATTATTTTATTTTTAAACTGATTTTATAGTTAGACTTTCCAATTTGTTATTTATTGTTCGGGGAAGACAGGATATCGTTTAAATTAGAACACAAAAATAATCGTTCCGCAAAACCAGGACTTATTTAATGTAATTGGCGATCTTGCAGGAATTGTACCGTTGAGGAGCAAGAATAAAGATGGTGAAGCGTAATACTATAAATATGAAAACATTTTTTTTTAATGCACCTTTATATGAGATAAATCAATTAAAAGATGAATCTTTATAATCTGGAAAAAATACTTTCACTTACACAAGAACCCGACTTACAAGAGGACTTTAATAAATGGATTAGACAAAAAGAAGTCGTAGGGTTTTTAGAACAGGAGATAGAAGACGAGGATATCATTATCTATGCAACGCTGCCACACCTTTTTATTCATGCTGTTCTCATACCAGAACGTCAACTAAATAAATCCAATATTAAGGACCTTATTAGATGGGATTGTGATCCTTTTTCAACTTGGGGAGTGGTCTGTTCTTCAGATAATGTTTGGGTTGAAGAGCCTTTAGCAAATTCAGGTAGTAAAATAATAAACCAAGGAGAGCAAATAATATTTTGTCGCTCTTTTGAAGGTAACAAACCTACAAAAAATTATATAGAGATAGAGCAGAAAATATCCCATATTCTTGGAATTCATTATGTGTCAGAACGTAATTCTTGGTGTAGGCTGGATCAATTTGGGGATATTGAAGAAATTATTAAAATCATAGAGGTAAGCGATTTACCATATGATGAATCTGGTAAAATTATTACAGCAAAAAAAGATATACTTGGTAAATATACAAGTATAAGGCAATTTGTATTATGTCGTACATTTGATTTTACTAGATATAAAACCAATGGGTTTTCAGGTTGGGGAAATAAAGATAAACCTGTTGAATTTGGTAATAAGAAAACTATTTTCGGAAATTTGGTTATTTATGAAGGCTATGGAAGCTATTCAAGAGGTGTACAGATAAAAAATATAAGTGTTCCGAAAGAGCAAATAATTAAAACTATGTGGGAAGGGCCATCTCATAAAGATAGGAAGCAATATGCTTCATTTATAGCACAAGATTGGAAAAATAAATGGATTGCAGAGATATCATGCAATCCATCTTGTTTGGCTAACTATTTTACTAAATCGGAACTTCCATTTGAAATAACACCGGCATTTTTCAGACCAGAAGTACTCTTAAAATACAAAAGTGATAGAGAAAAATATGAGTTAAATAGTAGGTCTGTAAGCTGTCGAGGAGCTTGGCACTTGGAAACATTTGATATAAATGATGCGGGACAAGTTCATACATACCTAATATATTTAAGTCGTCTTCCATATAAAGAACAATTGCATTGGAAACAATATAATGAAAAACCAAAAACTCCAATTGCCAAGAGAGCTTTTACTACCGATTTTGAAGGGCAATTCTACGATGAATACGATCCGCTAAATGGTTTAAAACACAAACTTGAAGAATTACAAAGAGCAAAAGTTAATTGGTGGACATTAAGGAATGAAGACGCTATAAAAAGAGTACAGTATCCATTTACTGCTTCACGCGATGAATGGGCTGATGAGATATTAAATTTAGATCAACTTCTTATTGAGGGATTCAAAGAAAAATGGTTTAGACAAAAAGCAAAAGACTTAGGAAGGGAAATTGATATAAAGTGGCGAGCATTGAAACTTGTGGTAGAATGTCTTATTGGAATTGGATTTGATGAAGATCATGCTTCCCAATTAATTCAACCATTCAAAAAGGTCCATGATTTGCGTTCTAAACTTAAAGGACATGTTTCAGGTAACGAAGCAGAAGAAATTAGGAAACAGGTTCTTTCTGAGTTTAAAAGCTTCCGTAAACATTTTGAACATCTATGTGCTAAATGTGATGAAAATCTGGAAATGATTATCAAAGCTTTTCAAGAATTATAATTGAGGCTATATTTTGTATAGGATTAAATAGTTAAACTCAGGTAACTTTAAATATTTACTAACTAATCAATAAAAAATAATATTTCAGCCAGAGAATAATCACACACGCATCACGTAATTGGAAAATTATTTTCATTCGCGTATTCACGGTAAACGTTAGCTACAAATGCACGAATATACTATACCTTCTTCAAATTAAATCTTTTTCTCTCAGTCGGATCAAGATAAAATTTTCTCATTCTTATCGATTCAGGTGTAACCTCAACAAGTTCATCATCTTTAATGTATTCAAGTGTTTCTTCAAGACTGAACTTTATTGCCGGTGCTATCTTAACTGCTTTATCTGAACCGGAAGCCCGCATATTCGTAAGCTTCTTTCCACGCTGTACGTGCACTTCTATGTCGTTGTCTTTATTGTACTCGCCAACAATTTGTCCCTGGTAAACAACATCACCCGGCTCGATAAAAAACTCCCCACGATCCTGTAAGGAGTTTATAGCGTACGCTGTCGATTGTCCATCGTGCATTGAGATTAGAACTCCGTTTTGCCGCTGCACAATAGAGCCTTTAAAATATTCGTACTGGTAAAAGCGGTGGTGCATAATTCCTTGTCCCGATGTAGCGGTAAGAATCTTGTTCCGTAAACCCATTAAACCGCGGGAAGGAATATGAAACTCAAGTGTTGTAAGAGAACCTTTCTGTTCCATCTTAACCATCTCACCACGACGCTGCCCGACAATTTCAATTACCTTACCTGTTGATTCGTTCGGTACGTCAACAACAAGAAGTTCGATCGGTTCTGTCTTCTTACCATTAATTTCTTTGTAAATAACTTTCGGCGGTCCGACTGCAAACTCATAACCTTCTCGCCGCATATTTTCTATCAAGACAGATAAATGCAAAATACCTCTGCCGGAGACTTTGTACGTATCAGGCGAGCCGGTTTCTTCAACCTGCAATGCAACATTATGTTCCAGCTCTTTCAAGAGTCTGTCTCTTAGATGACGTGATGTTACATACTTTCCTTCCTTACCGTAAAAAGGAGAAGTGTTGACGGTAAAATTCATACTTATTGTCGGTTCATCGATTGCAATAATCGGAAGCGGTTCGGGATTATCGCTGTCCGCAATTGTATCACCAATATCGATATCCTCAACCCCAACGATGGCACAAATATCGCCTGAAGAAACTTCTTCCACTTCCGAACGGTCAATTCCTTCAAAAATAAACAACTGTTTTATTATAACGGGATGGACTTTGCCGTCACGTTTAATAATTGAAAGAGGAGCTTTTTTTTGCAAGCTTCCTCTAAACACTCTGCCGATACCAATTCTTCCAACGAAGTCGTTGTAATCAAGAGTGGTTACCTGCATTTGTGTTGTACCGTCTTCTATTTTTGGAGCAGGAATTTTTTCAATGATAGTATTGAGCAGGGGAGTGAGATCTTTTCGTTCATCTTTAAGATCGGTTACAGCCCAACCGTTTCTTCCGCTCGCATAAATTACGGGAAAATCAAGCTGGTCTTCGTGTGCATTTAAGTCGATAAACAAATCATAGATTTCATCAAGCACCTCAGCAGGACGGTTATCAGCTCTGTCTATTTTGTTGATAACAATAATTGGTTTCAAATGTAGATGAAGCGCTTTCTCGAGAACGAATCTTGTTTGCGGCATCGGACCTTCGAACGCATCAACCAAAAGAAGAACAGCATCGGCAAGTTTTAATACTCGTTCAACTTCGCCGCCGAAGTCTGCGTGTCCCGGTGTATCGATTAGATTTATCTTAACGTCTTTGTAAGGTATGCTTATGTTTTTTGCAAGGATCGTTATTCCTCTTTCCCGTTCGAGATCGTTCGAGTCGAGAAATCTTTCCTGCACAACCTGGTTCTTCCTGAACACTTTACTTTGTTTGAGAAGCTGATCAACTAATGTGGTCTTACCATGATCAACGTGTGCTATTATTGCAATATTTCTTATTTCTTTCAATTATTTCTCATGTTTTCAAAAAAATGAAGGACAAATATAAGGGAAAAATAATGATTTGGCGATTTGTTGATTTGACGATTTTTTGATTTATAATTTTCTTAGTGAATCTATGTGTCCTAAGTATTTTCGTGGTTAGAGGGATTGCTTTTTACTATTGAGGCACTTAGAGCACTAAGAATTTATCTATTATTTTTTATGGAGGTGGATTTAACAGGCAACTGAGAAATTATCATTCCGAATAACATCAAACTACATCCAAACAAACCACGAAAGGGAATAGTTTCATCTAAAACCAGCCAGCCACCAATCACTGCAAAAACAGATTCAAGGCTCATAATTATAGCTGCATTTGCAGGATGCGCTGTTTTCTGAGCAACGATTTGTAACGTGTATGCAATTCCAACTGAACATAAACCGGCATACAAAATCGGAACAGTTGCATGTATAATGTCAGTCAAATTAATAACTTCAATAAACAACGCAGCTATAAAACTTAGAATCGAGCAAATCAAAAACTGAGTAAATGCAAGCTGAATAGCATCAATTCTAACAGAAAGAAATCCTACGATTAAAATTTGTACAGCCCAGAAAATTGCACTGATCAAAACAAGAAAATCGCCAAAATCAATTTTAAAATTGGAAGTAACGCTGAGAAAATATAAACCTACGATTGCAACAACAGCACCGATCCATGTAACCTTTGAAGTGCTTTGTCCAACGAACAAACCGAAAATCGGAACAAGGATGATGTAAAGTCCTGTTATAAAACCTGCTTTACCTGCATCGGTATAAACAATACCCATTTGCTGAAAAGTTGAAGCAATGAAAAGTACCATCCCCATTGCAATACCTCCGTAAATGAAGTGTTTACTATTTAATGCGAGCAGTTTTTCTTTTTTGAACTTCCTTTTTTTATTATAGATTAAAAGAGGAATTAAAGAAGCGCTTCCAAGTGCAAACCGGATTGCGTTAAAAAGAAAGGGTCCGAGATATTCCATTCCTGCACGTTGTGCAACGAAAGCAAATCCCCAGATCATCGCCGTTATCAAAAGTAAAATGTTTGATTTCATCAATCAAAGATAACGGAGATAAATTACGTGTGCAATAAAAGTCTGGTTTTAAACTCTTTATAAAAAATAGGCTTACAGATGTCGCGGACTCTCCGTGACAGAAGTGTTATAATATAGTAAAAAGAGTTTTTATAGTCACGGTATAGACCGTGACTTCCGGTAAAAGAGATTTTGTAAGCGTGCAAAGATTTGCTATTGTCATTCCAGCTTGTCTGGAATCTATAACGTCTTGATGTTGGCGATTCCGGACTCCTCCGCTTTAGCGGAGTCGCCGGAATGATTTCATAGACCTTAATTCTTATCTTTTTATAGAACGATGATTAAGACGGGTTCAGAATTGCTTTAAGCGCATTCACACAAGCATCAATATTCTTTTCGTTGGAAGTGTAGCCCATCAAACCGATACGCCAAACTTTGCCTGTTAATTCACCAAGCCCGGCACCAATCTCGATGTTATAGTCATTCAATAATTTTGATCTTACGTCTGATTCATTCACACCATCCGGCACTTTTACTGAAGTGAGTTCAGGAAGACGTTCTTCTTCTTTTACATAGGGTAAGAGACCAATATTCTCTAGTTGTTCAACGAGTATTTTTCCATTGTGCTGATGTCTTTCCCATGATTTTTCAATTCCTTCTTCTTTAAGAAGTAAAAGGGATTCGTGTAATCCGTACAAAGAATTTATCGGTGCAGTGTGATGATAAGATCGTTTTACATTTCCGCCCCAGTAACCGAGAACGAGATTCAAATCCATAAACCAACTTTGAACAAATATCTTCCTGTTTTTAATAAATTCAACTGCACGATTGTTGAATGTAACAGGGGAGAGTCCTGGAGGACAGGAAAGACATTTTTGTGTTCCCGAATACGATACGTCGATATTCCATTCATCTATTTTTAATGGAATGCCTCCAAGTGAAGTAACGGTATCTGCAATAACAATACAATCATACTTGTGTGCTATTTCGGTTAGTGTTTTAATATCGCTTTTTGCACCTGTGCTTGTTTCCGCATGAACGAATGAAACGATTCGAACATCTTTATTCTTTTCTAATGTTTCTTCTAATTTAGCCGGATCAACTGCTTTACCCCATGCTTCCTGAACTACTATTGGTGTTGCACTACATCTTTCTACTATCGATTTCATCCTTCCACCGAATACTCCATTTATGCAAACAACAACCTTTGAACCTGGTTCAACAAGATTTACCAGACAGGTTTCCATTCCAACTGATCCTGGACCTGAAACAGCAAATGTAACTTCATTTTCTGTTTGAAAGGCATACTTCAACAACGATTTAATATTATCCATTAACTCGATGAATTTAGGATCAAGATGACCGATTGTTGGTCTTGCCATTGCTTCAAGCACTCTTGGATGGACATTCGAGGGACCCGGACCCATTAATATTCTTTCAGGTGGTTGAAAAGATTTAGAACTCATTAAAACTCCGTATTAAATTTATTTTATTATAGATTGGCTTTTTCCAAAATTGTTTTTAAATCTTTTTTATCATTTAAAGAAAGTTCCTGGAGAGGTTTTCGTGGAAGCCCTCCAAAATAACCAAGCATATCCATTGCAGCCTTCAGTCCTGCAACTCTATATTTTGAAGTAATGGCTTTATTTACAGGAAGCAGACGGTTTTGTATTTCTTTTGCTTCTTCAAGTCTTCCTTCAGAAAACAAATTATATATTTGAAGACATTCATTGGGAGCAATGTTAGCTAATGCGAGCACGCCTCCGTTTGCACCTGCATTTAGTCCCGGATACAAAACAGAACCGGTTCCAACTAAAACAACAAAATCATCCGGCGTGTTGTTAATCGATTCTGAAATCTGTGTAATGTTTTCCGTGCTATCCTTTATTCCAATAATGTTAGGATGCTGTGCTAGTTCTGAAATTGTTTCAGATACAATGTTAACGTTTGTGAATTTTGTTACATTATAAATTATTAAAGGAATTGAAATCGAATCGGCAATGGCAGTATAATAACTAATAAAAGCATGATGATTCATTGCTGCTTTGTAGAATGAAGGAGTGATGATCAAAGCAAAATCAGCACCTATTTTTGCTGCATTGTTGGTTAAGAAAATCGTATCCTTAATAGATTCTAATCCTGTTCCCGCTATAATTTTTTTATTGCTATCAGCATGTTCTTTAACAGAAGAAATAAGAATCAGTTTTTCTTCACTTGTAAGAAAAACACTCTCGCCGTTTGAACCGAAAACAACGTAACCGGATAATTCCGTTTGGTTATACTTTTGAATATTTTCGGCAAGCTTATCAAGAGCGAGTTCATCATTTTGGAATGGTGTTGTAATAGGGGGATAAATTCCTTTAAGAGTTTCGTTATAATTCATAATTTTCCAGCCAGTTTTATCAGTTTCTAAAAATATTCTTTGCTACGAACCAAACGTTTGCTGGTCTTTCCGCAAGTCTCCTCATATACCACGGATACCAAAATTCACCATAGCTAATTAAAGTTCTGATGTTATAACCTTCTTCAGCTAATTTGTACTGCTCAGCAGACTTAATACCATACAGCATCTGGAATTCTAATTTGTTTTTTGCTAAGCCGATTTTTGTTGCTTCGTTCCTGATTTGTTGCTGTAATTTCAAATCGTGTGTACCGAATGCAACTCTTATGCCTCTTTCCTGAATTTGACTTAAGAGGTATTTGGACAGTTCGAAGAAATTATCATCCACATCTTTCTTCTTTTTAAATGCAATATTTTCCGGTTCCTTGTAAGCACCTTTTACTAATCTTATCCACGGATTTATTTGGATAAGTTCCTTCAGATCATCCATCGTTCTGTAAAGATAGGCCTGAAGACAGAGTCCTACGTTATCATATTCTACTTTTACTTTTTTGTAAAAATCTAATGTTTTATCTACATACGAGCTATCCTCAATATCTATGAACACATTGTTGCCGCATTCTCTGGCTCGTTTAGTTATTTGTTTGAAGCATTCGAGGGTTTTTTCAAATGAAAGATCAAAGCCAATTTGTGTGAGCTTTAGAGAAACCTCAATATCGATTTTTTCTTTATTGATTCTATCTATCAATTCAAGATAATGATTTGCTGCAGTTTCTGCTTCAGAAAGATCTTTTATATTCTCACCAAGATGAGTAAATGTTGTGGGAATATTTTTCTTTAATAATTCACGTGTTGCGTTAATTGCATCCGTGGCAGTTTCTCCAGGCATAAATTTTTTAACAGCATGTCGTACAAATCTAAATTTCGGAACATGATTCCTCATCCAATTGTTTTTTGATCCCCAAAGAAGAATGGAACGTCCTGCACTCAACTCGATCTCCTTGAATAAATTAACTAATTTATATTTGTAAAATACTTTTTTGGTAGTCCATGTAAAAATTGAGTCTATCTTTTTAAAGTATTTTATTTAATCGTATAAATATTTAGATGTTAAAATATTTCAAACAAAAAAGAAAAAATACAAGCTTATTTTTCTATTAAATATTTATCAAAAATCTTATCATTCAGTTACCCCCGTCAATAATTAATTGAAACGTTTCAAGAGGTAAATAAGTGCTGTTTTATAATTAGACATCAAGTAAAATTTTCCAAATATGGGATCGACAAATTGGAATAGTTGCGGTTTATCAAGGACTGTTGAAATCTAAAATAGTACCCATTTTATGCCAATTTAATTCCTTCTCACTTTCAGTATAATAAATTGTTTCATAATGGACTAATTTCAAAGGTTTTGGCACAGGATTAGAGAATTAATCGCATTACTTTAAATAACGAGGCACTTATGAAAAAATCTTCTACTGTACAATTTCTTCATCAGCCCACCGAAATTGAAGAAATTTTCCTTTATGAACTTTGTAAACAAAACTGGTTAACTATTTCAATAAGCACTTTACTTGGCGAAGAACTAATTCTTTCGCTACAGTAAATACCCGTTTAACTCTTACATAAGAGACGAAGAAAACATCGGGTATTTATCAACTAAATTTAAATAAGTTTTAATTCGGGTCGTTAATACATGGACATACCTTTAATCGACAGAAGCAATTATCTGAGGGGATTATTAGTACTTGCAAAAAAAGACAACCAGGTTTCCGAACACGAGAAAAAAATAATACTTGATGCCGGGAAAAAATTAGGCTTTTCAAGTTCTTTCTGTGAAGAAATTTTAAATACAATCCTGCACAACGATTGTGTTTGCCATGAGCCAATCAAGTTTGATAATTATACCGTTGCCAAATCATTTATAATAGACGGAATTAAATTAAGTCTTTCAGGGAAAGATATAACTAATGATGAATTACAATGGCTTCGGAAGTCTGCAGAAAAGAATAATATCAGTAAGAAGTGGGTCGATAAGCAGGTTGCCAACTTCGAGTATATAACAAGTAATCCATCCATTACACAATTAACACTCTATTCAATAATTTAATTATTATCCAGATTGGATAATCAAGTTCACATTTCTTTCAGTTGATTTTCTTCATTAATAAAGATAATGTTACAAACGGTTATCTTTATTTTTTGGAGATTATTATGAAACCTCTCTTTACAATTTTAATGTCTCTTCTTTTTTGCACTTCCGTTTTATCACAAAATGAATTTGGTATAGGTGTTAACGGCGGAGTGAATATCCCTGTCGGTAATTTTCATAAATTTTATTCTATAGGTTATTCTGGTGATGCACAGGTTTTATACAATGTGAATAATGCTTTCATTTTAGTTTTAACGAGTGGTTATCATTTATGGAATGTTGATGAGGAAGCCTACAATAAAAGAGCAAACGAGCTGGTACAAAATCAAAAATATAGTTTTGATTCACATTTTCAAATGATTCCTATTTATCTTGGCATAAGATATTTTCTTGGCAGGGGAAAACATCGTCCGTTTTTCTCATTGGACTTTGGTGGTTATGCTTATGAGTTTAAGATTTCCGGGACAATTAATTCAACCCTTCCTAATGCAAATTCTATTCCTGTAAAAATTCCTGAGACGAAGAAAACGGATACACAAACTGCACTTGCAGTAGGATTTGGATACTTTTACAATCTTGGCAAAAACTGGAATCTAGAGGTTCATTCAAAATACACAGTGCTTTCAAGCGGTTATGTAATAAATGAACCTGATAAATTAATTACGCAGGAAGGTCTAACAACAAGTTACGGTAGTACAAAAAAGTTAAATTTTATTTCCTTAAGTGCTGGCGTTAACTACATTTTTTAGGAAATAAAATTTTCAAATTGAACGTTTGAATGAATAATTAAAAATTGTCATCCTTCGGCTGAAAAATTGAAACAGTTATAAAAAATTTCTTTGTTGTCTGTTACTTATGGATTAACCCGCCTGATGGCAAAAGCAGATCTGTAGGTTAATAAGAAAATACAAAATAACTCAACCGTTTTTATTTATCCACCACAGGTAGATGGTTTACCGGCTAATTCGCACAATTGGTTATTCAAAAATTATTTTTAATGATAATAATCTACTTTACAGCCGCAGCCATCCCACATCTTTTCATAAGTTGATAGTCTTTTCTCAACAAAATTTATTGCTTGCTTAAGGGCTTTCATTTTTCTCAGGCTCAATTCGTGATTCAATGTTACTTCCTGAATGATTATAACTTTATTTATCTCAAGTATCCTAATTTTACCGGAAATATGCGTTTCTTCTTCCCTGATAATTTGAAGCTTTTTCAATCCTAATATTTCCTGAAGCAATTCTTCCTTTAGAATTAGAATACGCTTCTTTTCCAGACTTTTTATTAAATCATTGATATTCATAAATTCTTAATCGTGGTACTTTATTTGAGGATATGATGGCGCTAATTTTTTATGGATTCAAAGAACAAATAACTAACTATTTCATTAAAAATTGAACAATATATTGTAGTTTGTTGTCAATCTGTGAATATTGTATACCCAAAATAATTTTGTTTTGTTCACTTTAAAGAGAGAGAAAAGAATGATCAAAACGCTACTTCTATTTCTGAGTGCGGGTTTTTTATCTGTTACAATTAGTCAGGATGTTGGTGAGAACAGCGGGAAATTCAGCGGATTAACATTTGGTGATTATTATTACGTTGTGAAAAATCATGATAAAAGCATAAAGGATCAACACGGATTTTGGTTCAGACGTATTTATTTTACTTACGATTATACTGTTGATGAGGATTGGTCAGCAAGGCTAAGATTGGAAATGAGCAACAAAGGAGATTTTCAATCGAATTCAACAATAGTTCCTGTCGTGAAAGACGCCTGGCTTCGTTATAAATTTTCAAATCAATCTGTTTACTTAGGAATTACAGGAACACCCACTTTTGCATTAATAGAAGATACCTGGGGATATCGTTCAGTTGAGAAGGTTCCGGTTGACTTGTACAAAATGGGAAGTTCAAAAGATTTTGGAATAGCACTAAAAGGAAAAATTGGTCCGGGAGGTATACTTAATTATCATGCCATGTATAGTAATGGAAATGGTAATAAACAAGAAATTGATAAAGGAAAAGCCGGAATGCTGGCGTTTTCAGTTCAACTTAAAAACGGGTTGATTTTTGAAGTTTACGGAGACTATGCGGATCAACCAAACCATACTGATACTTATATTTTGCAGGGATTTGTTGCTTATAAATCTGATTTGTTTAGAGTCGGTATACAGTTCACCAATCAATGGATTCAACAGACAAATGCAGATAAAAGAAAATTAGGAATACTTTCCGGTTTCGCAACACGTGATATATCAAAATGTTTTAGTTTGTTGTTGCGAGGCGATAGAAGTTTCGATGCAAATCCAAAAGCTGATGGAATTGATTTTATACCGTTTGATCCAACTGCAAAATTTACTCTGATTATTTTCGGTATCGATTTTCATCCTGTTAAGAATGTGAAGATTATTCCGAACATAGAATTTGCAAAGTACGATAAAAACAGTGTAGGTATTACCCCTGGTGATGACCTGTTTGCAAGAATAACTTATTACTGGAGTTTTGACTAATTCAAAATAATTAATCCAAATAAAGTTGTCATTCAGAGAGAAACTTTCTTATTATCAAGCACATGATTACGGGTATTAAAAAATTCCTTCTGAATGACACGAACTTATATTTATAAATTAATTAAACAGTTGGCCATAACCAGCCAAAAAATCCTGCCGTGAATAACGCATAAATTAATCCATCAAAAAAAGATTTAAAAGTTGCTGCCCAGCTTTTTCTGAACCAGATACTTTGTTGTAACAGAGCTAAACTATAACCGGCAAATGCAACCGTACCGGTAATTCTGAATACCATAAGATAATGTGTCCCGGGAGCAAGTGTTAATCCGGCAATGTAAGCGGAAAAAATACTAACTATTATACAGTATATAAACCATTGAACTAGACTGCTTCCCATTGTCATTTGTCCTGATGGAAAAACTGTGAAAACTGCTACGGGACCTTTATTCATTTTGTCTTTAAATTCCTCACTTTGTCTTTCTTTATTCGTTTTACAATATGGCATCATATAATCTCCCTGCGGGATATTATACTTTCGTAAATCTTCCATAATTTTATCCTCTTCCGGCAGAGTATTAAAGTCCGAATTGTGATACGTAAATACTGTATGTAAAATTGAACTGATTATAAAAACAGCAACAGCGGAAAGCAAAATAGGGAGCCAAAGTGCGATTATCGGTTCCATTTTATCTCCTCCTAAATTGTTGATAATAGTTAATTCTTTCCCTCTGAGCTTAAAATAATAAATTTCTTTTATGAATTAAAAGAATTTAGGTAAGTTTTAAAAGATTAAGATATCACTAAAAAATCAAGGATTTATAACCGATTTTTTATTTTAAAGTGAAAGTATCGCCAGAATTATAGCAAAAATATTTTTAGAAATACCTAATATTTTTCCGATTTCGCCCAAATCATATTTCATTCTCTCTCTATATTGAATATCGAGAAGAAGTCTTAATGACTCATGGTAAGTTTTCATTTCATCTTTTGAATAAGTAAAGATATTTCCTGATGCTAAATTGTTTAATGATAAAGTCCCCGAATAAATTTGTTTATTGTTTAATCTATACCCCCGAATAAATATTTCCCATTTTTTCAGCTCACTGTTGTAAAATATTTTTGGTTCAAAAGTGTTTTTCTTGAAGTAAGGAATATCAGATTTATTAGTGTCGATTTTTATAGTAGCGGTATTAGAAGAATCTTTATAATCAACATTCTGGGCGGCGAATTGAAAATTAATAGTAAGTAAAAGAAAAATTATTAATCTAAAATTCAACTTTAATTTTTCCCGTTAATCTTAATAATTCTTATATCTGTTAAATTATTTATAACAAATTTAGACTTAAAAGTTTAATCAGTAGTTTAAAATAAGAAAAGCCAAAAAATGATTTCTGGCTTTACTTGGCATAGTATGTTTTTCTTATAAAATTTTAATTTTGATCTTCTTCATCTTCCTTTTCGTTAACTCGTGAGCCGGATTTTTTTTGGACCGGGTTACCTAACTTATCAAATAGTAAATCCTGTTTTTTACTTCCGATTGAAATCTCGGCTTCAAAATTAACATTACCATCCTCATCGACAATTTTAGCAGCTTCTGAAATCTTAAAATCTTTGTAATTAGAATTTATATATGGAATTATTCCGGAAGGTAATTCACTAAATTGAATCTGAGTTTCAGTTTCCTCAATTTCACCCTCTTCATCTAATATTACGGAAGTCTTTATTCCATTTTGAATAAAACCTGCTTCAAATTGGTCCTTGCCTTCCTTATCCCATTTTACTTCTTTAATGCCAGGATATTTTTTAGCAAAGGAATTTTTAACATTAAGAGGGATTGTAGATTCCTGTGAAAAAGCTGTAAAAGAAAAAAGTAATACGGAGGATATCATAATCATAGTTTTCATTTTAATACCTTTAAATTTATTGAATTTGTGCCGTTACAATATATGAAGCAAATCTGAAGAGATTTTGAAGCAATAAATAAAATTATTTTTCTAATAACTTTAACAAGGTTGGTAAAACCACAAGTAATAAAGGAAGTGCAAGTATAAAACCTCCAATAATTGCAATGGCAAGAGGCTGATGCATTTGTGCGCCTGTGCCTATTCCAAGAGCTAATGGAAAGAGAGCTGTTATTGCTCCTAAAGCCGTCATTAAATTTGGTCGAAGACGAGTAGATACTGATTGAACAATTGAATCTTCTTTATTCAAATTATTTTTTCTATTTTCCTGGTACTGCAAATATGTGAAGATTGCATTTTCACCTATGATACCCACAATCATAATTATACCTGTATAACTTCCAACATTTAGCGGAGTTCCGGTAATAAAGAGTGCCAACAAACTACCAGCCATTCCAATTATTGCAATATAAATTATTGCAAAGGAAATTTTTAAACTTCTGAATAAAAAGAGAATGACTGTAAAAACAAGAAGCACTGCTGAAATTAAAATACCCAGTAATTCTTTAAATGCTTTTTGCTGTTCGGCATAAGCACCACCATAAACTACTTGATACCTGGGTGGAAAATTAATTTTGGATTGTACCTGTTGTTGAATATCCTTTAAAGTACTTCCTAAATCACGATTGTTTAATCTTGCAGTAACTGCAACCATTTGCTTTAAGTTATCGCGATCAATTTCTGCAACACCTTCGTTGACAACAAGATCAGCAAATTCATCGATAGGTTTCATCTTCCCATCATTAAGAAAAATAAAACTATGCTTTAATTTACCGAATGAAACAGGATCGGAATTTTCCATCATCCTGATATCGACAAGCTGATTTTTTTCGAGGATGGAGCCTACAACGGTGCCTTCAATCTTTGTTTGCATCTGGAACTGGAAATCTTCGGGAGAAAGCTGATATTGGGCAAGGTTAGCAATTTTCGGTTCAATGTTTATTTCTGGACCTGCGATTATTATTCCATTAAAAACATCGGCAGTTCCGTTAACATGCTCAACAATACCAGCAACACTATCTGCAAGAGAGACTAACTTTTTGTGATCATCACCAAATATTTTTACTTCAATGGGTTGAACTGAAGCCATCAGATCACCAAGCATATCACCAATAACTTGCCCGAAGTCAACCTGCAAACCAGGCAAAGTTGATTCTATTCTTGTTCGAATTTCATTTATAACTTCGTCTGTCGTTCTTGATCTATTTTTTTTAAGCTGAATTAAATAGTCACCATCGTTAGCTTCAGTAATAAAGAATCCCATTTGTGTTCCTGTGCGACGTGAAAAGCCTTCAACTTCAGGAATATGTGATATTATCTTATCAACAACTTTTAACATTTTATTAGTTGCTTCAAGAGAAGAACCAGCAGGACTTTTATAATCGAGAACAATTGCACCTTCATCCATGCCCGGTAAAAAACCGGATGGTAATTTGGGAAGAATGACGAAAGCAGTAATTATCAGAAGTAAAACAAAACCACCTGCAAGGTACGGCTTGTTAATAAAGAAGCTAACGAACTTAAATGATTTAACAGAGCGAGACTTTTCTTTTATTGAATGCTTTTCAAAAGAAAATAAAATGTAAATAACGGGTAGACCAATCCAGGTGACTAAGAAAGAACAAACAAGAGTAATGATCATCGTATCGGTCATAACTTTAAAGTATGCGCCTGCAACACCACCCATTAAGATAAACGGAAGAAAAATTACAATTGTACTTAGAGATGACCCTATCATAGCAGGAAGTAAATATTTTACTGCACGTGCTACAAGATGATAGCTATTCTCTTCGGGATTTTCTTCGTGTGTTCGATGGATCTGTTCAACAACAACGATGGCATCATCTATAATTAAACCTATTGCGGCAGCAATTGCACCAATGGTCATTATATTAAATGTGTAGTTCCATGCATAAAGAATAATAAGAGTTAAACCAAGAGTTAACGGAATAGTGATAAGAATAACCGAGCTTGCTTTGAGCGACCTGAGAAACAGAACTGTTATAAAAATCGCAAGCAATAAACCGATCCATAGAACATCTTTAAGACTACTTATTGAATCACTAACAAAATCTGCCTGATTATAAAATGGGCGAAGTTCAACACCTTTGGGCAAAGTTTTCTGAATTTCCTGTAACTGAGCTTTCACCCCCTTTGTAACATCAATTAAATTCGCAGTAGGCTGTTTAACGATAGCAATAAGGGGAACGTCTTTTCCATCAGCATTTATCTTAATGAATTCTCTTCTTTCCGCTACTTCAATTTTCCCAATATCTTTCAGATGAATTTTACTTTTAGATGAATTGATTATGAGAGTATTTTCAAGCTCTGCTTTCTTATCAATTGCCGCATCGGTTAAAGTTAAATAGAGACGATTATAATCGGAAGTTAAACCGTTTGATATAATAAAATTTGACTTTGAGAGAACATCTGCAATTAAAGCAGGTGTAATCCCGAGATTACTAAGCTTTACAGGATCGAGAATAATATGATATTCTTTTACCTTACCACCAATTACAGCAACATCCGAAACTCCTTCGACTCTTGCGAGAATTGGTTTAATAGTAAATTCTGCAAGCTTTCGCAATTCTATTTGATTTAATCCTTCACCCTGTAATGAAAAACCCATTACCGGTAAAATAGAAGGATTCATTTTTTCAATTGATATATTTATATCTTGAGGAAGAATTTGCTTTATTTCATTGATTCTGGCTTCAATTCTTTGTTTTCCCAAATCAATATCGGAGCCCCAATTAAGAAAAGCAGATATTTCACAGCTGCCTCGACTGGTAGTGCTTCTGATCATCTGCAAATCTTCAACACGTTTAATGGCATTTTCCATAGGAATAGTTACAGTGACCATCATTTTATCAACAGGCTGCTCACCATTATCCGCAATAATCTTTATTTTGGGGAATGTTATATCAGGGAACAATCCCGTTTTAATATTTAAAAGTGAATAGATCCCACCTAAGAGAATTAAAAAAAGGATGGCAGCAACAGGGCTTTTATATTTTAGATAGTAATTATTCATATTACTGGATTAAAGTTACTTTGGCTGTATCAGGTAAACCGTAAGCACCGTCAGAAATAATTTTATCGGTAAGACTTAATTCAGGTTTTAGAACCTGAACCAGGCTATCATTTTCTATTCCCTTTACGATATCAATCTTAGCTGCAGTTGAATCATTTATAAGCTGCATAATCCAGAATCGGTCAAGCGTTTCGTTGCTTAAAACAGAACTTTGGGGAAGAGCTAAAACATCTTTCGCAGACGAAATGGGAATTTTAACTGATACATTTAAGTTTTCGGGCAAGGAAACAGATGCAAAAGGTTTAAGAATATAATTTTGAGTTTGTGAAGTCGGATCGACGCTGGGCAGAATTTTCTCAATAGCAGCTTTGATAAATCTTCCATCCGGAAAAGTTACCGTGCATATAGATTGAGTATTAATTTCGGATGTATACTGATACGGGACGTTGAGATTAATTCTTAAAGACGAAGGATTTGAAATAGTTGCTAACTCTTCCCCTTCAGAAACAAAATCTCCCGTGTTGTAATTCAGATAGGTAAATACTCCGCTTGCACGGGCCCGGATAAGTATATTTCCCATAAATAGTCTATCACCGATTTTAATTTCCAGCGTATCGTTAGCAGACGATTCTTTTGTTCTTATTAGAAAAAGAGAATCACCAACACTTACTTTATCACCAATATTTTTATACACTTTATTTATAAAGCCTTGAAATGTGGAGCGGACGATTTCCTTATTCATAAAAACAGTATTAGCATTAAGAGTAATAAATTCTGTTAAATTTGTTCGTACAGGATGTGAGATTTTAACAGGTGAACCAAGTTCAACTGGTGTGTCCGTATTATTATCTGATGTACAGGAAAACAATAAAATGACACACGGAAAGATAAACCACTTTGTAATCCTGAATAGGATAATAGTGTAGAAATTATTCATACTGCCAATTCCAATAATTAAAATTGTTTATTTGCATTTGATATTCGATTTCTTTTTCAATTTTACTTTTTTTCAGATCAATAAAATTTTTGAGAATATTCAGAAACTCAATGGTTGATATATCCCCCTTATTTAAGTCTCTTACAGAAATTTCCATTACCTTTTTATATTCATTGATCTGGTTGTCCAAACCGGCAAGGTTTCTCTTTATAGTTTTTAACTTAGAGGCAGAGTTACTCAGAATAAGTTCAAGGTTAAGAGAAAAATACCTGCTATAATTGTTCACAGTTTTTTGAGAGATCAGGGACTGTTGCCGGGTTAAACTTTTTTGACCACCATCAAAAATTGGGAGAGAAAAGCTAAGTCCGGCACTAAGACCAAACTTTCTTTCAATACCATTTGTTTCCACAGCATTCAGACCTGTATTAAAAAACAATTTAAGCCGGGGTAAGTATTTTGTTTCAAAGACAGACTGCTGGCTAATTAAAGAAAGACTATCAAGCTCATATTTTTTAAAGAAACCAAGACTATTTTTTAATTCTGTAAGTTGTAAAGCAACACTATCAAGATAAACCATATTAGTATCATTAATTCCGCATATGCTATTCAATTGAGTAAGATCGTCTTTATAATTTTGTAAAGATTCACTACTATTTAAAAGCTCATTCTGTAATTCAATTTTCATCAAAAGATAGTCCCCGGCCGTTAAAAATCCCTGTTCGACAAGATTTGAAGCAATATTAACCTGTTCAGTTAAATTTGAAATAGATTCTTTAGAAAGCTTATAAAGCTGCAAGGATTTATAAGTTGCCAGGTACTGATCAGTAATTTGCTTTTCAAGGTTATGTTTCTCGAGAGCGTAATCGTAACTGTATTGTTCTGATTGAATCTTGTTTTGATTTTGTAATGCATCAATTAAACTACTATTAAAGATATTTTTTTCAATATTTAATTGAGCTGAATACAAGCCGCCATTTGAAATGCCAACATCATAACCAATTGCTTTGGGTTCCGGATTAGCTGAAATCAGTTTTCCGTTATTATTAAAATAAGGAGCAAACAGATAATCAGCAGAGAGGAAAACATTCAAGCCGGAATTTTCGGCAGAGTTTAAATCAGATTGAATTGCATTTATATCTTTGAGATTCAGATATTCAGATAAAGAAGGTGCATTATTTGAACCCTGTTCCAAATAATGTTCAAGAGAATATTGTGCTGATGAAATACCATAGAACAGAAAAATAAAAGCTACGATTAGTTTAATTGTATTCATAAAAATCTTTAATCGAAGTTAATGAAAATTTTATGAAAGTCTTTTTCATATTTATAATCTATCCTAAATCCGTAGAGCTCGCAAATCTTTTTAACAATAGCTAAACCTAATCCTATTGAATCTGATTTATTTTTAAAACCACTAAACCGATTAAATATATCGTTTGTATTGCGCTTAAAAAGCTCACCTGTATTCTGAATTAAAAGAGAATTACCTGAAAGAATAATTTCCACAGTTCCATTTTCAATATTATGTTTTATCGAGTTTGAGAGCAGGTTGTTTATCAAAGTTTCAATTAAAGATAAGTTAGAGTTAATTCTAATTTCAGAGTTTAACTTAGTTATGATACTAATTCTTTTTGATTCGGCAATATCACTAAAATTAGTACTAATTCTAAGAATTACATCCGGTAGATTGATTTCATCAGAATTAAAAAAATCTTTGTTCTCAAGCTTCGCAAGTAAAATTAATGATCTGTTAATATTATCAAGCTTGCTAAGATTTTGATATGCTGTCTGCAGATTATTAATGTCAACTTTATCCAAATCACTATTCTGTAAAAGTAATTCTAATTTGCTCTTAATTACTGAAACTAAAGTCTGGAGTTCGTGGCTGAGATCTTCCGAGAACTCTTTTAATGCACGATATTCGTGAACGGCTTTTTCAGAAAGAGTATTAAGCACAGAATTTAATTCATTAAACTCATCAATTTTAGAATAAGTTAAATTAACAGGCAAACCAGACTTAACGGAATAATTTTTCAGCTTTTCAAGATCCGTATAAAATGGTATAAAAATCTCTTTAGCGGACTTCCGATTAATAAAGAATAAAATTAGTGTAAAAGCAGCGAAAGTAATGGAAAAAATAACCAGAAGAGTAATGAATAAATCGTCTTTTTCGATAAGTGAAGTTCTGACGGTAAGTTTATAATTATTACCATTTTTGGCAAGAAAAGAAATTATCTGGTGGAATGGTTCATTTTCTTTTTCGGACTTAAGATAAATTGAGGTATCAGTAATGTATCCGCGTGATTTAAATACGCTATCGATTTGCAAAAGTTCTACATAAGGAGAGTTATTAATGATCTCACCAGCATAAAATCTTTTTATGATTTCATCATTTTTTATTTTCAGCCGCTCATCTATTTCATCTGTTAAAATCCAATTTAAAGTAATATAAATACCTACAAACGCAACGATGAATACTATTCCGGCATTAATAAGATAGTAACGGGATATTTTATTTATTAGCTTCATTTCAGTGAAAATTTATAACCGACACCATACAGGGAATGGATGTAATCACCGCCACCTGCATCTGTAATTTTTTTGCGCAGGTTTTTGATATGTGTATAAACAAAATCAAGATTCCCAAAAGCATTTGAATTTTCACCCCAGGCATGTTCTATAATTGATTCCTTTGTTAAAACTTTATCACTATTGCTGATTAAAAAGAGTAAAATATCATACTCTCTATGTGTAAGTTCGATTTTTGTTTTATTAACAAATACTTCTCTTTTCTCCGTTTCAATTTGTATTTCATTTACATTAATTATGTTACTGCCTTCAAAAAATCTTCTGCGGATTACCGATTTAATACGTGCATTTAGTTCGGCAAGATGGAAGGGTTTTGTGAGATAATCATCAGCACCAAGATTTAAGCCGTCAATTTTATCATCAATGGAGTTTTTTGCAGAAATTACTATAATACCACACTTAGGCTGAACTTTTTTTAACTCTGAAATAATATTTAGGCCAGATCCATCAGGAAGCATTAAATCTACTAAAGCGCAATCATATTCTTGAAGGTTTATTTTTTCTTTAGCTTCCTTAAAATTGTAAACAACCTCAATTATATGGTTTTCCTTTGCTGTGAATTCCACAATTGATTTCGCCAGATCAATTTCATCTTCGATTATTAATAATTTCATAAATGAAATCTATTTATAAAATCTGAATTAAAACTGAAGTTATGAAAACATATTTGCAAAGAATAAAAAAGCCAAGTAGAATATAAAGGAGGATAAAGATAAAAAGTCCGATTATTTTATATATTCGGAATTTTTTGTACACCCGGAAGGATTCGAACCCTCAACCTTTTGATCCGTAGTCAAACGCTCTATCCAATTGAGCTACGGGTGCAAAAATAGCATCCAAATATAATATTAAACCGTTGCTTATTCAATCCGTGATATTAGATGATGAACTGTCAATCAAAATTGTAAAAAGTATATCCTGAAAGTTGAATTTAGCATTAGAGTTCGGATTATTTTTTTTATATTTTAGAACAATTTAATTTATAACCAATTAAAGGATTAGCAATGTTCAGTGGCGTTGGAACAGCTCTTATTACACCTTTAAAAGAAGATTTATCCGTCGATTTCCAATCACTAAAAAAGGTAGTAGAACACCAGTTAAAAAACAATATTGATGCTCTAATAGTTCTTGGAACAACAGGCGAAGCACCGGTATTCGATTCTGAAGAAAAACGAAAAATAATTTCTGCCGTTCTGGAAGAAGCAACCGGCAAAGTTCCGATTATCGTTGGTACAGGTTCCAACAATACAAAAAGAGTAGTTGAGAATAATAAACTGGCTGAAGATCTTAAAGCTGATGGATTGCTGATAGTTAATCCTTACTACAATAAAGGTACACAAGAAAGTTTAGTCGATCATTATAGATATATCGCTGACAAAACCCATCTTCCGATTATATTATATAACGTACCATCGCGTACAGGAATGAATATGCTGCCGGAAACAGTTGTAAAAATTCACGAAGCCTGTCCAAATGTTGTTGCAGTTAAGGAAGCAAGTGGAAATATTTCACAAATAGCTTATCTAATTTCCATTAAACCGGGCGCACTTACTGTTCTTTCGGGGAATGATGATCAGACCTTGCCAATAATGGCACTTGGCGGTAAAGGTGTTATTTCTGTTTTTTCAAATCCTTATCCTTCTGAAATGAAAAAGATTACAAACGCAATTTTGAAAAACGACTTTGCCTCCGCTCAAAAATTTAACAATAGCTACTTAAGTATGATGAAGTCATTGTTTATTGAAGCAAGTCCTTCTCCTGTTAAGTACGTAATGTCTCGTTTGGGTTTGTGTGAAAATGTAGTAAGGTTACCTTTAGCAAAAGTTTCCTCCAAATCTGAAGAAATCTTAAATAATGAAATTAATTTATTACAAAAAAATTAGTAGCAGAGTTTTTCTATGAAATACGGCGTTGTGGGTGCATCAGGAAGATTAGGTTCTGAGGTTGTAAATGTTTTCAATGAGAAAAAGCATAAGCTGGTTTTTACTTATGATATTGACGGAGAATTGCAAAAAGAAAAACCTGATGTTCTGATAGATTGTTCATTGCCCCAAGTATTTGAGAAAAGCTCAGGGTTCGCCTGCGACTTTAAAATCCCTTTTATCATTGCTACAACTGGATTAACATCCGGGAATATTGAACTTTTAAAAAAGCATTCCGAACAATTTCCCGTGGTGCAGAGTTTCAATTTTTCAACGGGAATACAGATTCTTCTTCAATTAACTAAAATTGCAAAAGACAAACTGGAAGGTTGGGATGTTGAAATATCAGAAACACATCACCGATTTAAGAAAGATAAACCATCAGGCACAGCAAAAATGATTGAGAAAATATTTGGTGATGGAAACGCGAATACTTCCTCGCTGAGACTCGGGAATGTTCCGGGTGATCACACAGTTAGTTTTGGAGGTCTAGGAGAGGTGATTTCAATTTCGCATCGTGCACTTTCGAGAAGAACATTTGCTGAAGGAATACTTAAGTCCGCAGAGTTTGCAATAAAAAAGAAAAACGGATTTTACTCTTTTACTGATGTTGTGTTTGGGAAGGAATAATCAAATTACGAATAAGATAATTCCAAATAAGATTCAATTAGCGAATATTAATTTCAAAATAATTTTTTTTCTCATTGAGATTCATAATTTATTTGTGATTTGGTTTTTTGTGTTTTATACTTTTTAATAAAAGAATAATATTTATTCACAAGGCTGTTTATGGATTCATACGAAATAATCAGAACAATTTCAGAAGCAAAAAAGAAAACACCCGTTAAGGTTTATTTACAGGGTGGACTTGATAAAATTGATTTTGGTAATCTGGATTTTTATGGTAGTTCAGTTTCCGGAATTCTTTTTTGTGAGTATTCCGAGTTTGAAAAATTTTTCGATCAAAACGAATCATTAATAACCAAATTTAAAACAGAAATCGACAGAAGAAATTCTGCAATTCCAATGGCTGATCTTACAAAATATAATTGCAGGATAGAACCAGGTGCAATTATACGCGACATGGTTGAAATTGGAGATCATTGTGTTATTATGATGGGTGCAGTTCTGAATATAGGAGCTGAGATTGGTGAAAAAACAATGATCGATATGAATGTAGTTGTTGGCGGAAGAGCAATTGTAGGGAGGAATTGTCACATTGGCGCAGGTACTGTTTTAGCTGGGGTAATTGAACCTCCAAGCGCCGAGCCTGTGATTATAGAAGATGATGTCCTGATTGGTGCTAATGTCGTTGTGCTTGAAGGAGTAAAAGTAGGGAAAGGGGCTGTTGTTGCGGCAGGATCGATTGTAGTAAAGAATGTTGAGCCATATACTGTTGTTGCAGGTGTTCCGGCTAAGCTGTTAAAAAAGGTGGATGACAAAACAAAAGCCAAAACTCAACTGATGGAAGAGTTGAGGAAACTGTAGTTGTCACTTATTGTTCAAAAATATGGTGGGAGCAGTGTAGCAGATGTAGATAAATTAAAACAAGTTGCTCAACTGATTGCATTAGTAAAAGAACAAGGATTTGATGTGGTGGTGGTTGTATCTGCAATGGGGAAAACTACAAATCAATTAATCGAAATGGCTAAAACTATCTCACCTAATCCACCCAGACGCGAAATGGATATGCTCCTGAGCACTGGCGAAAGAACTACAATGGCTCTTCTTTGTATTGCTCTTCAAAAAGAGGGTATCGATTCAATTTCACTCACAGGTTCACAGGCAGGTATAATTACTAATGATCGCCATAATGACGCACGTGTAATTGAGGTTAGACCTGTTCGTGTACAGGATGAAGTAGAAAAGGGTAAAGTCGTTGTAATAGGAGGATTTCAGGGTGTTAGTTATAAAAGAGATATAACCACTCTAGGAAGAGGTGGATCGGACACATCGGCAGTAGCATTGGCAGCCGCACTAAATGCTGAAAGGTGCGAGATTTATTCTGATGTGGATGGAGTCTATACAAGTGATCCTAAAATTGTGAAAGATGCAAAACACTTACCGGAAATATCATATCAACAACTGCAGGAAATGAGTGAAGCGGGAGCAAAGGTAATGAATGCTCAAGCCGTTCAATTTGCCAAAGAAGCAAAGATAGCATTATATGCCCGAAGCACTTTCAATACGGGTAGAGAAACAGTAATTAAAGATATTCCTTTCAGAGAGCTTTCAAATGTGCTTTCAGTTGTTTATGAGAGGGAAATTGTAAGAATTTATGTTCATGATTCTGAAAAAATTGAATGGCTGTTAACACATCTTGATGAAAATCAAATACCAATAAAAGAATTTCATCAATCCGGATTAGCGGGAGATAAAGGATACAGATGCTCGTTTATTATTTCTATCAGTAGTGTTTACGATTGGGAAAAAATAAAGAATAATCTGGAGGAAAAATTAAAAAACGGTATCTATATAAATGAAAATCTGGGAGCATTATCCGTCATAGGTGGGGGATTCAGCAGAAACAATTCAGTTTTATTAAATACTTTGAGATTGCTACATAAAAAAAACATAGATTATTACGGAATTGGAACAACATCATTCAGAATTTCTATTCTCGTGGAAAGAGACCTACTTGAAGAAGCTGTAAAGGTTTGTCATAACTATTGGTTAACTGTAAACTAAAGAATACCGTTTTTGAGGCAAAATCCTTGAAAAGGACTTGATATTACTTTGTAGTAATTCTAACTTCTAAATATTTACCTAAGATTAAACATTATAATTATCTAGATTGTCTAAGTTTACATATGCAAACTATTATCAGGTATAAATTATGAACAAATATTTTGTTGCAATTTTAAGTTTAATTTTTATCTCATCCATTAATTTAGCACAGCAGAGAGAGGGGGGAACAGTTTCCGGAAAAGTAATTGATGCTGCTACTAAAGAACCAATAGAATATGCAAATATAGTCTTGTTAAATGTTAAAGATACTTCGGTTGTGACAGGTATGGTTACAAATAATGAGGGAGTATTCAATTTAACCGGTATTCGTCCGGGTAATTACTTTGTCGATGTAAGATTTATTGGTTATATAGATAAAAGATTTCAGGAGACGTTAAAACCGGGAAATATGCAAATAGATCTGGGTGAAATACCAATTCATCCTGCTGCTATTGATTTGCAGGATGTTGTGGTACAAGGAGAGAGATCGCCGATAAGTTATCAGATAGATAAAAAAGTAATCGACGTTAGTCAGATGGAAACTGTTGCCTCGGGTAATGCAGCGGATGTTCTTGAAAACGTTCCTTCGGTTACAGTAGATATTGATGGAAATGTAAGTTTGCGTGGTACAACAAGTTTTACTGTATTGATTGATGGAAGACCATCCGTACTCGATCCACAGGATGCGCTCCAGCAGATTCCGGCAAGTGCAATTCAGAATATCGAGTTGATTACGAATCCTTCCGCAAAATATGATCCGGAAGGAACTTCAGGAATTATTAACATAATTCTGAAGAAGAATAAAAATTCAGGTTTTAGTGGAGTTGTTAATGCTAACGCCGGATTAAAAGATAAATATGGCGGAGATTTTATCTTTGAATTAAAATCAGAAGATGTTAGTACAAACTTAGGACTGGATTTTAATCGCAGGTTTTTCCCCGGATCAAGATCAGAACAAAACCGCTATATCCTTCCTTCGGATGTTTCTTATCTTAATTCTAATGGAAATATGGAATGGGGAAGAATATCATTCGGTGTAAGAGGTGGTGTAGAATTTTCATTAAGCGATAAAGATGTTCTTTCTTTTGGTGGTAGATATGGCAACAGGGATAACCAGAGAAACTCAACTGCTAATTACAGTGAATGGACCACAGATAATCCTCTTCGGCAGAACTATTTCAACAATACCGACAGAAAACGTTCAGGTGATTTCTATTCACTGAATCTTAATTACCAGAAAAAATTTGAGAAAAAGGATCATCAACTCTATGCAGAATTATTTTTAAGCGGGAGAAACTCCGATGAAAGCACTCTTTCATCAGAATTTGAAAATGATGTTCAGGTTGGAGGTTCAAAAACAACTGAAGTAGGTCCTTCAAAAGAATTTCGCGGAAAGGTTGATTATACGTTACCTCTGGGTGAACAAAATAAATTTGAATCGGGCTACCAGGGAGAAGTTAATAATTCAGAGGATAGAACCGGACTTTATGAATTCAATTCGGTATCCGGAAAATATGAATTACAGTCTCAGTACAACCATATTACTGATTATAACAGAAGCGAACATGCATTTTACACTATGTACCTTGATAACTGGAATAATTTTGGAATACAGGGTGGATTCAGAACAGAATACACTTACAGGAAAATAAAAATATCTCCGAACAATCAGGTATTCACAATTGACCGCTGGGATTATTTTCCAACATTGCATACATCATATAAATTTGAAGATGGACAGCAATTAATGGCCAGTTATACGAGAAGAATACAAAGACCACGTGGCTGGGCTTTAGAGCCTTTTGAAACCTGGCTGGATGCAAACAATGTAAGAAAGGGAAATCCTGATCTTCAACCTGAGTTAATTGATTCTTACGAATTCGGTTTCCAGACATATTTTGGTAAGGATGTTTCTTTTTCAACCGAATTATACTATCGTGTTGCAAACAATAAAATTGAGAGGGTGCGTTCAGTTTATTCGGAAAACATTAATCTTACAACATTTGATAACATTGGTACCGATTATTCTCTCGGTACGGAATTGATGACTATCTTTGATCCGCTGGAATTCTGGAATGTTAACCTTATGGGGAATCTTTACCAGTATCGTGTTGAAGGTTCACTTTATAACAATGAACCGTTCTCACGGAAGAGTTTCAACTGGAACACGAGGATTAATAATTCTTTTAAACTTAGTAAGTCTTTGCAGCTTCAGTTTAATATCAGATACAATAGTCCTTCCGTTTCTTCACAGGGAGAGTGGAAAGGATTTTTTACCACTAATGCTTCTGTAAAAAAAGATCTGTTTGATAGAATGATCTCCCTTACTTTACAAATTCGAGACATTTTTGCAACCGCAAAAAGAGAATTCACTTCAGAGGGACCGGACTTTTATAATTATGCGCACTTCAACCGTGAATCGCCTGTTGTTATGCTAAATATTCGTTTGAATTTCAATAACTATAAACAGGAACGTGAACAAAGACAGGGAGATAACGGGGAAGGAATGGATACTGGGGAAGATTTTTAATCTTCTTTAGAATATTGATTTTAATTTTACGCCGGATTCGTTTCGGAGGTTTTTTTATTTAATCAATAACATCTTTTTCATTTCAGAATAAGAATCTGTTATTAACTTATAAAGATAAATTCCTGATATTCGATTTTCTGCATTCCATTGAAAAGAATAATTCCCGGCAGGCAGATATTCATTCAGAAGTTCAGCAACTTCTTTTCCAATAATATTATAAATTTTCAGTGATACATTCCCACCAATCGGGATAGAAAATGAAATTGTTGTGGAGGGATTAAATGGATTAGGATAATTCTGATTAAGAGAAAAAAATGATGGCTTTGAATTATCATTTTCATTCACACTTGAAGTTTGTTCTGCATCTCTTACAAGCTGAACGTAATTATAAATTCTGATCACATCACCCTGCGGGCCATGACCGTACGGATAATCATCTGTATTACCGGTTTTAGGATCACTTCTCTGACACCCGGCTCCATGTACATCCAGCAATTTGTATTCGTTCGTCATCATATCCTGCATCCATCCAAGTCCATTACCAAAAGCAACATAGGAGGCAAAGTTTCCGTTTTGCATATTAGCGTGAGTTGTACTACTCCAGTAGAACGGATAATTCATATTACCACCTTCATCTGTAATTGTCGAGCAATTAAATAGTTCATCAATGGCTGCTGAATTTGTTGATGA
>Ga0307425_1000368_pt1 | contig 28436 bp, 26 predicted proteins | sample SalMarWE160330MG_FD_202152 | JGI IMG/M metagenome (GOLD analysis project Ga0307425, IMG submission 202152) | Salt marsh sediment microbial communities from the Plum Island Ecosystem LTER, Massachusetts, United States - WE1603-30 | ecosystem: Environmental > Aquatic > Marine > Intertidal zone >...
TAGATTCGGGTTAGATGCCTATAACGTTACATATGATGGTTATGATCGCTGTTGCTATGATGATGCTGACGATGGATGTGACCACCGCCGAGGTGGTTGCGTTTCCAACATCGGAAGCACTTCGACCACACTGCATCCCTCTGAGGCATCCTGCCATGGCCACCAGAACCCCAAAGACAGCACTATGAAAAAGTCCGATCCAGAGGTCATTCAGGCTGACAGCGCCTTTGGTCTGGATATAATACTGGAACATATTGATGTCCAACATCCCGACGCCGACAATCGATCCGCCCAGGATGCCCATAAGATCCGCATAAAGGCATAGAAGCGGCATCATGAGGACCAGGGCCATCATCCTTGGTAAAACCAGATATTCCATGGGTGAAACACCTAAAGTTTTAAGGGCGTCAATCTCTTCATTTACCTCCATTGTACCGATCTGAGCAGCAAAGGCGGCCCCTGTTCGGCCTGCCATGATGATGCCGGTCATGACCGCCCCCATAACACGGACCATGGCAACACCCACCAGATTGGCAATGTAGATTTGTGCGCCAAACATTTTTAACTGTATGGCACCGACAAAGGCAAAAATTAAACCAACCAAAATGCTGATGAGAGATACAATTGGAAGTGCCTGTGCACCACATTCCTGGATGGTCATGGTCAGATCAGAACGACGATAACGTGCTTTGCCTCTAAAAAATCTGATAAAAGCTAAAAATGCCCCACCAATGAAAGCAATCATTTCTTTTGCTGATCTGAAAAAATGAATCGTTTCAGCTCCCACAAGATAAAGGAATGTTTCGTGCTCCTTGACTTTTTTTGCATCAATATTTTCCGGCACGGCTGTGGCCAGTTCAAGAAGACGTTTTGCACCTTTGGGAAGTCCTTCGTGATCCAGAAAAATGCTATTTTCAGAACAAAGTGTTTTGATTTTTTTGAGTAAGATGAGTAGACTGCTGTCCCATTGGGTGAGATCTTTTGCGTCATAGGCGACTTTTCGAATAATTGTTTCCGACGCCAACTGTTTTTTTATCTCATTTAAAGAGGGCAGGGAGTTACCAATCTGCCAGACTCCAGAAAGGTGAATCATCAGCACACCTTCTATAGGCCCGTTGAAGCTCATTTTCATGGCGTTGGCTTCCCTTTTCATTTCAGACGATTAATTGAGGTTTCATGCCATCGAGACGTTTATTTGAAAGTTGAACGAAGCGAATAAAATGTACCGAAAAAAACAAAATATTAAATAGAAAGAAGAAAACTTGTATTCTGAAGAACAACGAATTCAGGATTAAATTATTGGTGGTACGCCCGACTGGGTTCGAACCAGCGACTTTCAGCTCCGGAGGCTGACGCTCTATCCACTGAGCTACGGGCGCAATCTTTACTGAAGCCTTGAATATATCGATAAATAGTCCATCGGCGACAGTATGTCAAGCTTGACGAAACCTATATGGCGTGTTTCAGACGGTGACACAATATCTAAAACTAAAGTTGCGCACTCTTATTTTTACCTAAAAGGTCGGTGCGTTTTTCAAACAATTCTTTGGCTTCACCGACCACGTAAAGAGATCCTGCAATGCAAATAGCATCTTTTGGAGAAGCGTTTTCAATGGCATATATGATGGCTTCGTCGACATCCGGAATAACATGAACGTCTGAAATTATCTTTTGGGCGACAGGGCGGAGTTTGTCCGGTGCCAGAGCCCGGTCAATTTTGGGGCGGGTTAAAATGACTTTTTTGCAGAGGGGGAGAAGGTCTTTGAGTATGGCTTTATACGGCTTATCATCCAATATACCGATGAGCAGCGTTATATTGTGATCAGAGAGATTCTCTGAAAGATATCTTGCCAGATGACGGGCGGCAATGAAATTGTGGGCGCCGTCAAGCAATATCAGGGGCGATGAAGAGACAATTTCCAGCCTCCCGGGCCATCTGTTTTTTTCCAACCCATCCTTGATGTTTTTTAAGGTAAGGTTGAGATTGTTTTTGATGAGAAGCTCGCATGCAGCAAGAACCAATGCTGCATTATCGATCTGATGGTTGCCGATTAATCCGGTTTGGATGTGCCGCCACACATGATCGATTCCAAAATAATTAAATGTTGTTTTTCTGTTACGTCGAATACGAAAAGCATCTCTAAAACGATAAAAAGGCGCTGACTGTGATTCGGCTATGGATGTTAACACTGAAACTGCATCTTTTTGAGTGACACCTGTGACAACAGGGGTTTCTTTTTTGATAATGCCCCCTTTTTCGCGGGTGATTTCAGAGATGGTGTTGCCCAGGTACAGTTTATGTTCAAGAGAAATATTGGTGATGATAGTCAGAGCGGGGGTTATAATGTTGGTTGCGTCGAGCCGGCCCCCCATACCGGTTTCAACCACAGCCCATTCAACATTGTGTCTGCCGAATTCATAAAACGCCATTGCCGTTGTAAACTCAAAAAAAGTGGGTTCTCGAGAGTCATGGTGTACGCTTTTTACAGCCTTATAAGCGGCAACGACGTCTTCATCAGAAACAGGGAGATTGTTTATACAAATCCTTTCATTGAATCTGACCAGATGAGGGGAGGTATAAAGACCGACCTTATATCCTGCTTTGTGAAGAATTGTGGATAAAGCGGAAGCGATGGATCCTTTTCCGTTGGTTCCGGCCACATGAATCGTGTTGAAATTATTCTGGGGGTTTCCCACGCCTTCAAGCATATTCCCGATGATGTCCAGGCCCAGGATAATGCCATATCTTCTAAGGCCGTATAGGGTTTTCAGGCATTCGTTGTAAGACGCTTTTGTTGGCATTTTTACAGAAAAAACCCGACAAAATGAATACTTTGCCGGGTTTTAGAATCTTTTTAAAGGTTACTGTTGTTTTCTTCGATATCTATTTCTTGAAGCCGCGATTCTTTGTCTTCTCAAGGCTTCACGCTGTTTGCGACGTCGATATTCACTCGGCTTTTCATAGGCTTTTTTCATTTTTAATCGTTTAAAAAGGCCGTCATTCTGAACCTTTTTTTTCAGAATGCGCATCGCCTTTTCAAGGTCATTATCAAAAACCTTGACCTCAATATCCTTCAAATTGTTCGCCCCCTTTTTTCCATCAACAGCTCATTAAGATTTTCGATGGTTATTTTTATATTTGGTAAAACCACTCTTTTATCTAAAAATAAATTTATTGGCAAGCAAAAATATTTTATCGTATGTCTTTTTTTAAAAAGCACTCTCAGCAAGAGGGAAACGGCGTTTTTGCTTTTGAGTTTTAATTAATGTCAAGTTAAAAAAATGTGTCCGTGCTAAAAATTAGCTCACGGACACATTAGGATACTTGCATTCAATAGGCGTTTATTTATTTTGTCCTGAAAAACCTGGTCCTTTGGGCCAAGTCAGAGTTTTTTGGCTCTGCCTGAAGAATCGCTGCAAGAGTTTGAAGTGAACTAATCCGCCACAGTACATCAGCGGACAAGAGTTTAAAGTGAGCTAAAGTTAAGGAATTCTGTCAATTATATAAAAACAGCGGAGCGGAGCGATACCATAACTTTAGGCACTTTAGATCACTTTAGACACTTTTAACTTTTACATTTTTACGGTTACAGCTTGGAAACAAGTTCAGCAGTAACGTCCTGTACGCTGGGTTTTCCGTCCAGGGTAATATATTTCATTGTCCCATGTTGGGCGGCAAGGTCTTTGAAATAATAGGCTGAGGCAAGGGTTCCTTCCTCAGTATTATAGTAAATGCCGTGACGCTTGCCAATGGCAGCTTCATCCTGGTCATCATCTCTGGTCTTTAAATCACCGCCACAAATCCGGCACTTGTCTCCATCGGGTTTAATGGCGTCAATATAGATGTTATTGGGATGGTTGTTGTCGTTTACACAGAGCCGGCGTCCCATGATCCTGTTTTTTGCGATTTCTTTATCCAGAAGTATCTCAACGACAATATCAAGCGACATATCAGCTGCTTTAAGTGCTTCATCGAGTTTTATCGCCTGATTCTTATTTCTCGGAAATCCGTCAAGAAGCCATCCATTTGTACAATCATCCTGTTTCAGACGGTCGAGGATCATCGGAATCGTAATTTCATCCGGAACCAGATCGCCGCGGTCGATATATTCCTTGGCTTTTGCACCTAACTCGGTCCCTTTGCCGATGTTATCACGGAAAATCGCGCCGGATTCAATATGAGGTGTATTGTATTTATCTTTTAAAATTGCTCCCTGAGTCCCCTTACCACTGCCGTTTGGTCCAAAAAACAAAATGTTCATGTTGAAGTTCTCCTTTCATAATAATTTATGATCAAAAATCTATACATGTTTCATCAATATCATTATTCTCGGCTTTACTATATAAATCGAGAAATATTGTCAAGGGTTGGTGCATAAAAATTCAGGGTAAACATATTTGAATCCTAATACAGGGAGAACGCTCCACAACAGCGTGTCTCTTTTTCCAACCGACTGAAACTTGTGCTTTAGCACCCGTAAGTCCGAGCCGCTCAATGAATAATCTTTTTTTAAAACGCGTGATCACGCCTGAGGCGGACAAGACTCGTGGCAAGGGCTCTTAAAGAAAGAACAGGAACCTATCTTTGAAAAATCAATATGCTTGCTAAGTGATCTGCAATTTCTTTTAAAGATACGATTTCGGTATGAGCCTGTTCTTTCTAACGATCCCTAAGCCCCTCAAACAGCACCCGCTTTTAAAAAAGATCATCCATTAGCTAATACTAAAGGATTTAGAAGAGAAACTCCCCAAGGGTTCAAGTATATAAAAAATTTAGCTTCCTGTTTGGTTCCGGCTTGTCCGAATTAGGAATTCTCTTATCAGTTCCAGAGCTTCGGACCGATTTTTAATGGTCTTTGTTAATTTTGCGTCATCCACAAGATCAAGAAATTTTCTAAATAAAGGTGAAGGCTTAAGTCCGAAAACATGAATCAGATCGCGCCCGGTTATCAATGGCGGTTCATTGCTTATGGGTTGAAAATTATAAAAATATTCGAAAATCATCTTTTTGAGAAAGGCCATAAAGGCGTTGTTTTTATGATTTATTTTATTTTGCTTTGCCTGTGTATCCGCGATGGCTGTTAAAAGGAGGGCAGGGGTATATTCACCGCATTTTTTATAAAATCGTGTGATACCCTTTTGAGTTAATGTCTTTTTTTCATAAGCAATAAAAAGAGACAGCGGTTTCATATGGTTTCGGATAATTCCATCAATAAACTGCCTTTCAAGATTAGAAAACCTAAGTCCTTGGCTGATTTTTTGAGCCATGTCGGCACTTTTTCGAGCATGACCATAAAAATGACATTTACCGCTGCCATCCAGAGTTTTCATCAGGGGTTTTCCAATGTCGTGTAAAAGGATCGCACATTTGATAAGTGCCGGTTTGTTGTTATCGATGTATTGATGGATCTTGTCAGACATATCAGGCAGAAATTTCCCGGGATCATTAAGTAAGGTTTCAAGATGACCATAAGCTCGCAGGGTATGTTCAAAACCATCAAAATGGTGATAATGGTTTTGAAAACAGCCCTTTAGGCGGTCAAGGTCGGGAAATATGGCGGTTAAAAGTCCGCTGGTTGCCATTTGGGAAAGATACAGATATGATGTTGATGTGCCGAGCATTGATAAAAGTTCCGCCCGCATTCGTTCACCCGGGATGTTTTTTAACAATTTTGTATCAGATGTTATTGTCTTGGCTGTTGTATCTTCGATTTCGAAATTTAGACAAGCGCCGATTCTGTAAGCCCGTATCAACCGTACCGGATCTTTTTTGAAAATGTCATTTGTAACCATCCGAACCTTTTTGTCGGCAAGATCTTGAAGGCCCCCAAGGCAGTCAATAATTTCTTCTGAATACAGGTCGTAAGCAATGGCATTGATGGTAAAATCTCTTTGATTGAGATCGTCTTTTATGGATGTGCCGTTCAAGGAAGTGATGTCGAAGATCAGGTTGCCCGATATCACCCTGATAATCATTTTGCCGGGCTTTCCAAGCCTGACAAGATGTCCGTCTGATTTGGCCATTAATTGTTTCGCAAATTGTTCTGGATTTCCGGTGACAGCAATGTCATAGTCTATGGGGGTTCGACCGAGAAGCAGATCTCTGATTGAACCGCCAACAATGTACGACCCTTTAAGTCGGGGTAAGATATTTTTATTGAATGGAATCATTATCTCATGTTTATTATCATCAATTTTTAGTTATGTCTAACCGGATACTTATGGACAAAACAAAAAACAAGGTTTTAAAAGTTGCCGTGACAGGCGGGGCGGGTTCCGGTAAAACATCTGTTTGCAACAGATTGAAAGAACTTGGCGTTAAAGTGATAAGTGCTGATGAAATGGCGAGAGAAGCCGTTGCTCCGGGTTCGGAAGCATTAACAAAGATCATCCGTTATTTTGGTGAAAACGTCGTGTTGTCCGACGGTACGTTAAATCGTAAAAAACTGCGACAAATGATCACTGATGATGATGACGTCCGACTTACCTTGGAACAATTTTTGCATCATGAAATAACCAAACTCATTCATAAAAATGTGATTTTTGCGGAAAAAGAAGGTTGCCGCATGGTGGTCATCGAAGTTCCACTTCTTTTTGAACTGGACATGAAAGAGAGGTTCGACTGGGTTGTCGCTGTATGTGCCGACCGGGAACTCAGGGTTAAGCGATTAATGGAACGTGATCAAACATCACGTGATGCTGCCGAGAAGCTCATAAATGTCCAGATGCCGGATGAAGAGAAAATTGGCCGGGCTGATTATATCGTGTGGAATGAAGGTTCAAAGGAAGAGCTGGTAGTGTCCGTTGATGTTTTATTCAAAAATCTTATCAAAATCACAAAAAGATAAAAAGCGCTTGACACGAAATGAATCATGATGTAATGGATTTTAAAGAATAAAAACATACCTGTTGGATCCCACCATTTGGAGAAAATGCCATAATCTTCAATCTTATTTCACTGAATACTTATATTCTTCCATTAACGCCAATATGGATCCATTTGAAAATCAGTAAGTTCTAATCATCCTATGTGGTAATCAAGAAAAGAATAAAGTTGGCGGAATGAAGGTTTTGGTGAAATAAAAAACCATGCTGGCTGATACGCATATTTTTTAAAGGCAAAATGATCACAAAATAAACGGAATATAAAATGGGAGGAATAATTTATTAATGAACATCGTTGAGCTTAAAGAAAAAAAGATCAAAGAGCTGAATCTTTTGGCAAAAGAGTTCAAAATTGACGGGGCTGCCGGAATGAGAAAGCAAGACCTTATTTTTGCCCTGTTACAGGCAGAGATCGAGAAAACCGGTTTGATATTCGGAGAAGGCACACTCGAAATACTTCCGGATGGATTCGGATTTTTACGGGCGCCCAACTATAATTATTTGCCCGGACCGGATGATATTTATGTGTCGCCATCTCAAATACGTCGATTTAATTTGCGAACCGGGGACACTGTATCCGGACAGATTCGCCAGCCAAAGGAGACGGAAAGATATTTCGCCCTTTTAAAAGTTGAGGCGGTCAACTATGAAGATCCCGAGGTGGCCAGGGAAAAAATACTTTTCGACAACCTGACACCGCTGTATCCGGACAGAAAAATAATGCTTGAATCCAATCCCGATAATTTTTCCGTGAGAATCATGGACCTTTTGACGCCTATCGGTTTTGGCCAGAGAGGTTTAATTGTTTCACCGCCCAGATCCGGCAAGACCATGCTCTTGCAGTCCATTGCCAACAGTGTCAGCGCCAATCATAAGGATATTGTTTTATTTGTACTCCTTATTGACGAGCGGCCGGAAGAGGTTACGGATATGCAACGATCCGTCGATGGTGAAGTGATCAGTTCAACCTTTGATGAGCCTGCTGAAAGACATGTTCAGGTTGCGGAAATGGTGATTGAAAAGGCCAAGCGCCTTGTTGAACATAAAAAGGACGTTATTATTCTGTTGGATAGTATAACAAGGCTGGCCCGGGCCTATAATTCTGTTATTCCGCCCAGCGGGAAAATTCTTTCCGGAGGGGTTGATTCAAATGCCCTTCAGCGCCCAAAACGTTTTTTCGGGGCTGCCAGAAATATCGAAGAGGGTGGAAGCCTTACCATCATGGCAACTGCTCTGGTTGACACCGGAAGTCGTATGGATGAGGTTATTTTTGAAGAGTTTAAAGGGACCGGTAATTTGGAGATTCAACTTGATCGAAGGCTTGCCGATAAACGGGTATTCCCTGCCATAGATATCAAGAAATCGGGTACACGAAAGGAAGAGCTCCTCTTATCCCGGGAAACACTGAATCGTGTATGGATTCTAAGGAAGTTGCTTTCTTCATTAAATCCTGTTGACAGTTTAGAATTTTTGCTTGATAAAATGAATGGAACCAAAGATAATCAAGTGTTTCTAGATTCAATGAACACTTAACCCGGACAAGTCGGCCTCCGGCTCGTAAGCCTACGGCTCGGAGAAGACCAAAAATATTTGCCACAAAGGCACGAAGACACAAGCCGACTTCGCCATAGTAGCTTTAGCTACGACGGCTGAAAGGGTATTTTATTATTCTTTCTTGCTTTGTGCTTTGGTGCCTTTGTGGCAGAATGGAAGAAGTTTTGCCGCTAAAAACACAAAATTCACAATTAAGGTGCTAAAAAAGAGGAGGTTTAGAATAAATGAAAACGGACATTCACCCCGAGTACGCAGAAACAACCATACGGTGCGCTTGTGGAAATGTGCTGGAAGTGGGATCGACAAAATCGGACATAAGTGTTGAGATCTGTTCGAAATGCCATCCTTTTTTTACCGGCAAACAGAAGCTTGTGGATACTGCCGGTCGAATTGAGCGTTTCCGCAAGAAATATGAAAAATTTAAGAATCAATAGACAGCCCATTCACCAAATTCTGGTAAACCCTCTTAGAGATGAAAAAGGTGATGGGCGGTTTATTTTTGAAGCGAGCAATCCCTTTTAAAGTGCCATGGGTTTAATCCTGTGGGGTTTTGTTTTTAAATGAGTCAGAATAGAAAAAATGATTGATAGATTGACAGGTGTTGAAGATCGTTTTTTGGAGGTTGAAAAGCTTTTAAGCGATCCCGATATCATCCAGGATCGGGAGGCATACCAAAAATACAGCCGGGAGCATGCTGATCTGAGTAAAATTGTAACGGTTTATAGAACGTACAAACAGACCTTAATAGAGCTTGATGAAAGCATGGAGTTATTAAGGGATAAAGATCCGGGGATAAAAGAGATGGCCAGGGATGAAGTCGAATCCCTGACGCTTAAAAAAGACAACCTGGAAACTGATCTCAAAAAACTACTTGTACCCAAAGATCCCAATGATGACAAGAATGTTATCATTGAAATCCGGGCCGGTACCGGTGGTGAAGAGGCCGGACTGTTTGTCAGCGATCTGTTTAGAATGTATAGTAAGCATGCAGAATTCAAGAACTGGAAAGTCGAAGTTTTGAACCATCATCCAACCGGTATCGGCGGCTTAAAAGAGGTCATTGCCATGATCCATGGTAAAGGGGCATACAGCTTTTTAAAATACGAAAGCGGCATACATCGTGTACAGCGTGTTCCGGAAACCGAAACCCAAGGGAGGATACACACTTCCGCTGTTACCGTTGCAGTTTTACCCGAAGCCGAAGATGTTGAAATTCATATTGATCCCAGCGAGATAAAAGTCGATGTATTTCGATCCACCGGTCCGGGCGGCCAGAGTGTGAACACAACCGATTCAGCCGTACGTATTACCCATCTGCCCACAGGTATCGTTGTCACATGTCAGGATGAGAAATCACAGCTGAAAAATAAAAACAAGGGGATGAAGGTTCTTCGTGCCCGGATTCTCGATCGTGTGACGAGAGAGCAGAATGAAAAAAGATCTCAAGAGCGAAAGAACCAAATTGGAGATGGAGACAGAAGCGGAAGGATAAGAACGTATAATTTCCCACAAGGCAGAGTTACCGATCACAGAATCGGGCTTACGCTGTATAAACTGGAGAATATCTTGCAGGGTGAAATCGATGAAATCATAGAAGCGCTTATTACTTATTATCAAACCCAGGCATTACAGAATGCAGAACCAGCCGAGGTCCACTGATTCTGAGTGGACGATAATAAAACTCCTAAAGTGGACCACATCTTATTTCGAATCCCACGATATAGACGGCCCAAGAATTGAAGCCGAAATACTTCTTGCCCATGCATTGCAGTTACAAAGAATAGATTTGTATTTACAATACGATCAACCGCTTTCCGGAAATGAGCTGTCGCGGTTCAAGAATTTAATAAAAAGACGTATTCACAAAGAGCCGGTTGCATACATCGTTGGGAGCAAAGAATTCTGGTCTATGGATTTTATGGTGTCAAAAGACGTTCTGATTCCAAGACCCGAAACAGAGTTTCTGGTTGAGGCTGCCTTAAATCTTTTGCCGCAAGACACAGCTTCTCGTCCGATGTCGACCCCAAAGCGTATACTAGATCTTGGCACAGGTTCCGGAGCGGTGGTTTTAGCCCTTGCATCCATGAGGCCTTGCCACCTTTTTTTTGCGTCTGATCGAATAACAGCCGCTGTCAAGCTGGCCAAGCAAAATGCAAAACATCATGGTTTTGAAAACAGGGTCGGTTTTATCTGTACAGATTGGTTCGGGTCTTTTAAAAACAAAAAGCCTTTATTTGATATGATTGTTTCAAATCCACCCTATGTTCCAAGCCGGATTATTGGAAAACTTCAGCCTGAAATTGTCAAGCATGAACCGATTTTGGCTTTAGACGGAAGCGAAGATGGGCTTTCATGTTTAAGGCATATTATTGACAATGCTCATCTCTATCTTCAACAAAAGGGACACCTTTTGCTGGAAATCGGCCATGATCAAAGAGATGACGTACGGAAAATTGTCAATCAATGTGCAAAATATGAAAATATCGTATATACAAAAGATTACAGTGGATACGATCGTATCATCCAAATGCGGAAAAAATAATAAAAATCTGTTGCGAATCAATTTTTAATTTGTTAAACATACCAGTTTAATAATTCGCACGCCCTTGGACCTGTTTCCCGGTGCCCCATTTAGCGGGGTTGGAAACAGGGTTGATATGGGCGGGGGGGAAACCATTTAAGAAAGGGAGAAAATTATGTCTTACATTACGATGAAAGAGCTTCTTGAGGCAGGCGTACATTTTGGTCATCAAACAAGGAGATGGAACCCCAAAATGAAACCTTATATTTTCGGGGCCAGGAACGGCATCTATATTATCGATCTTCAGAAAACCGTTCGAATGTTCAGGAAAGTTTATGATTTTGTCGTTGATACAGTTTCAAACGGCAAACCGCTGCTTTTTGTGGGGACCAAAAAACAGGCGCGTGAATCGATCTATGAAGAAGCGAACCGATGTGAAATGTTTTACGTTCACAACAGGTGGTTGGGCGGAATGCTGACGAATTTTCAGACCATCAGAAAAAGTATAGACCGTCTCAACTATCTTAATACAATTGTGAACGACGAATCGATCAACCTTTTTCCTAAAAAGGAGCGGCTGAAACTAAAAAAGGAACGTGTAAAACTCGATAATAACCTTGGCGGAATTCGAACCATGAATGGACTTCCGGGTGCCATTTTTGTTGTTGATCCCAAAAATGAGGCCATTGCCGTGCGTGAAGGAAGACGTTTGGGAATACCGATCATCGCCATTGTAGATACAAATTGCAATCCGGATGAGATCGATTATATCATACCAGGCAATGATGACGCCATTCGAGCCATTCGACTGATAACCTCTAGAATCGCCGATGCCAGTATTAAGGGGAAAGAGCGTCTGGAAGAACAACGGCAGGCTGAAGCCGATAAAGAGGTGGAAGATGTATCTGAGGTGGTCGCCGTAAGCGCCGAGTTAAAACCGGGGGAAAGGAAGGTTATTTCAGACGGTACGGACGGTCCTGTTGTAGAGATCATCAAGAAGACATCACCTTCAACTCAAAAAGAAACTGAAATCAAAGAAAATTCCAAAGACGCGAAATACCAAGAGGATGCTGAAACAGAAAAGTTAGGAGAATAAAGATGTCAACAATTAGTGCGAAAATGGTTATGCAGCTCCGCGAAAAGACCGGCGCCGGAATTATGGATTGTAAAGGAGCGCTTACAGGGTGTAATGGTGATATGGATAAGGCAATTGATTTTTTAAGAAAAAAAGGCCTGGCAACTGCTGCAAAACGGGCCGGCAGGGCCATGTCAGAAGGAATCGTAGCGTCTTATATCCATATGGACAGTAAACTCGGGGTGCTGGTTGAAGTGAATTGCGAAACCGATTTTGTTGCCAAGAATGACGATTTTATATCGTTTGCCAAAAATATTGCCATGCATATTGCAGCGACCAATCCGGTTGGAATTCGACCCGAAGACGTTTCGGAAGAAATCATTAATAAGGAAAAAGAGATTTATCGTGGGCAGGTCTTGGAGATGGGCAAGCCTGAAAAAATTGCGGACAATATTGTCGAAGGTAAATTGAAAAAATATTTCAAAGAGAACTGCTTAATGGATCAGGCCTATGTTCGTAATCCCGAAATGACCATCGCGGATCTTTTAAATGAAATGATCGCAAAGATTGGTGAGAATATTTCAATAAAACGTTTCGTAAGATTCAAGATCGGGGAGTCTTAGACGTTGAAGACACACCCATTTGAAAGGATTCTATTAAAACTGAGCGGAGAAGCGCTCATGGGCGATCAGGGTTTTGGAATAAGTCCTGACATGATACAATATGTGGCCGAGGAAATCCGTTCTGTATTTGATTTGGGGGTTCAGATCGCCATTGTTGTCGGCGGCGGGAATATTTTCAGGGGAATTGCCGCCTCTTCATATGGTATGGATCGGGTTTCTGCCGACAGAATGGGAATGTTGGCCACGGTAATTAACAGCTTGGCTTTGCAGGATGCTCTGGAGAAAAGAGGGATGATGACCCGTGTTCAGACCGCTATCTCCATGCATGAAGTGGCCGAGCCCTTTATTGTTCGAAGGGCGATTCGACACCTGGAAAAAGGACGGGTGGTGATATTTGCCGCCGGCACAGGCAATCCCTACTTTACAACTGATACTGCTGCGGTACTCAGGGCTCAGGAGATACGCGCCGAGATTCTATTGAAGGCAACGAAGGTTGACGGCCTCTACGATGCCGATCCGCTTATTAAAGAGGATGCTAAATTCATAAGAGAAATCAGCTATATGGAAGTTATTGAAAGGCAACTCCATGTGATGGATATGACGGCGATTTCTTTGGCAATGGATAACCATCTCCCCCTTATTATCTTCAATCTGGCAAACAAGGGCAATATTAAAAAAGTGGTATGTGGTGACGTCGTCGGAACCCAGATAAATAATTAAAGGAAAAGTCAATGATTGAATCCATGTATCAGGAAACCAAAGAGAGTATGCAAAGGGCGATAGACGCACTTAAGAATGAATTTAAAAAAGTAAGAACAGGACGTGCTTCCCTTTCAATTCTTGATGACATCCGGGTTGATTACTATGGTACATTAACGCCTTTAAACCAGATGGCATCACTTTCCACCCCCGAAAGCCGCTTGATTACCATACAACCCTGGGATGTATCCGTTATCAAGAATGTCGAAAAGGCGATATTGAAATCCGACTTAGGTTTAACGCCTTCCAATGACGGTAAAGTAATACGGATCTCCATCCCGCCGCTTACCGAAGAAAGAAGAATACAGCTTGTCAAGGTTATATATAAAAAGAGCGAAGAATATAAGGTCTCTGTACGAAATGTCAGACGGGATGCCAATGATCTGTTGAAAAGCTTGAAAAAAGACGGTGAAATTTCTGAAGACGATGCTTTCAAGGCCCAGGACCAGGTTCAGAAAATAACGGATGAGCACATCAAACTTATCGATGACGTCTGTAGAGACAAAGAGAAAGAGATCATTGAATTCTAACCCATCCTCCTCTATTCATACAAATCTTGATTCCCAAAACCTGCCCTTCCATGTTGCCGTTATTATGGATGGTAATGGCCGGTGGGCCAAAAAGCGTCTATTAAATCGAATTAAAGGTCATGAAAAAGGTTCTGAAGCTGTTCGCATCATTGTCCGCGCCTGCCGTGAAATTGGAATTGGCATTTTAACATTGTATGCGTTTTCCACTGAAAACTGGCAACGGCCTCAACCCGAGATCTCTGCCCTGATGACCCTCCTAAAAAAATTCTTGATATCCGAGCGAAAGGAGATGCTGGACAACAACATTCGGCTCAATACCATTGGACAGACGGAGCGATTGCCAGAAGATGTTCGGCAAGAACTGCAAAAGAGCATGATGTTAACACGAAAAAATGAGAAAATGATCCTTAATTTGGCGCTGAGCTATGGCGGGCGGGCTGAAATCGCGAAGGCGGTTAAAGAGATCGCAATAAAGGCCATAGATGGTCATATCGATCCTGATTCAATAACACCGGATCTCATTTCCAAACATCTATATACCAGTGAAATGCCGGATCCGGATCTTTTGATCCGAACCAGCGGAGAGATGCGAATCAGCAATTTTCTGTTATGGCAACTCGCCTATACAGAAATTTGTATTACCGATACCCTGTGGCCGGATTTTGGGAAAGATGAGTTTATACAAATTCTTAAAAACTACCAGCAGCGTGAAAGAAGATTCGGTAAAGTCTAACCTAATATTAATTCAACATTGGAATTTGTTTGTTAATTGGGATTTGTTATTTGGAATTTCAATGAGTCAATGAACTTTCAACAAAGCAAATTCCCTCTGGGATGAAACCAAAATCTGGTCCTCTGGGTCAGGATTCTTTATTTTGTAATTAAATCATCATGCATTTAAAGCGATGGATTACCGCCCTTGTGGCCGTTCCCTTTCTGGTTCTATTAATCAGTATCGGGGGGACATTGTGGCTTACTGTTGTGGTCAATGTCATATGTATTATGGCACTGTGGGAATATTTTCGTATTGTACTGAATAAAGACCAAAAAAGTACGGCGACAAGCTTTCAGGTTTTAGCTCTTCTAACAGGATCGGCCGTTCTCTGGGCTGTATATTTTCATGCCTTCAACGTGGTGTTAGACATTGTTGTTTTAAATGTCGTCATTGCCACCCTGATTTCTCTGCCTAAATTCAAATATGACTCATCTGTTTGGGAAATTGTTTATAAACAGGTCGTTGGCATTATCTATATTCCCCTTTTTTTATCCTATATTGTTCTTCTCCGAAACACAGACAACGGGGAGCTCTGGATATTTTTGCTGTTAATCGTGGTGTTTTTAGGGGATACAGGCGCATACTATTTGGGGTCTTATTTCGGAAAGCACAAGCTTTGTCCGGCGGTAAGTCCCAATAAAACCATTGAAGGGGCTCTGGGCGGGCTTGCTGCAAGCCTGGTGTCGGGGGCTTTGATTAAACACTTTTTTTTGTCATTACTGCCATGGGGTTTGAGCCTTCTTTTTTTCCTTTCCATCGGCATTGCAGGCCAGGTGGGAGATTTATTTGAGTCTCAAATAAAGCGGGTTGCCCATATCAAAGATTCAGGGGCCATACTGCCGGGACACGGCGGTGTCCTTGATCGGATTGATGCGCTTTTGTTTGCTGCGCCGGTGGCGTACATTTTTAAGGAATATTTACTGCCATGAAAAACCTTTCCATATTGGGTTCAACGGGATCCATCGGCTGTAATGTCCTTAAAATTGTAGAAATGTTTCCCGATCGGTTTGCTGTTAAGGCACTTGCCGCAAAAAACAATATTCCTGTACTGGCCAGGCAGATTCAGCAATTTTGTCCGGAAATTGCCGTGGTTTTTGATGAAGCGACGTCCGTTGAACTCAAAGGCATGCTTCCGGCTGGAACCGGTGTTGAAATATTGTTTGGCGAGAACGGTTACAAAGCTACGGCTGTTCATGAATCTGTGGATCTGGTTGTTGTCGCAGTGGTTGGAGCGGCAGGTTTAATGCCGACGCTTTCGGCCATAGCAGCAGGGAAAAACATTGCGCTGGCGAACAAAGAAACCCTTGTAATGGCCGGTGATATTGTCATTGAGCAGGCAGAATTAAATCATATAACGATACTTCCCATAGATAGTGAACACAGTGCCATTTTTCAGTGTATTGAGGGAAATCGAAGAGAGGATATTGATAAGATCTTCCTCACCGCTTCAGGCGGTCCGTTTTTAAACCTGCCGGTAAAGGAATTTGACACAATTAAACCTGAAGATGCTTTAAATCATCCCAATTGGAATATGGGGAAAAAGATCAGCGTCGATTCGGCGACCTTGATGAACAAGGGGCTTGAGGTTATAGAGGCCAAATATCTTTTCGACGTTTCTCAAAAGATGATTGAAGTGGTGATCCATCCGCAAAGCGTGATTCACTCCATGGTCTCCTTTAAAGATGGAACGGTGATGGCTCAGCTCGGGATTCCTGATATGAAAGGGGCTATTGCATATGCAATGGCCTACCCTGAACGTCTGGCGTTGAAACAGCCGGCACTAGACTTTGTGAGTATCGGGAAACTTACTTTTGAAAAACCTGATATAAAAAAATTCCCATGTCTTGCGCTGGCGTTCGCCGCCTGTGAAACCGGAAGAACCCTTCCGGCGGTTTTAAATGCTGCGAACGAAGTGGCTGTCGCGGCCTTTTTAGAGAACAGCCTTTCCTTTATAAAAATACCTCAGATTATAGAAAAAACAATGGAACATCATGTGGTTGTCACCAATCCGACCTTAAGCGATATTCTTGAGGCTGACCAATGGGCCAGAAAACAGGCTGAAGATCTGATAAAAGATTTGAGATAAAGGAACATAGCAAAATAGTTGTATATTAATTTAGCTTAAACAAAATTTGGATATAGGATATCCTTGACTTTAGATCAATCGAGATAATATTTTATCTTTTTGAGAACATTACCGCTTCAGGTATGATTAAATTTTTGGCTGAAAGATCACGCCAAAGGCGGATAAAACTCGTGAATAAGGGATCGTTTAGTCTTCGCTTTCAGCTACGACTAACAAGAATGAAAGAACCTGCCCTGGCTATAAATAAAGACCTCTGATTTAACATTGGGTTTCATGCTTAAAATTAAATCGCCTATGGTTCTTTCAAAACGATCCCTAATCCACTCAGACAGCTTCCAGCCAAAAATTTAATCATACCTGAAGCTTCTTTAATAAACTTGACAATAGCTGAATTTAGGACTTAATAAGCTGTTATTCAATAGTGCCCATCCATAAATCTTATATTGGGTACAAAATTAAGTTTCCAATGCAGAGATTGCGGCCTCTGGCTTGTAGATCCTACGGCTCGGAGAGAAAAGGGCTATTTCTGGATGGAAACTAGGAGTATAGAGAGACATAATGAGCGTCAGTATATTTTCATTAATTATAGTTTTAGGTGTCCTGATATTTTTTCATGAACTGGGACATTTCCTTGTGGCAAGGCTGTTGGGTGTCGGGGTGGAGAGATTTTCTCTGGGATTTGGACCCAAATTGGTCGGAAAAACCATCGGCGTTACGGAATACCGGATATCAGCCATACCCCTTGGCGGATATGTAAAGATGGTGGGAGAGTCGCCGGACAGCGAGTTGGATCCCTCGGACATACCCATCTCCTTTACGCATAAACATGTTTTTAAGCGGATTTTGATCGTAGCGGCCGGTCCTTTTTTTAATATTTTGCTGGCGCTGATCATATTTTTCGGTATTTTTCAAATCTCCGGCCTTTTAATATTAAAACCCGGCATCGGAGATGTAAATGAAGGCAGTCCCGCTTATATAGCCGGGTTGAAAAAGAATGATCTTGTCGTATCTATAGACAATGTTGACATTTCGAGCTGGGAAGATATGGCCAATGCGATTATGGCAAGCAAGGGCAAGATGCTTGCCATATCCGTGCTTCGCGGCGATACGGTCCTCACCAAAAACGTGACGCCGGAAGTGAAAAGCTTTAAAAATATATTTAACGAGGATGTGGATCGTTATGTCATCGGCATTACCGCTTCAGGCGAGGTATTTAAAAAGGATCTGAACTTTTTTCAGGCCGTTTCCGAGAGCGTCATTCAGACCTATCAAATAACCGCCCTGACCATAAAAGGGATCGTAAAGCTCTTTCAGGGGACTGTTTCACCAAAAACACTGGGCGGTCCGATAATGATCGCACAGATGGCGGGACAGCAGGCCAAAGAAGGGGCGGTCAATTTAATTTTTTTCATTGCCCTGATCAGCATCAATCTTGCCATATTAAATTTTCTCCCCATACCGGTTTTGGACGGCGGCCACTTGCTTTTCTTTTTTATTGAGGCAATCAAAGGCAGTCCGGTAAGTGTAAAGGTGCGTGAGATTTCGCAGCAGGCAGGGATATTTGTATTGATACTGTTGATGATTTATGTATTCTACAATGATATTGCACGGGTATTTCTAAGTTAATGCCGTATCGACTTGAAATTGCACTGAAACCAGAGCTGTTTGATGCCGAAGGCGACGGGATTCGCCGGAAGGCAAAACATTATTTTGGAATTGAAATTGCCCGGGTTCGCAGCATCCAGGTGGTGACCATCGATGCGAATCTTTCCAAGGACCAGCTCAGGGCTATCCAAACAGACATTTTTACCAATCCTGTCACACAATTCTCTTCTTATGATTCCCTTGATATCGAATTTGACTGGACCATATGGGTGGGCTTTCGGCCGGGTGTCAGAGACAATCCGGGAAGCACCGCTGTTGAGGCAGTGGAAGATATTCTGAATATTAAATTCAGAGCCGACGAAGCGATCTACACCTCAAAACGTTATTGTCTAAAAGGAAAAGGACTCTCTTTTGAAAATGTAAATACCATTGCCGGTGAACTTCTGGCCAATGACATTATTCAGCAATGGAAGATTTTCCCCGCCAATAAATGGGACCCTGCAACAGGAACCGGTATTATTCTTCCGAAAGTGATCCTCGACCATACACCCAGGGTGACATCGATTCCCGTTCCTACCGATGCTTACCTTCAAGAGATTAGCGACCATCGAGGCCTCGCGTTGAACCCTGCCGATATACCCTTTATAAGATTTTATTTTTTGGACAAAACAGTTCAGGCCGAACGGGCCTTGAAGGGGCTTTCAGACCCAACGGATATCGAACTTGAATACATATCCCAGGCCAGAAGCGATCACTGTAACCACAATACGTTTAGGGGTCTGTTTCGGTACACGGATATAGAAACCGGTGATACGGATACCGTGGATAATCTTTTTAAAACATGCATCGAGGTGCCGACACTGACGCTTCAGAAGAAAAAGCCGTGGGTGATATCGGTGTTGTGGGATAATGCCGGTGTCGGGCGTTTTGACAACGATCATTACTACGTCATTACCGGAGAAACCCACAATTCACCATCCAACATGGAGGCCTATGGCGGCGCCATCACCGGTATTGTCGGGGTTTACCGTGACCCCTTGGGGACCGGCAAGGGGGCCAGGCTGGTGATGGGAGGGTTTGGTTATTGTGTGGGGCCCAGAGATTATGACGGGCCCCTTCGTCCCCACCTTCATCCAAGGCGGCTTTTGGATGGTGTTATCGAGGGTGTTCGTGACGGCGGAAACAAAAGCGGAATTCCCACAACCTTCGGCCAGGTCCTTTTTCACCATGGTTACTTGGGAAAATGCCTGGTTTTTGTGACAGCGGTGGGGATCATGCCGGCCCAGGTCAAAGGTAACCCCTCGGAAAAAAAGAAAACATCGCCGGGAGATCTGGTCATTATGTGCGGCGGAAGGGTGGGCAAAGACGGTATTCACGGGGTGACTGCATCATCAGAAACATTTTCAGAACACACCCCGGCCGGTCATGTTCAAATCGGTGATCCTTACACCCAGAAGAAAATGCATGATTTTCTTTTGGATGCACGGGATGAAGGATTGGTGCAGTTTGTTACGGACAACGGCGGCGGCGGGCTTTCCTCATCAGTGGGAGAGTCGGCCCGATTCAGTAACGGATGCGAGATTCAACTTGAAAAAGTGCCGTTGAAGTATGAGGGGCTCGATCAGTGGGAAATTTGGGTCTCCGAATCCCAGGAACGGATGACCGTTGCGGTCAGACCCGAACATCTCCAACGGTTTATGACACTTTCGAAAATGCATGCCGTTGAGAGCACGGTTATCGGAAAATACACGGATTCCGGCAAACTTCATATCACCTACAACGACGCGACGTGCGCCTACATCGATATGGATTTCATGGCATTAGGTTTTCCCCAGTGGGAGTTTGATGCTGAATGGATGCCGCCGGAAGGACGCGGACGGTTTGAACCGGTTTTGAACGCACCTGACAACTATCAAACGTTGCTTTTGGATATGCTTTCACGCCCCAACATCTGTTCCAAGGAGTGGATCATTCGACAGTATGATCACGAAGTTCAGGGAACAAGTGTCATTAAGCCCATGGTGGGCGAACAGCGTGATGTGAATAGTGATGCGGCGGTGATAAGGCCCGTGCTTGACTCCCGGCATGGCCTTGCCTTTTCCCAGGCGCTGCTGCCGTCCTATTCAGCCATAGACACCTATCATATGACCAGCTGCACCATTGACGAGGCCATACGAAGACTCATTGCCGTTGGTGCGGATTTTGACCAAATCGGCGGGGTGGATAATTTTTGCTGGCCCAGCATTCAATTTCACCCTCAGAATAATCCGGATGGAAAATTAAAAGCCGCAAAACTCGTAAGATCATGCCGGGCATTGCGTGATATTTGTCTTGCCTATGAAATACCGCTCCTGTCGGGAAAAGACAGCATGTACGTAGACGGGCATCTGCAGGGAGATTACGGAGAAACCCACAAGGTTTCAGCCCTTGAGACCCTTCAATTTTCAGCCACATCCATTGTCGGGGATATCGAAAAATGCATCACCATGGACAGCAAGATGGACGGCGACCTTGTTTATATCCTGGGGTTGACCCGCAATGAGCTTGGGGGTTCTGAATACTACGAGCATTTCGGGTATGTGGGTCTGAATGTACCAAAGGTTGTCCCTGAAACGTTCGTTGCCTTGTACCGGGCATTGGGCCATGCCATTGACAAAGAGCTTGTGGCGTCTGCCCACGGCATCTATCGCGGCGGGTTGGGGATACATCTTGCCCTGGTTGCCATGGGGGGAAATCTTGGCATGGAGATTGATCTTGGCGGGGTTCCCGTTGATCAGATTGACCGCAATGATGTCGTGTTGTTTTCAGAATCTGCCGGCCGCTTTATCGTGACCATCGACCCTGAAAAAAAAGAGGCGTTTGAAGAGACTATCAAAGGTCTTGATGTTGCCTGCATCGGAAAGGTAACCCAACAAAATCATTTTGTGATCAAAGGGATTGACGGTCAAATATTGGTGGATGTTTCCGTACAGGATCTTAAAGCGTTTTGGAAGAAACCTTTCGGAGAATTGATATGAGTATGATCAACGCCCTCGTCCTGACCGGATACGGCCTGAATTGCGATCATGAGACGGCATATGCTCTGGAACTTGCCGGTGCTGCTTCCCATCGTGTCCATATCAATTCGCTTATCGATGGTGCCGTCAACTTGGTCGATTATCAGATTTTGGTATTTGGAGGGGGATTCAGCTGGGGGGACGACCATGGGGCAGGGGTCATTCAGGCGGTTCGAATGAAAACCAATCTGGGAGATAAAATTTTGGAATTTATCGATTCCGGCAATCTAGTTCTCGGTATTTGCAATGGATTCCAGACCCTTGTCAACCTGGGACTTCTTCCGGGATTTGACCGCGACTACACAAAGCGATCCGTGGCCCTGACATTTAACGACTGTGGAAATTTCAGAGATCAGTGGGTCACATTGAAGGTCGTTTCCGCATCTCCCTGCATATTCACAAAAGGACTGGACACCCTGGAACTTCCCGTAAGACATGGTGAGGGTAAGTTTTACGCAAAAGAAACCTTCATGCACCGTTTGATGGATGAACATCAAGTGGTACTTCAATATGCCATGCCCGACGGCAGCCCCGCAGATCAAAAATTCCCTTTCAACCCCAACGGATCGATACAGGACATCGCCGGGATCTGTGACCCCAGCGGCCGAGTTTTCGGCCTTATGCCCCATCCCGAGGCCTTTAACCACTGGACAAACCACCCGAACTGGCCGCGCATCAAAGAAAAGAAAAGGCGCCAAAAAAACAACTCCGCACCCGTCATTACGCCCGGCATCCGAATATTTAAAAATGCCGTGGCGTTTATTCGCGATAAATAGCCAAATAGTTTAATAGCACTATTAAAAGATTTAATAGTATTTTTTGACGATCCTGCCGTATCCTAAAAACTGAACATTTCAGTTCCGACACTTTTGCACATACTGCACAACTGCTGAACATATCAAAAATTAGTAATAAATCCGAATAAATATATTTAACATCCGGTGTTGAAGAAATGGTGTGCCTTAAATCCTTTTAATAAAAGAAGTGATTTGGCACGGAAATTGAATAAACCCTAAATGACAGGAAATAAAAAAATGCAGAAAAGATCAGGATTCACACTGATACAGTTGACCATCGTTATTGCATTATTGGCCATATTGACTGCTGTGGGTGTACCTAATTTTTTGAATTGGCTGCCCAAATATCGACTGAAACGAGCGGCCCGTGATCTTTATTCAAATCTGCATTTGGCAAAAATGTCGGCCATTAAGGCCAATAAAAACTGCCGGGTCAATTATTACAAAAACCCGGATCGATACACGGTTGATCTTTTAAACAAAACCATAAGACTTCTCGATTATAAAAGCGGAGTCACATTTTGTGGTCCGAACAACCAAACATTTGCCGTGGCCGCCATCACGTTTAATTCCAGAGGTACCGGCAATTCGGGTTATGCGTACCTGACCAATTCGGGAAATACCGCATATTACCGTGTGGGGCCGCTGACATCGGGAGCGATTAAATTACAAAAATGGGGCGGAGGGACTTCATGGAAATGAAGCGCAAACAAACACATATTTTAAATAGATGCTCAAACCGGGGGTTTACCATGGTCGAACTGCTGGTCGCCATGGTGGTAGGACTTCTTGCAATGGCGGGCATCTATTCGACGTTTTTGTCACAGCATCGATCGTATAAGATTCAGAAAGAGACCTCGGAGATGCAGCAGAACATCCGGGCGGCCATGTTTTACATGCAACGGGAAATCCGGATGGCAGGGAGCAACCCCTATAAAACGCTTCCTTTAGCTGCTTTCGGAATCACTGCGCCCGGCCAGAATTCCATCACCTTTACGGAAGATATCAGCGACGGTAATCCCGGAACAGCACCGAATGGGTCTATCGACGCCAATGAAACCATAACTTATAATCTTGCTGACTCAGACGCAGACGGAGTTGTTGATGAACTTCGCAGGAATGGTCAGACTGTGGCCCAAAACATTGATTGGCTTGATTTTTTTTATATAAATAATTCTGTGGAAATCACAATTGTGGCACGGACACAAGATCCGTTGCCGATCGGTATCATTGATAATAATACCTACTGGAACCAGCAGGGTACCGCGAGTTGGTCTGCGCCGGGTGACAGCGTGAGCCGCAGACTTTTAACCACTACGATTCTCTGTCGAAATCTATAGGCCTATAGGATGATATCATGAGACTGGATAACGCACATATAATCGACGCGAAGACGCCGAGAAAAACATTGAAAAAACAAGACGGTTTCACCCTTATCGAAGTGCTTATTGCCGTGACCATTTTTGCCGTGGGCCTGTTGGCCATCGCTGCCATGCAGACTTCGGCCATAAAGATGAATTCAACCGGCAATCGAATTACGGAAATTTCCACCGTGGGCATTGACCGGCTGGAAAATCTCCTGACTTTGCCATACTCGGCCGCCTTGTTGGCCAGTGGAACTCGGAATGACCCAAATCCACCTCCCGGTTATACGGTGACCTATACGGTTCAGGATGACAACCCGGCGACTCATACCAAGACCATTACGATGACGGTAAGCGGAAAAGGAAAAACCCTCCAGCTTACGAGCATAAGAGCTCAGTCACTGTAGGTTGAATGGATATAGAGAAAGAATATAAGGAATGAATAGAGGATTTACCATGAAAACAATATCTTTGCTGACAAATGAAAATGGATCGGTGATTGTTTTATCCCTGATTATGCTGGTTTTGCTGACCCTGCTGGGGATGGCGGCTACCCGTACATCCAATATCGAAGTTCAAATCGCATCAAACGACCGTCAGGCAGTTAGAAGCTTATATCAGGCTGAATCAGCAGACCACTGGGCCCTTGAAATCACCAACACGTGGATGACCGATCCTTTTCTGTCGTCTACTCCTGATACGGCTCAAACGCCAATTCTGTTTTTAGACATCGACAATGACCTCATTAACGACGTTAAAATAGAGATCCGATGTATTGAAAATACAGGTGCCTCCATATCAGGCCTGAGCACGTATGCTAATCTTCTGCCGCAATTGCGTCATGTCGCTCCACCACCTGTCGATATCGAAGCTGTTTACGGCATGAAGGATTATGAAATACGAAGATACGGGATTACCGCGACGACGTTAAACGATAACACCATAGTTCAGTTGGGTTCCTTTAAGGTTTTTAATAAACAAAATTTATGAGATTCAACCACCGCCTAAGGCGGGGTTCATTTAAAGTTTTAAAAAATAAAAAAATATCCCATCATTCTTTGATTTAAAGGAGGATTTCTTATGAAAAAATACGCATGGGTTATACTCATATTGGCGCTTTTTCTAACGCCTCAGCTATGGGCGGATGACACCGATATTTATGGAACTTCGAGCATTTCAATTCCCCCCAACGTTCTCATTATTTTTGACACGTCAGGGAGTATGACTACTCAAGACGTTCCAGGGGATTACTATGATCCGGCCACCACCTATACATGTGGTGGAAGTCCTTGTTCCTACACGAGCACTGTGGTCTATCAAAAAGTCCAAGGTTGGGGTAGTTACAGCTACGATCCATTTGCATCCAGCATCGATGATTTGAACTGCCCGGATGTTAAAACCGCCCTGGAAACGGACGGGTATAAAACAGACGCTGAAATCATGGATTCCGCTGGCGGGTATGTGTGTGGTGGATCAGGTAAAGATCTGTATTTGGGAAATTGGATAAACTATGATGAATCCAACTCCTCTGGATTGAGAACCAGAACCGAGGTGGCCAAAGAGGTGATCACACAGGTCATCAATGACACGGACGACGTGCGGTTCGGGTTGATGCGGTTCAACAACAACAGTGGTGATGATCAGGGCGGATATGTTGTTGCCGAATGCGGCACTGACAAAACCACTTTGACAAGCATTGTAAGCAATTTGCCAGCAAGTGGATATACTCCGCTGGCCGAAACCCTGGCCGAGGCCGGTCTTTATTTGGCCGGGAAACCAAGTTGGTTTAACGGCAGTTCGGGATCGTATGATTATAACTGCGATACAAGTGGGTCGGGATGCAAGCTGTATACCAGTCCCATGCAGGAACGCTGCCAGAAAAACTATATCATCCTGATGACCGACGGCGCTTCCACACAGGATCAAGACTCGAAACTGACTTCCGGCACCTACATCAATGGGGATACCATCGGTGATTATGACAATGACGGCGAAGATCCGGGGAGTTATTCAGACAATGGATCGGATTATCTGGACGATGTGGCCAAATATCTATATGAAAATGATACCAATTCTTTTTTGGGTACTTCCGGTGGGTCATTTGAAAAACAGAATGTCATTGTATATACCATCGGTTTCCGAACAGACAATCAGCTCTTAGCGAAAACAGCATACAACGGCGGTGGTATTTATTATACGGCAAACAGCATTTCAGGCCTTACCGCGGCATTTAAGAAAATCATGACCGACATCGCGGATGTAAATGCAGTGTATACTTCTCCGGTGGTTCCGGTGAGTCGCGCAAATAAAACTTTTGCAGGAAATTATCTCTATGTAGGATTTTTTAAGCCACAGGCTGACGGTAAATGGGGCGGAAACCTCAAGAAGTATGGACTTGATAATCATGGGGACATTGTTGATGCCGATGGGACGTATGCCACACAGGCTGATGGAATGCTCAAAGACAATGCCCGGTCTTTCTGGTCCACGTCACCGGACGGCGCCGATGTGCTCAAGGGTGGTATCGGTGCAAAACTTCTGGATCAGGCCACCCGGAATCTTTATACTTATATAGAATCACCGCCATCCGGAGCATTGCCATCAAATGATCTGACAGCTTCAATTAATTTATTTTCTACTACCAATACCGAGATATTGCCTGGAACACTGGATGTGACAACAACAACTGAAAAAGATAGTGTTATCGATGATATATATGGTGTGGGAAAGGCATGGAAACTGGGGGACATTCTCCATTCAACACCTGCAGTGGTGCATTATGATATTAACGGCGATGGTGATTTTGACGATGCTGTGGACGAAGATTTTATCTTTAGCGCCTCCAATGACGGGATGATCCATTGTTTCAAGGACAGTGACGGCAGTGAAGTCTGGGGGTTTATTCCTCCGGATCAACTCACGAGGCTGAAACTATTGTCCGACGGGAGCACCGACCATAAATACTTTTTGGATGGTGTGCCGGTTGTTTCTACATCTACCGGGCAGAAAATTCTTTTTTTCGGAGAACGCCGGGGTGGATATAATTATTATGCCCTGGATGTTACCACTTATGATTCACCGACCTACAAATACACAATAGGACCCACGTTTCTGGTCGGAGAGGATGGTAATGGCGACTTTACTGCTGATGGTGCTGGTGCCACCCTCGGTCAATCCTGGTCCAAACCGACGGTACATAAAATTAAGACTTCAACTGCAACGTCAGATACCGTTTTCTTAATGGCAGGAGGCTATGATGATAACCAGGACAAGGAACTGAATGACCCGGCGAACCCACCGCCACCGGCCGATCCACGAGCCGCTACGGATTCCATAGGAAAGGCGGTGTTTACCATTAAAGTTTCAGATGGTACTATCAGTAAATTCAATGTCAATGCCGGATACTACACAGACATGACCCACTGCATTGTGGATGCCTCAGGATTTGATACCAACGGCAATGGGTATACAAACCGGATATATGCCGGAGATCTTGGCGGAAACATGTTCGCCTTTAAGGATGACGGTACGAATGAAGGTGTCGCCCCAATTGAAGGTGGTGGGGACGGTGTCTGGAGCCGAAGAAAATTGTTTTCAGCTTCGGTTGACGGTGTTCAGAGAAAGATTTTTTACTCCCCTGATGCGATTGAGGAAGAGCACGGAGAGAGGATCTTTTTTGGCACCGGAGATCGTGCCGATCCCAATGCGACCGGCGTGGTCAATCGAATATATGTCGTTAAAAACTACTGGGATGATCCTCCGACGACCCTCACCGAATCTGATCTAACAGACGTCACCGAAGACCTTATTGTACTCGGTACCGCACAAGAACAAGTCGATACACGGGCTGCGCTTGCAAACTCAAAAGGCTGGTATATCAGGTTGGATCAGTATCCCGGCGAGAAAATAATATCCTCCGTGACGGTGTTTGGTGGTGTGCTCTATTTTACCACGTATACCCCTGATACTGGTACCCCGCCTTCTGATCCGTGTGAAGTGGTCTCCAGTCATGGACAGGCCCGTCTTTATGCCCTTAATTACAAAACCGGCGAGGCGGCTTTTGAATGGAGCGATATATACGAAGAAGATAGTGACGGAAATGAGGTTACTAAAGGGAGACACGATCGAGTTGCGAATATCGGAACATCCATTTCATCGGCGCCGGTAATTGTTGTGCTTAGAGGGGGTCCACGCGGTATTATTAGCATTGCAGGCGGCATGACAGGATTTGATCCAGATGATAAGATCAATTTACATACCATTTATTGGAAGCAGATGAATAATTAAGGGGAGGCTTTTATGAATTATACAAATATAGTCAGAAATTTAGTGTTGTTCTTTTTTGTTCTTGGACTGGGTCTAATGTTGTATCCTGATAATGCAGCGGCATTTTCAGAGAAGCGAATCGATTTTGATCGCATAAAGCCCTTTGAAATTAATGCGGTTATTCATGACATCAACCTAAAAGAAAAGTATTTGATTGTAGGAGAACAAAAGGTTTATTTGGTCGAATTTAAACTGGGCAGCGATGAATACCGGTCGGCATTTGTGGATAAAAGAGGTGATACGTCTTATATCACTTCTTTGAGCGCTTCCAAATGGAGAGGTAAAAGGGTGCTTGTGAGGGGTTTCAAGCTTACCAATGGAGATGTCGTAGCCGGAACCATAAAAAGAATTCGATCTAAACGATAGTTAAACATTAACCACAAGCAGATGTTAACCTGAATCTTGCATATAAAAGCCTCCGGCTCGTGCAAGATTCAGGTATTAATTTCGTCTCCGGCTGATGAATCTCGCATTTTAAAA
>Ga0307425_1000369_pt1 | contig 28428 bp, 17 predicted proteins | sample SalMarWE160330MG_FD_202152 | JGI IMG/M metagenome (GOLD analysis project Ga0307425, IMG submission 202152) | Salt marsh sediment microbial communities from the Plum Island Ecosystem LTER, Massachusetts, United States - WE1603-30 | ecosystem: Environmental > Aquatic > Marine > Intertidal zone >...
ATTTCACTGGCTATATCTGTAAATAGACTTACCAGACCGAGAATTACTACCTGCTTTGGAATTGATTTCAGCTTCATCTAAATAAAATAAGATATTGTTTGCTAAAATAGTATTAATTCATAAAGCACATTCTGAATTTGCTATCTTGAAAGAATTCTGTTACATATTTTAATCTTCTTTATTAAATGAAATTATTGATGCAAAGAGCAAGCTTTAGTAATTTTGAACTCACAAAAATTGTAGAATAAAAAAAAGAGGATACAATGCGTAAAAAAGTTATTGCCGGCAACTGGAAAATGAACAAAGACCTTAACGAATCACAAAATCTTGTATCGGGAATAATAGATGGATTAGGTAATGATAATAAATGTGATGTTATTGTTTGTCCGCCATTCACCTCTTTAAGCGAAGTTCATTCACTAATTAAAAACACACCTGTTAAGCTCGGTGCTCAGAACGTTTATCATGAAAACGATGGTGCTTTTACCGGAGAAGTATCGACAGGTATGTTAAAATCTGTCGGATGTGATTATGTTATAATCGGGCATTCTGAGAGACGGACAATTTTTGGCGAAAAAGATGACCTCATAAATAAAAAAAATAAAAAAGCTCTTGCTGACGACTTAAAAGTTATTTTCTGTATCGGAGAATCTCTTGCTCAAAGAGAAGAAGAAATTACAAACAGTGTTGTTGAAAAACAGCTTCACAAAGGACTGGATGGAATCTCATCTGAAGAATTGAACAATATTATTATCGCTTACGAACCAATTTGGGCAATAGGAACAGGTAAAACCGCAACTCCCGAACAAGCTCAGGAAGTGCACTCTTTTATAAGAAATTATATTTCACAAAACTTTTCAAAAGAATCCGGGGGAAAAATAATTATCCAGTATGGCGGAAGCGTTAAACCTGATAATGCTGCATCTTTGTTATCTCAACCCGATATTGATGGTGCATTGATCGGGGGTGCCTGTTTAAAAGCAGATTCATTTTTAAGCATAATAGCCTCCACCTGAATTATAATTAATTTATTGTGATATGCTTAAATAGCAGCGATTTTGAGGTCCCAGATGCTGTGAATTCCGTTGATTTCGCCTCGTTTCGTTAGTATATTTGCAAGTTTTATATATTATACTTAGGTGATACATCCCGGATGCTGACTCGCAAAAATATCCTGCTATTTTATTTTCTTTTTGCTATTATTTTAAATTCATTTACTTCGGCACAGGTGGTGTTCCGGGGATTACCAAATTACAAACCCGACCTACTCGATCATTCATTTTTCGATATCACAGAAACCAGGGAAGTTACTCTCTTAAACGGAAGATGGGAAGTATATTCCGCGACTGAAAAATCCGATAAAAAAGTATCTGTTACAATTCCATCGGTTTTCGAAGGTGAGGGCGAATTCATTTTTGAAAAAAAATTCTCTTTAACAAGAAAAGAACTGCAAACCAATTCGTTTGAACTTATATTTCTCGGACTAAACTATCGAGCCGATATTTCGGTAAACAATGTTATAATTTACAGGCACGTTGGTGGTGAATTTCCTTTTAAAATAGATCTCTCAAGGGATATTCTTCAAAGTGACTCAGCAAATATTCTATCAGTAGATTTATTTTACAAACTGGATTCCGAAATCACAATTCCACTTAAACAGAGGTTCTGGTTTTCAAAAAATTACGGCGGAATACTTCATGATGTTTACATTCATAAAATACCGGCAATAAATATAAGCAACCTTGAACTCGGCAAATCGATAGGTAAAAACGGAAATGAAGCAAAGCTGAATATTCATGCATCGGTGATAAATCGCAGTGTGATTGTGAACAATTCACCGAATACTATTTCAGGATTGGTTCTAAAGTATCATGTTCTTTCTCCTGATAGTTCATTTAATTATGAAATCGGGTCTCAAATATTTGATTTGAGACGGAACAGAGAAAAAACTGTAGATAATTCAATTCAAATTAGAAATCCAATGTTATGGTCGCCGGAAAATCCCGGATCATATATTGTACGGGTTGAGTTGTGGCATGAATCGAACCTAATAGATGTAATAGAAAGAACAATAGCTCTTTATGATCTTATGGTTACGGATAAGGCAGTGACCTTGAATGGAAAGAATTTCAAGATTAAGGGAGTTACCTATATCCCTGAGTTCAGAGTATTTGGTGATATGATGGATTATAGTCAGTTTGAAGACGATATAAGATTGATAAAAGATACTGGATTTAATACTGTTAGAATCGAGAAGAAAGTACCTCATCCATATTGCCTGCATTTGTGTGAGAAGTATGGACTGCTTACATTTATAGAAGTTCCTGTGGGAATGATTCCTGAGAAGATAAGTCAGGATCAGAATTTTGTTACGCGTTGCAGATATTTTCTCTCAAGCTATATTAATGCTTATAAAAAATATTCTGCAGTAGCTGCCATTGGATTAGGCACAACATATTTGACTTCAATCGATGCACATCGTTCTCTGTTAATAAATCTTGGTGATCTTGTTAAAAAAAATACAAGCTGGATTACCTACGCCACGTTTGGAAATTTTAATATTCAAAATGTTCAGAATTTGGATATGTACGGACTTGAGCTGATAAACGAACTTCCCTCCGATAAGGAAGACGAGATTACAAAGTTACAAAGTGAACTCGGTACGGGCAGAGTATTTATAGCGAGTGCAACGTATACAGTTAATCAGGGTAACAGTGATGGTTATGTTAACAAATATTCTTACGAGGCTCAGGCAAAATATTTTGCGGATTTAATTGATTATTCTCAAAACCATTCCGGGTTTGGGTATTTTATTAATAGTATTATGGATATCAGCGGTGATTATTCTTCTCTCTTATTCGGTTATAATAGCGGAAATATTTACAACTTCGGTTTGGTAGATGAAAACAGAACAACAAACAGGCTGGCATTCAAAGTAGTATCATCAAAATTGAACAATACTGAAAATGTGACAATCCCGATAGGTAGCAAAAAAGATGATGCACCGATGGTTTTTATTTTGTTCGGTCTGGGGTTAGCTCTTTTAATGGGTGTGCTTGTTAATTCAGGCAGAAAGTTCAGGGAGGATGCATCGAGAGCATTATTAAAACCATACAATTTTTATGCTGATGTTAGAGATCAGCGGATCATGTCAGCTTATCATACTACATTTTTAGGCGCAATAATCGTGATTGTTAATGCACTGATTATCGGTAATATTTTATACTATCTGAAAACGGATTTAATTTTTGAAAAACTCTTACTTGCATTTGGTTATCCTGTTCTCCTTAAGGTTGTAAACTTTCTTTGCTGGCATCCATTTAATGCAATAGTTTGGATTACAATTCTTGGAATATTATTTATATTGATCATTGCACTGATAATAAAAACCGCTTCACTTTTTATAAGGATGCGTGTTTATTTAGCAAGCATTTACTTCACGGTGATATGGGCATTGCTTCCCATGGTTTTTTTAATTCCACTTGGTATTGTGCTTTATCGGGTTCTGGTAGCAAATGTTTTTAACATGTACATTTATATTGCTTTGGTTGTTCTTTCTATATGGATTTTATATCGTTTATTAAAAGGCATTTATGTTATTTTTGATGTTAATCCCGGGGCAGTTTATTTTTATAGCGCTTTGTTTATCCTCCTGTTTGTTAGCGGAGTATTATTTTATTTTGAAATTAAAAACTCTGCAATACAGTATATCCTTTTTACACTTAAACAATACAGTATTTTAGGTTGAGGTAAGATTTGTATCTGTCGGGTATAGAAATATTTGGTTTTAAATCTTTTGCAAATAAAACGAACATCAGGTTTAATGAAGGGATAACCGCAATTGTTGGACCGAACGGTTGCGGTAAAACTAATATTGTTGATGCACTCAGGTGGTGTCTCGGTGAGCAGAAAAGCAATATGTTGCGAAGCGACAAAATGGAGAACGTGATTTTCAACGGCACTTCGGCCAGAAAGCCAATGGGTATGGCCGAAGTATCTCTCACCATTCATAATACAAAAGGAATTTTACCAACAGAGTATACTGATATAACAATTACCCGCCGTATTTTCAGATCGGGAGAAAGCGAATACCTTCTTAATAAAAATCTTTGCCGCTTAAAAGATATTACAAATCTTTTTATGGATACCGGAATTGGTGCAAATGCTTATTCGGTTATTGAATTGAAAATGGTTGAGACTATTCTCAGTAATAAAGCCGATGAAAGAAGAATGATGTTCGAGGAAGCTGCTGGTGTTAAAAAATATAAACACAGGAGACGGTTAGCTCTCAGGAAACTTGATGAAGTTAAAAATGATTTAACGCGAGTGAATGATATTGTGACGGAAGTTTCAAAGAAAGTAAACTCACTTGAACGTCAGGCTAAAAGAGCGGACAGGTATAATAAGTTTTCATCAACTCTTCGTGAACTTGAGCTGGATTATTCTGAAAGAGAACTTGCACTTTTTGATAAAGAAATTAAAACTTCCAGAGTGCAGAGGGAAGAAAAGCTTATCAGGAAGGGTGAGATAGAAAGTCAGATGATAATGGTATCGGGTGATCTGAGCGATCTGAAGAGAAATCTTAAAGAGCTTGAAACCGAATTAAATGGGAAACGCCGCGAAATATCCACACAAACGGAAAAGATATATTCTCATCAAAGTGCTGTTTCAATTTCTGAGGAAAGAAAAAATTCATTGGGGAAAAATATTGAAAGATATTCCGGTGAAATTTCTGAGTTAGAAAACCAAAAAAATCAATCCATCGAAATAATTAAAAACAGCGAAGAAGAAATTTCAGGAATATCTGATCAGATAGAAGGCAGCATACAAAAGATCGAGGAGTTGTCTTCAAATCTGAACGGGTATAAAACAAGGCTTGAAGAAAAACAATCAGTTTACAAATCAGGATCAGAAGAACTAATTGAAAAATTAAAAGTTGTATCCGGAAAAGAAAATGAACTCGATAATCTTGAAAAGAAACTGGACGAAAAGAAGAAAATCATAAATAAACTAAATGATAAAATTCTTGAGATAACAAATAACGTTGCAAAAACAGTAGGTTATATTGAGGATCTTGATAACGAGAGAAAAAGTGTTAATGAAAAAATAAAATTATCAGAAGAAACCTATTCACAAAAACAGGAAGAGAAGGAAAATTTAGAAAAACAGCTTAATGATCTAAAAACAAAAGAGCTTGAACTCAAAGCGACGATCAATAATGTTAAAGATAAAATTATCTTTATCCAGGACCTTGTTGAAAATCTTGAGGGATTTTCTGCTGGTTCCAAAGCACTGATTGAAAATTCCGGCTGGAATAAAAAGGAAGCGGTGCTGCTTGCAAACAGCGGCAATGCAACATCAGAATACAGGATTGCGGTTGAAGCCTCATTAAAAAATAATCTGAACAATATTTTAGTTGAATCACTCGATGATTTGAAAAACGGAATTGAATACCTGAAGAAAAACGAAGCAGGTAAAGCTTCGTTTTATTTTTATTCGAACGGAATGAGTAATCATAAGGGAATAGTTGCCGGGTTAGAGCGTTGGGCTGTAAAACGAAACAAAAAGAAATTGCAGAAAGCAAAAGATGTTTATGGTTTTGCCAGGGAATTTGTACAAACTACAGCAAAGTGGGAGCCTTATTTCGATAGCTTACTGGAGAATGTGGTAATTGTAGAAAACCTGGAAACAGCTTTGCAGTTATCCGGGAAATTTAATCTTTTCAAATTTGTTACGAAGGATGGAGATTACATCGATAGCAACGGAATTATTGAAGCCGGATCAATCCCAAGAGTAGATGATTCTTTATTCGGCAGAAAACAGTTGCTTGATGAAATGAAAAATGAGCTGCCTGTTTACCAGAACAAACTTTCCGAAATTGAAAAACAAATTGAAAAGATAGAATCACAAATAAACAGTATTGATCTGAAGAATATAAGTGAGCGGGGAAGAATGCTGTTTAATGATCTCGCAAACATTGAAAAGCAAATAGCTCAGTTCGAATTCGAAAAAAATAAGTTTAATGATGAAATTGAAACTACGCACATCCAGGTTAGAGAACTTGCTGCTGAATCGGTTAACATTGATAATGAAAGATTAAACGTTTACGAAGAGCTTGAAAAACTGATTGAAGATAAAATGAGTACGGAGAAAAGTTTAAGTGATATAGAAAATGCTGTTAATGAAATTGATCATGAATATAATGCCACAGTTGAATCACATAACAACGAAAAACTTCTTCTTGAAAGACTCCAGGGAAGCAAACGTAATCTTGAAAACCGTAGAGAGAATGCAGAAAATAATATTAATAGTATAAAAGGCACTATTGAAAGAAGAAAAGAAGATATCAACAAGGCAAATGAAGAAATAAAGAACATCGAAACGGATATTGAGAAAAAATCGATTGAGCTGAAAGAATTGTTGAACATAAAAGATTCTATGCAGATTGAAGTTGGAAAGATTGAAGAAAAACATTCTGCATTAAGAATTAAAGTTGATGAACAGGATAATAAACTAAATGAGTTGAGAAACGAAAGAGAGTCACTTTCGGATGAAATGCATTCAATCGATATAAAACTTAACGAACTGAAGTTAAAATCTGAAAACCTAATTGAACATATAAATGAAAATTATTCACTTAAACTCGAACATAAACAGTTTGACGATCTTGATATATTCAACTTCAGTGAGCGGAATGCAGAAGTGCATGAGTTCAAAGACAAAATCAAAAACCTTGGTCCGATAAATCTTCTTGCCTATTCGGAATATGAAGAAGAAAAACAGCGCCAGGATTTCCTGTTAAAACAAAGAGAAGATCTCCTTGAATCCGAAAAGGACATTGTTAAAACAATTGAAGAGATTAACAATACTGCACAGGAAAAATTCACAAATACCTTTGAATTAATAAGAGGTCATTTTATAGAAATTTTCCGCGGTTTATTCAATCCCGGTGATGAAGCTGATCTGAAACTGGAAGATAATATCGATCCGCTAGAAGCTAAAATTGAAATTATAGCAAAACCGAAGGGCAAACGCCCAACTTCAATAGATTTATTATCCGGAGGAGAAAAAACACTAACCGCAATTGCATTGTTGTTCGCAATCTATCTTGTTAAACCGAGTCCGTTTTGTATTCTTGATGAGATAGATGCTCCGTTGGATGATGCAAACATTGATCGGTTTACAAAAATACTCGAAGACTTCAGCGGTGCTACGCAATTTATAGTAGTTACACATAACAAACGGACGATGGAAGCTGCCCAGACAATGTATGGTGTTACAATGCAGGATGAAGGAGTTTCGAAACTTGTTAGCGTACTCTTTAATGAAGACTTTGATTTTGTTGCCCAGGGATAATGTGGAAATGCCTGATTACTATGATAAAACTGTTGATAAATAAATGGGCTCCGTTTCAAAGTTTAATAATTTTTTCTGTGGTTGTTCCTTCCTCATTTGGTCAGTGGGTGAGCAATCCCGAAGTAAATACTGAAATTGTAAGTGATGTTTTAAATCCTGTAAATCTTTCCGCTGTTACCGATGGAAGTGGTGGCGGATTTGTCTTCTGGCAGGATTCAAAAATTGATGGTCTCAAGAGAGTTTACTTTATACATTTTGATAATGATGCAAGTATAAGCTTTCGTACGGATGGAAAGAAAGTAACTTTTGCAAAAGGACAGCAGATTAATCCAACTGCTAAGTATGGTAGTGATGGAAATTCAGTTGTGTTGTGGTATGGTATCGATGAGAAAGACAGAGGTGATTTATATGTTCAAAAATTAACTTCAAAAGGAAGTCTTTTGTGGTCCGATAGCGGGATAAAAATAACGAATACTCAAGATGATGTAAGTGATTATTCGATGATTGTTGATAAAATAGGGAATTTGTACATAAGCTACCTGGCTAAGGAGCCAGGCTTTCTTGGCGATTATAAAGTTATGTTAAAGAAAATAAATTTTGATGGAACATTGGACAGTACAGATGTTCTGATTTACAGGTCCAATAACAGGATGAGCACAACTAAATTAGTAACCGATCATGACATCGGAGTATTTGTTTTCTGGATGGAAAACTTAAAAGGTAAAAGTATTCTGAAGTGTCAGCACCTAGGATGGAAATTAGAAAGTATTGGTAATCCAGGTTTGATGATTTCATTTACAAATAAGAGTGTTAGTAATTATTCAGTGAGTTCGTTCGGCAAAAACAAAGTTTATGTTTGCTGGCAATATGAAGGAAATAAAAAAGAAATCAGCCAGAGTTTATACTCGGGTAAACTTGAACCTTTCTGGAGCAAAAATCCTTTTCTTACCAATGATAATATTTCTGAGAAGAAGGATATAACATTATTCTCAAATAATGAAAATTTATGGGCTTCCTGGACTTCGAACTTTTCAGGAACTGAATCAGTTGTGGTTAAAATCCAGGATAAAAATGGTAAGGTTGTTCCTTTTAATAATAACGGTAACAATACACTTGAATTGAAAAATGCATTCAAATCCAGAATAATTTCGGACGAAAATAATGGAGCTCTGTTAAGTTGGTTTACAAACAGATCGGATGGAACTTCACCCAGGATTTTAACACAGAGATTTTCTGCCACAGGAGAAATGTTATGGGAAAAGGATGGAGTTACAGCCAGCTCATCTGATAATTCGGTGAAAAGTAATTTATCAATTGTGCCCGATCTTAACGGTGGTTCATTTGTTGTCTTTAAAGATTTCAGGAACAGAAAACCAGGAATTTATGCACAAAGAATATTCAGCAACGGAACTTATGTTTCACAAATTGTTGGATTCAATGCAACTCTTCAAAGCGATTCAGTTCATATTTCATGGTATGCTGCTAATGAATCAGATTCAAGTTATTACATTTTGGAAAAGATGAATTCCAGTGACACCGGTAGTGTAAAGTGGTGGGTGGTCGATACAATTTACGCCGCCGGTGAAGATCATCTTGCTTCTTACAACTACTATGATGATCCGGGAAGTGTTGGTACAATCTATTATCGTCTTTCGCATAATGATGCTAAAGGTAACTCACAGTATTCGGAAGTTGCAAGAATAAATTATATAAGCACGAGCACAGAAATCATTGTTGCGCAAAACGATCCTAATCCGTTTTCCGATTCGACAAGGATTAGTTTTTATCTACCGAAACGCACCTATGTTAGCGTTGAATTCTTTAACAGCAGTATTCAGAAAATTGATCAAATTAAAAGAATGAGATATTCCGCGGGAAGACATGATATTCTTTTCCGACGATACGAACTGGAACCCGGGATCTATTTTTATAGAATTAAAGCGGGCAGCTTTGTAGAAGTTAAAAAGATGGTTATAACAAAGAACTGATGAAAAAAGAGTTTAAAATATTTATGGATTTTGACGGAACAGTTACAGAAACAGATGTTGGTGAAGCTATATTCAGAGAATTTGGGGATAAAGATAAATCAAATGAGATAGTGGATGATCTGCTAAACGATAGAATTTCCTCGAAAGAGTGCTGGATAAAGTTATGTGATTCCATTCCGGAAATCGATAAAAATAAACTCGATGAATACATAAACAAAATGTGTGTGGATCCTACATTTAATAATCTTATTGAGTATTGTGACAAAAGAAAAACAGAACTTTACATTTTAAGTGATGGCTTTGATTATTATGTAGATAAAATATTAGAAAAGAATAACGTAAGAGGAGTAAAAGCATTTTCCAATCACCTGGAAGTGGAAGACAGACTAATTCCTGAATTTCCTTATTACGATGAAGCATGTTTCAGTTCATCTAATTGTAAAAGAAATCATATAATAAATAATTCTTCTGATGATGATTTTACGGTTTTTATTGGCGATGGAAATTCAGATAAAGAAGCTGTAGAATACTGTGATTTTATCTTCGCCAAAAATGATCTGCTTCGATATTGTGAAATGGAAAGGATTACGTTTTTCCCATTCAAAGATTTTAACGATGTTATTAAAAAACTAGGTGAGCTTGAAAGAAAGAAAAGGTTGAGAAAAACGCACAGGGCTCAGCTTAAACGTCAGCAGGCATATATTAATGAGTAGTGTAGTAAAAGTTAATGTCTGAAATAGCAAAAAAATTATTCAGGTACAGAAGCTATACGCCGTTGCCCTTTTTGATTTTGATGATAGTTTTTGCTAAACCGTTTCCGCTATCATTGATTAGCGGTTTTGTCATTGCTCTTATCGGCGAATTGATAAGATTCTGGGGGGTAAGCTGGGCAGGAAGTGAGACAAGAACAACCAGTGGAGTAGGCGGATCTAATTTAATTTTAAGCGGACCGTTTGCCTATGTAAGAAATCCGCTCTACATAGGAAATATGCTTTTGTATTTAGGTGTTGGAATAATGTCGTGGGCACTATTTCCTTACCTGCAGGCAGCAGCTTTTATCTTCTTTGCTGTTCAATATTATTTTATTGTAAACGAAGAGGAAAATTTTCTTAAAACAGAATTTGGTGAGGATTATAAAAAATATTGCGAAAATGTCCCGGGGTTTTTTCCTAGGATTATCCCTTACAAAAATCCCGGCATTAAACAGCCGGAATTTAATTCGAGAAAGGGATTTAGATCTGAGAGACGAACGTTACAGGCGTTAACAAGTATTTTTTTAATTGTAATCATCATCTGGATAGTTCAGAACAGGTAATGTTGATTGATAAAGTGGAATCAAAAAATAAATTAATGATTATCGCCGGTGAAGAATCGGGTGATCTTGTTGGAGCAGCTTTAATTAAAGAAATGAAAAAAATGAATCCAGGAATAACAATATACGGTATTGGCGGTGACAGGATGAAAGCAGAAGGTATGAATTTAATATACAATATTAATCAGATGGCTTTCCTCGGATTTACGGAAGTTGTGAAACATATTCCTTTTATAAAGAAAGTACAGAAAAAGTTGATATCGGTTTCGATGGAAGAAGAAATTAAAACAGCAGTATTAATTGATTACCCGGGTTTCAACTTAAATGTAGCCACAAGATTTAAGAAGATCGGGATGAAACTGATCTATTATGTTTCTCCCCAGTTATGGGCCTGGGGTTTAGGCAGGATGAAAAAGATCAAAAGGCTTATTGATAAAATGATCGTTGTTTTTCCGTTTGAAGAAGATTTATATAAGAAAAACCAAATCGACGTGGAATTTGTCGGTCATCCTTTAATAGAAAGAATAAATGATCATAAATTTTTATCGAGAGAAGAATTAGACAATAAGTTTGAACTTGATGCAGCAAAGGACATTTTACTTTTGATGCCTGGAAGCAGAATACATGAAGTTGCTAAGATATTTCCATCGATGATTGAAGCTGCTAAAAATCTTGCGAAAGAATTTAATTTGCAAGTCATAACTGCTTGTTCATCAAACATTGATGAGAATATATTTTATGAATTATCTGCTTCAAGAGATTTTAAAATAGTTAAGGGATTTACATACGATTTAATGAAGTATGCAAAATTCGGAATTATCAAATCCGGTACTTCAACACTTGAAGCTGGTTACTTTGCGCTGCCGATGATAATTGTCTACAAAACAAGCTTTCTTACCTACCGAATAATGAAAAATCTTATTAGAGTAAATAAAATCGGTATGGCAAATATTCTTCTGGATAAAAATGTAGTCCCTGAACTTATTCAACAAGATGCATCTGAAAGGAAGATATTTGAAGCAGGAAGAAAAATATTGAGTGATGAAAAATATTATTCATCGATTAAAGAAAAATTAGGCAGCGTAAAAAATAAATTAGGTGAAGCAGGAGCTTCGGTTCGGGCTGCAAAAATCATTTTAGCATTAATGAATGAATCTTAGAGAAACGTGGCAGAATTCGTTACGGATTCTTGGACATCTAGTTTTGGCGAATGCAGCGACTTTGCTTTGCAAAAGTCTTAAGGTTAGAATATTTAATGAAGATTCAGTCAAAAAATTGAAACAAGAAAACAAAAATTATATAGTAGCGTTCTGGCATGGGACGATGTTATACCCGTGGTATTTACATGGCAATCCTTCGTTTGCCGCTCTTACAAGTAAAAGCAAAGACGGAGAATTACTTGCAAAACTACTGAGACACTGGAACTATGAGGTAATTCGCGGATCAAGCAGTTCCGGCGGTGAGATCGCTCTAGGAATTATGGTAGACTATGCAAAAAATGATTATTCGCTTGCAATTACACCTGATGGACCCGGGGGACCAGCACATAAATTAAAGGCAGGTGCTATTGTAACAGCAAAAAAAACAGGAATTCCGATTGTATTTGTGGGTGTTGGTTATAAGAAGAAAAAAGTTTTGAGCAACTGGGATAAATTTGAAATACCTTATTTTTTCAGTTCTGCATATATTTTTTATTCTGAACCTGTTTATATAAATGAAGATTTAAGTTACGAAGAAACGTCGGAGAAAATTATTGAGTGTGAAAACAAATTGAATGAGTTGCAAAAACAGGCTCAGGAATTTGATTAACCGGATATGAAATTAATAAAGCTTTTACTTTATCCGTTTGTTCTGGTTTATTATTCAGTTGTTACGTTACGGAATTTGTTCTTTGATAAAAATGTTTTCAAAATTCAAAAAGTTGAGGCAAAAGTATATTCAATTGGCAATTTAACGGTTGGTGGCTCGGGGAAAACCCCGCTTGTAATTTATCTTGCCGGACTGCTGAAAACCAGTGGAAAAAAAGTTGCAGTACTCAGTCGCGGTTATGCAAGGAACACAAAAGGTTATTTGCTGGTATCGGACGGTAATAAAGTATTTACATCTGTTCGTGAAAGCGGTGATGAAATTTATCATACTGTTTTAGAATGCAAAGTGCCTGCTGCCGTTTGTGAGGACAGAGTTCTTGGTGCCAAGAACCTGATAAGAGACGTTAAAGCCGATGCAATTTTGCTGGATGACGGTTTTCAGCATAGGTGGATTGAAAGAGATGTTAACATTCTTATAATCGAACAAAGGTTTTTGGTACAGAATAAATTTTTTGTTCATACTTTGTTACCGACAGGCAATATGCGTGAACCTCTGTCATCATTAAAGAGAGCCGATGCAATTGTGATTAACAGGAAATTTTCTGAAAAAGAAATTATTCCCGGTAAGTGGAATAAATATTTTGAAAATAAAAAGGTTTTCACAGCATTCTATAAGGCACTTCGTTTTGTTGATATTGTAAAAAAAGACGAGTACAGTCTGAAAGATTTCGAAGGACAGAAAAGCCTGGTAGTATCAGGAATTGCGAATCCGGTTTCTTTTCTTAATGCACTTTCTCAAAGCAATGTAGATATCTCAAACAGGATTGTCTTCAGAGATCATAAAGTTTATACTCTTAAAGAAGTGCAGTACATAAGAAAACAATTTTACGCGACCAATTCACATTCGGTTGTAACAACAGAAAAAGATGCGGTAAAGCTCAAGAAATTTACCAGGGAACTGGACGATATAGATATTTTTTACTTAAAGATAAAACTGAACATGGATGACCCCGAGTCATTCAAACAATTTATTATAGGTAAAAATTTTAATTAAATAACATAGACCCTAATAATCTATTTACGGAGGAAACTTAAATGGCTAAAAAGAAAAAGTATGTTTATTTCTTCGGCGGGAAGAAAGCTGAAGGTAAAGCGGAGATGAAAGAACTACTTGGTGGTAAAGGTGCAAACCTTGCTGAAATGGTTAATATCGGTTTGCCGGTTCCAGCAGGTTTTTCACTCACGACAGAAGTGTGTACATATTATTATGACAACAAGAAAAAATATCCAAAAGAACTGAAAGCCGATGTTCTCAGTGCACTTAAAAAAGTTGAAGAGAGAATGGGCGCAAAATTCGGAGATGCAAAAAATCCGCTTTTAGTTTCAGTAAGAAGCGGTGCTCGTGCATCAATGCCGGGGATGATGGATACAATTCTTAATCTCGGTTTGAACGACAAAACAGTGCAAGGACTGATTGAAAAAACAAACAATCCACGTTTTGCTTACGATTCTTACAGAAGATTTGTACAGATGTATGGTGATGTTGTGCTGGATCTGAAACCCGCAGACAAGCATTCTGAGGACCCGTTCGAAGTAATACTTGAGCACAAAAAGAATCAACACGGATTTAAGCTCGATACGGAATTAAGTGCCGAACATCTGAAAGAATTGGTAGCTGAATTCAAAGCTGAAATAAAAGAAAAGACAGGCAAGACATTTCCTGAAAACCCGATGGATCAACTTTGGGGAGCTATCGGTGCAGTGTTCGGTTCCTGGATGAATGATAGAGCAATTGTCTATCGTAAACTGAACAACATTCCTGCTGACTGGGGAACCGCTGTAAACGTCCAGTCGATGGTTTTTGGAAATATGGGTGAAGATTCAGGTACTGGCGTTGCTTTCACGAGAGATCCCGCTACCGGTGAAAATCTATTTTATGGAGAATACCTGTTTAATGCGCAAGGTGAAGATGTTGTCGCAGGAACACGAACACCACATCCTATTTCGGAATTGCAAAAAGATGATGCTGCTATTTACAAAGAATTGATGAACATCAGGGCGATTCTTGAAAAACATTATAAAGAAATGATGGATATCGAGTTCACGATTCAGCAGGGAAAACTCTGGATGCTTCAATGTCGTGTCGGTAAAAGAACAGGCTTTGCTGCAATTAAAATGGCTGTCGATATGGTTAAGCAAAAACTTATTTCCAGGGAAGAAGCAATTTCACGTATCGAGCCAAATCAATTGAACCAGTTATTAAGACCAATCTTTGATGTTGAAGAAAAACGTAAAGCCGTTGGCGAAGGAAAACTTCTCGCAAAAGGATTGAACGCAGGTCCCGGTGCCGCTTCTGGTAAAATTGCATTGAATGCAAGCGATGCCGAAGAAATGGCAGCAAAAGGAGATAAAGTAATTCTTGTAAGAATTGAAACATCTCCCGAGGATATTAAAGGAATGAACGCTTCGGAAGGTATCCTTACCGCACGTGGTGGAATGACTTCCCACGCAGCTTTGGTTGCAAGACAAATGGGTAAAGTTTGCGTTGCAGGCTGCGGTTCTTTGAAGATCGATTACAAAAACAGAACGGTTGCTGTAGAGAACAGCGATAAAGTTCTGAACGAAGGCGATTACATTTCTCTTGATGGAACTACCGGCGAGGTTATCGAAGGTAAGCTTGAAACCAAACCTTCGGAAGTAATCCAGGTGTTGATTTCCAAGACAATGGAACCAAAAGACTCGGCTATTTACGATACTTACGCAAGCCTGATGAAATGGGCGGATAATGTTCGCAAGCTTAATGTTAGAACAAATGCAGATCAGCCGGATCAATCGGCAAATGCTATTGCATTCGGTGCTGAAGGTATCGGTTTATGCCGGACCGAGCATATGTTCTTCGGCGGCGATAGAATCACATCCGTTCGCAAGATGATCGTTTCCGATTCTGTTGCGGAAAGAAAAGCTGCTCTAGAAGAATTGCTACCATTACAAAGATCGGACTTCGAAGGAATATTTGAAGTTATGGAAGGAAGACCAGTTACAATCAGAACTCTTGATCCACCATTGCATGAATTCCTTCCTCACAGTGATAAAGAAATTTCCGAGCTTGCACAGGAGCTTAAAATTTCTGAAACTAAGCTGAAGGAAAAAATCGAAAGTCTTCATGAATTCAACCCTATGCTTGGATTCAGAGGTTGCCGTCTTGGTGTTGCATATCCTGAAATTACCGAGATGCAAGCAAGAGCAATTATTGAAGCAGCGATTAATGTTGCTCAAAAAGGCATAAAAGTAAAACCTGAAATCATGATTCCTCTTGTTAGTACAGTAAATGAATTCAAGCTGCAGGAAGATATTGTAAGAAGTGTTGCTAAAGAAGTAATGAATGAGAAAGGTAAAAAGATTAGTTACCTTGTTGGAACGATGATCGAGCTGCCGAGAGCAGCGGTTACTGCTGATGAAATTGCTACACGTGCAGAGTTCTTCAGCTTTGGAACAAACGATCTTACACAAACTACATTCGGTTTATCGAGAGATGATGCAGGTAAATTCCTTCCTTTATACGTTGAAAGGGAAATTCTTCCAAACGATCCTTTTGAAGCTCTCGATCAAAACGGTGTAGGACAGTTAGTTGAAATAGGAACAACAAAAGGTCGCTCGACACGTCCCGATCTTAAAGTCGGTATTTGCGGCGAACACGGTGGTGAACCATCATCGGTTGAATTCTGTCATCGTGTCGGAATGAATTACGTTAGCTGTTCACCTTTCCGCGTACCTATCGCAAGATTAGCAGCGGCGAGAGCTGTTGTTCATGAAAAGTCCTCGAAGAAACCGGTAAGAAAAAGTAAACCAAAAAGCAAAAAGAAAAAGACTTCAAGAAGAAAATAAGTGATATGCCAGTGCCGGTTCAGTAAGGTATTCAATTCCTGAACCGGGCAGGCTTTTAAAATAACTATTAAAGGTAACGTTAATGAAATTATCAGATTTCAAGTATAATTTGCCGAAAAGTGCGATTGCCAAGTATCCGACAACTCCAAGAGATAAAGCTAAATTGCTTGTTCTGGACAGAGCTTCGCAGGAAATGGAAACGCACAAATTCAGCAATGTTTCAGATTATATGACTAAAGGCGATGTACTGGTTGTTAATGAAACACGTGTTTTTCAGGCAAGATTATTTGGTAAGAAAGAAAAAACGAATGCAAAGATAGAGGTTTTTCTGCTTCGTGAACTTAATGCGGAAGAATGTATCTGGGATGTAATTGTTGATCCGGCACGTAAGGTAAGAATAGGAAACAAAATATATTTTAACGATAAGCTCTGGTGCGAGGTAATCGATAACACAACTTCACGCGGAAGAACGGTAAGATTCAATCAGCCGGGAAATATTTTTAAGGCTGTTGAAAAAATCGGTGTTACGCCGCTTCCTCCATATATTAAAAGAGAACCGGACGCTTCCGACAGGGAAAATTATCAAACACTTTTTGCAAGAGTCGATGGCGCTGTTGCCGCGCCAACAGCCGGATTGCATTTTTCAAACCGGCTAATATCGAAAATAAAAAATAAGGGTGTTACAATTGTTCCGGTTATTCTGCATATTGGTCTCGGAACGTTCAGACCTGTTGAAGTGGAAGATCTTACAAAACACAGAATGGATTCCGAATACTATGAGATCACGCAAAAATCGGCAGAGAAAATAAATAAAGCATTAGAAGCTAAGAAGAATGTTTTTGTTGTTGGTACCAGCACCTGCCGTGCGCTTGAGACAAGTACCACTGCCGATGGATTAGTGAAACCAAATAGTGGCTGGACGGATAAGTTTATTTATCCTCCCTACGATTTCAAGATAACAAAAAAACTTATTACAAATTTTCACGCACCGGAATCAACATTGCTGATGCTTGTATCCGCACTTGCCAGTACGGATTTTATACTTAAAGCATACAAAAAAGCTTTGAAAGAAAAGTATCGCTTCTTAAGCTACGGCGATGCAATGCTTATTTTGTAATTGAAATTGTTAAGATGAAAACTATTGCAGTTATTCCTGCCGGGGGAAAAGGTATTAGGGGCGGTTCATCCGTCCCTAAACAATATCTCAAAGTCAATTCCAAAGAATTAATTGTTTACACACTCGAAGCTTTTCAATCAAATAATTTAATAGATGAAATAATCATTTCTGCCGAGCCAAAATATTTTAGATTATTAAATGATTTAAAAAGTAAATACAACCTTTCAAAAATTTCTGATATAGTTGAAGGAGGAAACGAAAGACAGGATTCGGTTTATAATGCATTGAAATCTATTGATAATGCTTCTGAAAATGACTTGATTGTTGTACATGATGCAGCCCGCCCGCTTCTTCCTCAGAAAATTTTAACCAGTGCGATTATAATTGCCAAAGAAAAAGGTAATGCCCTCGTTTGCATAAAATCCAAAGACACATTAATAAAAGGGAACAAAATTGTTGAAATTTACCTAGACAGGGAAGAAGTTTTCTATGTACAAACCCCACAAATTTTCCCTTTTAGTGTTTTGATGAAAGCAATGAAGAAAGCCTACGAAGAAAAATTTATCGGTACGGATGAATCGATGCTTGTAAGAAGAATAGGGGAAAAAGTAAATATTGTTGAAGGAGCTGCAATTAACTTAAAAGTTACCACAAAAGAAGATATTGCTATGGTAAAAAATCTGCTAAACACTAAATCCTGACAATTCTCAAATCCCTTTCCTTCAAATCATTTTGTAAATTTAGACTAATCTTAATCCTTTTCTGGAACCAATTCATCTGCAAAAAGTAAAATACCTGTATTGTTTGTGGAGATTGGAAAATTGTTTTAATAATTATTATGAATTTTCAGAAAGTGGCAGTTATGAAAAATAAATATTTACTCCTTTTAATTATTCCGGTAACATTTCTTTTCTCCTCTTTTTCTAACATAATACCTGGGTTTACATTATTAAATAAATATAAACCGGTAAAAGATAATTTCAATTTTGGTGATGATTATAAATCAGCATGGCATAAAGTTGATTCACTTGAGCAGCAGGGTTTAACCCGTTCTGCACTGGAAGTTGTTGAAGAAATTTATGTAGCGGCAAAAAAAGATCATAACCAGCCGCAATTCATCAAAACAATTTTTTATAAGCTGAAGTTCGCTAATTATACTGAAGAAGATAGTCATGTTAAAATTATTAATGATGTTAAAACAGAAATTGAAAATGCATCTTTTCCCGCAAATGCAATCTTAAAATCAATCATTGCAAATATTTACTGGCAGTATTATCAAAATAACCGCTGGAGATTTCAGCAGAGAACTGAAACTGTAAATTTTGATAATGAAGACTTTCAAACCTGGGATTTGCCGAGACTGATCAGGGAAATTGTAAAATATTACCAGGCTTCATTAGAGAATAGTAATGGATTAAAGAAGATTCCGCTAAAAGATTTTGAAGATATTTTAGTATATAGTAATTCCGGGCAAGCTTATCTTCGTCCGACGTTATATGACTTGCTTGCTCACCAGGCTCTTTCCTTTTTTGTAAATGATGAAGCCTCGGTTACGGACCCGGTTTACAAATTTGAGCTCAAGAATGCTGATGATTTTTCACAAGCAAAAGATTTTATAGAAAATGATTATTCGACAAAAGATTCTCTTTCACTGAAATTTTATGCAATTAAACTATACCAGGATCTAATAAAATTTCATTTAAATGATGATGAAAAAGATGCATTGATTGATGCAGATATTGAACGAATAAATTTTGTGAGAAGCAACAGTATTCATTCCGAAAAAGACAGTTTGTATCTCCATGCTCTATTAAAGATGGAAAAAGAATATGCTGATTTCCCATACTCTTCTTTGGTTTCTTTCAACAAGGCTAAATTTTATTACGATGAAGGAATGAAATTCAATGCTTCGGTTTCGGATGATCACAAATGGGATTTGAAAACTGCTCTTGAAATCTGCAACACAACAATTGAAAAATTTCCCGATACTTTTGGTGCAGGTGAATGCGACTGGCTTCGAAACACAATCCTTCAAAAAAATCTTCAGTTCACAACCGAGTTTGGAAATATTCCTGATCAACCATTCAGGGCTCTGGTTACATATAAAAATGCTTCAAAGATATTTGTGCGAATAGTTAAATGGAACGAATCTTTAGAATCAAAGGAAAAAGGTAAAAACACACAGGACTTAATTAATTATTATACAAAACAACCTTCTGAAAAACAGTGGTCTCTTGATCTTCCGGATGATCAAGATTTTCAACAGCATAGTGTTGAAGTTAAAATGCCTGCGTTACCAGTTGGACAATATTTAACTCTTGTTGCAACGGATGAAAATTTTACATTTCAGAAAAATGCAGTCGGGTTTAGTAAAACATGGGTAACAAATATCAGTTATATCAGGAGAAGCAAAGAAAAAAATGTAGAACAGTTATATGTACTTAACCGTGAATCGGGTCAGCCGCTTTCAAACATTGAAGTGGAAATTTATGGACAAAAATATGTGCCTGGTGACAGAGCGTATAAGTTTTTTAAAGTTGAAAGCGGAAAGACAAACAGTGAAGGATTCTATGAATTCACGAAAGAAAACAACCAGTACAATCAGTACAAAGCTGTTTTTATTGACGGCGATGATCGTTTCGAATCTCAAAACTATTATCCTTATAACTACCAGGAAAACAAAACAAAGCGAAATGTGACTTACTTCTTTTTGGACAGGGCAATTTACAGACCCGGACAGGAAGTTTACTTCAAAGGTTTAATGGTTAACACAGACGGTAAAAAGGAAAATAAAATAGTAACAGATCAGAATACAACCATAACTTTTTACGATGCTAACAGTCAGAAGATTGCAGATGTAAAACTTAAGACAAATAAGTTTGGAACATTTAACGGAAAATTTACAATTCCAACCGGAAAGATTGGCGGACAATATTATTTGGCAAATGAAAACGGTTCACAGTACTTTAGAGTTGAAGAATATAAACGTCCGAAGTTTGAAGTGAAATTTGATCCGGTCAAAGGAAGCTATTCTTTAAATGATAAAGTAACCGCAACGGGTTTTGCGAAAACATATTCCGGTGCAAACCTTAATGATGTTGAAGTAAAATACCATGTCGTTCGTACTGCCTCATTTCCTTACTTTTATTATTGGTGGAGGAGTTATTACAACTGGTTCTGGGGAAACAACAGCCAGATGGAAATAACGAACGGCGTTACAAAAACCGATAGTGAAGGAAAATTCAAAATCGATTTTGAACTTATCCCTGACTTATCAATTCCGAAAGAAACAAAACCTGTTTTTAATTACACAATTTACGCAGATGTTGTTGATGTTACAGGTGAAACGCATTCATCACAGACAAATGTCAGCGCCGGGTATGTTGCTCTGCTTGCAAATATGAATCTGCCGGATATAATTAATTCTGATTCAAAAGATAATTATTCAATTTCTACGACAAATCTTAACTACCAGTTTGAACCTGCGAAAGTTTCAGTTGAAGTTTATGAATTGAAAGCGCCATCAAGAATTTTCAGGAACAGGTTATGGCAAAAACCGGATAAGTTTCTTCTTGCAAAAGAAGATTATTACGAGAATTTCCCTCACGATATATATAATGATGAAAACGAATTCTTCAATTGGGAAAAAGGAAAGAAAATTTTTGAGTCAAACTTTACAACAACAGACAGTTCAAAAATTAATTTCGAAGATAAGAATGAATGGGAGCCCGGCAAGTATGTTATCAGTTTAAAAACAAAAGATAAAAACGGAACTCCTGTTGAACTTGTAAAATATTTTACATTATTCAACCCTGATTCAAAAAAAGTTCCTCTGCCTGAAGCAAGCTGGATCTATTTAGAAAATAAAAATTATGAGCCGGGAGAGATTGCAAAACTCTTTATTGGCTCGGCAGCAAAGAATGCAAAAGCACTCTATGAAATTGAATTTGACGGAGAGATAATCAAAAAAGAATGGATTACTTTGGACAATGAGCAAAAGCAATTTGATATTCCAATTAAAGAAGAATACCGCGGAAATCTTATCGTTCACGTTTCTTCTATTGTAAATAATGAAGCACATATTAATAATGTGGTTATAACAGTTCCGTGGAGCAACAAAAATCTGAATATCTCCTTCGAGACATTTAGAGACAAGCTTCTTCCCGGTTCGAAAGAGGAATGGAAGTTAAAAATATCCGGACCAAATGGTGATGCAGTTGCTGCTGAATTACTTGCTTCAATGTATGATGCTTCTCTCGATGCTTTTGCTGCGAATTACTGGAACTTTAATGTTTGGGGTTATAACTATTCAAGAATGAACTGGGGAGTTGATAACATTTTCCAGCAGGTTTCAGCAAGATTCTATAATGAAGGCTGGAATAATTACATCTCAAGACAATACGCTTACTATCCTTATATCAATAATTTTGGATTTTATTTTTATGGTTATGGTTATAACAATAGATTGTTATATAAAAGCGGAAGAATGGATGCTGTTTCTGAAATGTCTGATGAACAGATTAGTACTTTGCCAGTTCGCGGAGTAAATAACATAACTTCTTTGCAAAGTGGTGTAGTTGAAAAAAAGGAAGGCGAATTAACAGCTAATAGACTTGGAAATGGCAGAGACAAAGACCAGAAGCTTGATGGTGGGGAAAGTAATCAGCAGCAATCTTTTGAAGGAATTGCAGTTAGAAAAAATCTTAATGAAACAGCTTTCTTTTATCCTGAATTAAGAACAAATGAAAAGGGTGAAATTGTAATTTCATTCACCGTTCCTGAAGCTTTAACGAAGTGGAAATTTATGGGCTTTGCTCATACAAAAGATTTGAAGAGTTCGATTGTTTATAAAGAAACAGTTACTCAAAAAGATCTGATGATTGTACCGAATCCTCCGAGGTTTTTAAGAGAAGGAGATGAAATTTATTTCACAGCAAAAGTCAGCAACCTTTCAGACAGCTTACTTTCCGGTTCTGCAACTTTGCAGTTGTTCGATGCTTTCACAATGAAACCCATTGATGCAATTTTTGAAAATACCGATAACGTGAAATCTTTTTCAGCAGAGAAAGGAATGAGTGAAGGATTAAGCTGGAGATTGAAAGTTCCTCTTGGCAAAGTTGACGCAATTGTTTACCGGGTAATTGCAAAGTCAGGTAAGTTTTCTGACGGAGAAGAAAATGCACTTCCGATTCTTCTAAACAGGATGCTTGTTACTGAAACACTTCCGCTGCCTGTGAAAGGACACAAGACTAAAACTTTCATTCTTAAAAAGTTGATGGAAAATAAATCAACAACTTTGCAGAATTATAATCTTACACTTGAGTTCACAGCAAATCCTGCGTGGTATGCAATACAGGCTTTGCCGTACATGATGGAATTCCCTTACGAGTGCAGCGAACAAATATTCAGCAGGTTTTATGCAAATAGTATTGCAACTTACATTGCAAACTCAAATCCTAAAATCAAAAAAGTTTTTGAAAGCTGGAAAACAATTGACAAAGATGCACTGCTTTCAAATCTTGAAAAGAACCAGGAATTAAAGTCAGCATTGCTTGAAGAAACTCCGTGGGTTTTGGATGCTCAGGATGAAAGCGCAAGAAAAAGAAGAGTCGGTTTGCTTTTCGATCTTACAAAAATGGCAAACGAACTGAACAGCGCAGAACAGAAACTTCGTGATAACCAATATTCAAACGGCGGCTGGCCGTGGTTCCCGGGACTTCCGGAAAGCCGTTTCATAACTCAATATATCGTTGTTGGCATGGGTCATCTTGAAAGACTTGGGATAAAAGATATAAGAGAAAATTCGGCAACGTGGGAAATGTTAAGAAAAGCAGTCCTTTACATTGATGCAAGAATGTATGAAGATTACGAATGGATCAAGAAACACGGAAATCTCAAATTAAAAAATATCGGTTACATCCAGGCACAGTATCTTTATGGAAGAAGCTACTATCTTGATATTCCTGTTTCCGAGCAGCACAAAGAAGCATTCGATTACTGGAAAGGACAGGCGCAAAAGTACTGGTTGAGCAATAACAAGTATATGCAGGGAATGATTGCACTTGCACTTTACAGACTCTATGATGCAAAAACTGCAAAAGCAATTATTAAATCGATAATTGAAAATGCGGTATTCAATGACGAGATGGGAATGTACTTTAAAGAAGAATGGGGATGGTACTGGTACCAGGCTCCGATTGAAACACAGGCTTTATTAATTGAAGCTGTTGATGAAATTACGAAGGATCAGGAATCTGTGGACTTGATGAAAGTCTGGCTGCTGAAACAGAAGCAGGTACAGGATTGGAAGACTACAAAAGCAACTGCTGAAGCCTGCTATGCACTTTTACTCAGGGGAACAAACTGGCTTGCAGATTCAAAGCTGCCGGATATTAAAGTTGGTGATCAGTTAATTGATCTTTACAACAATCCGAACATTCACGTTGAAGAAGGAACGGGTTATTTTAAAACTTCGTGGAAGGGAGATGAAATAAAACCTGAAATGGGAAAAGTGACAGTTACTAACAACAACAGTGTTGTTGCTTGGGGCTCTCTCTACTGGCAGTACTATGAGCAGCTTGATAAAATTACTTCTGCTGAAACTCCTTTAAAAATAAATAAGAAGTTATTTCTTGAAATTGATTCTGAAACAGGAAAGAAAATAACACCAGTTACTGATAACACACAGTTGGAACCCGGAGATTTAATTAAAGTTAGAATTGAAATAAGAGTTGACCGTGATATGGAATTTGTTCATCTGAAAGATATGCGTGCTTCGGGGTTTGAACCAATAAATGTTTTATCTACTCATAAACACCAGGATGGATTGTATTATTACGAAAATACAAGAGACGCATCAACAAATTTCTTTATGGATTGGCTGCCAAAAGGAACTTACGTGTTTGAATATCCATTAAGAGTAACTCATAAAGGTGATTTCTCAAACGGCATTACAACCATCCAGTGTATGTATGCGCCTGAATTCTCAAGTCATTCGGAAGGTGTGAGAGTTGTTGTTGAATAATTAATAATTTATTGCGTAGCACAGATTAGTAATCTGTGCTACGTGATGCTACAATTAAAATGTGATCATTAACATATCCTGCCATTCGTCTATTTTAACATGGTTTTAGATCACACCACAATTAGTTTTTTCAACATAGTTTTACCATTCAATAATTGAATTACTTTCACAATTATTTTGTTCCCTTAAATTATCTAACAATAAAAAGAGGCTAATTAAAATGAGAAACTTATTATTAACGTTTGCAGCATTGCTTTTAATTTTGCCAGCTGTGAATTCAAATGTATATGCACAGGAAAGTCCGATTCAGGTTGCATTGTTTAACCCGGTTCAAATTGCCCCGGAAGAAAACTCGATAACCGGGCTTAGATTGAGTTTACTTTATGGGAAGAATGCAAATATGAATGGAATTGATCTGGGCTTAGTTAACATTACCACCGGCGACCAGCTGGGAGTTCAATGGGGCGTTGTAGGTTACAATGAAGGCAACTTTAATGGCTGGCAGGATAACCTAGTTAGCATCACGAAAGGTAATTTCGTTGGTCTGCAGTCGGGTGCGGTTACTTATAACGGAAGCAAGATGAATGGTTTGCAAATTGCGATAGTGAACTATGCTGCTACCCTGCATGGCTTACAGCTTGGATTGATAAACATTATTGGTAAAGGTGGATTTTTGCCGATATTCCCGATATTTAATTTTTGTTTTGAGTAAAAGAAATTATTTTCTAACACAATAATTATTGAACCCTTTTCAGTTTTTTGAAGAGGGTTTTTTAATGTCCGATGTTTATGTTAAATCAAATCTCCAAATACACCTTCTACAATTTTCACCAAATTCTCGGGATTAATCTTAATTTGCATTCCCCTAACCCCGGTGCTTACATAAATTTCATCAAAAAGTTGTGCGGTTTCATCAATATAAGTTGGATATTTCTTTTTCATTCCAATTGGTGAACAGCCGCCTTTAATGTAACCGGTTAGCGGAAACAGTTCTTTTTCTTTTATCATTTCAACCTTTTTATTACTGCCAACAATTGCAGCTTTTTTCAAATCCAGTTCTTCAGTTACAGGAATGCAGAAAACATTAACCCCATTTTTATCTCCTCGCGCTACCAAAGTTTTGAAAACTCTTTTCGGTTCAACACCAATTTTATTCGCCACCGTAACTCCAGATAAATCACTTTTATCAACTTCATAAGTTATGGTTGTATGAGGAATGTTATTTGCTTCGAGGATTCTTACTGCATTTGTTTTATGTGATCTCAATTTCTGTTTTGTAATTCGTCGTAACTAAGTTCTAATGATTCCGCTGAAAGAAGAAACCGCGTATAAGGGTTTTGAGGATTGTTGAATACTTCTACTATTGTCCCGGTTTCCACCATTCTTCCCTCTTTAAGAATAATAATTTTTTGAGCAAGATTTCTAAGAATTTTCAAATCGTGGCTTACACAAATAATTGTAACGCCCAGATCTTCATTAATCTTTTTTAGAAGCTTAACAAAATTGATCTGTGATGTAATATCCTGTGCAGAAAATGGTTCGTCAAGAATTAATACTTTCGGTTTAACAGCTAATAATCTTGCCAAGGCAATTCTTTGCCTTTCACCGCCGCTTAATCCCAGACCTCTTCTGATCAATAAAGCAGGATTAATATCTATTGTTTCAATCAATTTCTTTTTTTCTGTTTCTATGTCTTCTTTTTTTATACCTGCTAATTTTAATGCTTCATTAATAATTGTATTTATCTTCCGATATGGATTAACCAGGTCACTGCTGTTCTGGAATAAGATCTGAATTTCTCTCGGTTTGTTTTTTTGAGGTGTAATCTTGTTATTTAAAACTATTTCGCCTTTTGTTGGATTGAATATTCCGGCAATTAATTTTGCCAGGGTCGATTTTCCACCACCCGATTCTCCGCAAATACCGAGAACTTCCTTTTCGTCCACAGAAAAAGAAACATCAAATAATATATCGGTAGTATCTTTTTTGCTGAGAGATAAGTTATCGCTTTCAGCAGAGTAATAAATATTTTTTAACTCAATTAGTTTTTCTGTCATTTGATTTCGTTGTATGAATTTACAATTGCATTAAGAGTTTCGTCATCCTGTTGAGAAAAGAAATCAGAATTCTTTTTAAATGAAGAAAGTGCTTTATTGGAAAGGAAAGCTATTTCATCACTTGCTTTCTCCGCAAAGTTGATATCCTGTGTAACTAATAAAGCAATGTTATTCTCTTCCTTTGTGTATTGCTTCAGCTTGAGAAGTAATAAGTTCGATATTGCATAATCGACGTTAGAAGTAGGTTCATCAAAAATTATTAGTTCGGGTTTTATTGCAAATGCCAGAACCATGCTTAATCGCTGTGCCATTCCTCCGCTTACTTCGTAAGGATAAAGCTTCGAAATTTCTTCGTACGAAGGAAGCAAAAAATATTTCATAAGTGAAACTATATCTGCTTTTTGGGCATTAGAGTTTTCAAAATAGTATCTGAACGTTTTTAGAGGATTAAAAGTGGTTATAGCATCCTGGAAAACATAGCGGATTGCATTTAGTCTTATATTTCTAAGTTCCTCGGATTCGATTGTTAAAAGGTTATACTCATCAAAAAAAACAGTTCCTTTTGTCTTGAACAAATTTTCATTAAGAAGTCCTGTTATTGCTTTAATTAATGTGGATTTTCCTGTTCCATTCTTTCCAAGAATAGTATAAACTTTGCCCTTACTTAGTTCGAATTTATTATTTTGCAAAAGTGTTTGTTTATTTCCGTCACCAGTAAAGGTTATATTTTCAACATTCACTTTAAGCATATTTTGTAAATTCTTATTTTTAATTTAGTTAGCAAAATAATAAATTATAGTAATTAATATAGCTAATCATTAAAACGCTGCGTATGACCCGAAAAATTGTTACCATCCTCGCATGCTTTCTTATCTTATTTCTCTCTTCATGTGGAAGTGAAAATACAAGCAAAAGTAACAGAGTTGTTATTGGTATTCCTGCCGATATAAATACTTTTAATCCGTTATTTGCATTTACAGTTGATGAAGGTGCAATAACAGAGTTGCTCTACCTCAGTCTTGCTGATTTCTGTTGGAATGAGAAACAGGGTGAACTTGAAGCATTCCCGATGCTTGCAAAAAGCTGGGAATGGGCAAAAGATTCTTCATCGATTACATTTCATTTAAGAGATGATGTAAAATGGTCTGACGGTATTCCTCTTACAGTTAACGATGTTGTGTTTTCTCTCGATGTATATTCTGACCCTGTTGTGGATAGCAGATTGTATGGAATTTTCGAAGATCTTTATATGGATAAAAAAAATCATATTGATGTGAAGAAAACATTTGATGTGAAATCGGATTATGAATTACAGATTAATTTTTTACCAAATTCTTCTCCCGATCTTATAGATATTGTACACCCGGTTATACCGAAACACATTTTTGAAAAGTATGACCGGAAGGATCTTGCCACAGCAAAAGATAATTTTAATCCAGTTACTAATGGAGCGTTCGTTCTGAAAAAGTGGGATAGAAATCAGTCGATTACACTTGCCATAAATAAGAATTCATTTCTTTATAATCCGGATAATATAAATGAGCTTGTGTTTAGAGTGATTCCGGATTATACATCGAGATTAACTCAGCTAAAAAAAGGTGAAATCGATTTGATGGAAACAATTAAAACCGGGGACATATATGATTTGAAAAGTAATAAGAATATTGTAATTAGATCAATACAGGGAAGAGAGTACGAATACGTTGGATGGAATAATATTGATCCTGAAACGTACAATGAGAAAAGAGAGCTTAGTCCTAATAAATTTTTCGGTAATAAGAAAACCCGTATCGCACTTACTTATGCAATTAACAGGCGAGAAATTCTTGAAGATTATCTTTATAATTATGGTGAACTGGCAGCAACACCAATATCTCCTAT
>Ga0307425_1000370_pt1 | contig 28372 bp, 32 predicted proteins | sample SalMarWE160330MG_FD_202152 | JGI IMG/M metagenome (GOLD analysis project Ga0307425, IMG submission 202152) | Salt marsh sediment microbial communities from the Plum Island Ecosystem LTER, Massachusetts, United States - WE1603-30 | ecosystem: Environmental > Aquatic > Marine > Intertidal zone >...
TGACGTGGTGACGGAGTCTGCCATTGTCAGGCAAAGGGGCGTCCTCGGGCGCGTCCGGAGTCGTGTTCACCTCGCGGAGATCTCACGTGTCGAGTACTCGTTCCCGCGGTGTGGGAGGTTCTGGGACGTGGGCGATATCGTGATTCTCAAGTCGGATGGACGAGTACTCCTCCGGGGCATCCGCAGACCGGACGTAGTGGCCCAGCTCATCCTCGACGCGAAGGCGCGAAGCCTCAGGATGACTGAGATATCAGCGGAGAATGTGCCTGGGACGTGAACTGAGGTTCTTTATCGATGCTTCGGTGCCACGTATCACTGTACGACTTTGCAACCCTTGATGTAACAATGTGATACGTGGCACCCTTGCTTGCGAAGTTCGTCATCGGCGGCTATTTGTTCTTCTATTCGCACAAAATCCCGGCCTTCCGGAGGGTGCTCGTCCGGGACGTCGCCGAGCCCCCGCCTCCGCCAACCGCTTCAGACCAGCCCCTCTGTCCCCATTGCGGCGCCCCATACTCCCCAGAGGACTACCGCCCGGGCGGACCTGAGCCCAGGTGCTCACGGTGCAAGGGGGTCCTCCCGATCACTGTGGCCGATGACTCCGCCTGACGGCTGGCTGCAGCGCACCTCGTCACTTCGGGCGCATAGGTGGTAGCCATGTTTGCGCAAGCTGGCCGATCTGAATCAGAATGAAAAGCAACCGACCCCGAGGGCCCACCCCAAGGAGTCGCGCAGGAACTCCACCGCGTGGTCTTCGATGCACGGCCCGTGCGCCAGGATCACCACCTGCGGCTCCCAGGCGAGCACCTCGCGCAGAACCTCGCGCACGCGCTTGCGCCTCCAGAAGGTCGGACGGAGGAAACGCGCGGTGGAGCCCCGTGGGGCGAGCACCCGGTTGGCGGCGGCGAACCAGCGGTGCAGTCGGTTGAGCGAGTCTGGATCGTGGTTCTCGATCAGGTCGCCGAGGATGAGGGTGCGAGAGGGACGGTGAAAGAAGACGACCTCGCTGAGAACGCTGCCGGGCACAATGCGTTGGTCCACGACCTCCGCCCAGGTGGCGGGGGCCTCCGCCCCGAGGTTGGCCGCGAACGACAGATCGGGCCGCTTCCGTCGCAGCCCGGGCGGGGCGTAGATGTGCGCGTGGGGATACTCGGCAGCCCACTCCCCGAGGAAGCGGTGATGGAACGCATTGGGGGTGACGATGTGGCCCACGCTCCCGAGGGTGTCGACGCCCTGTGCCGCCGCGAGCTGCACCGGCGAGTGCACCAACAGTGCGCCGTCCGGGAGCGCGATCACCGTCGAGCGCAGGGCGAACGGGAAGCCCAGGAAACGGATCTGATCGCCCTCGACGGTCCAGATCCCCGGCCCGATCGCTCGCCACCGTGGGCCGAGTCCTGGCGGGTAGTCAGAGTACGGCGACATGGGATTTCTCGCGGGAGATGGACCGTGTGCGATAGAGCCAGAGCGCCGTGGCAGCGCAGTAGCTGCTGTTTCCGCACCTCTGTTCATAGCGACACTCGTCAAGCGCCTGATGCGGCGGCGATAGAAAGCTCCTCTTCTGCCATGCGCCCGGCTCCATCTCAGGACCAGGATACACTCGTCAACCCTGGAGCCGGAGAGCACGCGGAGCTCAGCCGAACGTAACGTCCGCCTGGGTCACGAAGACCTCGGACCGCAGCCGCGCGGAGTTCTCTCCAGGGTCGGCACTCGAGGAAGAGCTCGATGGCTTCGCGGAGGTTGGCCCGCGCTTCCTCGACGGTCGCCCCCTGGCTCGCTACGGCGAGCTCAGGACAAAGAGCGGCCCAGACATCGTCGTCTCTTTCGATGATCGCAGTCAGGCTGCGTGTGCTCATCCTCTTGCACCTTCGTCCCTTGGCGCTCCGTCGGCAGTCCATCTTCGCGCCTGATGCCAGGACGGGCCACCAGAAGAGACTCCTCGGCTCCGCCCTCGCCGCCTTAGCGGTCCTCACTCTCGATCGCCGGCAGGGCAGGGAGCTTCGGCGATCCTCAGGAAACCGCCAGACTCGTTGGACTGAACACGGAAGCGGGACGCCGGAGCTGGCCTCATCCGCCCAGCTCTTGCTCGAGCATGGTGTGAAGATCGGCCGGAATCGTCTGAGGCTGCTGGCTGTCGAGGTCGATGAGAACGGTGGTGACCGTGGCAGCAAAGCAGGCAACTCCATCTCGCCGGCGGCGGATACGGTAGCTGAAGGTCACCGAGGTCGTCCCGATCTTCTCCACCGACAGCTCCACCACGGCTGTGTCGCCGTAGGTGAGTGGCGCGGTGAAGGTCGAGTCGATGGCCACCGTCGGGAAGCCGAGCCGACGCACCCGGATCAGATCGGGGTAGGAGATCGATGCCGCGCTGTCGAAGAAATCCTCGAAGGCTGCATGACAGAGATGGAAGTACTTCGGGTAGTAAACGATGCCGGCACCATCGACGTCGTCGAAACGGATCTTGTGAATCGAGGTGAATGCCATGAGCCCATTGTAGGAGAAACGAGCGTCGCGGTTTCCACCAACTGATTCCAGGGGCTCCCCAGGGTGCAGCACACCCTCGCCCCGAATCGCCGAAGGGCCTCCTTCGGTGCAAGGCTTCAGGAAGTCGGGAAGTCAGGAGGAAGCCAGTCACGCCACTGCGCTGTTGTCGCCCCGAGCTCGCCGAGAGCCGGGTTCCCGCCCGAGTGAGGCTACGGCTGTGCCAGGCTGGGTAGGGGAGCCCGCTACCATGGCACTTGGAGGTCAATAGCCCATGGCGCATAAAGCCCTGCTGCAACACAAAATGTCACTTCGGACGCATAAGTAAGAGTTAGGCTGCGTTTTCGCGATGCGCTCCTACTATGACGAGCTCTCGGCAGCGCGCCTTCGAAGCTGCTACGAACTCGGGCCTCCCGAGGTGCAGGCTTACCTGAAAGCCGAGATTGACTTTATTCTCGCGTCCATCAATCCCGGTTCACGGGTCTTGGAGCTGGGGTGCGGCTACGGGCGTGTGCTGGGCGCTCTGGTCCCCGGTTGCGCTTGGCTTGTTGGCATTGACCTCTCGCTCCCCAGCCTGGCACTCGCGCATCACGAACGTCTCGCCGGCTCAGCCGTGTCGCTAGTCCAAATGGATGCGTCGGCTCTTGGCTTCCGGCCTGCATCCTTCGATATCGTCTGTTGCCCGCAAAACGGCATCTCTGCTCTTCATGTCGATCAGCAGCAACTCATCGCTGCCACACTTCGCCTGCTGAGACCAGGGGGTAAGGCCCTGTTCTTCAGCTATGCGGATGCCTTCTGGCCCCATCGGCTTGCTTGGTTTCGGATTCAAGAGGCTCATGGCTTGATCGGCGAGATCGATGAATCGGCCACTGGCAACGGCACGATCGTTTGCAAGGACGGCTTTACGGCCACAACCGTTTCCCCGGACCGGTTTGTGGACCTCACACGCGAGCTCGCCGCCAAAGTGACGGTTTCGGTGTTGCGGGACTCAAGCGTGGTTTGTTCGATCACCAATGACAACGCAGCCTAACGAGTCGTTGCCGCGGACCGCAACCGCCGCTGCCCCACACCCACCCGCCCAAGCGGCCGTATGCGTCCGCTGAACTCCAGCGTTGAGCGCCGATATTCGGAGAGGCCATGAAGTTCGAGGACATCGGCGAGACATACGAGTTCGTCTGCCATGTGCGGGGACCGACACTTTTGGCGCTTTCGTGGCAAGCCGCCAGGCCCATAGCCGAAGTCCGAGCGTGAAGCGGCAGGTGAGAAGCTGATATGTGGCGCCCTCACCCCGTCGGTCTCCGACCTGCTCGCTCCCGCCATCACCGGGGTGTAGGAGGAGCATCCCACGCGCCGGGTTGTCTCATTCCTCGTGGTAGGAAGACGGGGAGCCGGTCAGGCCTTCCACGATGCACACGGCACAGGATCAAACACAAATAAATGAGTATGATACCTGGTGTCAGCACCCCACACCCACCCTTGACATGGTCTACCCACGGCCTATCATTGTCTCAGGTGATCCGGGAAAACCTACGTTCGTCAGGTTCCACAGCCTGCAAGGTGCGGAAGCGGGCTGGAGAAGGAGGGGCAAGCTATGTCAAGGGGTAGCGTCTGGCGTCTATTCGGCACGATCGTTCTCGCCTCTGCTACGGCCTTCACTGCGGGACCCTCGCTCGCTCAGGACGATGGGGACGGTACGCAGCAGGAGCAACAGGCTGCACAGAAGCGACAGCAAACCCCAGAGGAGGTTCAGCAGAAGTTCGTAGAGGAGGTGGTCGTCACCGCGCAGAAGCGGGAAGAGAACGAGCAAAAGGTGCCCGTCGCGATTACCGTGTTGTCCGGTGAGGATCTCGGCGCCATCACGACGGGAGGCCCGGACATCCGCTTCCTCTCGGCACGAGTGCCGAGCCTTACCCTCGAGTCGTCGTTTGGGCGCGCCTTCCCCCGATTCTATATGCGGGGCCTGGGCAACACTGACTTCGACCTCAACGCGTCACAGCCGGTCTCGATGGTGGTTGACGGGGTGGTACTGGAGAACCCGGTGGTCAAGGGCATGCCGCTGTTCGATCTGGATCGTATCGAGATCCTGCGCGGACCGCAGGGCACCCTGTTCGGGCGCAACACGCCCGCGGGCGTGATCAAGTTCGAGACCAAGAAGCCGACCCGGGACTTCGACGCCAACTTCCGTTTGTCGTACGGTACCTTCGACACTGTCGATTTCAGCGGCGGCGTCGGAGGCCCAATCACGGACACCCTGGCCTATCGCTTCTCGGGGTTGTACGAGTCGCGCAGCGACTGGGTCCACAACAGGTACGCCGGTCCCGAGAAAGACCTCGGCGGCTACACGACCACGGCGTACCGGGTGCAGTTCCTTTGGCAGCCGAACGAGGATTTCAGCGGCCTGCTGAACGTCCACGGCTGGAACATTGACGGTACGGCGCGAATCTTCCGCGCCAACATCATCCAGAAAGGGTCCGACAGGCTTGTGCCTGGATTCGAGCAGGACGAGGTCTGGCAGGACGGCAAGAACAAGCAGGAAATCTCGTCGTTCGGCGCGGTGCTGAAGCTCGACTACGATCTCGGCGCCGCCACCCTGACCTCGATCACCGGCTATGAGTCGATCGACGACATGTTCAGCCGCGGCGACATCGACGGTGGCTACGGCGGGGCTTTTGACGGCGTCGAGCCTTACGGACCGGGGTTCATCCCGTTCGCGTCGGAGAGCGCCGACGGAATACCCTCCCTCGAACAGGTTACCCAGGAGCTCCGGCTCGCCAGCAACGGGTCCGGACCGTTCCGCTGGCTGGTTGGTGCGTACTACTTCAGCGAGGACGTCAGCATCGACTCCTTCAGCTACAACTCATACCTACCCGGCAACCCGCAGAACGGCCACGCCACACAGCGGCAGAAGAGCGACTCGTACGCCCTGTTCGGCTCCGTTGACTACCAGCTCTCCGACCAGTGGTCGGTCAAGGCGGGGCTGCGGTACTCGCACGACAAGAAGGACTTCGTCGCCGATCGTCCGCAACCGTTGTTCCAGCCGCCGCTGGTTGCACCGATCAGGCGCAGCGTCGACGGCAACAACGTGAGCGGCGACCTCTCCGCGAGCTATGCGGTGAACGAGGACGTCAACGTCTTCGCGCGCCTCGCAACCGGCTACCGCGCACCGAGCATCCAGGGGCGCATCATGTTCGCGCCTGACTTCGATGGGGGCACCAACCCGGCCACCAACGGCGTCACGGTGGCGAAGGACGAGAAGATCACGTCGTTCGAGGTGGGGATGAAGTCGATCGTGGCCGACAGACGGCTGCGGCTCAACCTCACCGCCTACGTGTTCCAGATGGACGGGCAGCAGCTCACCGCGGTCGGCGGCCAGTACAACATCGCGACGCTGCTCAATGCCGACAAGACCGAAGGCCACGGTTTCGAGGCCGACATCGAGTACATCGCCAACGAACACGTGTGGGTGACACTCGGTGCGAGCTGGACCCCGACGAAGATCAAGGACAGGAACCTCCGGGTGTCGCCATGCGGGTTGGGTGGAACCGTGTGCACCGTGCTCGACCCCATGGCTCCCGACGGTACGGTCTACGTGGACGGTAACCGCTTGCCTCACGCACCCGAGTGGATCTTCAACGGCATCATCAACTATCGGTCGTCGCCGACGTCCAAGGGGTTCTTCGGCAGCCTGGACTGGGCCTACTTCAGCAAAAAGAGCTTCTTCCTCTACGAGTCGAAAGAGTTCAACTCCGACGGGCTGGAGATCGGGCTGCGCCTTGGCTACGCCTGGAACGAAGGCAACTACGAGGTTGCGCTGTATGGGCGCAACATCGCCAACAAGGTCATCATCGAAGGTGGCATCGACTTCGACAACCTCACCGGGATGATCAACGAGCCGAGGACGATCGGCGTCGAGTTCGTCGGCAAGTTCTGAGGCCGCGGCAGAGGGGCAACGGCAGCCTCTCCCACAGGGCGGGGGGAGCGGAGAATCCTCCCGCCCTCGCGGAGAGAGGCGCCGTGCTCAGCTACTGTGACCGTGCGATTGCCGAGTAGGAAACATTACCTTTGACTGAGACGTCGTGAAAGTCCTCCTCACCGGATCTTCGGGCCGGGTCGGTCGCGCCATTTACGCTCGTTTGAGTGACGAGCATCGTGTGATCGGCCTCGATGAGAGGCCCGCAGAAACCACTCACATCGTCGCGAGCGTGACGGACACTGCTCGACTGAGGTCCGCTCTGGCGGGAGTGGACGCAGTCGTCCATACGGCCGCGCTGCATGCGCCGCATGTAGGTGTCGCCGGCAGGGCCCAGTTCGAATCGGTGAACGTCCGCGCCACTGCTTCCCTCGTGGATCTGTGTTTGGCCGCCGGAGTCGGCAAGCTTGTCTTCACCAGTACGACCGCCCTCTACGGTGATGCATCAAGGCAGCGCGGCCAGGCAGCGTGGATTGACGAGAGGACCGAGCCTCAGCCGAGGACGATCTACCACCGGACCAAGCTCAGGGCCGAGGAGATCGTCAGGGAGGCTTCCGCCTCGGGGAAGCTGAGCTCGACGGTCTTGAGAATGTCGCGCTGCTTTCCCGAGGCCGCGAACCTGATGGCCGCTTACCGGTTGCATCGGGGAATCGACGCCCGGGATGTGGCGGAAGCTCACCGGCTTGCGCTCGAGGACTCGCCGGAGAGGTTCCGCCTCTTCGTGGTATCTCATCCCACGCCGTTCACACCTGCCGATCTGGAAGCCTTGTGGCGCGACGCACCGTGCGTCATTCGTCGTAGGGCGTCCGGGCTTGCGCTTGCTATGCAGAGCCGCGGCTGGCAGCTGCCGCAGTCGATCGATCGCGTCTACTGCTCCTACCGAGCGCAAACAGATCTGGACTGGCGGGCACGATACGACTACGCGGAAGTCCTACGCGAGTTGGATCAGGGTTTGCCGTCCGTGTTGGCGCCCGCTTGACCAGGACGGATGGATGGGTGCCAGATAGGTACCGGGTTCGACAGCAGGGGAGACGATCGGCGGGGCCGCAGAGGAAATCCCTATCTCTTATGCCACGGCTCTCAATAACATTGGTTCTCCGGCCGGCAGGTCCGAGAGAGAATGGCGCCAGAAGATGGACAGCTTCCGGGGAAAGAGCCCTCCGGATGTGACCGGCAAGTCGGATTCAGGTTAAAGCACGAGACGACGTTGAAGAAGGCGTGATGAACAACCTAGTCTTTGTCACCTTCGAAATCCTGGTGGTGGTGGTAGCCCCCCTTCTCATTCTCTATTTGAAAGGGGATTGGCCGCTTCGTTCTACCATCCCTTGCTTGGTGACCATTCCTGTCCTCTGGTACTTGACCTATTCCCCGCTGCATGAACTCAGCCATGTAGTAGGCACTTATCTTGTTGGCGGTAGGGTCACCTATATCAAGCTGATTCCGCGTTTCTGGATGGGAGAGTTTTCCGGTGGCGCCATGATAACTCCGGAGGGATTCGTGCATGACTGGCAGTGGCTGGTCATGACGAGCTCTCCGTACATCCTGGATGTGGCTTGTGTCGCCGCCGGATACGCGGTCCTGCGCCGTCGCTTCTTCAGGCATTCCTTTGCCGTGGGCTTCACTTTCATGCTTCTGTGCCTGCGGCCTGCCTTCGACCTCGTCTGCGAGACGGTGGCCCTCATCGCCGGCGGGAGGGGCGACCTCTACCACACAGAGAAGACCATCGGAGGGGCCACGATCTGGACCCTCCTGGCCGTATCCATAGGTGCATCCGCAACAACTGTTTTCATCGTCTTGAGACGGTTCACTGAGCGCCCGACATCGGCGCCACCGGTTTGAATGCGTATGTCAATGCGGCCCGGAGCCTCGAGAGCTTGAGGAGACCATGTACTACTCCCCTCCCAAGAAGTCGGTCTGGGGCCACTCACTGCGGAAGATGACGCCTGAGATCCAACGGGAGCGGGTCGAGGCGTTCTTGTCCAGGTCGGTTTCCAAGTATGTCTTCGCTACAGGCTCAGTGTTCTTCGTGCCGACGACCTTCCCACCGTCTGGGTCATCCGAGCTCGACCGGCACTTTGCACGTCTCCTTGGGTTCTCCGACCCGCAGCCCGGCTTGTCACACCTGAGCGAGGAGCAGTTCGAGGTCTGCTTCCATGAGCTTCTCGTCAGACCGTCGCTCTTCGAACCGGGGAGGGGAGGCGCGACGGTCACTGCTCACTACACAATCTCGGCCTGGAGTATTGAGGGTTCTTCCGTAGGAACAGGCAGCATGTTGGGGGTGTACTACGGCGGTAAGCCGCTGATCATCCCGGGATTCGCGTTCGACACGATGGAGGTCTTTGACCACTTGCAGAGCACGTTGCATGCGGTTGGTCTGTGCAAGCTGAACCCCAAGCACATCAAGGGACGCAAGCCGTGAGAAGGGGGTCTCACGGGGCCGCCTGACAGGTCGTTGCTGCGGACCACACCCGCCGCTGCCGCTGCCCGCTCGGATCGGTGCCGCATATCACCTTCTGATGATTCCGTACAGGTCCGATAGCCGAGGCACCGGCGTGATGCGAAGGGCGAGAGGATGATGGGCAGCACCGCCCCGACAGGGTCCGTCGCTCGACCGCGGGGCTCAGCTCAGGATCAGCCGAACACCACCGAGGTCCTCGATGCGATGTGGGAACTGATCGCCGGGCGTGCCGATGAACATGTAGTTCTTGGGTACCGAGAGGCGCTCGGACAGAAGCTCGATGATCTCCGGCCCGAACTCCCCCTTGACGGCGAGGAAGTCGATCCTGAGCTCCGGGTAGAGGTGGTCGATATCGGCGAGGTGCCCGGCGAGCGCATCGGGGATTTCATCCTCGTGCCGGTAGACGTGGACCACACTCATGAGGTTGGTCTGCTCATTCTCGAGGACATAGAGTGCGGCGCGGTTGAGCCCCGCCGGGTCGTCGCCCTTGCTGAAGTAGACCACCGACCTGCTGCTGATCTCGGCGATCTTGACCCGCACCCACTCGTGGACCCAGCGGTTGGCCGCCAGCACCCGGTCGGACACCGAGTGGGCGACGAACAGCAGCCCGCGCATCAGGTGCACCCGCGCGAACATCAGTGCCACCGCCGCACCCACGGCCAGGCCGTACTCGGCGAACACCCGGATCGACGTCGGATCGAGGAGCAGGTTGCCGAGCAGGCCGAGGAGCGCGGCTGCCAGCGCCACCACCACCGTCGGCCAGGACGCACGCTGGCTGCGCGGCAGCTTGGCCCGGCGCACCTTGAGCAGCATGTTGCCGACCGCGAACAGCGCCATCACCGACAGGAACGAGATCGTGTAGACGCCGGCCAGGGTCGAGACGTGGCCGGCGGTGGTCGCCAGGATGGCGAAGCAGACGGTGAAGAACAGCAGGATGATCCAGTGGTTCGTCCGCCGCAGGCGGTTCTCGCGCAGCAGGAACTGGGGCAGGCACCGGTCCAAGCCCATTCGCCGCACCAGGCCTGTGACGCCCACGTACGAGGTCAGCACCGCGCCCGACAGCACCAGCACGGCGTCGATGCTCACCCCGTAGCGCAGCCACTCGCCGGCGCTGAGCTGGCCCATGCGGGCCAGCAGATCGGGCGGTACGGCCTGGATCTGGTCGAGGGGCAGCAGGCCGAGCGACAGCAGGCTGATGAGGGGGTTGAACACGAGCACCGCGATCCACATGTTGCGCAGCGTCTTGGGAAAGACGCCGACCTTTTGCTCCTCGATGAAGTTGGCCGAGCTCTCGAACCCGCTGATCCCCAGCATGGCGGCCGCGAAGCCGAAGAACAGGGCGTGGAGCACGCCGTCCGTGCTCGGCATTGCCCAATTCGCCATCAGCATCGACGGGTCGTGAATCAGCGCCGCGGCGCCGGCAACGGACAGCACCGTGAGGGTTGTCAGGTGGACGAGGAAGATCACCAGTGCGACCACCGCCGACTCGGTGATGCCGATGATGTTGAGCACGGCGAACACGCCGAGCAGGCCGACCGTGGCCCAGAACACGTCGAGGCCCGTGATCAGGTTGTGGGCGTAGTGCATCGCCTCGCTGGCCGAAATCACTGCCGTCGCGATGTAGCTCAGCAGGGTCAGGCAGGCCGCGCTCGCCGCCACCTTCTTGTTGGTCGTGTTGAGCAGCACGGTGTACGTGCCGCCGTTGAGTGGCAAGGCACTGCCGACCTCGCCGTAGACCTTGCGAAACAGGTACAGCACGCCTGCGACAACCAGCAGCGCCAGCGGCGCGAAGACACCGGCCTGCGCCGCGCACAGGGCCGAGACGTAGAGGCAGCTCGAGGTGATGTCATTGCCGCACACCGCGGTCGAGGTCCAGGCCCCCAGGGTGTGCCGCTTGACCTGGTCGAGGTGCGACACCGAGACGTTCGAGGTGTCGAGGTTGTCGATCCGGGCGGCCGTTCCCCAACCGGCGAACTCCCAGCTCTCGCCTGCGCCGATCGGGATGTCCAGGTTCCTCTCGGTGTCCGGCATTGGCCGCCACAGTGTACACGGAGCGCCGCCCCCAGAAGGTACCCGGCACATGAATCTTGTGTTTGGGGGGATGCGGCCGTGACCCCTGCCACCGACCCGCAGCGAATGCTGGAACACGTGGCCATGGGGGGCGTAGTCCCAAGAGGTGGAGGCATTTGCAGCAGGTGACGATGGGGTTGTGGTGGCAATGCCAGCTGATGCTGTTTGTTGCTCGCCCCGGGGTCACTCTGAGAACGCTGCTTTTCGAGACGCTGAGCCGGGATCGCACCAGATCATGCGTCCGGTTTGGGGTGTCAGCTCTGTCGGAGTCTTGCGAGATGGGGGCTAGCGGATGTTGCGCGCTCTGAAAGTAACAGTTGTGTTGGTGCTCGTCGCTGGTGCGATTCTGGTCGTGGTCGGGCCATCGGGAATCGCCCTGCAACGGCAGAGGTTCCTGGTGCATGCCGCTGCACGGGGCGATATCACTATTCTGAAGATCCTCCTGGCGTTAGGCGCCGATCCGAACTCTGATCTGACCGAAGAGAGCTGCCTGTACACGGCCGTGTGGTATCGGCACATTGATGCGGCTGACCTGCTCATTGCTCACGGTGCCAACGTCGATCTCAGGGACCGGTCAGGGTTCACGCCTCTCATGGCGGCTGCCAGCCGTGGTGACGACAACGCCGTCAGGTTCCTCTTGGAGAAAGGCGCAAGTGTGTCCCAGGTTTCAAGATGTGGGAATGCCATCGACATGGCTATCGCAGCGAAGCACATGAGCACCGTATCGATACTCAAGGCAGCAGGCGCGAAGCAGTCACAGACGGGGGGGTAGTGGGCGTGCCGGGTCACTCTCGTCTCCGTCCCAGACTTCCACGTTTCTTGGTTCAGGGAGACGTGCCAGCTACGCCATTCCGCCTCACTTTCCGAGATCGGCCGTCTCCCTGGCGGCGGAGACGTATGAGCACCCGTTGAGCCGTGGGGTGCACGGTTTCGCAGGTCGATGGCTCGTGAACGGATCGGGACGTGGAATCCTGACCATCGACCTGGCGCCGGCGCAGCGAGGATACGTGATGGGATTCCCCGTCCGCCTGCGGCAGTTGATGGTGAGTGTGGCGGAGCCCGCGGCGCTGGCGGCAGCATTCATAGGTTCCGCCTGATCGCGCGGGCGGGGCGGTCGAGCCGCTCCGCCGATGTCGGAAGCGGGCCCGGCAGGTGAGACGGGTGAGCGGGACGATCGCCTACGTGTGGGGGGACAGGACCCTCGCTTTCCACACGTGCAAGGTTTGCGGCTGCACCACGCACTGGGAGAACCTCGATCGGAGCCCGGACGCGCGGATGGCGGTCAACGTCCGGTTGGCGGATCCAGCTGACATCGCTCACATCCCGGTACGGCACTTTGACGGCGCAGAAACTTGGACCTACCTCGACTAGCGGTGGGTAGGTAGGTGGTAGCCTGGTAGCAGTCTGTCGTCCCATTCGGTCGAGCTCGAGATGGAGGAGATATGCGACGCCTTCAAACCGTCCTCTTTCTTGTCGCGATCCTGGCGCTTCTCGGCGCGATCCCCTTTGCAGGAAGGGTGATGGGCGACGTCCTGTGGCGGGCGGGGATCGCTGCGCTGCTGGTCGACGTCGTCTGCATCCTGCTGTGGCCCCAGCGAGGAGGCGATCGCTGACCGTGTGGCAAGATCCAGACCCAGGAGGAAGCCCCAGATGTCCGCGTACCTGATTGTTGAGCTGGGTGTTCACGATGCCGGCGGTTTCGAGGAGTACCGGATGCGCGTGCCGGCTCTGATCCAGAAGCACGGCGGTGAGTACATCGTACGGGGCGGTACGGTCGAGGTGATCGAGGGGTCGTGGCAGCCGCGCCGGCTCGTGCTGTTCCGGTTCCCGGATCGCGAGGCGATCCGAGCCTTCTTCGACGACCCGGAGTATGCGGAGCTGAAGGCGATCCGGCTCAGAACCTGCGACTCGACGATCGTGGCCGTTGACGGATTGGCCTAGCGCAGGGCGACGGGCGCCAGGAGTCGAACAGCCGGGAAGTCTCACCACCGGTGATACTCTCATTTGGATGCTGGAGTTCACGGTGACACACACCGCTCACCTGCCGGGCGTAGCGCCGGCCGGCCAATGAAAGGAGTTCCCGATGCCAGTCACGAACAAGGAGTCCGGGACGAATGTGCATGAGGTCGCCGACGGGATCTACCGCATCAACACGCCGGTCACGATCCCCGGTGCCGGCGGGTTCTCCTTCAACCAGTACCTGATTGTGGATGATGATCCCTTGCTCTTCCACGCCGGCCTCAGAAAGATATTCCCGCTGGTTCGCGAAGCGGTGGCGACCATAATGCCCGTCGAGAAGCTCCGCTACGTCACGCTGTCCCACACGGAAGCCGACGAGGCCGGGGCGCTCAATGAATGGCTGGCGGCTGCGCCTCAGTCTGTGCCGGTGTGCGGCCAGGTGGCGGCCATGGTGTCGATCGGCGACATGGCAGACCGGCCACCGCGCGCACTTGCCGACGGTGAGGTGCTCGATCTCGGCGAGCACTCCGTGCGCTGGTTCGACACGCCCCATCTGCCACACGCGTGGGACTGCGGGTTCATGATGGAAGAACGGACCGCTACGCTGCTGTGTGGCGACCTGTTCACCCAGGGGGGCGCCGATCTCCCCCCCATTACAGAGTCGGACATCCTCGGGCCGAGCGAGGCTTTTCGCCACGCGATGGACTACTTCTCGCACGCGAAGAACGCGCGCCAGATGATCGAGAGACTCGCCTCGACACAACCGGCGACACTGGCGTGCATGCACGGCAGTGCGTGGCACGGCGATGGGGCCGGACTGTTGCGTGCTCTTGGCGATGCGCTAACTGCTTGATTCCGAACGGCTGGTATGTACCTGTGCCTGGGCCGGCACTGTCGACACAATAGAGGCCCCGGCTTGCCGCAAGCTCGGTTGACGTGCGAGGGGGGCGTCGCTACGGTGCCCGCGCCCGACCGTGGCACACTGCCGGGAGGAGGTGCCCCCGATGTCTGATGTCGTCTCACCTCGCGAGGTTGCCGAGGCGCTCACGGAGCTGTGGTCCCCGCGGGTCATCGCCGAGCTCGACGACTCGTACGTCAAGGTCGCCAAGCTCCGGGGCTCGCTGGTCTGGCACAGTCACGACGACGAGGACGAGCTGTTCTTCATCCTCGAAGGCTCGCTGCGGATCGAGATGGAGGACCGCACGGTTCAGCTCGGCGAGGGCGAGGCGTTCGTCGTTCCCAAGGGCGTCCGTCACAACCCTATCGCCGAGCACGAGTGTCACGTCATGCTCATCGAGCGCAAGACCACCCGGCACACCGGCAGCGAGGTCACCGACAGGACCCGGAGCGTGGCCGAGCAGCTGCGGCCGGTGTGAAGCGCCCGTGTGGCCCGAGGGCAAAGGTGCTGGCACACGCATCCGCCATTCCGCCATCGTCGATATGTCCTCTTGCATCTACCCTCGCTGAGCTGGACCCTCGGGCGCTCCGGTGGTCTGGCGCGACTTGAGACGCTTGATGTCTCATAGGAGGAGGCTCATGACTGTCAGTCGAATCCTGCTCTCGGTCGCCCCTGCGGTGGCTCTCGCCGGATGTGAGTCGGCTCGCCGAGCGGAATCGTCTCACCTCGGCGACACTTGCCGGAACCTTCCTCCCTGCGCCGAGCTGCTTGGCCCCGGCGAGGCCGCTACAGACCATGCTATGAGCCCTAGCCGCAAGAAGCACGCGGACCGGATGGTTCGAAGAATCCGGAGGTCCTGGGAGGTGCCATTGTCTGCCGGCAACGGCTGCAGGGGCCAGGTCAGGGTTCGCCTGTGAAAATCGTCAAGCCGACCCGAGCTAGTCACACCTATACGCAACACCTGGTCGGCGCGCCTGATGCAGTCTTTCCATTGCTCTGCCCGGTTCGAGAGGCAGACTGGATCGAAGGCTGGGACCCAGTCTTGGTCGTCTCGTCGTCGGGCGTAGCCGAACCAGACTGCGTCTTCACGACACCAGCACCGCCGATCGAGGCGATCTGGTACGTCACCCGGCACGAACCGGAGACAGGGTTCGTTGAAATGATCAAGATCACGCCCAATGTCACGGCGTGCAAGCTGACCATCCAACTCCGTGCTGTGGCCTGCGGCTCAGAGGCGGTGGTTACCTACTCCCACACGAGCCTTGGTCCACAAGGTGACGCGTTCGTCGCCTCCTTCACCGAGGGCTACTACCGCGAGTTCATGCAGGACTGGGAGTCACGCATCAATCACTACTTGCTCCACGGTTCAGCGTTGCGAGCAACAGATGGCTAACCCTTCTCCCAAACGGGCACGCTACCGCGTGGCGCCGTTCCACCGTGCCGCACTGTCGCGTGCCGCTGAGCTCCAGCGGGAAGCGGAGGGAGTGATCTCAATGGAAAGCCCGGATACTATCCTGGAGTTTTGGTTCGGCAGTGAGTCAAACGACGCGGCCGTCGCCGAGCAGTGTTCGTCGCTCTGGTGGTCGAAGGACCCGAAGACCGACGACGAGATCCGCAGCCGGTTTGAACCCCTTGTACTCGCTGCAGAGTCCGGCGATCTCGATGACTGGCGGTCATCCGCCGACGGGAGACTGTCGCTGATCCTCCTGACCGATCAGTTCCCGCGCAACATCTATCGGGGTACACCGGCAGCGTTTCGGTTTGACCGAATTGCTCTCAACCTGTGTCTTGAAGGCCTGCGGACGCGAGCGGACAGGAGTCTCCGGCCTATCCGAAAAGTGTTCTTCTACTTGCCTCTTGAGCACTCCGAAGATCTCGAGCACCAGCGCCAAAGTGTGCTGCTCTTTCGAAACCTCGCCGACGACGTCTCCGTGGCTCTCAAACCCGTTTTTGAAACGTATGTAGACTATGCCCACCGTCATCAGGTCATCATCGAGAGGTTTGGCCGGTTCCCACACCGGAACTCGCTCCTGGGCCGCCAGTCGACGCCGGAGGAGATCGGTTTCTTGGAGGAACCTGGTTCGTCTTTCTGAGCCCAACAACTCGCGGCGGCACTCCTCAACTCGCGGCTGTGCCGCTCGCAGCAGGTTGCGAGTGAATGATCCGGGTGAGATGGGCGCACGCAGCGCGGTTGAGCAAGGGACGGCACAGAGGGCACAATGGCACGTGTCCGCTCAGCTCGAGAGCGCTGGGCCGTTTTCCTGAACGACTGAAGTCCGTTGTGGCAACGCCAAGGGAGCAGTTCCTGTTGGCGGAAGCGTTGGCGACCCGGGAGGCGAGTCTGCAGAAGGGTCCGCCGTTTGACAAGCCTCTGAAGTGGAGAATACCGCTGCGAAGCGCAACTTCCCGCCCATGCGGCGGAATGCGTCCGCTCTACACTAACCGCTAGGCAAACAGAGGAGGACAATCATGGCGCCTGATCCGCTGGATTTCTACCTGGACCGAATGGCAAGGGCGTATCAAGAGCAGGTTTGGGCGGTTGCCCTCGTTGGCGGACTCTGTGTTTTCGTTGCGGCACATGCGGAGCGGTTGTTGGGAGCATTCAACCTGTGGACTGTGACCTGGGCCGTCGTCTTACTCTCTGTTCTTACCCTGGCGTTCGTGTGGAGCCGTCACTTTATCTTCGTGAACTACGACCGGCGTACCAAGGCAGCTCTCGAGACCGCAGCTTCTGGACCCGTCGATGGGGTTCCGCCGGCGCTTGTTGCCCTGGCCCGCTGGTCGGGCGTTTCCTTGTACTCACTGATCGTCATCGGGCTGGCCGTCACCGCTCTGAGGATGCTGGCGATTGCCAACGGGAAGATGGGAGGCTGACGGGCGCCGGCGCCGGTCCGTTCCTGCTTGCAACGTTGATGCTGTGTCTGGATGATGCCCCTGTCAGCCAGCAGCTCGCCGCGCCGAGCCGAAGGGATCCCGATGAGACGAACCGACAAGGAGATCACCGACCGCTCCGAGATCGATGGGATCATCCGCGGCAGCACGGTGTGCCGGCTGGCCTTCGCGGTCGGGGAAGAGCCGTACGTCGTTCCCGTGTCTTTCGGCTACGACGGCGACAACCTGTACTTCCACTCCGCCGCCACCGGCAAGAAGATCGACTGCATCGCGGCCAACAACCGCGTCTGCTTCGAGCTCGAGCGCAACGTCCAATTGGTCACCCACCCGGGAATGGCGTGCAAGTGGTCGTTCTCGTTCGAAAGCGTCATCGGCTACGGCACCGTGCACGAGCTCGACTCGCCCGGGGAGAGGGCAGCGGGGCTCAACCACATCATGGCGCACTACTCCGGGCGCGAGTGGGAGCTCGATCCGGCCGTACTGGCAACGACCCGGGTCTGGCGGGTCGAGGTCCTCTCTGTTTCGGGAAAGCGTGCAACGCACAAGGAAGCCTGAAGGGCAACAGTCCGCGGCTGGCTCAAGCTCGCTCGCGAGGCGGGCGGCAGTTGATAAGCTCTTGGGCAGAGGCTCATTGGGAACAACGGCTCACCAACGGCTGCGAGGGCGTGGCATGACGCCAGGCCAGCGGGAGCTGTCCCTATGATGCAGCCCACGTCAGGCACGACCGACACTGCACGGGGATTCACTCGACACGAGGTTTGGCTCCTCGTTTGCCTCGGCATCGCGGTTCTTCTGACTCGGCTGCCATGGATCTCAGCAGGCTACGGAGCGGACCCGGATGCCTACAGGGTCGTCAATGCGGCAAGGCACATCGCGAGAACGGGTAGCTACGCTGCGTCACGGCTGCCCGGGTTCCCGGTCTACGAGTACCTCACTGCCCTCACACCGGCCTCGACGAGCGTTCTGTTCTCCAACGGGCTTACGGCGGCGTTCAGCTGTGTCGCAGTGGTCTTCTTCGCGCTCATTCTTCGCTTCTTCGAGATCAAACACTACCTCTTACTGAGTCTGACGTTCGCGTTGACACCCGTGGTCTACATCAACAGCACCACGACCATGGACTACATGCTCGCGCTGGCCTTCATGCTCGGTGGCACCTACTTCGTGCTTGCGCGGCGTGCGCTCGTCGGCGGGCTGCTCCTGGGTCTGGCCATTGGCTCGCGGATCACGTCCGGCGCCCTGCTGCTCCCCCTTTCCTTGTGGATTCTGCAGGAAGAGAAGGGACGACCCGGTTACAAGGACACGGCTCGCCTCTGGGCAGCCACACCGGCAGCCGGCGGTCTGTGCTTCTTGCCGGTGGTTCACCGCTACGGCCTCGGCTTCTTCACGTTTCATGACGTTTCGGGATACCCGGGCATGGCCTACCTGATCAGGAAGGGCATCGTGCAGGTGTGGGGTCAACTAGCCGTTCTGGGATTCCTGGCCCTCGTTCTTCTCGCTCCTCTGACCGTCAAGAACCTCAAGGAAGTGTTCCGGCAACCGAGGCTCAGGCACGGACTCGTACTGTGTGCCACCGTCGTCGTTCTCTACTCGGCTGCCTTTACTCGTCTGCCGCAGGAGTCTGCGTACCTCATTCCGGCGGTGCCGTTCACTCTCCTTTTCGCGGCCCTGGTCTTCCGGAGTCGGTTCGTGGACTACCTTTCCGTGGCGATCATGCTGTCCTCATTTGTGACGATCGGAGGAAGAGGGCTGGCGTTTTCGGGGCCAATTGTGAACGACCATCGAATGCGCGAAGCGCGAGTCCGGAACACGCAGGCTGTAATCTCGGCCGTGGCTCGCTTGCCGGGTCACTGATGCTGGGTTGGACGATCCTGCTGCTGTGGGCTAACCGCAGGCCCGTGGAACGCCGCGGAGTCCTGCTGATCACGAGCGTCGTCATCCTCGGCTTGATGGCGAGCGGCCTGTTTGCGGTGTCGGCGGGGTTCATGAGCTTCACTGGCGTGGCGCCGATCCTCGTGTTCCAGGTGCTGTTGATCGCGCTCTTTGCAACGAGCTACGTTGGATCGGTGAGACGAGATCGGTAGGGCTCATGGTGCCTCGAAAGGAGAGAGGATGGCCGAGGAGTCCAAGACGGCGGCCGCCGAGTACCGGACGCTGGACACGCCGGGCGGGCTGGCCGTGCGGGTGAGTGCTGGGGTACGGAGGGACCGGATCTTGGGGGTGCGGTCTATGATCCGGCGGCGAGCCAGTTCTCGGACCTGGCATTCAACGGCATAGCTTGATCTGCTTCCGGCCCCTAGCCCAAGCCGAAGCACAGGATCTAGAAGGTACCGGACGATCGGCTGGGCCTGTGGGAGGACGTCGCGCTAGAATAGTGTTGAGCGAGGACGAAGGCAATGAAGTACAAGATCGCGCTTCGCAAGACCGAAGAAGGGTACTCCGTGTCGGTGCCCGGCCTGCCGGGCTGCTGGTCTCAGGGGGCCACCGAGGAGGAGGCCCTGAGGAACATCCAGGAAGCCATCAGGGATTACCTATCGGTCATCGACCAGCAGATCGATCCCAAGGAGGTGCGTGAGATCGAAGTGGCGGTCTGACTGTGCCCAAGGTGCCCGGTGTCAACCATCTCGATGCCGTTCGCGCCCTTCAACGGGCCGGCCTCAAAATCGCGCACCAGGGCAAGCATATCGTCATGACCGATGGTTGACGGATTCTCACCATTCCACGCGCCAACCCGATCAACGCCTTCACCATGGCCGGGATCGTCCGAGATGCTGGCCTCACGGTAGCGGAGTTCCGGCGCCTGCTATGAGCCGCCCGGCCGGCTGCTGTACGCACGGCTGCCGAGCCGTGGGGATGTTCTCTTGATCACATACGTCGTAACCGGCGCCTTCGGGTACTCGGGCAGGTACATCGCCGCCCGGCTCTTGGACGAGGGCCACACCGTCCGCACGGTGACCAACTCGCTGCACCGGAGGAATCCGTTCGGCGGCCGGGTCGCTGCGTTCCCGTTCTCGTGGGAGGAGCCGGACAAGCTGGTGGCCGCGCTCGCGGGTGCGGACGTTCTCTTCAATACCTACTGGGTCCGCTTCAACCACCGCGAGTTCACGCACTCCATGGCGGTCGAGAACACGTTGCGCCTGTTCGATGCCGCGCGCCGGGCGGGGGTCCGGAGGGTGGTCCACGTCAGCATCACCAACCCGTCGCTCGACAGCGAGCTCGAGTACTTCAGCGGCAAGGCGCGTCTGGAGCAGGCGCTCATCGAGTGCGGGCTTTCCTACGCCATCCTGCGGCCCGCCGTGCTGTTCGGGCGGGAGGACATCCTGGTCAACAACATCGCGTGGGCGCTGAGACAGCTCCCTGTGTTCGGAGTGTTCGGAGACGGGCAGTACCGGCTGCAACCGATCTTCGTCGACGACCTGGCCGCCCTGGCCGTGGCTCAGGCTGGGGGCTCCGACAACGTGATCATCGATGCGATCGGTCCCGAGACCTTCACCTTCCGCGACCTGGTCGAGACGGTGGGGAAGATCATCGGCAAGCGCCGCAGGATCACTTCGGTGTCGCCCGCGTTTGGCTGCGCCGTGGCAAAGGTCATCGGCCGGCTCGTCGGCGATACCTTCTTGACGCGCGAGGAGATCGAGGGGCTGATGCAGGGTCTTCTGTGTACCGACTCCGAGCCCGCCGGGACCACCAGGCTCAGCGAGTGGGCCCGGGCGCACGCGGGCACCTTGGGCCTGCGCTACTCGAGCGAGCTGGCGCGGCGAAGAAACCGGGACGAGGAGTATGAGAGGGTTTGAGAAGGTGTCCGTTTCTCCATGTGGATCGGTTCGGGCTTGCGAAGGAGGTGCGAAGCTCGAGGAGCTCCGCAACGGGCTGAATCGACAGCCAGCGGCCAGTTTCGGAGGCGTCCGTAAGTCGGCCTGTAACATGAGACCCTGAGACCGCGTTCATCGGCATGGGAGTGTCCAGGTGAGACCAACCCGCTCCTTCACCCTCCGCCAGATCCCGGGACCATTCGGGATCGTTCAGCTGCCCGCGGATAGCTCGGTGCCGCAGTGGGCGCTCGGGCCGTGTACCTTCTCCGCCGTCGTGCGGACGGAGCAGGAGCTCTCAATCGTCTCTCCACGGGCCCGGCTGCCGGCCGATATCAAGGGCGAAATCAGCTGGGCCTGCCTTCGGGTCGAGGGGTCTTTCGACTTCTCCGAGATCGGTATACTGGCGAGCATTGCCGGGCCGCTGGCGGTGGCCTCGGTGAGCATCTTCGCGGTCTCCACCTACGACACCGACTACGTTCTCGTCCAGGAGGACCAGCTCGCCGCAGCCACGCTCGCTCTGGAATCGGCCGGTCATCGTGTCGAGCTTCTGTGATCCGTCGCTGCAGGGGCCCGGTCAGCCGACCGGAGCACACCTCGGAACAGCCGGTCCAGGAGAGTGGGGTCGAGTAAGCTGCTTTCCGTGGATGTAGATGCCTACCTCCGTCGGATCGGGTATTCGGGTCCGCTGGCGCCGAATGCTGAGACCCTGCGGCGGCTGCAGCTGGCCCACCTGCTGTCGGTGCCGTTCGAGAACCTGAGCATCCACGCCGGTGAGGCCATCGTCCTCGACGACGAGCTCCTGTTCGAGAAGATCATGCGCCGCCGGCGAGGCGGCTTCTGCTACGAGCTGAACGGGCTGTTCGCCGGGCTGCTGCGGGCGCTGGGCTTCGAAGTGTCAGTGCTCTCCGCCGGGGTCGCGAACGACAAGGGAGGCTTCGGCCCGGAGTTCGACCACATGACGCTGCAGGTCGACCTCGAGCGGCGCTACCTGGCCGACGTCGGCTTCGGCGACTCCTTCCGCGAACCGCTTCTCCTGGAGGAGCGGGGCGAGCAGGTGCAGGGCGGGGAGGGGTTCCGGATCGACGGTGCCGGCACGCGGCTCGTCCTCATGCGGCGGACCGGCGGTGACGGGTGGAGGCCGCAGTACCGGTTCGGTCTCGAGCCGCGCGTCTCCGCCGACTTCGAGGAAATGTGCCGCTACCATCAGACCTCGCCGGACTCGTCGTTTACCCGGGAACGGCTGTGCTCTTTGGCGACGCCGGACGGCCGCATTACCCTCAGCGGGATGAGGTTGATCACGACCCGCGGCGGGGCGCGCGAGGAGCGCAACCTGGCGGACAGGTGGGAGTATGCGGATACCCTCCAGAAGCTGTTCGGTATCGTACTTGACGGGTGAGAGCTGCCTCGATTCGGTAAGGTGCGCGTCACCCACAACAGCCGGCACAGGAGCATGGGTGCGGTCTCGGCTGTTTGCAGCTATCGTGACCCGGTCTCGTTTGCTGGTGCTGGTAGCGGACCAGGTCTTGAACCTCATGCTCACATCGGTGTCTGACCATCGAGATCCATCCGGGCTCGCGTTCCCATGGCTCGTCGCTCTTCATCTGTGTCCGGGAGTCGTGTTCTTGGGTCTTCTGATCGTGCTTTCGCGAGTCTTCATCCAGCAAGGGCTTACCGCTTACCTGGCCGAGCTGGTCCTGATCCCGGCATGCCTGGCTCCGATGCTGGCCGGCATCGTCCTCCTCTGGAGCCGACGCCAAGGCGAGCCGCGCACCGTCATTCGTGCGCTTGCCTACCGCGAGCGGGGTACCCTCGCCAGCGACCTCCGGGTGCTGGGGGCGCAGCCCATTCCTACGTAACGACGGTGCTGTGGGTGCTCATCGGCACCTTCGTGCTTCACCTGGTGCTGAGGGCGTACTGGATCGGCCTGCACGGCTTCTCGGCCGGCTTGTGTCTGTCGCGTTTGCGGCTTCTCCCATGCGCTGGGTGGGGATCACTCCCTTGACCATCTCGAGCAACCCGTCACCGGGCCGCGTGTCGGCCGCGACCATCGGGGTCTGGTTCCTGCTCGGGGCCAGCCAGCTGGTTGCGGTCTTCGCCCAGCGCAACCTCGTCCGTGAACCCTCTCCGGTTTTTCAGAGCCAGGGGGGTCTCCGTCCCGGCTTCGGAGGCGCTCTGGGTTTGGCTACCGCTCGGATTGTTGTCCGGTTTGCTTCAGGGTGTTCGTTGGTGGCGCGAGGACCTCGCAGGTCGACCGAGCTACCACTCCCATTGGGCGAGGAGTAAGAGGCCGTGGTCGGTCGGGAGCACGGTGAGCAACGCGGCGATGAGCGTGCGGCGCATGACAAACGGACCGCCATGGACGATGATACGCCGAGGTGAGGCTCGGGAGCGGCCGAAAGGCCGGTCCAGCAGACGGATCGCTTGATGCAGCCGGCGGTGGGCCGAGAGTGGAGGGCGCTTGCCGAAAGAGTGCGAGGTGGCGCGCGATGAACGATAATGGAGGAGTGCACGGAAGCTCGTTCCCGCAGGAACCTGCCGGCACACGCGGCGCGCCGAGACGGGATGGCTCTATCTACGTCAAGGAGATTTCGTCTCGCAGGGAGCTGAAGCAGTTCGTTCGGTTCCCGTTCTCGCTGTACCGGCGCCATCCCTGTTGGGTGCCACCACTGATCTTCGATGAGCTGAACACCTTGAGGCGCGACAAGAACCCGGCCTTCGAGTACTGCGACGCGCGGTACTGGCTCGCGTACAAGGACGGGAAGGTCGCGGGACGCATCGCGGGCATCATCAACCGACGCTACATCGAGAAGTGGGGCAACAGGTATGCCCGCTTCGGTTGGATCGACTTCGTTGACGACCGTGAGGTCGTCACCGCGCTGCTCAGCGCTGTCGAGCGGTGGGCCGTGGAGCTGGGTATGACCGGCATCCACGGGCCGCTGGGCTTCACCGACATGGACCACGAGGGGATGCTGGTCGAGGGCTTCGACGAGCTGGGCACGCTGGCGGCCATCTATAACCATCCCTACTACCCCGGGCATCTGGAGTCGCTGGGCTACGTCAAGGACGTCGACTGGGTGGAGTTCGAGGTGCAGGTGCCGACCGAGCTGCCGGACAAGGCCGTCCGGGTGGAGGAGATCGTAAAGCGGAAGCTGGGAGTCAGGGTGCTGGAGGCGAAGAAATCCAGGCAGATCCTGCCCTACGCGCGGGAGCTGTTCGGGGTGTTGAACGAGGCCTTCGCGCCGCTCTATGCCTTCGTGCCGCTGACCGACAAGCAGGTCGACATGTACGTCAAGCAGTACTTCTCGTTCATCAGGCCGGACTTCACCAAGGTCCTGCTCGATGCCGACGGCAAGGTGGCGGGCTTCGTCATCGGCATGCCGTCGCTGTCACAGGCCATGCAGAAGGCGAGGGGACGGCTGTTCCCCTTCGGCTTCGTCCACCTGCTGGCCGCGATGCACAAGCCCAGGTTCCTCGACCTGTACCTGGGCGCCATCCGGCCGGACCTTCAGGGCAGAGGCGCCGACGCCCTCCTGATGACGGAGATGACCCGGTCGGCCATCGCCAAAGGCATCGTCTCGGCCGAGAGCAACATCGAGCTTGAGGAGAACATCAAGGTCCAGAACCACTGGAAGTACTACGATACCCGCCAACACAAGCGGAGACGCTGCTACATCAAGAGGTGGTCCTGACCGAGCATCCGGGCATCGACCTTACGGGCAGCACGTGCGCCTCGTCCTCATGACGGACGCACGGGTTACCGGGTCGTCGTGATGGTCGTGCTCGGCGCCGCGCTGGCTTGGTCTCTCACCAGGTTACTGAGAGAGGCGCAGAATGCGGGTCGCTGATCCGGTACGCAGACCCATGGGTGGTTCGCTGGGTCCGGCAGCGTCAGACGTCCGGTGTGGCCTCGTGAGAGGTGACCGGACCTCGTTGGTTGGGTCCAGGTAACCCACGCCCCGGTCAACCGAAGGCTGTGTAATATGGCCAGGAACATGGGAAACCGACTCCTGACGGCCCTCCGTCGCCTTCGGGTGCGAAGACGCCTTCGACGGCTGCAGACGGCGTACTACCGCGCACCGGCGAAGAACGAGGCCCTGATCGTGGATTACTTTCGGGCCCTGGAGCAGGCGCGTTCGCTGGCGGCGCCGAAGCCGAACGGGCGATGCCTGCACCTCGGTTGTGAAGATCACCGGATCGAGGGCTGGATCAACGTCGATATCGTCCCGACAGGTGCGGTGGATCTTCAAGCGGATCTTGCCCGGCCGCTGCCGTTCCCGGACGAATCGATGGACTTCATCCACTCAGAAGATCTCCTGGAGCACCTCGAGCCGGATGACGGCCGCACCTTGCTCGCCGAGTTCTTCCGCGTGCTGCGGCCCGGTGGTGTCATGCGTCTGCTGACGCCGGACCTGGAGCGTCTGGTCGAGGAGGTTTACCTCCGCCCTCGCCCCCGGCACCTGGCGTGGTCCGGCGCCTACCTCAAGGCGGCAACGCCGTGCGAGGCACTGAACGCCCACTGCCGCATGGGCGGCGAGCACCGCTTCATCTATGACTTTCCCTACCTGGAGGGTGTGCTCATTGGGATCGGTTTTCGAGTCCGTCGTGCGTCCTGGAACCGCTCGCGGCATCCGAGCCTGCGGTACCTGGATCTGCGCGACTTCGGCCTCAACCTCTTCCTGGAGGCCACCAAGCCCGTCATCGGGAATACAGTCAAGGGATCTTCGTAGCTTCATGGTGATGGTTTGCGACGAGTTGACAGGTTGATTCGAAAGGCGGCTGATGATGGTGCCGATACCGGACGTTCACATTGGAATCGGGCTTCTCACGGTTTTGGTGTGCATTCCCTTGGTCCTGAGGATGGTCCCGATGAACCACGCTTACGGCGTCAGAGTCCGCAGGGCGTTCGTCTCGGAACACAACTGGTACGAGATCAACGCCTACGGCGGCAAGCTGCTGATCGGGTTTGGTCTGTTCCTGGTCGCCTTCGGCTACTTCACGCGGGATATGGCGCCATCACCGCGCAGCCCGTGGGCGCCGGTGTACATGGTCGTGCCCCTGCTGACGATCCTACCGGTACTTTCCCGCATCAAGACCTTCGCCCGCCGGCTCCCCGATCGCTAGCCCGAGCCGTTGGGGTTCGGGTCCGGCGGGCGCGCTTCGGTGAGCCGGCCTCCCGGAAGCTGTCACAGTCTTGCTTCCGTTCACGAGGGTCCCAAGAATGGAAGGAGAGTTGTGTCGTATCATTGACTTGGTGTCCTTGCTGCATTGGTAGTTCACGTCCTCTCTTCCCGGTCGTCGGCCGGTTGCGGTACCTTGAGGGGCGGGAACTGGAGGGACATGATGAAGACAGGTCTTGGTCCGTGCGTTGCGCTGGTGCTGATCTCCGCCCTGGTGTCGCCTGTCGGCGCTGCATCCGGAGCGCCGCAGACCCAGAAGGCGCCGGAGAGTGGGACGATCCTCACCAAGCTGCCCGACGCCATCGACACCGCAGGGCGGTACCTGTTCTACCTGCACGGCAAGATCATCGAGGACCAGGGGGTGCATCCGACCAGCCCCCAGTTCGGGGTCTACGAGTACGCCGCCATTCTGAAGGACCTGGCCGCTCCCGGTTTCACGGTCATCAGCGAGCCGCGCCCCAGGGGGACCCAGATCTATGCGTACGCTGAGAAGGTCGCGGGCCAGGTGAAGAAGCTCCTGGCCGCCGGCGTGCCGGCCCAGAGCATCACGGTCGTAGGGTTCTCGAAGGGCGGGATGATCGCGATGCTGGCCTCGTCGATGCTGCAGAATCCGGACGTCAACTATGTGTTCATGGCGAGCTGCGGCGACTGGATGCAGAGGGTCCTGGGCCTGCGGGTGAGCGGGCGGGTGCTGGCGATCTACGAGGCCAGCGACGACATCGGCGGCTCCTGCAAGGTCGCGTTCGACCGGGCCGGCAAGCTCGGGGAGCACCGCGAGCTGGAGCTGCACCTCGGTGGCGGCCACGGTGCGTTCTTCCGGCCTCACCCGGAGTGGCTGGGCCCGGTCCTGAAGTGGGCCCAGGGGTTGGAGCCCTCCGGACAGGGCAAGACCACAACACCGCCTCACTCACAAACGTAGACTGAGTGGGAACGGCGTACCGGCAGTACCTCTGCTGCCGGCGAGAGGAGAGAGCATGAGAGCGCGAGTCGCAGTCGTTTCACTCCTCTTCGTGGCTGCGTTGGCCGTCGCCGGTCCCGCCGCCGCGGACTACCAGGCTGGGATAGCCGCGTACGCCCAAGGCGACTTCACCACTGCTGCAAGGGAGCTCGCCGCCGTGGTCAAGGGGCACGACACCGATCCCCGCTACGCCGGCGCCTTCTACATGCTGGGGATGGCCCGAAGTCGGCTCCACCAGGACAAGCAGGCGGTGGCCAACCTCGAGCGTGCGGTCGAGCTCGACCGCGGCAACGCCAGCTATGCCCTCGGCCTCGGCCAGGCGCTGCTGAGCGGCAACCAGCCCGAACGTGCTTGCACCATACTCAAGAGCATTGACCTGACCGCCCTCGAGCCGGAGCGACGCACCCCGTATGCCCTCCTCCTCGCAACCGCCGCTCTCAGGTCGGACCATGCCGAGGTCGCTGTAGAGGTCCTCGAAGCGAGACTCGCCGCCTCTCCCGGCGAGGCTGTTCTCGAGCGTGCTCTGGGCGTGACCTTCCAGCGCCTGGGCCGGAACGAGGAGGCGTTCGCCGCCTTTGCCGCTGCCTTCACGGCCAACCCCACCGATCTCGAGAGCGGGCGGGCGGCGGTGAGGATCGGCCTCGGTCAGGCCGCCAGCGCAACAGACAAGGGTGCCCGCGCCCGCCTCTACCGGCGCACGGCCGAGGTGGCCGGCCGCCTGGCCAGAAGCTTGCCGGGTTCCGAGACCGCCATGCTGGCCGGCGAGGCGGCCCTCGGCGCCCGCGACTTCGCGGCCGCCCTCGGCTGGTTCAAGAAGGTCGACGAGGCGACGCCGGGAGATCCCGTCGTGCTCACCTACCTCGGGCAGACCCTTGGTTTCCTCGATCGCTACGACGAAGCCCTGGCGGCCTACCAGCGGGCGCTGGCGGCCTCACCGGACGCCGAGCTGCGCAGGCGTGTCTGGGACCGGATCGGCGACGTGCACGCGGGCCGGCTCGAGCTCGGCGACGCCATCAAGGCCTATCAGAAGGCCGGCAACGCCAAGCGTGCGGCCGAGGTGGGCAGGCTCCGCGACGACGTTGGCGAGGCGATCGAGCGCCGCGACCGGCTGGCGAGCGAGGTTGCCAAGCTGGCACGGACGGCCGTCCAGCTCGACGCCCTCGGCGAGCATGATGGTGCCGCCAAGCTGCGCGAGCGCATCGCGCTGACGAAGCGCGAGATCAACAAGATCGAGCGCAATCTCGCCGAGGTTCGCGCGGCGCTGGCCCCGAGCTCCGAGTAAGCCCGTCTGTCAGGAGCGCTCTTCTCGCCCCGCGTCCGGGTCGCTCGAGCGTTTTCGAAGCCGGCCGCTGAGACACCAACGACACCAAGGAGCTTCCTCTCTTGGTGTTCCTCTTCGTGTTCTTTGTCTCCTGGTGGTTCATGTTCTTTCCCGGCCATGCCTGTACAGAGGAGCGGTTGCGAGACCACAAGCGGGCTCGGCTCGGTTACCCTCTGAGTGAGGAGCTGGAGAGCCTGCGACGCACGGCGAGCATCGCGTTCGTCGAGCGGGAAAGGGATCGTGATGACGACACTGGCGTTCAAGGGATCGTGCCTGTGCGGCGCAGTCACCTACGAGGTGAGCCCGCCGTTTCTGTTCTTCCACTACTGCCACTGCAGCCGCTGCAGGAAGAGCCACGGCACGCCGCACTCGTGCAACATTA
>Ga0307425_1000371_pt1 | contig 28336 bp, 24 predicted proteins | sample SalMarWE160330MG_FD_202152 | JGI IMG/M metagenome (GOLD analysis project Ga0307425, IMG submission 202152) | Salt marsh sediment microbial communities from the Plum Island Ecosystem LTER, Massachusetts, United States - WE1603-30 | ecosystem: Environmental > Aquatic > Marine > Intertidal zone >...
TATTTTGAATGTTTACAAGGGTGCTACTATACTTTTTTATAGCTAAAACTCTATCCTTTTTGGTTGCGGCTGAGCGAAGCGAAGCCGCGCCAAGTTAATTCGTGGTTAAGTTGAAAAAACAAAGCCAATTTACGAAAGGCCGAAATGAACATATATATCTATATGAAAAGGGGTTATGAAGAATTTCACGCTTTGGGTCGGCGAAAAAACAAAGCCAATTCAAAGCCAAACAAAGCCAATTTGGCGGACATCTGAAAAACTTTAATGGTGAGCATTTCTGGTCTCGTGGTTATGCGGTTTATGCCATAGGTAAGATCATAGCTAAAAGAAATGAGACGACGATTGCTGTGAAACCGACTATCGCCAGCAGCGGCGTCCATGATTTCAGGCCCTCGGCTTCGGTGAGCCCGGTCATTTTCACAAAGATCCAGAAACCGCTGTCGTTCATCCACGAGCCGATCAACGAGCCGCCCCCGATGGCCGTCGCCAGATAAGCGGGGTGATAGCCTAACGTCTCTGTCGATGTGAGCATCGCGGCGATCATCGCAGATGCTGTTATCATCGCAACGGTGCACGAGCCCTGGGCGATTTTAATCATCGAAGCAATAAAAGCACCCAGGCCCAGCAGCATCAAACCTCCTGTTGGTTGACTTGAACTGCTCTTGAACAGGTTTTCGATCGCCGGGCCGATCTGGGCGGCCTTGAGCATCGCGCCAAAGGCGCCGCCGGCGGCCGTGATCAGGATAATCATGCCGCCACTCATCAGCGAAACCTCGACCACCTTAGCCAGTTCTGTGTTCGTCAGAGCGCGTTTGCTCTTGAGCATCAGCATGGCGATGGCTGCTGATATGAGCATTGCCAGATTCACATCGCCCAAAACGGCGGCAATTCCGGCAATCCGGTTCAGCCCCGAACTCTCGGTGGCGCCCTCAGCCATGGTGCTGATAATCGTATTGGTCGAGACAAGCATTACCGGCAGGATAATCGGCAGAAGCGATACCAGCAGGCCCGGCAGTTGATCGTCTTGGAGCGGCTCCGGCTCAGAAAGCTCGCCGCCAAGAGGTCTCATCGGTATATTCATCCGCCGGTCTACCCATCCCGAGAAGAACATTCCGACGATGGAGGCGGGAATTGCTACTAACACACCTATCATAATCAATGCCCCAATATCGATACCGAGGTTGTCGGCCATGACAAGCGGGCCGGGAGTGGGCGGGACAAGGCAATGTGTGAGAACTCCGCCGGATGTAATAGCCATCGCATATTTCAGGTAATGTTTTTTTGTCCGCCGGTGCATCGAACGCGCCAGCGGCACGAGCAGATAAAAAACCGTGTCGAAGAATACCGGAATCGAAAGCACAAAACCGCTGGCCATCAGTGCCGTGGAGCTGCGTTTTTCTCCGAGCAGCGACAAAAAACCTCTGACGATGCGGTCTGCCGCTCCGCTGTCCATCATGCACTTGCCGATGACCACGGCCAGAGCAATGACAATGCCGATACTGCCGGCGGTGCTTCCGAACGCCACCGCCACCCGGCTGATCTTCTCAGCCAGGTCCCCTGGGGCAAGCAGGCTCACGACGACGGCCGAGGTAATCAACGCTATAAATGCGTTCATTCTCAGCAGCGCAATCATCAGGATGACCGTCAGCATGCCGACGGCAAGAATCATCAGCGGGTGAAGATTGAGCATAATGTTGCTTTCCCTTCCAGTAACCGGTTATGGATTTCTTCAGTTCTCGATAAATTTCAGGCCGAGCAGAGCAGCTCCCTTCATCGAAGACTGCTCGTCATAGACGTATTTGCAGTCTCTCATCCACTTTGATTTTGCCCGGATCAGGGCCGGATTTGTCGCCCCACCCGTTACATGGATAACATTTTGAAGAGATACGTTCTTTTCAATATCGTCCAAATGTGCTTTTTGATATTCGCAAAGTCCTTTGACGATTGCAGCCAATATTTCCTCGCGGGTAGTTTGCTGTGTCAATCCGGAAAGTTGAGCCTTGAGCGGCTCCAGGCTGTAACGAGAACCCATCAGATAAGGGACATACGTCACACCACTTTCCTGCTCCAGCCAGCTTTCAATCGCCGATGGAAGAAAATGGTCATAAAATTCCTCCGCGTTCAATTCACTACAGAAAAGTTCTCTGAACCAGTCCAGTGCCTTTCCTCCGGCGTTCATCACATGCAGTGTCAGCCATCGATCGGCCAGTACATGTGCCCGGATGTTATAATCGGCCAACGGCAGACATCGATCCAGGCATACCAGAGAGATTTCACACGTGCCATTGACATTGATGACGTCTCCCGGATCCTTGATCCCGACTGAATAGGCAGCCAGCACGGCATCGTTGCCTCCGATCAGCACGGCCGGTTCCTTTTTGAAACCGAACTGCCGTGCGAGTGATTCACTGACTCGCCCAACGCTTCCATATGCCTGAACGATTTCTGGAAGCCGGTCAAGTGCCAGACCGAAGGTCGCGGCAATATCCTCATTCCAGGTAAGGTCGTTGGCAACGGTATTATACAGGGCAGTCAGTGACGCCGACGATGGATCAATGGCAAAGGCGCCTGTCAGCCAGTGAGCAATGTACGTATTCGAGTGGCCGAACTTGTGAGTCTTATTGAAAATATCAGGATAGTTATCCTTGATCCAAAGAATACTCGCCAGTGAGCATCCGCCCGCGACCGGCATATTGGCTGTAGTCTCAAGGAGAGACGCCATACCAACGGTATCAATAATGCGTTGGGCCTGTTCGCGGGAACGCTGGTCGAGCATTAAGATTGCCGGGTAGAGAGCCTCGCCGTTTTTGTCCATTGCTGTCAGGCCGGGTGTTGTCCCCGAAAGAGAAATCACATCGACTTCGCCGGTGACATCCTCTATGGCTTTACACCCGGCAACGAAGGCTTGTTTCCATTTATCTTGTTCGATGTCACCGAACAGGCCGTCGTTATATATGTTTACCTCGTATTCCTGTGAGAATTGCCTGACCGGACTCAGAGCCTCATCGACGACCTGAAACACACCCATTTTCATGCCGGTCGTCCCGATATCAACCGCCAATATCGTTGTGTTTTCTGCTGTTTGAGGCTTACGCATTGCTTTGGTTAAGAGATGAAACCTTCATTCATAATTTGCTGCTTGATCTTTTCCGCGGCCTCATTCGTTACGGACCTTAGCGGGCTGCGAGGCTGGCCTCCCCTGAATCCAGTTATATCCATAGCAGCCTTGACACCCGCCACGCCCCATGTTCCTGAAACGGCCTGATTGAGTCGGGAAAGCTTAAAGTGAAGCAATCTCGCCTCGTCATATTTTGCCTGTGTGAACAACCGGTATAGATCGCAACAGGGATCAGGCAGGCAATTGGCAAGGGATATCACTCCGCCTGGAATTCCCAAGTGAAGACAGGGATAGAAAAAATTGGCAGAACCGGACAGGACTTGGAAATCTTCTGCAGGATCGAGGCAGGCGAGTAATTTGGCCGGCCCTTCCGGGGAGGAATCTTTCATGCCGGCAATGTTTGGGTGCCGTGAGAGTTCGACGACGGTCTTGGCCGGTATTCTTACTCCGCCCGTAAAACCGGGGGCGTTGTAGAGTAATACGGGAATATCGATTGAATCGGCGATTCGTTCGTAGTGGCTTTTGAGAACAGAGCCATCGATCTGTTTGGCGAAGTAGCATGGCGTAAGAACGCTGACATAGTCAAAGCCCATCTCGCAAACCAACTTTGATTTTTCGATGGTCTGTTTGGTCGATTCGCAGCCGGTGCCGACCATGACGACTTTGTCGCCTTTTTCTTCAGCGAAAATTTCGAGAACCTGAACCTGCTCTTTATCGGTCAGACTCCTAAATTCCCCGTTCGAGCCAAGCGCAAGATAACCGGCCAGGTCCGTCTCGTTGAGTTTTTGCAGGTTGAACCTCAAGTCGTCGAGTGCGAGTTCGTCGGAATTGAATGGCGTCACTACAGGAGCGAAAACACCCGAAAGATTTTTCCGATTGTCTGTCATAACAAAATCCTTATCAAAACTGCAGCGTCACAATGTACTAATTCGTTATTGCTTCTGCAAGTTATCTTTGCCGGCTTTCAGCATTTGGACGATTGCTTCGACGTCGTACACGCAACCGCCCCAGGTGCCTCCGCCTATCTCCTGCAAGGCAGCCCACAAGCGCGTGTCATCCGGAAGATTCGGATGAGGCGCCAGATCGGATCGAAAGCGGCGCTCAGCCAATATGCGGGTACCAAATTCCACGCTTCGCTGATTCTCCGGTATCTTAGCGTCTCCAATCAAATCAACGCTTCCTTGAAGATTTTTGCAGTCAATAATAATCTGAATTACGTCTCCATCCAGCACCTTTCCGACCGGGCCTTTTGCCAGGGCTTCAGGGGCAATGTGACCGATACAGGCGCCGGTACTGACTCCGCTGAACCGGCCGTCGGTAATTACCGCAACTTGCTTGCCCCATGAAAGATGCTTCAGCGCACCGGTGACTTCCAGGATTTCTTCCATGCCGCTGCCCATCGGTCCTGCGCAAATCAGCACGATAATGTCGCCGGGCTTTATGTCACCTGCTTTTATGGCGCGTATTGCGCTGGATTCACTCGTAAACACACGGGCGGGACCGATTTTGCGATATACGCTGTCACTGTCCAGCAGTGTCGGATCAATGGCTGTACTTTTAACGACCGAGCCATCCGGCGAGAGATTGCCCTGGGGCAGGGTTACTGTGCTGGTCAAACCGCACTGCCGGGCACGCGCAGGATTCATAATCACCTCGTCCGGGTCGACGCCGTCTTTTTCATATAGTAATTTCCGCAGCCGTTGCCGGCGGTCTGATGTCTCCCACCAGTCGAGCATTTCACTCAAATTCCGGCCCGATACTGTCACTGCACCCAGATCCAACAAGCCGAGTTGTCGCAAATGCAACATAACTTCCGGCACACCCCCTGCCAGAAAGACCCGCACAGTTGGATGTCCGACGGGCCCGTTCGGTAAAACATCTACAAGACGCGGGACATCACGGTTGACTTTCTTCCAATCTTCAAGTCTCGGGCGGCTCAATCCTGCGGCGTATGCAATTGCCGGAATATGCAGAAGCAGGTTCGTCGAACCGCCGAAAGCTGCATAAACGGTCATTGCATTACGAACCGCCGAATCGGTAAGAATATCTTTCATGCTTATGTTGTTTTGATGCAGCCTGACCAGTGCCTTAGCCGAGCGACGCGCCATGTCCAGCCAGATTTCCTGACCCGATGGTGCAAGCGCCGAATGCGGCAGACTTATCCCGAGAGCTTCGGCAACGACCTGAGAAGTTGCCGCGGTTCCGAGAAACTGACAGCCGCCGCCTGCGCTCGCACATGTCCGGCACGTCATCTGCATGGCATATTCCAGCGTTACCTCACCGTGGGCAAATCTCGCCCCAATAGACTGGATCGTTCCTAAATCTTCACCTTCGGCAGGCGGGAGCGTCACTCCACCCGGCACTACTACCGACGGTAAATCATGCATTGCAGCCAATGCCATCATCATCGCGGGCAGCCCTTTGTCGCAAGCTGCTACACCGAGCACGCCTTTTCGTGTGGGCAGACTCCGGATCAGGCGGCGAAAGACTGTTGCAGCGTCGTTGCGATATGCAAGACTGTCCATCATGCCCGGCGTGCCCTGAGTCCGCCCATCGCACGGATCCGTGCAGAAAGCCGCGAACGGTATGTAACCAAGACGTTGAAGCTGCTCTGCTGCTGCGCCGGCGAGCAGTCCCAACTCAAAGTGCCCCGTGTGGTAGCCGAGCGCAACGGGTGTGCCGTCACCAGCACGAATCCCGCCCTGGGTGCTTAATAATAAAAATTGTTCCCGAATTAATTCGGATGGTTCCCACCCCATCCCCGCGTTCTGGCTCATTCCGAAGATGTCACCACTGGGAGCATCGACAAGGAGATTCTCAGTTAAAGGCAGCTTGCCTTGCGGACCCGGCGCATCTGTAGTGATGTCGTAAATGCCATCGTCTTTGCTATCCAGAATATCTTCGAGCGTTATTTTATCCGGCATAAAATTGTCTCCAGAGTTACCTGAACGTTCGGTGGGTCACCCAGTTCGGAGACGATCAGGTCCGCTTCCGTGAAATCTTCGTCCTTCGTATAGCCGTTTGTAGTGACAACACAATGCATACCTGCTGTTTTTGCCGCAAGCAGACCAATGCGGGTGTCTTCTACCACAACACATACCGACGGCGCAAGGCTTAGTCTTTCCGAAGCCAGGTTATATATTTCAGGATCTGGTTTTTTCTTTGACACAACGTCGCCGGCCAGGATTGTGCTGAAATGAGCCGTTCGCTCGGGACCGAGCAGTATCTCCGCTGCCAGGTTAACCGCCCGCTCGTGAGAAGTAGAGCAAATAGCCAAAGCGATATTAGCGGCGATAGCCTCATCTACAAGTCTTGCAACGCCGGGACGTAAAGGCATTTGTCCCGATTCTATGATTTGTATGAAATAATCTGTTTTGAGTTTATGAAGTTCTTTAATAAGAGTATCCTTATCAGCAACATCGGCAGGCCAGCCGTAGCTGTCGAAGTAGTGCCTCATGCGTTCTTTACCGCCGGCAACTTCCAGAAGCTCTCCGTACAGCTCAACACTCCACTCTATCGGGAGTCCTTTTTTTGCGAATGCTCTATTGAAAGCAACTCTGTGCCCATCCCGTTCGGTATCAGCCAGAACGCCATCACAATCGAAAATAATGGCCTTCATTACAGCCTCCATTTTTTCCTTGCCCTATCTGCGGCATGTTCTCCTCTGTCAAGCCTTTCCTGAGCTTCCGAACAGATTAATCTTCTCAATAATGCCCGCTTTAAGCTCATTGAACTGGGCATCAATGACTTTCATCGGATTATATTCCGTATTGTTCGCATTATGGTAATTGACAAATCCGTCGATGAACGCGTATTTGAGCTGGGTCGAAATATTTACTTTCGCACATCCGAGCGAGATACACTTTTTGAATACATCGTCCGCCAGTCCCGTGCCGCCGTGCAGGGCTATGGGAGGCGCCACTTTAGCGGCGATTTCTTCGAGCAGGTCGTATGCGATCTTTGGTACGCCCTTGTATACGCCGTGAGCGGTTCCGATCGCGGGCGCGAAGCAGTCCGGCTCTATTTTTTCACAAAATATGACTGCCTGTTTGGGGTCGGCCAGATGCGCATCCTGCTGTTTGACGTGAATTTCGTCCTCCACGCCGACGATGGCCCCGAGCTCGGCTTCGACAGTGACATTTTTCGGCCGTGCCATCTTTACCACCTGCCTGCTCAGGGAAAGATTCTCATCGAACGGTTTCGAAGAGGCGTCGATCATAACCGAGGTCCAGCCTGACTCGATGCACTCTTTGAGTAAATCCAAATCTTTGCAGTGGTCGAGATGCAAAGCAATCGGAACACTGGATGAGCCGGCAAGCTGCCTTACCCAGGAAATAATCGCCGAGGTGCCCCAGAAGATGACCGTCTTGGCCGATGTTTGGATTATCACCGGGGCGTTTGTTTCTTCCGCAGCAAGAATGACGGCCTTTGTCGAATTGTAGTCCAGGATATTAAAGGCGCCGACTGCATAACCGGCGTCCGCGGCCCTGCCAAGCATAACATTCATGTTTTCGAGCGGCATTGTTTTCTTCCTACCTGATATTTCCTGCAAATGTGACTCTCTCGGCGCCGGTGCCGCAATCTAATCTTCCTGCGGCACCGGGCGGAGCATCATCAACAGGCTATCTTAGAATAGCAGGTTTGTCAACGCAAGAAACATGTATGGAGGATGATGGTGCAGCGAAATCTTAAAATCGTTATAGCTCCTATCCGGTTATCCCTTTGAGCATCGCTTCAAGTGCCTTCTGGTCGGGTCCGACAAACGGTTGCGCCTCGGGCGCAGTTGCCAGATTCTCGATTAACTTGTCAGTCATATCACTGGCAACAGGCAGATGAGCGCTGAGAACGAGCTTCGGAGACATCTCACGGACACGCCCCAGGCTCTCGGCAAACAGCGATCTATCCACGGTATGTAACCATGGCGCATCTACTGTTGCCCAGAAGACCATAGCTTTCCGCAGGTTCTCGGCTCCCATTCCGGCAGCATTATCCACAGGCTCCGACATCAGCGCACCGAAACAATCCGAACTGAAAAAAGCGTCGGCTTTCGGGTCGTAAAAGCCAGTTGTCTCCGGGGCGTCGTATGAGGGCGGTTTGATCGCCGTGAGTGTGCGGTCACCAACGTCAATACTCTGGCCCGGATTCAACAGATATATCCTGTCCATGGGCAATGGATTCCACAAACTCATCTTGCCTACGCCGAGGTAGGTTGTAATTATGCGCAGTTTGGGAGCCGCTTCGAGGACACGCCAAAGGCTGCCGATGTGGTCCTGGTCAGTGTGAGTTAGCCACAACCAACAAAGGTCCCCGATATCGATAACGGATGAGAGTGTCTCCATGAACTCATCGCTCAGAGGAACCAGACCGGTGTCCACGAGAACCGGCTGGGACGCTTTAAGCACAAAGGCGTTGACCGGGACGATTCCTAATCCCGGTATTGGGAAATATGAGGGCACGACATCTATATCCGCTGCCGCTCTATACGGTTCAAACATCGTTGGTTTATCCATTAGTTTTCATCTCCAAATAAGTTTCTGTTTCGGATTTTTGGTTTTCCTGCGCGCTAATTCGACGCTTCACGCTACAATATATCAATAAACATTACTGAAAATCAGGTTATTTTATATTTGCCGGACGAATTCATAAATAGCACTCGTACACACCACGACCTTTACAATTCATTTTGTATCTTTAGGATATTAATTAATCTACATAAACCATTACTCCGTCTGAGGTTTTATGTTCTGGTTTACACGGAAGAAATTAGTCGGGTCGTACTTGCTTTTAATCTTGGCCAGGCGTTCGTAATTATCGCGATAAGTTGCTTTTATACGATCTTCGCCTTCTTCCATTATGAAGTTTATGTAGGCACCGCCGGCTGAGTACGGATGCACGGCATCCCAGTACTCCCTTGCCCAGTTTATCAGTTGGTCATTATTGGCCGGGTCCGGATCTACTCCAACGATCACGTGTGCCCACGTAGCGTCGCGATAAGCCCAGGGTGTATCGCTATTACCCACACGGTGCGCAGCCCCATTAATGGGATAGAAATGCGTCGTCGATTGCGGAGACGGTAGTGCCGAGCCGTATTTAACGTGAAGAACAATAGCTTCATCGCTCAGCTCATTAATAAAGTCAGCCTTCCAATACCACTGATGTCCCGGTGGATAGAGTGCGTCGAATGCTGTCTGCAGCGCAATGTGGGGCATCGGGCCTACAAGGTCCAGGGCCGGCTTTTTGAAGCTGCGAATTGGCGCGAAGATTTCCTCGGCCTTGTCCAGGTCGCCGGCGTAGCACCAGATTATGCCGCACATCGTCTTCCCGTGCAGGTGTTCCGGGAAACCCGGTGCCGGCGGTACGTTGAGAAAGGCAAAAAAGCCGCTAATTTCTTCCGGGGCCGTGGTGATATACTCACGATACCACTTCATCACCTCGGGGGCGTCTTCAAGCTCCCACAGCATCGGCCCGGCGTAATCCGTGTGTACCGGGTGTGCCCTGAAGAGAAACGAGGTAACAATGCCGAAGTTGCCCCCGCCGCCGCGGATTGCCCAGAAGAGGTCTTCGTTCTCATGGTCGCTGGCGGTCACGAAACTGCCGTCTGCCAGCACCATATCCACGGCCAGAATATTGTCGATGGTCAGACCGTACTTGCGAGTCAGGTGGCCGACTCCGCCGCCCAGCGAAAGTCCGCCAATGCCCGTCGTCGAGATCGTGCCGCCGGGCGTCGCCAGTCCGAACGCATGAGTCGCATGATCGGCATCGTTCCAGGTGCAGCCGCCGCCGACTCGAACAGTACGTGCTGCGGGATCTACGCGAGTGTAATTGATGCGCGACAGGTCGATGACCAAACCATTGTCGCACACGCCAAGCCCCCCGGCGTTGTGACCGCCGCCCCGGACTGAGACGAGCAGATTGTTCTCTCTGCCGAAATTCACGGCGGTAATTACGTCCGCCACATCCGCACAACGAGCAATCAATCCCGGGCGCCGGTCGATCATCGCATTGTACACCTTCCGCGCCTCATCGTAGCCTTTGTCGCTGCGCTGAATCAGCTCACCGCGCAAAGACTCCTTGAATTCCAAAATTGTCTTTTCGTCCGGAAGGACTCCACTTTCTGGTTTTGTTTTAGTTTGTACTGAGGCCATAATATCATCTCCTAACTTACTTATTTTTTCAATTCCTTCTCATGTGTTACGCACACAATAGTTCATTGAAAGCAAATCAAGATATTGATCTGCAATCAGGATATCAGTAAAAGTCACAAAGCGTTTTTACAACCTTGGCCGGTTTTTATATACTCCCACATCCCGGCTCTGCTGTTTAGGTTCTATCTGGATGTCAACTTTTGTTCCGTTGATGAGGCTATTGTAGACTGGTGAGAACTCGGCCAGACTTTTTAGCTTCTCCATGTTGTTCTCATCGGATTTCACTTTGAACTTGATACGAATGTCGGTATAACCCTTTGGGACGTCCTTGGAGATTCCCAGAAATCCCCGAAGGTCAAGGTCACCTTCGATTTCCGATTCTACCTCGTCGAGTTGAATACCGCGTACAGCGGCGTGGGCCACCAGGCTTGTTGTCAAACATGCAGCTAAAGAATTCAGCAGGTGCTCGACCGGATTCGGTGCCTGGTCCTCGCCCGCGAGAACAGGAGGTTCATCTGCATTAAGCTCGAAAACCTGCTTGTGCTCATTTTCCTGTTTGGCACCATAGAAACTGCTAATTGTGGTCCGGTTGTGGTTTCCTTCGATCCACTTATTTCGAACGTGAAACCTGCATTTTCCGAGATCAGGTTCCTGCTGGATAGCACTGACTGTACTTTGCAGAACGCCCAGGTCTATCCCGTTCACTTTATTAATTATTTGTTGCTCAGCCATTTTATGTTACCTCCAATAGTCTTAAATGTTGTTTCTATTAGCTATTTTGTCTTAACGATATTATTCCGCTTGATACTTCTTGAAATCCCGCCCTGAAGAATAACTGACTCTATGTAATTTCCGGCATCCGGCGATTATGGGAAAAGAGGCAACATTACCGGCCCTTATGCCAGTTTAAGATTCTTAAGACGAATACTCCTTGGAAAAAATTCACTAACAATTAAAAAATTTATCGTATTGCCGTAGCTTAATACGACCAATATAGTCCTACTTGTTCGTAATGTCTACTAAAAAATAAAATTTTTTTGAAATAGTCGAACGTGCCGGCCCCCACTCTCGATATCTCTTTAAAATTTCTGTATCGAGGTCTTGTCGGATTTCACCAGGATGGAAGTACTTTATCTCAAGACGGTAAGAACCTCAAAGTCCCGTATCTGAATCGAAGCGTCGAGCGTGCCGGGCAGTTCCCAGCCCATATTCATTCCCGCGACGGCGTAATCGCCGGGATTGGAGCTTTTAAGATACCCTCTTTCAATCGCCTCTTTCAGTCCCGCTTTGATGTACGGCAATAGATCGGTATTTATCTCTGCCCATTCGTTTGGCTTCAAACGTTCGGTATTTACCTGCTCGCCGGCAATTGTGTAGATGAACTTACCCGTCGCGTCGGCTTTCCCGGTGTCTTTGGCTTTGTACGAAGGCGGGATATCGTATCTGCTGTCATAAAAAGGCACGCCGAACCAGTAGTAGTTTTCATAGTCTTTCGATTGCCTGTTTATATTTTTAACTACCAGAAATATCTGAAACTGAGCCGCGTGAAGCGTGGGATCGTAAGTTTCTTTTATCATTTTGTGCTCAGAATAAAGTAGCTTAATCTTAAGAGTAAAATCAAGCCCGGCCAGTTTATCCAGCGGATATACTTTAATGGCCTGCTGTTCCACAAGAAGGTGCGGCCAGCTTTCTCCGTATTTTCTCGCCTGGTTCCCGTATTCGGTGCTGCCTCTGATTTCGAGGATAAGGTCCCTATTGTCAGAGCCCTCAGCCCCTATTAAAATTCTCTTGGCTTCGTTACCGTATGAAAAATCATCATTCGCATGATGGATACAGCGTGCTTTCGCCAGTGTATATTTTGTCCCCCACTGGCATAGTCTCCAGACGGGCTTATTATTCGAGTCACCAAGGTTCAGGACAGCTTCGGCGGCGGCACCTTCCTTCGAATCCGGATAACTCAAAAGGAAACCGCGTCTAAAGTGAGTATCCAGGAAAAGCGGCTGGCTTTTTACCATATCATCGTGGTTCTCTGTGGACAGTGGACTGGCAGACGTTATAGGAGGCCCTTTGATACTCGTGATGAGGATTTTCTTCGGATCAGTAGACCATTCGGCCTTTTCGTAGTCAAATGGAACGGCGACGAGTCTTTCCGAATCAATGCGTATGACTGTAATCTCGCTGGGAGAGCCCGGGGCAGGGGAAGGCAGTTGCACGAAGTTTATACCTCTGTAGCTGTTCACACTTGCCTTATGGTAGTGTCCACCCAGCACAAGTATCACATTCGCGTCTCCGAGTGCATCGATGAACTCATCCCTGTTCGTAATTGATTCGAAACATAGATGAGTAGCAACCACGATGGGAGTTTCCTTTGCTACTTTCGATAGGCAATTACGAAGATATTTGAGCGCATCTTTAGATATCGGCTGGGCGGGATTGTTAAGACTTTCATCGTACTTTGAATACAGAACTACGAAATGAACACCTTTCCTGTCGAATGTATAACTCAAAGAACCGTGACGTTTAATCAGCCAGTTGTGAATTGTTGGGCTTGGAGAAAGGCCGCCACTGTCGTGATTGCCTGCCACATCATAGCTGGGATATCTCAAACGGCCGGTAATCAACTTCTCATACGTGTCCCTGGCCGCTATCGTCGGCCACTCCGTGATATCGCCTAAACCGATTACAAAGTTGGGCTCGGCCACCTTGCCTCCGATGTCTGCCGGATAGTCCGTTTGGGGCAGTTTGTTCATCGCATCGATCGCCGGTACCAGATGCGTGCCGTCCCCGTCGGTTTTGACGTGCTGGTCCGACCATCCGAAGAAGGTCAGAGCGTTCGTGTTACTACAGATTCCCGGATGTGATAGAACACAGATAAGAAGACAAACAATATATGTGTTAAGCTTGATTTTAGACATTCTGCATATTCCCGTTCTCATGTTTCGACTACCCAAATTATCTCCTGCGATCATAAAAAATGTATTTTATCGTTTTTTGTATTGAACGTACAGTAATTTACCAATCGGTTTGGTGTCCCTGTTTTCACAAGAATGACGATTTTTTTTCTGCGTTTTCGCTGCTCTATGTGACCGATTCGCTTTTCCTTCCGTGCATCAAGAATCAACTGACAAGGTATTTGCATGGCCGGTCTGTTTTTGTGCGGGGTATCCACAGAATCTTTGAAATGCGAGTTCATATTGTTGCAATAAGGGTGAAATTCTAGTATCCTAAAAGATTCTATCGCCTGGCGGTGTAGCCGGGAAGTTAAATATTGGAAATATGAAGTCGTCTATAATTGTGATATTCGGTAAGGCTTTTAATTTTTTAGGAGAGGTTATTATGACAAATCGAACTCGCCGGCAGTTTTTGCAGGACTCAATTTTTGCCGCGGCGGCAGCGGCGGTATCTTCGGCTCCGATGATCGGCAGTGTTGCCGGAGCACAAAGCAGTCCTAATGAAAAGCTGCTTTGCGCGGTGATTGGCTGCCATGGTCGAGGCGGCAGTCACATCAGCGCCTTTTCCAGCAGGAAGGATTGCGAAATTGCTTACATCGTCGATGTGGATGAAAAGGTCGGCCAGAACTGCTGCAATTCCATCGAAAAACGCACGGGCCGCCGGCCGAGGTGGGTCAGCGATATGCGTGAGGTGTTCGACGATAAATCCGTCGATATCGTTTCGACGGCGACTCCTAACCACTGGCATGCACTGTGCGGCGTATGGGCAATGCAGGCCGGCAAGGATGCGTACATCGAAAAGCCGATAAGTCACGACATTCCGGAAGGGGCCGCACTCGTGGCCGCGGCGAAGAAATACGGAAGGATTTGCCAGGTAGGAACGCAGTGCCGCTCGAATCCGGCCATCCAGAACGCCATGAAGTTCCTCGCGGACGGTGGTATCGGCGAGGTCAACTTCTCGCGGGGGCTGTGTTACAAGCGGCGTAAATCGATCGGCCCGCTGGGCGATTATAAAATCCCGGAAGAGGTCGATTTCAACCTCTGGAGCGGCCCGGCGCCTTATACCACGCCGAAGCTCACGCGTCAGCAGTTCCACTACGACTGGCACTGGCAGCGGCTGTATGGCAACGGAGACTCAGGCAATCAGGGCCCGCATCAGACCGACATCGCCCGTTGGGGGCTCGGCATCAACCGCCATCCGAACAGCGTTATCGCGTACGGCGGACGCTTAGGCTATCAGGCCGAACGCAAAGATCCGAATTACGTCGATGCCGGCGACACAGCCAACACAGAAATCGCCATCTACGATTACGGCGATAAGTGTATGGTCTTCGAGACGCGGGGACTTTCGGTCGATAACTCGGCGGACGAGCAGATCAACAAAATGTTCGACAGCACCAAGGGCAATAAGATCGGCGTGATTTTCTACGGGACAGAAGGCTACCTGGTACAAAAGGAGTACACTAATTGTGTCGCATTCGATCTTAAAGGCGGGGTGATCAGGGAGTTCAAAGGCGGCGGCGATCATTTCGATAATTTCGTTCAGGCCGTCCGCAGCCGGAAATACGAAGACCTCAACTCCGACGCTTTCCAGGGACATCTCTCAGCGGCACTTGCGCACCTGGCTAATATCAGCTACTATCTCGGCGAAAACAACAAGGTCTCCGTCGGCCAGGCCAAAGCCGCGCTGGAAAAGGTAAAGAGCCGGGACGAAAATATCGAGACACTGAATCGGACCATCCAGCATTTCAAAGATAACGGCGTCGATTTGGACAAGTACCCGATGTCGATGGGCCCGCTCTTGCAGTTCGACCCGAATAAGGAAGTGTTCACGAATAGCGCGGAGGCAAATAAGGTACTGCACCGCGAATACCGAAAACCGTTCGTTTGCCCCATGCCGGAAAAGGTGTAGCAGACGGGTGGTTTTCGTAGCATTTTGTTTGAAAACGGAAGCGAAATGAAAATCGAGGCGTTTGGCATCTTCTGCTAAACGCCCCGACTATAGTCGAAAGGGACTACAATATGCAAATCTTAATTGAAAGCCCAACAAGGATTAAAATGATTCCGGAAGCCGAACACGAAAAAGAGAGCCTGGAGGCGCTGTGGAAGCTTATTATACGTTGTGACCAGGACAGTAAGGTATTATGTCCTATAGGAGCCTACATAGCTTCAACAGATGAGGGTGCCAGTTTTGTTATACAAGATCAATGATTCTGTTGCAGACCGGATATGATAAATTATCGGCTGGTGAACAATTGCCGTAACTGTTATTTCTTCATGATGGCGACATTTTCTTGTATATGAGATAAATATGAAAACTTTCTCGGTTGTATTTAGAGTTTTACTGATCATCTTGCTTGTCGGCGTTTGTGCTGGGGGGTGTGCCGGCACGAAACCTGGATCGCCGGCAAGGGTTGCGGTTTTGACTTACAATATCTACCACGGCGAAGATGCAAACGGGGGTTCGAATCTGGATGCGGTTGCCGGGATAATAAACTCTCTCAAGCCGGACCTGATCGCGCTCCAGGAAGTCGACAACAAAACGGCGCGCGCCAAAGGACTCGATCTGACAGCCGAATTGAGTCGGCGCACCGGCATGGAGGGAGTGTTCGGCAAAGCTATGGACTACGACGGCGGCGGCTATGGAGAAGCTGTTCTTTCACGCTATCCTATCCTCGAAACGAAAAATAATCCGCTGCCGCACAGCGCTAAAGCTGAGCCACGGGCCGCGCTGGAAGTTCATATAGAACTGCCGGGCGGCGTGAAAATTGCTTTTATAGGTACGCACCTGGACCATCAGCGGGACCAGAGCAACAGGATGATGCAGGCAAAGCGTATCATGGAGTTGTACGAGAATTATGACCTTCCGATAGTTTTGGCGGGCGATCTGAACGCGGCTCCCGGCAGCGATTTAATCAGTCTTCTGGGCGGGCAGTGGTATTACGCCGCCCAGGATGATCCGCGGCCGACAATTCCTGCCGTAAACCCGGCAAGAAAAATCGACTACATCATGTACAAACCGAAGGGCCGATGGAAGGTAGCCGAGGTAAGGGTGATAGATGAGAAAGTTGCCTCGGACCACTGCCCGGTATTCGCAGTGCTGGAGTTACTGCCGGAAGGTTAAAGACCGAATCGCTGATCACGGCTGAAATATAGGGATAAAGATTATGTTCAAGACTGTGAAAGACAGAGTTTGGGCATTCGACGCGGAATGGATACCTGATCCGGCGGCGGGAAAACTTTTGTATGATCTGCTGGATAACACGCCGGACCTGGATGTTTTCAAACGCATGTGGAAAGAAGGAGGAGCCACGGAAGAAGATCCTACGCCGTACTTAAAGACGGTTGTCTGCCGGATAGTTTCCGTTGCCGCCGTGGACAGGTTCGAGTCTGGCAGAAAAGCGAAATTGCATTTGCTGTCCCTGCCCCGTGATTTGGATGATCCCGGGCAGGTCTCGGAAAAAAGTGTCGTCGGCACGTTTTTGGATAAGGTCGGGCAATACAAACCGCAGTTGGTCGGTTTTAACTCCGCTTCGGCGGACCTGAAGGCATTTATACAAAGGGCCGTCATCCTGGGTATTCAGGCCCGGGAGTTCTGCCATCGTCCGAACAAGCCGTGGGAGGGAGATGACTATTTCGATAGTCGTAACAGTGAAGCGAGCGTTGATATAAAAGATATCGTTGGAGGCTGGGGCAAAGCTACGCCGTCATTGAATGAAATCGCCACGCTGTCGGGCATACCTGGTAAATTGGATGTTAACGGAGAAGAGGTCGCGTTTCTGTGGCTGGACGGCAAACTGGATGAGATCGTTGCGTACAATGAATTTGACGCTCTAACCACGTACTTAGTGTGGTTGAGGGTGGCGCATTTCGGCGGGCACTTTACAAGCGCCGAGTATGAAGTCGAGCAGCAGTTGGTCAGGGAGCTGATTCTGTCTGAAATCGAAAACGGCAAAGTGCATCTGAAAAAATATCTTGATGAGTGGGATCGTCTGAAAGAAATAGTGAAGTAGAAGATGTAAACGGAGCCGCGGGCTGCCGGGTGATAAAAAGAAAGGGGATTCGACATGTACCAAAATCTGAGACGGCGAGAATTTTTAGGTACCGCCGCGGCTGCTGCGCTGCTTGGCACTCGTTTGGAGGGGCAGGAGAAAAAAGAAGGCGGCACGCCGGCTCAACGTGAAGTCCGGCTCGAATATCTCCGCCCCAAAGAGTTCGAAGAAGCGCAAGCTTCATGCCCGACTATTTTCCAGCCGCTCGGCACGATCGAATGGCACGGAGTGCATAACGTTGTCGGCGTCGATGCGTTGAAAGCCCACGCCTTGTGCGTCCGGGCGGCGCAAAAAGGCGGCGGCCTGGTCGCGCCGACTATCTACGGCGGCGTCGGAGGTGTTACTCAGCCGCATACGTTCATAATGGATCCGGAGAATAATATTTTCTCCAAACTTCTGAGGCCGTGGCTGGAGCAGCTCTGCCGGGAGATGGCCCGCGATGGATTTCGTGCCATCATTATGCTGACAGGCCATTACGGTGCTGCTCAGCAGATAGTCGTCCGTGAAACAGCGGTTCGCATGAGCCGTGCCTTGGCGATTCCCGTGCTCGGCACACCTGAATATCTGCTTGCACTGGATGTTGACTATACCGGCGACCATGCGGCATGAGGAGAGACCTCGCTTATGATGCATCTGTATCCTGATACGGTTGACCTGTCGCGGCTTGGTGAGCCGCCGCACCAGGGCGTAGGCGGACGCGATCCGAAAACAGAAGCTTCAGCAGAAGATGGACGATTACTGACCGGGACAATCGTCTCACGTCTTGCCGTGCTTGCGGAAAAAATGCCCGCGTGGGATTATAAGACACTCGAACGTTTTATCGATTCGGAAGCGGCTCTTGTCGCCAAACAGCTCTCGGCGCCGAAAGGCAAAGATAATCTATGGACGGCCTGGCGTAATATTGGCAGTGCCATGCGCAATTACGGCAGGCACCTTGCATTAGGGAATTTTGAAGAAATCAAAGCTTCCGTCGCTAAACTTTAATATGCCGGAAGAATGATTATTTTGAGAATTGTGTTTTAACAGTCAATATGATATCTTACATGTAATTAAGCTCTGATTTGGAGATATGTCATGTATAAGAATAAGCAACATTTATTGCTTGCTGTTGTGTTTTTTGCAGGCTTTGTTATTAGCTTTACAGTCGGCTCCGGGGCAAAAGCCGCCGGCGTGGACAAAAACAATCCAAAGACACTCGATAACGATCCTAATCTTGCCGGGTGGTGGAAGTTTGACGAGACATCAGGAAAGATTGCTGCGGACTCATCCAAACATGGCCGAAACGGCGAGCCAAAGGGAGAATTATCGTTTGATAAAGATTCGGCCCCGGGCCGGACAGGCAAGGCGCTGAAATTCGGCGACAACGGATGCGTCGAGATAACCAAATACAAGGGCGTTACCGGCACACGACCGCGAACCGTAGCGGCATGGCTCAAAACCGAAAACGACGGCGGAGAAATCATTTCCTGGGGAGCAGACGATTTCGGCAAGATGTTTAGATTTTGTTTTATCAGGGGACGCATCGGCATCACACCCAACGGCGGGTATTATTATATGAAGGACCCGGTCGATGATGATAAATGGCATCACGTGGCGGTAGTGGTCAAAGAAGCTGAGTTGCCGAATCTATATGATGATGTCGTGCTCTATAAGGACGGAGCTATAGCTGAGATACACGATATTGGCCTTCTGGATCTTTGGCCGATCGATACGGGTAGCGACCTGGATGTCAGGATAGGCCGGGGATTCGAAGGCCTTATCGACGATGTGCGCATCTATGACCGTGTCCTTTCGGATGAGGAGGTTCTGGCTCTGTTCAAGTTGCAAAGTAATCGCCCGTTACCGAAACCCGAAAAATGATAATGAAGATTTGACCGAATAAGGTCTGAATCATATCGAAAGGAGATATTTGATGGAAGATAAAAAAGTAACCAGGCGGAAGTTTATGCGTGACGGTGCAATGGTTGCTGCAGGTGTGGCTGTGGGCCTCGGCGCCAAAACCGCCGCCGGTGCGGCTGACAACACCTCCAAAATTCTCAATTATAATCCAAACATGGAATACCGCCGGCAAGGCAAAACGAACCTGATGGTTTCAGCCGTCTGCCTTGGCGGTCACTCAAGTAGCAATCAAAAGCAGCGCAATGAAATCGTAAGCCGCGCCATCGATATCGGCATTAATTACATCGATGCCTGCACTAAGGGCGAAGTAGTAAGAGATGCCGAGGCCCTCAAAGGACGCCGGGATAAGATGTATCTGGCGCTGTCCCACTGCGGCAAAGAGACTCGTGAGGAGGAGTACCGCACGGCAAAGAAGCTGTTGGGAAGCCTGGACGAGGTGCTGCAAGCATCCGGACAGGAATACACTGATTTGTGGCGCATCACCTGCTACGAGCCGGGTGGCAGACACACGTTCAATACCGCGTGCGAAATGGTCGAGGCGCTGGAGACGGCGAAAAAGCAGGGCAAGGCCCGGTTCATAGGATTCTCCACACATGACCGCCGCTGGATCAAGTTTATGATCGAGTATTTCCCGCAAATCGACTGTGTCTGTTTCCCCTTTACGACTATGAGCAAGAGGGCCCCGACTGACAGCGTCTTCGAGGCCCTCAAAAAGCAGGATGTAGGTGCTTTCGGCATTAAACCTTTCGCCGCAGGTTCATTGTTCACGAAAGATCCCAAAACAAACTTCGAGCGTGCGCGGCTGGCGATCCGCTACATTTTGAACAGCAATACCGTCATTCCTATTCCAGGAATGAACAGCGTCGAATATGTCGATAACGTGGCAAAGGCCGTGATGGAACGGCGAGAACTTGACGTGAAAGAAACTGCCGAGCTGGATAACGCCAACAGCCAGGCCATGGCAAAACTGCCCCCTAACTATCAGTGGCTGAAGAACTGGCAATACGTCTAATTGACATGAAATATTATCTATTGGTGTTTGTGGCGGTCTGCGTTGTTGTAATTGGCTGCGGTCAAGAAGAAAGTTTACGGGAACCTGAGACTAACAGTGTACCGAACACACAGCCGGCAGTAAAGGATCAAACACCTCTGCTGCTTGAAGATGAACCTTCGTTGTTGTTGGACGAGTCAGGGCTCGATCAGCCGGATGGTCCGCAAGCCGACAACAGTCGCTGCTTCGTCTGTCATATCAATTACATGCAGGAGGATATTGCTGTTATCCATGCGCGGGCAAATATCGGTTGCGCTGGCTGTCACGGCGAATCAGATGAACATATTGCCGACGAATCCTGGGCCTCAGGCGGCAACGGCACAGCGCCGGGCATAATGTATCCTGCGGTGAAAATCAATCCGTTCTGCATGGGCTGTCATACCAAAGACAAAATCGATACCGAGCAGCACAAACCTCTGTTCACGAATTTTGAAAAGACGGTTTGCACCGACTGTCACGGCAGCCACCGCCTGGAAGTTCGCAAGTGTAAGTGGAAGTAGGTTAATCTTTGTTCCTTCGTTATTTGGTATGCGGATTCTTCAGATAATAAAAGAAACCATCTTCCGCCCCTACTAACAGGTCGGGGATGTCATCTTTATTCCAGTCCACGATGGTCGGGCTGGTTGTATGGCCGGCGAGAATTCTATCTGCGACCAATCCCTCGTCTCTGAAAATATGTGCGTTAATGTCCGCCGAGACGTTCCGAAGAAAATTGATGTTTTGACTGTTCACCATCAGGTCAAGTCGCCCGTCGAGGTCCCAGTCCGCGAAACAGAACTTGCGCCGGCCGCTTTTGCCCGCCGTGCCGTCGTTCATTCTCAGCAGACCACCCATTTTACTCGTAAATATTCGCTTGCCAGGCGATAAAATTAACTTCTCGTTTCTTTTTGCACGCTTAAACAGGGCCAGATATCCCTCATGGTCCAGCATAACCAAATCGTTCAGTCCATCTCCGTCGTAATCGATGACGGCCGGCGTGGTTCGCCACTGTGCGGCGAGGATTTTGCCTTCCGGCTCCCACCAGTTCCATGCCGGCTTGGGAGGTTTGCCGGGCCACTCGACTTCGATAGGCTGTGCTGCTGCGAGTCGAGGTTTCTGCCGGGTCCCGATGTTTTCGTACCAGAGGACTTTTCCCCAGATGGAATTAACGAGAATATCCGGCAGGCCGTCCTGGTTCCAATCGGCGACGTTCAGCGTCGTATAGCCCCACTTGGCTTCGCAGGGTCCCTGGATCGAGCCGTTGGGCCCGGCCATAATCCGTATGATCTCGCCGCCGGCCTTAAGATATACCGGGGCCGCCCATTTCGGCGGATCGCCGCCGTCGAGGTTCTCGATAAATCCGATATAACCTGCGGTGTTGCCGCAGATAAGATCTTCGTCCCCGTCATTGTCCCAGTCGAAGCTGCAAGGCGTGACAAGCGCGCCGAACTTGAGCATATCGGCTTGCTGCCGGAAGAACTTCGGCGGCATAAACTGCGGCATGCTGTCAATCACCTGCCCCGTATTTTCCACAAAAGCAACTCGTCCGTCTTCCTGGCCGACAATAAGATCGATGTCGCCGTCCCTGTCCCAGTCCAGCGCCGCCGGCACGATCATGCACAGATCCATCCGGAGCGGTTTGCCCGCGTATGTCAGATACCGGCCTGCGGTATATTTGGGACGGGCTCGAGTTCCGATGTTTTCGAACCATGTGAATTTATCGATAAACTCCCCGCATATCAGGTCCAGGTCGCCGTCGCCGTCGAAATCGGCAAAATTAGGTGAAGGCATACCGTAGACGTCCACCGGTTTTCCGCCGGCCGATATCTTTTGAGCCTTGTCGTACTGCGGGTCTTTGGCGGTTCCCGTATTGCTAATCAGGTACACGTATCCGTGCAAAGGGCCGCGCGTCCACCGGCCCTGCTTGTCAAAGGCATTGTCCCAGCCGTAGTCGCTCCAGTCGCCGACACCGACTATCAGGTCAAGATCGCCGTCCCCGTCATAGTCACTATACTGCCACTGGTTGGCACGGACGCCTTCTCTTGGGCTATGGACGTTGGTTGAAGAATATATTGCCCGAGTCTTTTTGAACTGATTCTCCGGCTCACGGAAACCTTCGATTTCCCTACCCGGAAGCAACAGGTGGACCTCGCCGTCGATATAACTCGGCCGAATATTACGGTGTCCCGGGCCGACCTTAACGGCGGGCTTAAATACCGGCAACTTAATATTGCCGGAAGTATTTTCGAAGAAATACGTTCCGTTGTACGGCTTATCGGGACAGCAAACGACCATATCGTAGTCGCCGTCGCTGTCATAATCCATCGGCAGCGGCCACGCCCAAAGCCCTACGCCCAAATCCACAACCAGGCCGGGATTGTTATAATTCACCCGCTCGAAGTCATCAGGCCCGGCGGAAGTTACACTCGCCAGAAGGATTATTAAAAGATAAGTCGAATGTTTCGCTATAGTGCTACCCATATTTTATTTCACGAACCTCAACGTGGCCGGCTGTGTTTTCTTCGAATCGTCTTGTGCGGCGGCATCTTCCTGGCGGATCGTGCCGGAGTCCCGGATGCTCCCGGGGCAACCGAACGAATGGGGATGTGCGCTTGTATCTGCTGGTTTTCCACCTGTTTTATCCAGCGTGATATTTGCCATTGCCTGAGAGTTTTATCGAGCTTCAGCTCGGCGGTCATTCTTTTGGCAACCTGCTGTATAGTCAATCCCATATCGTGGTGAAGCCTGTATGCCATCATCGCTTCCTGTGAAGGCGGCCAGGCAGATGTATAATCCGGCACCGGTGAAGACGGGTTTGTTTGCGGCGTTTGAAGGACTTCCAAATTTTCCACTGTAGCAGCTTTGTCTTCCGGCGGCTCTGATTCTTCCGGGCCGGATATATTTCGCAAAGCAGAAATGATATTCATGGTGACCTTTATCAGCCGATTAATACGCGCACAAAACTCGCCCAAATCTTCCGGGTAAATCCCCTGATTACGCCATGCATCAACTTCCTGCACCAATTGGGATAGCTCTTCAAACTTTCTCCGGGCCTTATGTCTTGTCGTGGGAATGTTGGCCAGCCAGGAAGCGATATCATGTACATCCTGCGGATATAATGAAAGGGTAAGCTCCACCCATAAATTTTCAGCAGTGGAAGCGCTGTAAGACAAATTCTCCGCCCATTTTTCGAGCTTGTCAGCAAACTGTCTTACTGTTTTGATGTTATCCAAAGACAAGGCCATAAGATTCCCTTCAACTCGGCCGCGTTGCCTTTATTTTAGTATAATTTGTTATAATCAGCAACAATTTTAGTAAAGATTTTCTGCTTCACCCCCGACGACCATTATGTGAAAATATGGAACACGGGCTTTGTAACTATCGGGTAGATTTGATATTCTTGTGGAATTAAGGCGAATGTGAACAGAGGATTATGGGCATATCGCCCCAATACTCAAAACATGTGCGAATCAGGAGTTTGAAATGAGCCATTGTAGTCCGTTAAAATTAACACGCCGGGCTTTTCTCAAAAGTACTCTCTTAGTTCCGGCGTCTGCTGCACTTGCTGCCGATGTTAAACGTTTTGCACTTGGGGCGAAGAACAGGCCCAATATCCTCTATCTGATGACAGATCAGCACCGAGGTGACTGTCTGGGCTGCGCTGGAAATCCCGTGATTAAGACGCCCCATCTGGATTCCATCGCTCATGACGGCGTCATTTTCTCGAATGCCTACAGCTCCACGCCGAGCTGCACGCCGGCACGCAGCGCGATTCTGACGGGACTATCGCCATGGCATCACGGCATGATCGGATACGGGCGCATCGCGGGGGAATATCCGTTCGAGCTGCCCGGAGCTCTGCGGGACGCCGGTTACTACCTCTACGGCATCGGCAAGATGCACTGGTTCCCGCAAAGAAGGCTTCGCGGTTATCATAAGATATTGCTCGACGAGTCGGGTCGCGTTGAAAGCCCCGGATTCGTCAGTGATTATCACCTATGGTTCAAAGAGCAGACGCCAGACCTGGATCCGAATGAGACGGGCATCGGCTGGAACGACTATCGTGCAAAAGCTTATGTCCTGCCGGAAAGGCTGCACCCAACCGTATGGACGACCGATAGAGCGATTGAATTCATCGAAAAGTACGAGCGAACCGAACCTTTTATGCTGAAGGTTTCCTTTGCCCGGCCGCACAGCCCCTACGACCCGCCGCAAAGATTTATGGACATGTACAACGAGGATGATATGCCCGCACCCGTTGTAGGCGACTGGGCGGCGAAATACGCTCCGCACGATGAGCCGCCGAAGCCGAGCCTCTGGCATGGCGACCTGGGCGTTCAGCAGGCCAAGAAATCCCGCCGGGGCTACTACGGCTCGGTCACATTCATTGACGAACAGATTGGCCGGATTCTCGCCGCACTGAAGAAATGCGGCATGTATGACAACACGTTAATCATCTTCTTCGCCGACCACGGCGACATGTTAGGCGACCATGACCTCTGGCGAAAGACCTATGCGTACGAAGGCTCGGCCCACGTTCCCATGCTGCTGCGATGGCCCAAAGCTATGGGCAAGGACAATCAGCGAGGCAAATCGTTGACGCAGCCGACCGAATTGCGCGATGTACTGCCCACGTTCCTCGATGCCGCCGGGGCGCCCATACCGGGTCATCTTGACGGCAAAAGCCTGCTGGACCTGGTTCGTGGAAATACTAAGAACTGGCACCCCTTCATCGACTTGGAGCACTCGATGTGCTACAACCAGGACCACTGGAACGCCCTGACCGACGGCAAGGTCAAATACATCTACTACGCATTCGACGGGAGGGAAGAACTCTTCGACCTGAACAAAGACCCAAACGAGCTGCTTAACCTGGCTGCCGACCCGGCCCATAAGAACACGTTACTCCAATGGCGGCAGCGAATGGTCGAGCACCTCTCCGAACGTGGCGAACAATTTGTCTCCGACGGCAAGCTGACCATACGCAAACAACGCCTGCTCTATTCGCCCAACTTTCCGAAAGAATCAACGGATGGTTGAATCCGGCCTTGGATGAACTTACGCACGAATCATTACACCAAGAAGGAGCTTGAGCAACAGGCAGTTTGCCGGTTATAATCCTGTTGTGAAAAGATTGTATTGGACAAATCCGGATGTCTATGAAATAGAAGTCGAAGTCAATTCTGTCGGCGATTGCAGAGTCACGATAGAGCCCATCGTATTCCATCCGGATGAAGGAGGCCAGCCGCCCGACAAGGGCAGTATCGGTGAATCCGATGTTCTCAATGTCGAAGTTATCGATGGCCGGATAGTTCACACGCTCGATAAGCCGCTCAGCGATGGAAAGTATATCGCGCGCGTGAACAGACTGCACAGGTTGCCTGTTGCACGCCGGCATACCGCTCAACATATCATCTCCGGTATTGCCGAGAAACTGTTCGGCCTGAGAACGAGTGGTGTTCACATCGGCCTCGAAAACTGCACTGTCGATTTCGATAAGAAAATCGATTGGGAGACGGCCCAGGCGATAGAACGATATTCGATGGAAGTGATCGCAGAGAATATTCCCGTTGAGACGGCGTTCAACGAAACTGATGCTCGAACGCGATTTGACCTGAAAGAAATCGAATCGGACGTGATCCGCGTTGTGAAGATCGGCGATTACGATGCATCCGCCTGCTGCGGAACTCATGTTCGAAGAACTGGTGACATTGGGATCATCAGAATACTCGATCTTGAGAGCAAGAAGAACGGGACGCGAGTTTATTTTGCCGCAGGGCCGACGGCGCTCGAATTCTCACAGGCCGAGACTTCCATATTGAAGGAACTTAGACAGCTCTCTAAGTGTTCAACCATCGAGCTGCCCGCGATACTCCGCAAAGCACTGGAATCTTCGAAGAATCTGAATAAGGAAGTGGAACGATTGCAGGGCCTGATGCTGCCGGGTTTTGTGGATTCAGCCACAATCGTGGAAGTCGGCTCGTCAAAAATCGGTATCCAAATCGATGCCGTCTCCGCCAAACTTGCCGGGAAGCTCGCGGCAATGATTGCGAACGAAATCGATGGGACCGGTATTGTCATAAGCGATGGCAATATTGTGATAAATTCTAAAAATATAAACGCCGGGGATATGTTGAAGAAACTTCACAAGACTGTAGGTGGCCAAGGCGGCGGATCAGCCAATGCAGCCAGCGGCAGGCTGGAAAAAATGGTAACGGCCGAACAGGTTATCGAGATTCTTAAGCAACAATAATATGGAGGTATTTAATTATGAGATTCATAGCATTCATCACGGCAATAATTTCGTCTCTGGCGTTATCTACGGTTTACGCCGAATCACTTGACGTTTACTTCGGGACGTACACGACCGGCCGCAACGCCAGCGAAGGAATCTATCGTAGCGTGCTCGATACCGATACGGGCGAACTGGCGGCGCCGGTACTCGCTGCCGAGGCGAAAAATCCGTCTTTTGTCGAAATCCACCCCAACGGCAAGTATCTTTACGCCGTCAGTGAATCGGGCGACGCCGGAACCGTCAGCGCTTATGCGATAGACCTGAAGACCAAGAACCTAAAGCTGCTAAACACCCGGCCGTCGGGCGGTTCGGGCCCGTGCCACGTCAATATCGACCACGTGGGAAAAAACGTGCTGGTCACCAACTACAACAGCGGCAGCGTCTCGGTTATTCCCATCAAATCGGACGGCAGCCTCGCCGAACCGGCCTGCTTCGTGCAGCATGAAGGGGCCAGCGTCAATCCGCAGCGCCAGAAAGGCCCGCACGCGCATTCGGTCAACATCAGCGCGGACAACCGCTTCGCATTCGTCGCCGACCTCGGCCTCGACAAGGTCATGATCTATAAGCTCGACGTAGAAAAAGGGACAATCACCGCCAACAATCCGGCATTCGCAAGGGTCAAACCCGGCTCTGGGCCACGGCACTTTACCTTCGGCATCAACGGTAAGCACGCATACGTTATTAACGAGATGGGCGGCACTATCACCGCCTTTGCCTACGAGCCGGCTTCAGGCACCCTGACAGAAATTCAAACCGTCTCGACGCTGCCGGACGACTTTACCGGCACCAATGGCTGTGCCGAGGTCCGCGTGCATCCGAGCGGCAGGTTTCTTTACGGCTCGAACCGGGGGCACGACAGCATCGCGGTCTATCGCATCGATCCGGCCAAAGGAACGCTGACGTTCGTCGAGCATGAGAGAGCCGGTATAAAAACGCCGCGGAATTTCAACATCGACCCAACCGGCAAATTCTGCCTCGTTGCCAACCAGGGCGCCGATAGTGTCGTCGTCTTCCGGATAGACCAGAAAACCGGCGCCCTTGAACCAACTGGTAACCAGATTACTATCGGAAGGCCCGTCTGCATCCGGTTTCTTCGAGCAGATCCCCCGGTCGATGTGGAAGCTGAACAAGCAGCCTTGCGGGAGGACTTCCTGAAGCTCCGTTTCGGGCTGTTTCTTCACTTCAACATGGCTACCTACTTCAATCGCGAATGGGCGAACGGATACGAAGACACGGCGCTCTTTAAGCCGGGAAAACTGGACTGCAAACAGTGGGCAGAGGTCGCCAGCGCGGCCGGCATGAAATATGGCGTGTTAACAGTCAAGCATACCGGCGGCTGGTGCCTTTGGGATAGTGACCACACCGCACACGACATTACCCGATTTATCCACTACAAGAACGGCAGGGGCGACATCGTCCGCGAGTTCGTGGATGCCTTCCGTGCCCGTGGGCTCAAAATCGGATTTTACTACTGCTTCCCGGGGGATTTCTCGAGTTCCGGATATGGCAATGCCGTCCCTGATGGTATGCCGGATCTTCACGGATTACCTCCGGAGGCGGCTGGAGACTACGTGGGATTCATCAAGAAGCAGTTGACAGAGCTGCTCACAAACTACGGACCTGTCGACCTGTTGTGGATCGACCAGTACAGTAACAAATACACCTTATCAAACTGGCAGGAAATCCGGGCACATATCAAATCACTACAGCAGCGGTGTCTGGTTATCGGTAATAATGCCCACGACCTTAGTTTTACTGTCCAATATCATTTTCGCTCTTTAACTCTTAGCGGAGCCAATAAGTTATGTCGCTTATAATGATGAAAACGAGCCAACTCCCTCCTCTT
>Ga0307425_1000372_pt1 | contig 28290 bp, 27 predicted proteins | sample SalMarWE160330MG_FD_202152 | JGI IMG/M metagenome (GOLD analysis project Ga0307425, IMG submission 202152) | Salt marsh sediment microbial communities from the Plum Island Ecosystem LTER, Massachusetts, United States - WE1603-30 | ecosystem: Environmental > Aquatic > Marine > Intertidal zone >...
CGCGCACCATTATGCAAGGTGAGCTGTCCCTGATCTACGAGAAGACCAGGAAAAGCGTCCTCTACATCACGCACAACATTCAGGAAGCGGTTTTTTTGGGAGATCGTGTGGTGATCCTGTCCCGGAGACCCGGCCGTGTGGAGCGAATAATACCCATTGATCTGCCCCGGCCTCGCCAGGAACATGTTGTGATGGAACCGAAATTTCTGTCTTATGCAGATCAGATATGGGGACACATTCGCGATCAGGCCAGGGAGGCACTGACAGAGGAGAACCCGTGACCAAAGATACCCAACTCCAGACCGAAACGGTGGTGCACGACAAGACGGCATTTATGGTACGGCGGGAGCACCACCTGATCAGCCTCATCTTCATTCTTGGCTTGTTTGGAGTGTGGGAGCTGACCGCTCAGAGGGGTCTTGTATCACCTCTTTTCCTGCCTGCTCCCAGTGCTATCCTGGTCACGGGCTATAAGATGATATTGAGCGGGGAGATTTTCCATCACATCGGCGCCAGCCTGTGGCGCATATTTTGGGGCTTTTCCTGTGCGGCGGTCATCGGCACCTTCGTGGGTATCCTCTTAGGTTTTTTTTCGGTGGCCGAAAGTATCGGAAATCCTATCATTGCCTCAACCTATCCCATACCCAAGATCGCGATCCTGCCCCTGCTGATCCTGTGGCTCGGGATCGGCGAGTATTCAAAGATCACGGTGATCGGATTGGGCGTCTTTTTTCCCATGGTGATCAATGTGTATACGGGGGTACGAAACGCTGATCCCGTACTCATAAAGGCGGCCATCTCTTTAGGCTCCAACCGTCAACAGATCATCCGCAAAGTCATTTTGCCCAGCGCCTTGCCCATGATTTTTGCAGGGCTGAAGTTGGGCATTGGGATAGCATTGCTCTTAGTTGTAGCGGCTGAGATGATCGCAGCAGATGCAGGTATTGGGTTTTTGATCCTGACCTCAGCTGACTTGATGCAGACCACAAAGCTCATGTTTGGTATTTCCATCCTGTCAATGCTCGGCCTGATCTTCTCCTGGCTTATTGATAAACTGGAACAACTTTGTATCCCGTGGAAAAAATAAAAATACAAAGGAGATCAAGCATGAAATTTATTGTGAAAAAAACTTCTCTTCAGGGAACCACTAGAATCCCTGGCAACAAGTCTGCGTCAGCACGCGCCATCGTGCTGGCCTCCCTTGCTGAAGGACTTTCCAGGGTGAGGAATCCTCTTCCTGGTGCAGATAGTTTCTCAATAGTAGAAATGATGCGTGCTTTGGGAGCTAAAATTGACACCTCACAACACGATGAGTGGGTCTTCGAAGGGGTAGCCAACCAGCCCAAGGTACCGAGTTGCGTTTTAGACGCCGGCAACTCCGGCACCGGATTCTATTTACTCTGCGCAATAAGTGCCTTAATAGAAGGTTTTTCGGTAATCTCAGGGGATTACCAGATATGCAGGAGGCCCGCACAGCCCCTCATTGACGCCCTAAACGATTTGGGCGCACAGGTTTTCTCCACTTGTGACTCTGGGAGCGCTCCACTGGTAATCAGAGGTCCTATCAAAGGCGGTAAGACCAAACTCCCAGGTGTTAACTCCCAATGGCTTAGCCCACTTTTGATCGCTGGTGCTCTCAGCACAGAAGGAGTTACTATAATGGAAGACGACCTTATGGAACGTCCTTACGTTGATATGACGATGGGCTGGATGAAGATAGCCGGGGGAACTGTTACTCATAAGGACTATGACGAGTTCACAATTCCAGGAGGCCAAAAGTACAGGAATTTTGAAACTGAAATTCCAGCAGACTGGGGGAGTTCGGGGTATCCGATGGTTGCAGCAGCCATAACCGACTCGAAGGTAACCTTCATAGGAATGGACCCTGGCGATTACGCCGGCGAACGGATGTATCCTCACATAATCAAAGATATGGGAGGTAAAGTGACTTTCTGTGACGATGGAAAAACGGTAGTTATTGAGGGTGGTAGCGAGCTCAATGGAATAGAGATAAACTGCTCGGGCACTCCGGACGCAGTACCCGCATTAGCTGTGCTAGGGTGCAGAGCAAGAGGCAAGACTGTACTCAAAAACGTGGAAGCAAGCCGCCTTAAAGAGACTGATCGAACGAAGTCCATCATGGAAGAATTATCCAAGATGGGAGGGCGCTTTGAAGAAACTCCCGATAGCCTGACCATATATCAATCAAATTTGAAGGGAACACATATAGATGGCCGCCACGACCACCGTATCGTTATGGCCACGGCTGTTGCAGCTATGATCGCCAAAGGGGAGACCATTATCGACGACGCTGAATACGTAAAAGTTTCTTTCCCCAACTTTTATGAGACCTTTACATCCCTTGGTGCCAATATTCAAAGAATGGAAATAATTTAAGCTCTATTTTTATGGAGTGCTTGATACTCTGAACAACATATTCCGCGTCCCATCCTTGTAGGCTACGCGCTCAGGCTGCTGGAGATCCCTTGACACGGAAAAGATCTCCAAAAAAATTGTGTCGATGGCAGAATCTTTCAACGGTCCTTTATTGATGGACTTCAGTCTATCTAAAATCGCTCGCTCCCGATCAGGTCGATAGACGGCCCCTCCGATTTTTTGTTTAAGTTTACCCATTTGCTGAACAAACTCCATTCGTTCGTTGAGCAACTTCAGTATCTGATTGTCGATAACATCTATGGCTTCGCGCAAATGTTCAAAATCTATGTCGGCCACCCTTTTCTCTCCTCTCAATGTTTAACAGATAACAACGCTCAGACCCTTTCATGAAAGGAAACATTCAGAAGAAATTCCATATTCGAATGTTATCCGGGAAAAATCCACGCTATACGCCCAACTCGCGATTGTTCTGCAGTTGTGGGTCGCGGCCGAACACGAAATTACCACTTCGCGGTCATGAACTCATCGATCAGCTCGCCGATGTCCGCGACGAGACGTGCGGCCTCGTCTTGATCGTAGTACACCGCCCGTTCGGCGTAGCAATGGCAATAGCGGCAGTCGTCACAGAAGATTTCTGCACACCGGATCTTCCGGAAGCCCTCGAGAAAGTCCGACAGCGCCGCGTTGTCGATGGTGACCTTCAGCTCCAGCAGGCGCTGCCGCAGACTGAACATGCGCAACATCAGGCGCCGCTCACGTTTGTCCAACTGGAGCAGACGCTTGCGGCTCTGCTCCTCGATGTTAGGGTGAAACCCGCATGGATCTCCCAGCATCTCGAGGGAGACGATATCGAGTAGGTTGCCATCGTAACTCCGGGAAGCGTACGCCTTTGTAGCGCGGAGCAGCCATGCCGTCGACCGCGATCGATCGATGATTTTGAACTCCTCAATACCAAGGGCCTCATACACGTGCAGATCCTCCGGGCGGATCCAACGACTCATGAGGAAGAGCTCCGGATGCATCAGGCGCCGCCGTGTGCACTGCCAGAGATAGGAGTCGAGCATCGAGTGCATCTTCTGACTGCCCAGGTTTCCCTGGGAGGCGTGCCCCACGCTGCAAGCGTGCTCAGCGAGGTAGTGACAATGATAGATGCACGAGATGTTGGCGAAGAGCACGATGTCGCACGAGAGGCCGGTGCGGATCCGTGCAAGGGTCTGGAAGTCCCGGTTGAACTCGCTGTACGGCAGGATCAGCGGATCGACCCCAAGCGACTCCTGGTATTTCAGCCGGGGAAGATTCGTGGGCCAGCTGAGTACGCTGCCACGGATGCTTAAGTCCGGGTAGTTACGTCGCACCAGCGCCGTGAGTGCAAGGTTCGAGGTCGACACGCTGTCGACCCCGAGATCCACGAGCCGCCCAACAAATGCGAGTAAGCGCTCCTTACCTTCCTTCGTCTGCTCCAGGTTTCCGAGACACGGCGCATTGAGCAGATAGCAGAACGACAGACCGCGCTGGTGGGCTGCCCGGATGTATGTGGCTGCGGTATCCCAGTCCACAAAAGGCAGCACAGCACCCGCCCGCCCGCCACCGACGAGGTCGAACGGAAGCTTAGCATAGACCGAGGCCACCTCGGGGATTTGAGCAAGCCCGTCGAGGAGTTCAATGTCCCAGTTTGCAGCAATGTGCAATTTCATGGTCGTCCTTCGGGAGCTCTGATTATCCCAGCTTTGTTCCCGTCACTCGCAGGCCGAGCGGTGTCTCGATAACCTCACAGCCTACGAGCTCTGTCTTGTCGAGCAGAGCAATCACCTCCGCAACGGTGTACGCGGCGCCGATCGAGGCGCGGAGCCCTTCAAGCACCACCTCGGACGTCATGCGCTGCTCCAGGAAGTTGCGGGCCGAGCGCAACAGGTTCCTGCGGAGATCGGACAGGTAAAATCGTCCGCCGGGCATCAGGACCCTCCAGAGCTCGGCGAAGGTCGTCCCGGGATCGATCCACTCGTGCAGCGATCGGCTGGAGAAAACCAAGTCGAAGGCACCGTCCGCAAAGGGCAGAGCTTCCGCAAACCCGAGAAGGTGCCTGGCGCGCTCGTCGAACCCCAGCTCCTGCGCATGGCGCCTGGCGATTGCAACCATGTCCGGACTCTTGTCAAGCCCGACGAGGCGGGTGTCCCTCGTTCGTTGCAGCCATTCCAAACCCAGATACCCAGGCCCCGAGCCGACCTCCAACGCACGGCCGCTAACAAGGCCGCTGTGCAGGAGATCACCGGTCTCGAGCCACCCCCTCTCTCGCAGCGCCTCCTGCATCCGATCGTAGGCCGCGGCATGGGTGTGATCCAAGGTCGTGCACTCCCTTTCGGGCACCCTTTGCGTTGTCATAAGCCTCACTGACGGTTGGCACAATCTTGATGAAACCAATTCTCATCCCTTCCACTTCTTCCATTCGGAATAGGGCGTTCCCGCACGGAGATCAAAGATGCGATATTCCTTGGATCCGGATCTCAATTATTTGATCCTGTGATTCTTTTTCTTCTCTCAAGGTTTTTAGCTGTCGTTCCTCTGGGTGTCTTATTCAATAGGGGTAAGGTGAAATGATAAGAAGTCGCTTTTTCAGGGAGAAACTATACCGGAGTACCACTTGGGCGTCAAGGTCGAAGAAATAGCAATATAGGTTGGGTCAGGCTGGATTGCCGTTCTGGGCTTGTTCAGAAATATTGGCTGGTATAAGATTGAGGCTTCAAGTGGTTGAAATTATTTGGAACTGATAGCATCATTGCCCTTTTTAAGGACAACAAAGAGAAGAAAACAGACGCGGATGATGCCGAGGGTACCGGGGCGTGGAAAAGATTTACCCGCTCACCGCATTCTTGAGCACCACCAAGATGTCATCAGGGATATAGATGGCGCGGAAATTATTAGGATCTGAAACGTCCAAACAGATCCGCTTTTCATATCCCTCAACCAGGAGGGTGCCGGTTGGACGTTCACGTATGGCATGCTTCAAAACAACGGTTTTTTCTGCCAGGACATCCACGTGCGTTGTGATGCTGATCTTCTGATGATATCTACCTGGCTTATGATAACTGCACGAGGTCTCGGCGAGACCAAAAAGGATCTGTCTCTCATTCCAGAGATCCCCAAGGTTCAAACCGATCGTCTCGAAAAAGAGATGACCGGACGCATCTATCCATTCGTAGTATCGGGGGTAGAACACGATGCCAAGGGAATCAAGATCACCCCACATAATTCTGCGTTCAACAACATTTTTCCCCATATCTTCACCTTACCTGACTTGGATAAACGGGACAAGTGCCTTGTCTATTTATTAATGCGCAATAAAGCCCGAAAAGTCAAGGGCTTCGGCGGTCTGCGGTTCAGAAAGCATTTTAGAGCCTACTAAGCTGCATATATGTAATACAAACCAGCACCGGAGCCGACCTTGATGTTTCCCCGGGACATCCCAGCATATCCTTGACAATCTATCGAGACCTTCTCTAAAATGCATAGCTTCAACCGCCAAAAGTATCGAGACCTTTGAAAAACGCTCCCTTTCGCCCAATCTCTGCGTTGCGTTCAGATTTTAATCCTCGAAATACTCAATGTATTCCTGTGGTTAAAATCCTCACGCGCCTTGATCTTGAACGAAATTGAGCATTTTTCAAAGGTCTCAGTATCCGCATTTGCGGGGGGTATTTAATGTTAATCAATATACAAGGATTTGAGATGAATCGACTTACGAGAATAACATCCAAAGTTTGCAGGCATTTTTTCCTGAAACAACCGGGTTTGGTTTATGTCCTATTCGTATTTTTTTCCATGCAGGCGTTTGCTGTCTGCCTTGCAGAAACCCCAGAGGACCAGACAATACTGTCCGAAACAGTCACTATCAAGAGCAAGGGCGATGGTGGAATTATCATCGCCGGACGGCGGTATGCGGTAATGGAATCGACCACTATTCTGGATGTGTCTGGAAAAGAAATCACCCTGTGTGACCTGCGGGTGCCTTCCGAAGCAGTGGTAGAATACCGATTGAGAAAAGATCAGGACCCAGTCTGTGTCAAGATAGAAAACAAGAGGCTCCTCGAAGGTGCAACCAGCCTTGTGATTGTTGGTGACCCGGGCTGATAGGCGATAGCCTGGCCATAAGTTTATGGCAGAGAGCAATCCTTAAACACTCAACCTGAGGTGTTATGCTTTTCCAGCTAAACATCACCGATTTTGCCATTATAAAACATCTGGATCTCTCCCTGAGGGACGGGCTAAACACCGTCTCCGGTGAAACGGGTGCAGGTAAATCGATCATTATCAATGCCATTAATTTGATTCTCGGGGGTAGGTCATCGGCGGATCTTATCAGGACTGGATGCGACGAGGCCGTAGTGGAGGGGCTTTTTGTCTTTCCCGATAACCCTCCTCATTTAGATGAGATGTTGGGAGAGGAGGGTCTATCCTTTGACGGTGAGCTGTTGATAAAGAGGGTCATATCCCGTGAAGGTCGAAACAAGGTCTTTATTAATGGTTCTTTAGCCACCCTCCAGATATTGGCCCGCTTGGGCCCGAGGCTGATCAGTATTTCTGGTCAGTATGAGCATCAACTCCTATTGAGGCCGGAAAACCACCTATACCTGTTAGATGATTTCAGCAGGCTTGAAGATGAGCGGGTTGGCCTGGGCAGGCTATTTGACAAATATCAGTCATTGAAAGAGGGACTCAGGACCATAGAAAAGGAGATCGTGGAGCAAAGGGAAAGGGGGGAGCTGGTCCGGTTCCAGATCCAGGAAATTGAAACAGCCAACCCCGTCATAGGTGAAGATGAACTCTTGGCAGATGAAAAGAGCCGCCTCCAGCATGCGGAAGAACTCTTAGAGATTGTCTCAGGCGGATACCAAACCTTGTACGAGAAGGATGATTCCGTGCTTGCATCCGTTGCCCGCTGCGCAAAGGCGATGGATAAGGGCTCTGGAATCGATCGGAAACTCGCTCCCCTAAGGGATTCTTTGGCTGAAATCGCGGTTGACATTGAGGATGCCTCCTTTGCACTGAGAGATTTTAAGAAAGCGATACAGATTGATCCTCAAAAGCTGGAAGAGGTTGTGGAAAGGCTGGAGGTGTTAAGCAGGCTAAGACGAAAATATGGTGCAACACTTGAAGATGTCCTGCAATTCAAAAATGACTTGGCATCAAAGATGTTTGATTTGGAGGAAAACAGGGCAAAATGCACTGAGTTGTCAAGAGAATTGCAGAAGGTACAGGTTGAATTGATGCAAAAGGCCGGGATTCTTTCGCAAAAAAGAAGAAAAGGGGCTGATGCCTTTAAGGAGGCAGTGGAAAAGGAACTTCATCAGCTCCATATGAAGGAAACCGAGTTCGAGGTGAGGTTTGAAGATCAATCTGATGCGGAGGGAGATGATGCAGAAAAAGGTATCGGGAATATGCGTCCCGATGGTCTTGACCGTGTTGAATTCATGATTTCTCCAAACCCGGGCGAGGAGTTAAGACCCCTCTCAAAAATAGCGTCAGGGGGAGAACTCTCGAGAATCATGTTGGCAATAAAGACCATCCTCTCAAGGACTGCCTCTGTGGAAACAGTTGTTTTTGACGAGGTCGATTCCGGGGTGAGCGGAGCCACGGCTGAGGTAGTGGGGGAAAAAATCTCTTCATTAGCTGCGTATCATCAGATCGTGTGCATCACCCACCTCCCTCAGATCGCCTGCCAGGGAGAGACCCATTTTTTGGTCAAAAAGGAGATCAAAGAGGGCAGAACAGAGGCCACTATTTTAGAATTGAGTCTTGAAGCAAGGATTCAGGAAATTGCGAGGCTTTTAGGCGGACGGAAAATTACGCCACGAGCAGTGGCCCATGCACAAGATATGCTTAGGAGAAATTAGGGGAACAGCATGCAGGAGATTGGAATTACTGATATTGAAGGGATCAAGATAGGCCACGCTCAGGATTTGGATGCAGCCACCGGATGTACCGTGGTCATAGGTGAAGAAGGGGTGACAGCCGGTGTGGATGTCAGGGGCGGGGCCCCAGGGACGAGAGAAACCGATCTTCTGGATCCGGTCAATTTTGTAGAACAGATCCATGCAGTAGTTATGGCCGGCGGCAGCTCATTCGGTCTGGACGCTGCTTCCGGGGTCATGCAATATCTCGAAGAGAAAGGCGTCGGTTTTGACGCGTTTGTAACAAGAATCCCGATTGTATGCGGGGCGGTCTTATTTGATCTGACTATCGGTGACCATCGTATCAGGCCTGAAAAGAAAATGGGGTATCAGGCCTGCCTGAATGCTAATGACACCGAGTGTAGAGAGGGGTGTGTGGGCGCTGGCACAGGGGCTACGGTCGGCAAGATCCTTGGGATGGAAAGATGTATGAAAAGCGGTTTGGGGATATATTGTATTCAAACGGGTGAGCTGAAATTGGGTGCCATCGTTGCGGTCAACTGTCTCGGTGACGTGATAGATCCAAAAACCGGAGAAACATTGGCAGGTCTTTTGGATGAAAACAAAAAGAGATTTATCAACAGCGAAGAAATTATGATCAAGGAATTCTCCGGCAGGAAGATTGAGTTCAGCGGAAACACGACCATCGGCGTTGTCGTCACAAACGCGAAACTCACAAAATCAGAGGCCAATAAGGTCGCTTCCATGGCTCATAACGGATACGGAAGAACCATGAGGCCTGCACATACCATGTTTGACGGGGATACCATTTTTGCCGTTGCAACCGGAAGGGTTGACACAGACGTGAGCGTTAGCGGATTGTTAGGCGCAAGAGTAATGGAGCAGGCTGTAGTAAGGGCGGTAAAAAGGGCCACCCCCCTCTGTGGGCTCAAATGCCATTCGGAATTATAGCCTCTCTCAACGGCGCGAAGTTGTGAAGGGTTTGACAATTGCCATTTGTCTGAGATATTCTCAATTAAGTGATTAATGGGGGGATAAAAGGGCTGAGTAATTAGGGAGCTTTTGAAGTTGCCTTTAATCCCTAAATCTGCGATTCCGGTCTTACAGAACGGGTTGGTATCTATCATGTCTGAAAATTTTTACGGAATTCTGGGTGTTTCTAAAGACGCTCCCCAGGAAAAGATAAAAAAGGCATATCGCAAATTGGCCAGGAAATGGCATCCTGACATCAATCCGGGAAACAAGGAAGCTGAACAGAAATTCAAGGAGATTTCCCAGGCCTACGACTGTCTCGGTAACAAAGAAAAGCGGAAATTGTATGACGAATTCGGGGAAGAAGGTCTCCATACAGGGTTTGACGCTGAAAAAGCGAGGCAATATTCTGAAAGGAGTTCTTTTCAGCAATCCGGCAGGCCCTATGAAGGAGAGGGGTTTGGCCAATATCAGAGTTATGAGGATATCTTCGGGGACCTCTTTGGGGCAGGCATGGGGCGAGATGGTTTCAGGACCTCGATGGCGGGAAAGGGGAGGGATGTCCAACATGATATGGCCATCGATCTCGTCTCTGCTCTAAAAGGCTTTGAAACTGAACTGGCCATGCAAAAGGTAAAGGTCTGTCCGGGATGCCAGGGTACCGGAACCGATCCAAATTCCACTATAGTCCCCTGCTCCCACTGCGGAGGTTCTGGCCGGCAGGATGTGGCAGAAGGCCCCATGCATTTTACTAAACCCTGTCCTTACTGCCACGGGCACGGTCAAACAGGAAAGCCATGCTCTCAGTGCGGGGGGAGCGGTCAGATCCTCGGTACGGACAAAATCAGGGTGACGATCCCGCAAGGTGTCAGGGAGGGTTCCAAGGTCCGTGTAGCAGGCAAAGGCGAGCCGGGCCTGAACGGTGGCAAGCCGGGGGATCTTTACCTGATAGTTCACCTAAAACCACATCCTTTCCTCAAAAGAGAGGGGGATGACCTTCTCATGGAAGTGCCGGTGACGGTCGGAGAGGCGATTGCTGGCGGGACTATCAATATCCCCACTATTGATGGGCAGGTTAAGGTGAAGGTGCCGCCGGGCAGCCAGAGCGGCCAGACCCTCAGACTGAAAGGGAAAGGGGCAACCAATGCCAAGACGAAACAGCGGGGAAACCTTATGGTCAAACTGGTTATAAAGGTGCCCATAACTGATGACAAAGAGATCCTGGAGACGGTCAAGAAGATGGATGGACTCTATGAAAGGGATGTGAGAAGCGGTATCAGGATTTGAGATTTCTCTTCAAGGTTTTCTGCAGTTGCCTGGCAAGGTCCTCTAAAATGGCGTCAAATTGCCTCCTCATATCAATCATATTCTTTCTCATTTGAAGGATGACCTCAACACCTGACAGATTTACGTCCATATCCTCCATGAGAATTTTTGCAACCCGAAGTTTTTCCAGTTCGTTAATATGAAAAAGCCTGGTTGAAAGGCCCTCATCGCAGGTAGGGCATACTATTTCCTCTTCCTCCAAATGCCTGAGAAAGCTCTCTTCAATCTGGTAAAACTCCAATACCTCAATTACTGTCCATAATTCCTTTGCCATCTATTCTGCCTTTCAAAGGTCTCCATGCGTTCACGGGTTCCGCGCACCATATGCGGGATCTTCGACGGGGTCCAGAGGTTAAGGGGTAATATAGCTTTAAGAGAATTACCCTGAACCTGTAAACGCTTACTTTTTACCATGCCAGACAGGTTTTTACAACCGATACTTCTGAAAATATATAGCCCTTTATCATTCTCCTGTGGGAACGCCTCGCCCTAAGTATCTAAATGGTATATATCCAGTACATTTATCCATAAGGGCTATCTCAGCCCATTCCCCGGACCTGCTGACAATTTCTGTCTTACTGCCTCTTCCTAAATAGGCTATGACCGGCGAGTTATTATCTTTTGAAAGATGCACGGTAATCATCTTTTTGAAAAGGGTTTTTCTGTTTGGCAACTGTTTCAGCTTAAGCGTCTCTCGAATATTGTTGTATAACTCCTTTTCTGAAGAGTACTCCCGCATCGTATCGGATCTTTTGAACGTGGAAATCACCTTGGTCAGGTTTGGGGTAATACTTTCCATTGATAGGCTGACGGAGGTGCCTTGCCAGGCAGCGTAGACCAGGCCCTTTTGATTAAACTTCTCGACTCTTTGAATGTCGAAGCCCATTCGGTCCAGGTTGAAGACGGTTGCTTGAAGAACCAGATCAAGCGGGTATGAGAGGCTTTCTTCTTTCCCGGCTAAATAGGTTTTCATCTCGTAAAGGGTGAAAGGCACAGCAGCAAAAAACCCGCAGCCAGTGCCAGAAAGTACCCCAAGAACAGAAGTTATAACAATTAAAATCTTTATATTACGGCAGAAAATGGTCGAGATGTTAGGAGAGATTTCTGAAGGCATTTATCAGGCCCCGCCACCAAAAGGAATGTCTACTGCAGTGAATGAAAGAAAGGCCATATGCCGACAGGCAACGCTGTTCAGTCAGGCAAATCGATCATCTGATTTCTTATTTCTGACCCGCCCTTTGGCCTCTTTCAACCATCCTGTACGTGCCCCCGGATGTCGATCAAACTCTGGCACATACGGTTTGAGGTCCAGCAAAGGAGTATCATTAAGAATGTCCACATTTTCAATGTGCAGGATGTTTTGTTCAATTTTCACTAATCTGACCACAGACAGCCCAATCGGATTGGGGCGGCTTGGTGCCCTGGTGGAAAAGACTCCGTGCGGAAGGGTGTCTAAAAATGGTGTGACAATAAGTTTCGCAGATTGGGCCTGATGGAAATGATAGATCAGGATGATGTGGGAAAACCCGTCAAGGTCCTTGAGCCCTTTGGAATATTCTTCAAATATTTCAACAGTGCCTCGGATATCAACAGCTCCTGCAGGCTGAATCGGCATACCCTCAATATTGCTGAAAGAGGTATGAATGATGCCAACAGGTTGATAGCTGATTTTTGAGGGGGTATTCGATTCCATAGCGCTATTTTGTGTCGATCCATAAATGGCTATTTTCAATCCCGCCTCGGGCGGGACTCATTTCTGGATGGACATTATTCCATATATTACTTGAAAAATTCAGGCTTTCACCCTTCTAAGACCAAGATATACAGCTTATCCTTGTTCACAAATCCTGAGACCCTGAAACCATAAGGCTCAAACAGACTCTTTGCCACTGTTTTGTTTTCAGGGAAACCGTCTAAGGGAAAAGGAACCTTTTCCTGCAGAAAATCAATAAATGCGCCTCCCATCGGATGGCTTATGACTACACGACATCCGGTCTTTGTAATCCGCCTGATGTTGGTGAAACTTCCATGTTTATCCACGATATTCGGATAGCAGGCATTGATAAGGACAACATCAACAGTGCGATCCGGCAATCTCAAGTCACGTATGTCTCCCTGCAGGGTCCTGACGTCAGGATAATGCTCTTTTACGGATTTCAACATCTTTTTGGATAGGTCATTGGCATAGATCAGGAGAGGCTCATATTTCAGGATAATGGGAATCAATATTCCTGTGCCGGTCCCCATATCAAGGACTACATCTGTCCCTGATATACTCGCATACTCAACGATTTTTTCGAGACGTTCGGGCACGCCATCCGGAAGAGGAGGGTCGAAAAGGTGCATGTATTTACTGAAGTATTCAGATTGAAGCTTGTCAATTTGTCTAACTTCATTCTCTGTGATTTCTTTGAACTTCATATGAATCTATCCAAAGATATTTGAAATTTGAAATTCGAGGTAAGAGGCCCCACCCTTTGGTTTCCAATTTCGAATTTCCAATATCCAATTTCTCAACCACTTAACGAGATCTGAAACCTCAAAAAAACGGGAGGTGTTTAGAGGTGTTTAAAGGTTGATCCCCCCGGCCACAAGGGTGAACCTCTGAATTTTAGAACGCTCACCAAAATCTTAATCTTTATAATAGCAGATCAAAAACTGAAATGGCAAGGGAGAGGTGCGAATTTCTGGCAGTGGCAAATTCTAATGGACATCCGTTATGAAGGATGATATCATAAAAAATTTAATTCTTTCAGAAAAAGATCGGGAAGCCCCGAAGAAGACGAATGGGAAACGGGAGGGAGCATTTAATATGGTATTGAGTCTAATGAGAAAGCATGCCAAGTCCTGGCTGATAAAGTTCTTAATTGCTATTATAGCCGTGGTTTTTGTTTTTTATTTCGGGTACTCTTTTACATCTGATCAGGCCTTGAAAATTGCCTATGTCAATGGGGAGGTAATTAGTAGCCCGGAATATCAAAAGGCCTACCGGGACATGATATCTGCCTTGCAAAGAAGGTATAAGGACCAGTGGAATGATAATATGGTAAAGATGTTTAATGTGAAACAAAGGGCATTGGAATCCCTTATAGCCCAGAGGTTAATGGCACAGGCCGCTAAACGGTTGGGTATAGATGTGACAGAGAGCGAGTGCCAGAGAGCGATTATGAGTTATCCTGCCTTTCAGGTAAACGGTCAGTTTGACATGAGACGATACCAGTCCCTCCTAAGTCAAAATCATATGAAACCCGAGGATTTTGAGACGACTATGACCCAGGATCTCCTTGATAAAAAGCTTAAGCAGTTCCTGTTCGCTTTTTTAGATGTTACTGAACAGGAGGTCTTGGAGTACTACACGTTTATCAACGAAAAAATCAAGATCGGATTTGTTGAATTTAAACCCGAAGACTTCAAGAAATCTGTCAAGTTTGATCAGGATGCATTGAAGGAGTATTTTGAGAATAACAGGGAAAACTATCGGGTTCCCAAGAAGATTAAGGTGACATATATCGAAGTAGACCCAGTGTCCTTTAAAGAGGGCATCACTGTCACTGAGAAAGAGATCCAATCTTTTTATGAGTATAATAACGAGGCTTACAGCCAGCCCAAACAGGTAAAAGCGAGGCATATCCTGTTTAAGCTCGGCGAGGATGCCCTGAAAGAGACCGAGGATAAGGTAAGGAAGGTGGCCAAAGAGGTGCTGGCAAAGGCGCGCCATGGAGAAGATTTCGCGACTCTGGCAAAGGAGTATTCCGAAGGCCCGACCAAGCCAAAGGGAGGAGATCTGGGCTTTTTTGAGAGAGGCCAGATGACACCACCTTTTGAGGAAGCCGCTTTCAAGTTGAAAAAGGGTGAAATCAGCGATCTTGTCCGGACTGAGTTTGGATATCACATCATTAAGGTGGAGGACATAAAAGAAGCTACGACCAAATCCTTGGAAGAGGTGCGTGACGAAATTGTAGAGACGCTGACCATGAGTGTCGCAACGGAACTTGCACATGAAAAGGGTCTGTCTATCATAGACCAAATGCCTTATGATATGGAGTTGTCCGACTATGCAAAACAGTACGGGCTTGAGGCAAAGCGCTCTCCCTACCTCTCAAAGAATGAGCCGGTGCCCGGGATTGATGGCAGTGAAAAAATAGGCGAGGCCCTCTTTGCCTTGGGAAAGAACGACACAACCGAGTTGATTGAATTAGGCGGAAAATTCTATATCTTTCAGGTGGCCGAGAGCAAGGCATCTTATTTGCCCCCCTTGAAAGACGTTGCTGAGAAGGTGAAGGATGATTTTACCGTCCACCTTGCGGCCCAGGAAGCAACCTCTGCCGCCTTAAAATATTTAAAGGAACTTAAAGAAGGCAAACCCTGGGATAAATTTGCAAAAGAAAAAGGCATGAAGACCTCGGAGACCGGATTCTTTACACGCCGGGAATCGACATCGAAAATAGGCTACACACCGGAATTGACCGAAGCGGCCTTTGGACTCAACTCGAGAAAACGGTATCCTGACAGGGCCTTTGTAACTAACACTGGAGTATTTGTCATCAGGTGGCTGGCAAGGGAAGGAATCGATAATAAGGAATTCCGTAAAGAAGAAAAAGAGTATCGCTCATCCTTAGTGCAGACAAAGCATGGTCGTGTTTTCGATAACTGGCTTCAAAACCTGCGAAAAAAAGCAGATATAGAAATTGTTACCCCGGTGAGTGGGGAGTCATGATCTATGATTAGTGCCTGAACGAAATGACTTCCCTATTTCATAATCTTAATCTTAATCTTACTCAAAACGATTATAATTAAGAGTATGATTAAGAGTATGAATCCAAAAACAAATTTCAAATACCCAATCCACAAAGCAAGACTTGAAACCTTATGGTTCTCTCACCTGAATAACGTACTTTCGACCGTTGAGAGGCAGGAAATAGGTCCTGCCCTCTTCTTCAATGTATTCAGCCAATTGATAATAGGCTGCGCGGTTGAAACGGGCAGGGAAAAAATCTGATTTGACCTTACAATAAAGGACGTTCTCCCTCCCCACACAGAGAGAATCCGGCATTAGCGCCTCTTTGGTGTCATCGCTCAGACTAAGCTCGATCCTGGATGCCCGACCCCGGTTCCCTTCCTCATAAGAGACCCGCCTGACCACAAAGGCTGTATCCTCCACCTCCACATAACAACGCTCACCCGCCCAGTTGATCAGATACCTGCCCCCTGAATCAAGCTCCATATTCTGGTAAAAGAGCCGGATAAATTCCCTGTGGATCATCTCGGCCCCCTGGTGGTACCAACGCCCCTCCTTATCAATAAATATAAGGCAGGGAGAAATATCATCCATTATTAGCCTCCCTCGAAGCTTATACATTCCTAAGAGTGCTGGAGTCAAGAGGAGGCCCAAGACAGACACGGCCGAGGAGGTGGAGAAATTGGGTGGAACGCCGCCGAAGGAATGATCTCGATAGAAAATACAGGAATATTTTGACATCAGGTCGATCTTAGGGCTATAAATCATTATTGTTTGAAAACCCTATTCAATCACTTTACGGATGAGGAGGTCCTATGAAACAAACAATAATCTTATTTTTTATGCTTTTCATGTTTACTGCTTTCATATTCTCGGGCTGCAAGAGTATGGGCTTACCCACCGGCAAAGGGTATACAGATTTATGCCAGAATTACGTGGGAAATGACGTCAGTAAACTCGTTGATTCCTGGGGACAGCCTGGCAGAACTTTTGATGCCGCGGGCCAAAAGAAGGTATTCGTGTATGTTGAGACGAGAGACGAATACACCTTAAACCCCCTGGCCCACTCTGCACTCATTGAATATCCACCCCGCATTGACCCCCGCAAAGGACGCACCGGCGAGACAGAGGGGAATGTTACAGGGCAATCCGTTTCTTCAATGGACTACTGCATCACCTATTTTGAGGTGACCAAGAATAACAAGGTCGACAGGGCTTTTTGGAAAGGTGACTGCAAATCATTAGAAAAAACAGAGCAGTAGCAGACTTGCAGCCGGCACTGGCAGCAGGAGAAATTGTGTGCCCCGCAGCCATGAACAGGACAAAAGAGTCCGATGCGCTTCAGATAGTCATTGTCATACCCGTTTATAACCATGCCGGCACCCTTAGAGATGTGGTGACAAGGTCCCTCAAGGTTCACGACAGGGTTATGGTGGTTGACGATGGCAGCAGTGACGGGGGCGTTGATGCCCTTGAGGGCCTTGAGGTAGATATTGTTCGCCATCCCAGGAATTTAGGAAAGGGTGTGGCCATTTTATCTGCGGCAAAAAGGGCTCTAAGGTCAGGAATGACTCACATGGTGACGATGGATGCAGACGGCCAGCATGACCCGGATGATCTCCGCCATTTTATTCCGGAGTTAGAGGCGCATCCTGATGCAATAATAGTAGGCAAGCGGGATTTTTATGGGGCCTATGTTCCTGCGTCATCACGCGTTGGCCGCGCTATTTCAAACTTCTGGCTTCGGGTGGAGACCGGTAGATCATTGGGGGATGCCCAGAGCGGTTTTCGAGCCTATCCAATTGACCTGTTTGAGCAATTGAAATTACGCGAACGGCGTTACTCCTTTGAGATCGAGGTATTGGTCAAGGCGGCCTGGGCCGGTATAGAACTACGTGAGGTAGATGTTTCCATATACTACCCCTCACCCGCGGAACGCGTCTCCCATTTCCATCTCTTTTGGGACAATTTCAGACTCAGTCTGCTAAATGCAAGACTCATAATGAGGGCTATGATCCCCCTGCGCCACCGGAAGATTGGACATATCAGAGGTGGAAAGGGGAAATTTTGAGATGAAACGGTTTTTCAAATTCATAATCTGGTCTCTGTCAATAGTGGTATTCTTAGGTCTCTGCGCCGGCGCCTATTTCTGGTATGTCTGGTCCAGCAATCTCCCGTACATTGGATCGGTGAAGGAATACCGGCCCCCTATCATTACAGAAATTTTCAGCGATGACGGTGAGGTGATCGGCAGGTTTTGGGAGGAAAACAGGACAATCCTTCCCTTAGACAAGATGCCTAAACACCTGATCCAGGCGTTTGTGGCTGCGGAAGACTCCAGGTTCTTTGAGCACAAAGGGGTGGATATCAAGAGTATTGTCAGGGCTTTTATCAAGAATATGAGATCGGGGAAGATCAGGCAGGGAGGGAGTACCATTACCCAGCAGGTAACAAAGTCCCTGCTCCTTAAAAACGTTGAGAGGACCTACCGGAGAAAGGTCAGGGAAGCCATTTTATCCATCCAGCTTGAAAAAGAGTTTTCCAAGGAGCATATCCTCTTCCTCTATCTTAACCAGATCTATTTGGGGCAAGGCGCCTACGGTGTGGAGGCGGCGGCCAGGACCTATTTCAACAAACCGGCCAAAGAGCTGAATCTTGCTGAATCCGCCCTATTGGCCGGTCTGCCTCAGGCCCCGGCCAGATATTCCCCGGTCTCTCATTTTGAACGCGCTAAAGCGAGACAGAAGTATGTGTTAGAAAGGATGCGCGAGGAAGGCCTCATCAATGATAAAGAATTCAGCACTGCTTTGAGCTCAACGCTCGACATAGGTATCAAAAGAGAAAACACCTTTGAGCGTGCCCCTTACTTTACAGAGCATGTACGGCGATATCTCCTTGAAAGGTATGGAAAAGACCTCCTTTACCGGGGGGGACTAAAGGTTTATACCACATTAAACCTGAAGATGCAGGGCCTGGCGAGAATGGCCTTGAATAAAGGTCTGTACGAGTTAGATAAGAGGGAGGGGTACAGAGGCCCGGTCAGGCATCTTACGGCTGATGACATCCCTGATTTCAGGATAGCGGCTGTGGAGAAATTTGCATCAAAGCCGCCTGAGGCCGGCTCCATACTCGAAGGCCTTGTGGTTGAGGTAGATGACAAAAAAAAGGAGGGCTCGATTCAGATCGGGGATGAGACAGCACTCCTCCCGCTGAAAAAGATGAGGTGGGCCAGGAAGCCGAACAGAAAAATAGCATATTACTCCGCTAAGATAAGAAAGCCTTCTGAGGCATTGAGATCGGGGGACGTTGTTCTTGTTCGCATTTTGAAGAAATATGACGAGCCCCAGCCGGCCCTTGAGGGAAAGAAACGAGGGAAAGAAAGAAGAAAGGAAAAAAAGTTCACCTATGAGGTCGCGCTGGAGCAGTTGCCGGAAGCGCAAGGGGCGCTCTTTTGTATGGAGCCTGAAACAGGAGATGTCAAGGCAATGGTCGGCGGCCGGGATTTCAAAGACAGCCAATTTAACCGGGCAATCCAGTCTCGGCGTCAACCAGGGTCTGCCTTTAAACCGCTGATTTATTCTGCCGCTCTTGACAAAGGAATGAGCGCCGCAAGCGTAATAATAGATGCCCCATACGTGTCAAAGCGGAACCGGGAAGGAGAGGCGTGGAAACCTAAAAACTACAAGGAAAAATTTTATGGCCCCACATTGATCAGGACTGGCCTTGCCAAGTCCAGAAACGTTATTACCGTCAAGATACTAAAAAAGATTGGCGTCAATTACGCCATTGACTACGCAAGGAAAATGGGTATCGAATCCCCCATGGCCTCGGATCTCTCTTTAGCCCTTGGTTCCTCCGGCCTCTCTCTGATGGAACTTACTAAGGCCTATGCGGTATTCGCTAATGGGGGAGTGCTGACAAAGCCGATTTATGTCAAACGGGTCTTGGACCGGAACGGTCAGGTCATAGAGGAGAATCAGACTGAAACAGTTCAAGCTATTTCAAAGGAGACCGCTTTTCTGATGACCGATCTTTTGAGGGCGGTCATTACCGAGGGAACCGGATGGAGAATCAGGGCGATGAAACGGCCTGCAGCGGGCAAGACCGGGACCACCAATGATCTTAAAGATGCCTGGTTTATCGGTTATACTCCCGGTCTGGTAACCGGGGTATGGGTGGGCTATGATGATGCGAAAGAGATGGGAAAAGGTGAAACCGGCTCAAGGGCGGCCAGTCCCATATGGCTCGGATTTATGTCAGAAACGGTGAAAGGAAAACCGGTGAAGGACTTTAACGTCCCTGAGGGTATTGTCTTTGCAAAGATCGATGCAGAGACCGGTCTCTTAGCCGGACGGTATTCCAAAAAGACCGTATTCCAGTCATTCCAAGAGGGGACCGAACCAAAAAAATATTCGCCCAAACCGACATCCGCCAAGCTGAGCTCCTTTTCACAGTTTGACATGGACTCTGACTAAATGGACCTTGCTACTTAGCGAACCCTTAGGATAAACCACAATGAAAGATTTAACCCTCGAGAGTTTGGTCTCTGACAAAGAGAACCTGGAACGTATCCTCGATAACCTTTCAGAGGGGATTTTTGCCCACGATTTGGAGAGACGCATCGTGTTTTTCAACCGGGCTGCCGAAGAGATAACCGGTTATCGCAGGGAGGATGTCGTTGGAAAGGACTGTCATGAGGCCTTTGGGGGACCTTTTTGCGGGGGCAACTGCTCCTTTCAGGATGGCCCACCCGGTTTTCTTGAACACGCTTACTATCCCCTCAATATTCTGACTGCGAAAGACGAATCACGGCGGGTTGAGATGAGCATAACCGGGATGAGGGACAATGAGGGTAATTTTGTCGGCGTTCTTGCCTCTTTTAAGGATGTGACAGAGCTGATCGGGCTGAGGCTACAAATCGGAGAGCTAAAGAGCTTCGCCGGGATTGTGGGGCAGGATCCAAAGGTTCTCCGGATTTATAAGGAGATCCAGTACCTGGCACCCAATGACTATCCGGTGTGCATTACCGGTGAGACCGGAACGGGAAAAGAGTTAGTGGCAACTGCCATCCACAATGAGAGCAGACGGGCCGGGGAACCATTCGTGCCGGTCAATTGCGGTGCGTTGCCTGAGGGGTTGCTGGAAAGTGAACTATTCGGGCATGAAAAAGGGGCCTTTACGGGAGCGGTGCGGGATAAAAAAGGCCGGTTTGAATTAGCTGATGGCGGCACCCTCTTCTTGGATGAAGTGGCAGATTTACCCAGGATGGTTCAGGTAAAACTCCTCAGGGTCCTCCAGGAGGGGACCTTTGAGCGGGTGGGGGGGGAGAAAACCATCTCGGTGGATGTACGCCTTATCAGCGCCACCAATCGCGACCTTAGACACGAAATGGAAAGAGGCGCCTTCCGCGATGATCTTTACTACCGGATCAACGTGGTTCCGATTCATCTGCCCCCCCTCAGGGAACGTAAGGACGATATCCCTCTATTGGTGCAGCATTTCCTTGATAGGGCCGTGGAAGAGGGACAGGAAAGCCCCGGTTTTTCCAAGGAGGCCCTGAACCTAATGAGGGATTACTCCTGGCCGGGGAATGTTCGCGAGCTTCAAAGCTCCATCTGGTTTGCGCTTGTAAAGTCCAGAGGCCGGATTATAGGACCGAAACACCTTCCGTTGGAACTCAGGGAATTGGAAGTGAAGAAGTCTCCCCGAGGCCCGGCAAAGAAACTGGACACGGGAAGTGTCAGAGAGGCCCTCACCCGGAGTGGAGGGAACAAGGCCAAGGCATCCAGACTCCTCGGCGTAGGCAGGGCTACTCTTTACCGGTTCCTGGCAGATCTACCAGATGTCCGATGAGACATCCTTTCCGTGCCCTTGGTGTCCATCTATAAATGAGTCCCGCTTAAGACGGGATTGCAGGATCAGGTCGCGGATCCCGATAAAAGTTGTTTTCTGATGCAGAAAGGATTGGACGATGTTAGATAATCGACCCTTGAGTTAATCATGTAGAAAGGAGCCGTCTATGGATACCCTATCTTCCGGCGTAAGCGCTTATGTGGAACAGGTTAGCAAAATCGGTGGTGAATTCGGCCCCATGGTGGTTAAGGCCATGATCCTACTGGTGATTCTCCTTTTTTTGGTCAAATACCTGGGACGCTTTGTGGCAATGCTTCTCATAAAAATCGGGGTACCCGAACGGAAGGCAGCTTATTCCGTTACGGGGCTGCATATCCTGGTTCTGCTAATCGGGGCCCTGGTTGTTCTCAAGATGGCCGGGTTCCCTGGAGCTTTGCTGTTCAGAGTCATCATGATCATTGTCATGGTGGGATTGGCGTCCTACATAATCGCCAAACCTTATATCCCTCAGCTTCCCTTCAAGAAAGGCAACATCATCCAGGTGGCCGGGGCTATGGGAATCGTGGACTTAATCACCATTATGCATACACGTGTAAGGACCTTTGACGGGAAGGTTATTTACATTCCCAACCACAAGGTCCTGAACGACCAGGTGGTTAATTCCAGCGCCAGGCCCAACCGCCGTCTGGATATCGATTTTTTTATCCCCTATGATCAGGATGTGGGTAAAGTGAAGGGTCTGGTCGGTGAAATCCTGAAGGAGGATGAAAAGGTATTGGAGAAACCCGCCCCGAGGGTCGTCATAGACAAATTTTCTCCAAACTTCATGGAAATGAAGGCCCGGTTTTGGGTCGAGAGGAAGTATGCTCTTACCGGCCGCTGGGGCCTCAACGAGAAGATCAAGTCTAAGTTCGATGAAGAGGATATCCAAATGGCCTCGCCCAGGTTGGAGATAATTCAAGACCGGCTCAAAAAATCAAACGCATGAGATTAGTACCTATTCATTCAAATTAAATCATGTTTGGGCAAGATTTGTCATATAGTTATAGTGGTCAGAAATCCCTTCACCACGAAGATCACGGAGATCACGAAGAGACCATAAAACCATCAGAAACTCATTTTTCGTGCTCTTAGTGGCCTTCGTGGTAAAATCTTTGTTTGGTTCCGGTTTATCCGTGTTAGGCAGATACTCTTTCTTGTTCCCAGCGGGACCATGTATTCAGGGGGTATTCGTTGGGTGGGATGGTTTAAGCCAAGTCCTGCGACACATAAAGGTGTCTCATGATACATTTCCGTCTCATTTTATAGTATGAGACAATCCACCCCACCCCCCCCTTTTTACGAACCTTAGCTCACCTCCCTTCCGACATAGGGTTAACCTGCTAATATTAAATGACTTTTTTAATCTAATCCCAAAGCAATCTTCCCCGCCCAGTTTTTTATGGTCTTTTCCGGTTTTGGTTGAACTGCAAAATCCCTTTTTCTGGCCTTTATAAAACATTATAATATCAGTAGGTTAGCCACCACTATTTTTAGTGAGACACTACTGTCTCGTGATTTTTGCCTGATGGTTGCGGGTTAAGATTTAGTCTAACGGTTAAACAGAACTTAACTCTTTGATATTAGAGCTATTTTGCTGCCTATTCCTTGAAAAATATTTTTTGGCACAGAACCTGCTTTTACCAGCAGTATCTGATTTGCTCCCGGAGGGATAAGGAAATGAGGCCATGTGATGAAAGTATAAAAGAGACCATCGGACTTGCAGAAGAAATGCTGAAAGCAGCCGATGATGGTGACAGGGTGCGCGAAGACAACGGGTGCGGTGTGCTCTATGGCATACTCAGAGATTCTGCGTTTAAGATTAAGAAGTTAGCAGAAGCAGAAAGGGATGCGCATATCAGAAAGGGTTGGTGGAAGGAGTGAGAAAACCAAAACAGCTTGGTTTGATTGATAATAGTTAGGGGGAAGAAAGATGGGTTGAATAAAGGGGTGATGGGTCATGATGGGATTAGAGGAACTTAAGAAAAGCAGGCCGCTGATAGATTCTATTGACTGGGAAATGACCCCTGAGGAGGCAGTCAGGCTCTATCTTGAATGGGGTAACAACTGGAGTCGGGGGTATCGCATGGTCAGGTCAAAGAATGATGAAACATATTACTTTGTCCTGAATACCTGGGAAGATATCCCGGCCATCTTTTTTATCAGGCGAAATTATGAAGGTGCAGTGGAGCTTGCAAAAATTGAAATGCCGGATGATCTAAAAAATCAACTGCAAAAGGGGCATGGCTTAGACAAAGGTATATATGCCGTTGAAGATGAGATCAGGGACTGGCTCAGAGATGAGTTGGATGCGAATTAATCACTCAGCGAATCAACCATAACCAATGGAGAAAGAAATGGAAAAAAAGGTACTGGCTGCAATGAAAAAGGCGGGGAAACCGGTAAGACCGGGAGAGGTTGCGGAGATGATCGGTGAAGAGAGCAAGGATGTCTCAAAGGTCATCAGTAAACTGAAAAAAAGCGGAGAGGTCATGTCGCCCAAGAGGTGCTATTACTCCTTAAGTGAATCAAACAGAGGGCCTGAGGCTGTTGGATGAAATGACCGGTCACCCCAGCATTCTCCGGTATCGAGAGGAAGGCTTTGATGTGATCACATTTTAGCCCATTACGACGAAGAGATCATCGTCACCTGAGGTGCTACAGGTTAAGCATTACTACCAAGCTCCCTTACCGGGATATAATGGCTCCAGATATTGAAAAACGTGAGAAGTGCCCGGACTGCATTGAATGCCAGATGTGCAGTAATAATCGCTGCCGCATTTGCCGGAAAGGAGGGCATGGCAGGGGATCTGGTCAGTTGGGACCCTGTCTTACCCACGGGGAATATTTAGAGTGGAAGAGGAAAATGCACTTAACAAGTGTCCATCCAGAAATGAGATAGTTTTCGCAAGGTCAAGAAAGATGAGTCCCGCTTTAGCGGGATTAACCACAGGAATACATTACAGTATTTCGAGGATTAAAATCCGAATCTGACGTCCCGCCGAGGCGGGACGGAAAATAGCCATTTATGGACGGGCACTAACAAGGATTGATGGGGTGTCGGGGGGGGGAGGGTAAAAATGACCAGATTGTATCCAAAACGGATTATCGGTTTTTATGTGGATGGTTTTCGTTCCATGACAACGGGTCGGACCCTGTGGAAGATCATCTTTATAAAGCTCTTCATCATCTTTGCCATTCTCAAACTTTTTTTCTTTCCCAATTACCTCAATACCAATTTTACAACAGATGCAGAACGGGCCGATCATGTGCTGGGCATGATAACCCAGCCGGTTCAGAACCCAAAATAATAAAAGAAGGAGGCAGCTTGTCATGGTAGAACAGATTGATCTGACGATGGTAAACTGGGCGAGGGCCCAATTCGCCCTGACCGCCATGTATCACTGGATCTTTGTCCCGCTCACATTGGGGCTCTCTTTTCTCATCGCCTTTTTTGAGAGCATCTATGTGAAGACCGAAAACGAGGAATGGAAGAAAATCGCCAAATTCTGGATGATCCTGTTTGGTATCAACTTCGCCATTGGTGTGGCAACAGGGATCATCCTTGAGTTTGAATTCGGGACCAACTGGTCCAATTACTCATGGATGGTGGGCGACATCTTTGGTGCGCCACTGGCAGTGGAAGGGATTGCGGCCTTTTTCTTAGAGGCGACCTTTTTTGCTGTAATGTTTTTTGGCTGGGAACGCGTTTCAAAGAAGTTTCATCTCTTTTCCACATGGATGGTGGCCATAGGGTCCAACCTTTCCGCCCTATGGATACTGGTTGCCAACGGATGGATGCAGTTCCCCACGGGCATGGCATTTAATCCCGATACGGCCCGTTTTGAGATGCAGGATTTCTGGGCCGTCCTCTTTTCACCGGTTGCCATCAGCAAGTTTACACATACCACCAGTTCCGGGTTTCTCTTGGCATCACTCTTCGTGATTACCATCTCTTCCTGGTATCTCCTGAAGGGCCGGCACATACAGATGGCCAAAAAGAGTATCTTGGTAGCTGCCGTTTTCGGGCTCCTCGCCTCCGCCTATGTGGGATTTACCGGAGACGAGGCGGCATATAACGACGCCCACAAACAGCCCATGAAATTGGCTGCCTTTGAAGGTCTCTATGATGGTGAAAAAGGCGCCGGACTCATGGCTGCAGGGATCATAAACAACTCCAAGAAGGTTAATGATGATCAGGACGCCTTTCATCTTGAGATACGGATCCCCGGGCTCCTTTCCCTTCTTGCCAACAGGAAGTTGGGAAGCTTTGTGCCCGGGATCAAGGACCTGGTCTACGGCAATGAAAAAGAAAATATCATGGGCGCGAGCGAAAAGATCAAAAAGGGGAAGGCCGCCCTTGAACAACTCGCCCTTTATAAGAAGGCAAAGAAGTCCGGAGATAATGCGGGAGCAGAGGCAACTCTGACAGTCTTCAATCAGAACAAGGATTACCTCGGGTTTGGTTATCTCAACGCACCGGAGGAGGCAGTGCCACCTGTCCCCCTTGTTTATTACGCCTTTCACATTATGGTTGCTCTGGGAGGGCTTTTCCCGATCATTTTCCTCCTCTATCTCTTCTTCACCCTGAAAGGGACCATCATACATCAGAAATGGTTGTTAGCCCTTGGTGTAATATCTGTTTTCTTGGGTTTTGTAGCGTCCCAGTGCGGGTGGATTGTTGCCGAGGTTGGGCGTCAACCGTGGGCGATTCAGGATTTGCTCCCCGTCACCGTTGCACGCTCTAACCTGACGGCAGGCACCGTACAGACAACGTTTTTTATGTTTTTGGCTATTTTTACGCTTCTCCTTATTGCAGAAATCAGGATCATGCTGAAACAAATTCAAATCGGACCGGAGGGCAAATAAAATGTTTGGAAATTTAGATACGACGACGTTGCAACAGCTCTGGTGGATTATTGATTCCTTGGTCGGTTCCCTGTTCCTCTTCCTGATATTCGTACAGGGGGGCCAGACCCTGCTCTGGCAGTTGGGCAAAACCGATGTGGAAAAATCCCTGATCATTAACTCTTTGGGCCGGAAATGGGAGATTACTTTCACCACCTTAGTTCTTTTTGGAGGGGCGCTTTTTGCCGCGTTTCCAAAATTCTACGCCACCAGTTTTGGAGGGGCATACTGGGTGTGGATACTCATCCTTTTTACCTTTATTATTCAGGCTGTGAGCTATGAATTCCGGAAAAAGCCCAACAATTTTTTAGGTGAGAAGGTCTATGAACTCTTCCTTTTTATTAACGGGAGTGTGGGTATCCTACTTATCGGCGCGGCAGTGGGCACATTTTTTACGGGCTCCAATTTTGTATTGAATGAATATAACCTCGTCACATGGACGAACCCATTGCGGGGGCTTGAGGCCGCCTTCAGCCTATTCAACCTCTCCTTAGGGCTTTTTTTGGTCTTTAACGCAAGAGTTTTGGGCGCCATGTATCTCCTCAACAACATTGACTTCACCGGCCATGAGGATTTCGAGGCACGCACCCGCAGGTCAATCCTGGTTAATTTTCTCTGGTCCCTCCCCTTCCTCCTTTACTTTGTTATCAGCCTTGTAGTGATGGATGGTTTCGGCTTTGACCCCAAGACCGGGATTGTAGCCATGGTGAGCGGAAAGTACCTGGGTAATTTGTTGTCCATGCCCCTGGTCCTGATTTTGTTGCTTGCCGGTCTTGTTTTAGTTATCTGGGGTGTTGTGACGACCGGTTTCAGAGGAAAGAACAACGGTATCTGGTTTGGTGGTTTGGGTACGGTCCTGGTGGGGCTTGCGGTCTTTTTTACTGCGGGGTTTAACAACACGGCCTTTTATCCGTCCAAGGCAGCTCTTCAGTCAAGCCTGACCATCTATAATGCGTCGAGCAGCCACTACACGCTCACCGCCATGTCCTATGTGGCACTGATTGTTCCCGTGGTCTTGGCTTATATCGCGTATGTGTGGTATCTCATGGATGCCAGGAAGATCAGTGCAGTAGAGGTCACCGGAAAGCAGGCGGATGAGATGTATTAGAAGGCAATTTTACTGTGGCATACGCGCCCCTTTTTCTATTTGAATTGTGATTTTAAGGAGGTTTGAGATGGTTGCATTAATGCTCGTTTCGTGGCTAATCCTTGTTGCTGTGTCCTATAAAGGCGCATTGTTTCTTCTTAAGAAGGCCGGTGAGCTTTAAGGCAAAAAAGAGCGAACCTTGAATCGACATGGGCATCAGCATATCGGGAGTGGCGATTGTCCTGATCGAATTTTTGTGGAGGTCAGACATCTCTCAAGAGATTGATTCAAGCTGCAGCAGTGTGCGTTGTATTCGGTTCGGCAGAGATGGCTTCCCCCTGGCACTGGACCAGACAACCGCGACAGGCGGTGCAAGATTCAGGGTGTGCGAAGACCGCCCGCCGGTCTTCAGCCATTTCCCACACTCCCTGAGGGCACACTTCCACACATGATCGACAACCGATGCATCGGTCTTTGTAAAAGGTAAGCAGGCGTCTCCCGAGAAGGAGATCCGTGCGAATCGTCCCGGCCCAGCATACATTTCCGAGAGCGCCTATGCCCAGCTTTGCCATAAAGGGGTCCAGATCACTGGGCAACGTGGAGGCGAGTCCGCCGAGTTCCGTCCCGTAGATCAGGAGCGAGACCATGGCAATAATGAGGTATGAGCGTAATGAGAATGAACTCGGAATATGCCAGACCTCGGTGATGACGAGGGCCAACCCTAAGACGCACTCCAGAATGATTACCTTGGTCAGACCGCGCTTTCCCGGAAGGTAAGGGCAGGCAAGCATGAAAAAAAGGAAAGTTGCGGCACCCACTACAAGGTACGGCAAGAAAAGATCACGGGCAAATATCAAAAAGCACAGTGCGCCGACAAAATAGAAGGGAAAGAGGCTCCCCATTCCCGTATCTAATCTTTCCTTCCAGTTGTAGGTAACCCGTTTCATATTTTCGTCACGTCGGCATCCCTGTTTTAGATAACGGGGAATGTCCTTCATCCGAACAGGCCCCCAGTGTATCGACCATCCGGTTTCTTCCCGGACGTCTTTTGCGCATATACCAGG
>Ga0307425_1000373_pt1 | contig 28283 bp, 19 predicted proteins | sample SalMarWE160330MG_FD_202152 | JGI IMG/M metagenome (GOLD analysis project Ga0307425, IMG submission 202152) | Salt marsh sediment microbial communities from the Plum Island Ecosystem LTER, Massachusetts, United States - WE1603-30 | ecosystem: Environmental > Aquatic > Marine > Intertidal zone >...
AACACGATCCACGGTTACCCGTTGCTCGACGTGGACAAGGCGAACGAGGAGCTGCCGCCCGGCGGCATCGCGATCCAGGTCCCAGAGGATCCGTCGACGGGCAGCACGTCGAACACGAACTACGTGGCGTGGGGTCTGTACTGGTCGCCGGACGGCGAATGGATCGCCATGCTCGGGCCGCAGGAACGCCAGGGCTGGGGCGGCGGCATCGAGCCAGGCGGCCACATCGTGCTGCTCAAGGCGGATGCCACCGACGCGCGCGTTTACCATCGTTGGGCGCCCGACCAGACGTGGGTCAGCACGATGCAGGCGCGATCGCAGCCCGTGCGCTGGGCGCGCACTCCGAACGGCACCCGCCACAAGGATGAGATGCAGGAGCTGGCGGTGCAGTACGTCTGTGCCGCCGCGAACGAGGCCTGGCAGCAGATCGGCAATCCGATGGGCAAGCTGACGTGGTCGCCCGACTCGAAATACCTCGCCTGTTGGGCTAGGCGGCAGGAGGCCGGCGCGTGGATCGTCAACTTCGCCGTCATGCGCATCGCCGACGGCCGCTTCGTGCGCGTCAACTGCGCGCCCGGTTTGGGCAACGACTACGCGTGGTCGCCCGACGGGAAGCAGATCGCCATCGAGGTCACCTGCAAGCAGCGGCCCAACCGCGCGCTCACGCAGCAGGACATCGAGGAGATGGTTTCGGCCATCTGCGTCGCCGACGTCGAGGCGTTGTTCAAGGGCGCGAGCGGTGACGTCACCGTCATCGCGCCGGACGACGAGCGGTTCACCAAGATCGCCGTCGGCTACAAGGGCATTGGCCTGACCTGGATCGGGCCGGCCCTCGAGCAGGAGTTCGTGCCGCTCGAGCTCGTCGTGGCGGGTGGCTCAGAGCTGTCTGATGAGTTGGCGGGCATCAAGCGCCGCCACGACAGCGAAGTCGATAAGCTCCAGGAGCTGACCAAGAAGCTTAAGACCGAAGAGGACAACAAGGAGCTGCTCGACGAGATCCGCGACGTCCGGGTGACGATCCGCTTCCACGAAGAGGATTTCTTCAAGACCGCGGCCGACGCGATGGGCGCCTACGCCTGGGGAGACTTCGACAGACAGAGCCAAGCGTTTCACGACCGAGTCATCTACCTCCAGCGTCAGGCCGTGACGTGGCATGACACGCTGCGCGAGTACGGCTACTTCTCCTACGTGATGCACTTCAGCCAGTACCGGCGTGAGGAAGCGCGTTTCAGGCAGGTGCTGGCGGACCTGAATCACACGCTCGACTTGTGGAACGTCTACAACTCGATGGCCCTGGCGCATCACGAGCTGATGGCGCGCGACATCCGCATTCAGCTCGGCATTGAAGGCGCGGCAGGCATGCTCGAGGAGCACCTGGCGCCCATCTGCCGGCACAAGGCGCGCCTGCTGCTCGATCAGGGCGAGCGCGCCGTCATCCAGGTGCAGGCGAACCGCGAGGCCGCCCTCTATTACCAGCGCAGCTACTTCGACGGGATTCGCGCCGCGGCGGAGAAGCGTGAGAACGTCGAACCGCTCACGGTCTGCGAGGAGGCGATGGGCTTCTCGGCGTTCGTGAGCCAGTTTATGCTGCGCACGATCGGCGGCGGGTGGGAGGCGTTGCTCGACTCGCTCAAGTGGGGGCCGGGCCTTGTGCCCGTCGTTGGCGAGTTTTTCGAATCACGCGCCGACAAGATGGACCGCCAGGTGCTCGAGCTGCGCAAGCAAACGGCCGACACGATCAACGCGCTCGACGAAATGCGCGCGTATGAAGATATCGAGTTTCGCCTCCTGCGCGACGAGCTGCGTGCGCTTGAGTTCGACGAGGACGGCAGCGCGAAGGGCGCGGTGCCCGCCGACGTCTCGCTCGGCGAGAAGGCGCTCAATGCGCTGCTTACCGACCGGTTTTTCCACGAGCAGACCGACGGCGGCCTGTTCCGCATCGCGGGCGCGTTCGACGTGGCGCTTAGCGACAAGCTTTCGACCGAGTATCTGGCGGCCCTGCATCACGCGCGCCTCGTCGTGTACGACATCCAGGCGGCAACGCGCGCGCGGATGGGCGCTGACGTCAAGACGGGCGAGGCGAGCTGGGCCGTCATGCTCGAGCCGACCAAGAACATCGAGAGCATCGTCCGTGGCTACTCGGGCGACTGGAAAACGCGCGGCGATTACCTCGGCCGCCGCAAGGGACACGTCGCCCAGATGCACCAGATGGCGACGTTCTGGCGTCAGCGCAACTACGCGTTCGAGGCGTACGAGCATCTGCCCGGCACCGACGCGCCGCCCGGCGAGGAGCCGAAGCCGATCTACTACGAGATCCACGAGAATCTCGCAACGTCCAGCCCCGACTACGTCAACTTCCTGATCCGGCGCGCGATCCTCATCCACGACGCCGACACGGTCGAGTACACGATCGCGAACGCCCGGCGCGACGTGCCCGCCGACTGGGAGCGGCTCGAGGACTTCATCGAGCAGCGGCGCCTGATCATGCGCGCCCAGGTTCAGGTTATGCGCACGCGCGCGCTCCGGCTCGAAGCAGCCGACCGGCTCATGACGTGGGACTACGACGGCTGCATCGCGTGCATGAAGGAGGCGTGCTGCATCGACCCGATGCTCCAGGTGCCGCGGGCGAAGGATCCCGCACGCCCGAACTTGACGAAGGAGATCCTGGAGCGACGCCGGTTCTACGCGGAGAACATCAAGGAGGTCGAGGACGCGCTTCGGTGGGAGAAGCTGCTCGACAACCAGATCGCCTCGTTCCGCGAAGTGGGCCAGCAGGGTTTCATGACGGCGCTGATCGGCGGGGCGTGCCAGGGCATCACGCTGCCGGGCAGTCTGGCCGAGGCCGGCGGCCAGATCTGGAAGTTCGGAGCCACCATGTTCAAGTTCACGGGCAAGGAGGCGTGGAAGGGATTCGCCCTGTATGCCGTGCAGGAGGTCGACCCGTTCTTCGTGACCGACGCACGCAGCATGCTGGGGCTGCTCAGGACGTCGTCGCAGATGGTTGCTGCCGAGGCCGGCTCCGAGATAGCGGTCAGGTCGCTCGAATCGCTCGACGTCGATACCGAGTGGCTCCGGCCGTGGATCGACAAGCTCGCCATCGTGCTCGTGGCCCACGGTACGCGCCGGGTCGAGGAAGCCTATGCGGGCCATCTCGAGCAGCTTTGCGGCGACATCGCCCGCCGGATCGAGCAGCTTCACAAGGAGCATGCGGAAGCGCAGAAAAAGGGCGAGGTCGACGTTGGAACCTATCGCAAGCTCGAGGCTGCTCGTGATCGGCTGCTCTCGTGGGCCGCGGTGCTCAAGCTCATCGACGCGATCTACTACGAGGCCAAGGGCCTCGAGTCCGAGTACCGCCTCATGCAGGCGGACGCGGCCGTGCGCAAAGGGCTCTTCAAGTCGCACAAGGAGTATCTGCACTACAAGACGCGCAAGCTGACGCCCCTGGCCATCGACTACGCGTACAGCCGCTACAAGGTCGCCGAGTACGAGGCCAGGGCCAAGGGCTTCGACCCCGACGCGGCTGTCGCGCTTTTCAAGAAGCTGCCGATCGATAGCCTGCGCGCGTTCAAGGCCAGCGACGACTATTTCGCCAAGCATCCGGACGTGGAGCTTGGGATCGATGCCGTGCGATGCAAGCTGGCCGATTACGGGCGGCAGCACGTGGCGTCGAAGTACAAGGCGTTCTGTCGCTACATCGTCGTGAGCGGCACGCCGCCGGGCAACCGCGAGTACCGCCTGCTCGACAGCGACAACGACTACACGATGCTGCTCAGGACAACTGACGACATCGCGCCCGAGCAGCGGCAGAAGCTGCAGGCAGAGATCGAGGCCGAGTACATCGGCTTTTTCAAGACGACGTACGACGGGTTCGATCCGGAGCGGTGCCTCGACTCGAATCTATTCTGCGACTGGATGCCGAGCAAGCAGGCGATCCGGGACATCAACGAGTACATGGAGGAATTCCACCGCAACGTGCAGAACCCGGAGCGCTACATCCTGCCCGACTGCCTTCAGTTCATCCCGCTCTACCTGTATCGCAAGGCGGGCGTGCTGCAGGAGGTTCAGGCCGACGGCTCGGTGCGGACGCTCAAGGGGGCCGAGGCCGAAGCGGTCTTCGGCGACGTCGAGCTGCACGAGTCGATGGGCGCGCAGATCATCCTCGACCAGTATCGCTTCAACCTCAAGTATTACGGCAAGCTCACGCCCGGCGTCGGCGAGAAGGGCATCGAGCCGCACCAGTACCTCAAGGCGCAGGCAAAGTACAACCTGCGCTCGTTGCTCGGCTACAACCTGACCGACGCGCTCGGCCTGCGTCGTCACAACGAGTTCGAGGCGAGCGAGGACTACACGCTGCACAAGTCGATCGTCGAGATCGCCAAGCAGACCCGGCCCGACGATCCCGAGCTCCACCTGCTGGCCGACGAGTGGTTCGCGCTCAAGACGCTCAAGACCGGCGGGAGTTGGGAGGCTGTTTTCGAGACGCGCATGCGCCGGCACGGGCTGCCCGACTTGCAGTCGGCCGTCAACGAGCACCTCCGAATGGGCGAGGAGTACATCGGCAAGTTCCTCAAGGAGGCCTTGCGCGTGCAGGCCCGGCACATGGCCGAGAAGCACGCGCTGTGGTGGGACATGCACAACGCGCCGGATCATGCCGAGCGGATGGCGACGGACGAGGAGTACGTGAGAACCTGCCGGCAGGCCGAGTACGACTACTGGTCGCACGCCTGCAGCCAGGGCTACATCATCCACAAGTATGGCCTCGAGCCGGGCGCCGTCGAGAGAATCGTCGAGATCGAGCCGTCGGCCAAACGCTACTTCACGCCCGAGGACGAGAACGTCATACGGCTTTCGCGCTTCGCCGCCGATCGAGAGCGGCAAGACGAGGATGCGAAGAGACTGCGCCGCATCTGGGGCGACTGAACGCGGCCACCCGTATCATGGAGGTGCATGGACGGCGCACGCGAAGGCCGTGAGAAACGCAGCCTGGAGCCCGTCAGTCCGTGCGCGCTGTCCGTGGGCCAAGTAGGCGGCGAATCCAGGGGCCCACGACGGCCAGCAGGAACAGCGGGCTATCGAGGTTGCGCCGCCACATGCGCCGCGGCTCGCACGCGAGACGGTAGGCCCACTCGACGCCAAGCCGCCGAACCCAGCGAGGCGCCCAGCTCGTCGTGCCTGCGTGGAAGTCGAAGGCGGCACCGACGCCGATCATGGCGGTTGCCTCGACGCGACCGGCGTGGGCGGCCATCCAGCACTCCTGCTTCGGGGCGCCGAGGCCGACCCACACGATGTCGGGTTTCGCCGAGTTGATGTGGGCGACGAGCGCGTTGTCCTCGTCGGGCGTTGCTTCCCGAAAAGGCGGACTGCACGTGCCGACCACGCGCAGGCCGGGGAGCCGGGCGGCAAGACGGGCCGCGAGCGTTTCGGCGACGCCTTCGCGCCCGCCGCAGAAGTAGTGGCGGTACCCGTGCTGTCTTCCCTGGTCGCAGCAGGCGAGCATGAACGACGGTCCGGTGATCCGGCCGTGGTGCCGGTAGCCGAGCAGGCTGGCGGCCACAATGATCCCCGTGCCGTCCGGCAGCGTCATGCCCGCTTCTTCGAACGCTTGGGCCGTGTGCCCGTCACGTCGCGCCGTCATCACGCTGTGCGGATTCGAGAAGGTCACGTACTTGCGCTCGCCGGCCTGACGCCACGACTCGATTCTCTCTAGCGCGTGCTCGCGGCTCACGAGGTTAAACGCCACGCCGAGGATGTCTACGCGACGCTCGACGAGCGCTTCGTGCTCGACAGATGGCGCGAACGCCGGCAGCTCCTCGCCGTCGATTGACGCCCGCCTGGCTGTGACCAGCATCCTGTACCCGGTTCGGCGACGGCGGTCGGCTACAACGCCGTAGACAAATGCCGGCAGCAGGAGGAGGCTGACGCCGATCAGCTTCGGCAGGCTCGTGACGAGCCGCCAGTCGAATCTGTACCGGCCGTCGCGTTTGAGCCGGCGCTTCAGATCGTCGAAGAAGCCCGACGCGCCGAGCGTGTACAGAAACGACGCGCGGCCGTCACAGCGAAGCTGAGTCATCTCGATGCCGGCGCTGTCGATGAGTCGTGTAAGCGTCTCCGGGCTGAACTCGTGGAGGTGATACGGTGCCTCCGACCAGGCCCACGGCAGACCGAGCCACCGCGAGAGCCGCAAACTTGCGCGTGCGAAGGCGCAGTCGGCGTTCGGCGTTCGCAGCACGAGCAGCCCGCCCGGCCGGAGCAGCCGGTGCACGGTCAGCAGAGCCTGCTGGGGCCGCTGCAGGTGCTCGAGGACGTCGCCCATGTGGATCACGTCGAAGAATGCGTCGGCAAACGACATCTCCTCAAGCGCGCCTTCGGCGACATCGAGCCCATTCGCCCGGGCCACGGCGACGGCGTCGGCGTTCACGTCGATGCCCGTGGTCTGCCAGCCGAAGCGGGCCATGTGGTACATGAGCTGGCCGGTGGCGCAGCCGACGTCGAGCAACCGCCCGCGCCGGATGCCTGCGGCGGCAAGCTGCTCGCGGAAGCGCCGTGCCGGCTCGGGCGAGGTTCTCGACAGGTCGGCTTCGGCCGTGGCGAAGTACCCGTCCCGTCTCGAGTAGAGCGCTGCCAGTTCCGCGGCCGTCGGCTGCGGGAACACGGAGATGAGGCCGCAAGCCCGGCACCGCCTGAGCGTCCATCCGCGCTGGCCGGCGACCGGGACGTGATCCGTGCAGGCGCAGACCTGACACGCCGCGTCGTCGGGCGCCTGCTGCGGCGAGGCGTCGACGAGCGGCTCGTCGATCGTCTTGGTTTCGTTGTCCAGCACTGCCGTGTGGTCAGCCATTGCGCTACTTCACAAGGACGACGTCGACCTCGGCGCACGGGATGAGCTTCCACAGCCACCAGTCGTAGAGCCGTGTGTTGACGAGCGGGTTCATGAAGGCGTTCAGGCAGCCGCTGCGACCGACACCGAACACGCTCCGGCACCGGACGTCCGAGAAGGCGAAGTCGAACGAGTAGTTGTAATGATGACCCCGCTTGAAGTAGTCGAACGTGCTGCGAGTGAAGAAGTGACGGTGCGTCGGGTTGTTCCAGGCGCCGCGGCCGGCCATGTGCGGCACGCGAACCTCGGCCCTGCCGCCGGGCGCCAGAATGCGGTGCAGCTCGGAGACGGCGCGGACGATGTCGTCGAGGTGCTCGAGCACGTGGTAGGCGAGCACCCGATGCCACGCTCCCGCGGCAAACGGCCACGGGTACGAGTTGAGGTCCCAGACCACATCCACGCCCGGGAGCTTCACGCAGTCGACGTTCAACGATCCCTCGCGCGGCCTCGTGCCGCAGCCCAGATGCAGCACCGGCTTCTCCGCCGTGGGCGCGTAGCAGGGCGCGCCCGTCGACGCGTTCGGCGCCATCTCGTGGCCGCTCCAGGATTCGTGAGTCGTCATCTCATCGAGTTGCTGCACTTCCATGATTTCACCTCGGGCTCTCAAGACGGGGTTCTCGACGGGCGCTCCGCCATAGCGTCGCTTGTGCAGCCGCCAGTGTGCTCGCGCGCTCGTAGGCCGCCATGAGCCGTTCGTAGTATCTCTCGGGCGAGTATTCCTTGAGCGCTTTGGCGCGGCCGGCCTGGCCCATCGTGCGGCACAGCTCCGGGTGCTCCCACAGCGCACGGATCTTCTCGGTCAGATCGTTCGCGTTGCCGGGCTCGACGAGCACGCCGGTCATGCCGTCATCGACGATCGACGGCATGCCGCCGATGCGTGAAGCAAGCACGGGTTTGCCGTGCGACATCGCCTCGACCAGCGGCAGGCCGAACGTCTCGAGACACGTGCTGGGCAGTACAACGATTCGGCTATTGCGGTAGAAGTCGTTGAGCCTTCCGTCTTCCAGGTGGCCGAGGAGGGAGACGTTGGCAGGGGCCTCGCGCGCGAGGTATGGCATGCGGTCCGTCGATCCCGCCAGCCTGAACGGGATGTCCGGGCACTGCGCAGCCGCGGCCGCTAGCGTCTTGATCCCTTTCTCGGGGCTGACGCGCCCGACATAGGCCACGTACTCACCAAGCGGCGAGTCGGCGGAGTGCGTCGACGACGGGCCGGCCCCGTTGGAGCCGGCCATGTTCGGGATGACAACGATGCGCTCGGCCGGAAAGCCTGCTGCGACGAGTCGCTCGCGCTGGAACGGGCTCAGCACGGCGAAGAGCGTGACTCCGTCAAGAAAGAGCCGCCACATGCGCGCCACCGTGCTGCGCAGCGCGTACCCCGCGCTCTTGAGCAGATTGCCCGTGCAGTTGCGAAGCACGCACCAGTACTCGCGGCCGCCGAGACAGCGCTCGCAGAGCTGTCCGCGACTCAAATGTAGTCCGTTCGGGCAGACGAGGCGGTGGTTGCGAACACTCATGACAACGGGCACGCCGACTCGTCGGCACTCGACAAGCACCCACGGCGAAATGAGCGGATAGAGGTTGTTGACGTGCACGACGTCCGGTCGCTGCTCGTCAAGCAGCCGGCGCATCGCCCTCCGCGAGCTCCGGCTGTAGATGCCGCTGACAAACGCCCGCACGCGGCCCAGTCTCATCCGTTCGATCTCGGCGCTCGAACGCCATAGCATGGTCACGTCGTTGCCACGCTCCTCGAGCAGCGCCCGAAGTCTCTGAACGGAAACCTCCTCGCCGCTGGGGCGGGCATATGAGTTATGGACGATGCACACGCGCATCGTGGACTCCTGTCAGACTGCGGCGGCGACGGCGGACGGCTCCTCCGTGCGCTGGCCGTGCGGCTCCGGCTGATGCGGCACGGCGTCAGCGTAGAGGGCGTTGACAGCTTCACCCTTCGTGTCCCACGAGAACGCCGCCGCCCGACGCAGGCTGCCCTCCGCCAGTCGCTGGCGGCGTGGCTCGTCTTGCCACAGCTCTGCGATGGCCGCCGCGAGGTCCGCGGCGACCTGTCCTGGGTTGCGGACCGGCACCTTGATGCCGCAGTCGGGCGTGACGACGTCCGCGAACCCGCAGTGGTCGAGGCAGATCACCGGCACACCGAGCGCGAGCGCCTCGACGATCACCGTGGAGGTCAGGTCGAAAAGGCTCGTAATCACGAACGCATGCCCGGCGCGCATGATCGCCAGCGCTTGTTCGCGCGGCAGCCAACCATGCCACGTGCACCGGTCGTCGACGCCGAGCCGCTGCGCCAGTCGCTGCCACGATGAGGTGCGCGGCCCTTCGCCGAGGATGTCCACTTGCACGCGCGCATCTCCGTGCAGGCGCGAGACCGCGCGAAGCAAGAGCGGCAGCGCCTTTCGCGATACGTGCAACCCGCTCCAGACCAACCGCAGCGGCTCGATCGACCACCGGGTGTTGATCGGGCTTGGTTCATGGTCGGGCGGGCCGATCTCGCACACCACGCGCGAGTGCTGGCCGAAGAACCGCTCGATCGCTCGCGCCGTTTCGGACGTGCCGGCAATGAGCCGTCCCTCCGTCCTGCGCGCCGCCTGTTTCGGTCGTGCGAGCAGCCTGCGATGGAGCACGTTGAGCACGTTGCGTCCGGTGTGGAACAGCGCTCCGGCGAAACCGAGCGACGGCAAGAACCGCCATGGCAACAAACCGAGACCACCGACTGGGCCCCACACGAACGGCGCGTCGAGCTGCCACAAGTAGCCGGGCTCGCGGAAACCCATCATCGTCAGTTGATGCACGACGTCGAAGCCGATCTCGGCGTGCAATTGCTGCGCGAGCCGGTACGCCTTCTCGTGCCATCGCCTGTAGGTCCAGTAGTAGGACGGTGGCCAGAACGTCTCCAGCGCCCTGAAGCGGCGTCGCGCGATGTAGTGGAAGTGGACGCGCTGGCGCAGTCCGGGTCGGCGCGCGAGTTCCGCCTCGATATCGGCGAGTTCGTCTTGCTTGGTGATGACCCACAGGTCGTGGTGCTTGCTGATCTCGACGATCCAGCCCCAGCCGATGCCGGGCTCGGAGCCGCGGGCCGGGTTGCACGCGTACGCGGACACAAGCACTTTCAAACGCCGAGCCATGTGCTCTCTCCCTGCACCGACGGCGTCTCTGTTGACCGTGCGCGGCGACGAGCTTTTCGCAGAGTCTTTTTCATTGGCATCTCAGCGCAGCATGTCGGCGCGACGACACGGCGGCGAACTCGATCGCGCGGACAAACGAGAGGGCCGCTTCCTCGAACGGTTGCGTCATGAGGCTCTCGCGCCTCGCCAACGGTTGGGCGCCGAGCGGCGCGGTGTCTAGCAGCCAGCCTGTCATCCGGTCCGTCAGCGTCGCGAGATCGTACGGATCGAGGACATGGCCGTTCTGGCCGTCGTGGATCAGTTCGGCCGCCCCGGCCAAGCTCGAGCAGAGCACGGGCATCCCCGCCAGAAGCGCCTCGTTGACGACCGCGCTGTACGTCTCCCGCCGGCTGGCCAGCACGAGAAGCTGGCCCAGCACGTACCAGGCCATGAGGTCACGGCCTTGTTGCTGTCCCTCGAACCGGACGCGATCGGCTACGCCTTCGCGCTCGGCCAAGTGCTCGAGGCGGCGGCGCTCGGGCCCGTCTCCTACCACGACGAGCACCACATCGGCCACCACCCGAGCGGTGCGGGCAAACGCTGCGATGATGCGGTCCACACCCTTGAGCTCAACGAGTCGCCCGACGAACAGGACGACGCGCTTGCCGTGCAGCCGCTTCTCAGCCAGATACTGCTCGGCCAAGGGCACCGCGCGGTCGAGGTTCGCGGCGAAGCTCGCTTCGTCCTGGCGGTTGGCGAAGATGAACACCCGATCGGTGGGTACGCCCCGGCTGACGAGCCAGGCTTTGGCGTCTTCGGTGTAGGCAACGACGCTGTCAGCGGCGTTCAGGGCAATCCGGCGGGCCAAGCGCCGCACGGGGCCTGCATCGCCGGCGATGCGCTCATCGTCGGCGGTCATGATCGTCAGACCCCACCGTCGGCGGAGCAGACGCTTGCCGATTAAGCCAAGGGCGAGTGTGGTCGGCGAGTATTCGTGGGTGACGACGACGTCGGGGTCGAACGCCTTGACCGCTCGCAGGACGCCGTGGCGGATCAGCCTGCCGCCGATCTCAAACCCGCGAAGCAGGTACTCGTGGTCGCATTCGAGCCGGCTGCGCAGCGCGGCCTGGTCGAACTGCTGGGACGCGGGATCCGGGCGCAGGAAGATCGCCTTTAGTTCGAAGTGTCGGTGCAGGTGATTGAGCAGATCAACCCGGTGCGGTGCGAGGGCTGCATGAAAGAAGAGCGTTCTTAGCGGCGGCATTACGACCCATCCCTTCCGAGAAGCGCTTCGCCCACCGGCACGCTCTCGTTTCCTGAGTCAACGTGGCTCGGCGTGCGGCGCGGTTCGCGTTCCGCGAACGCCCTCGAGGAAACGGTTCCGGGCCGGACCCAATAGCAGCAGAGCAGCATTGGGAGCAGCGTGGGGCAAGCGCGGGCCGCCAGCCCGGTCCACGGGATGCTGATCACAAGGGCGTAGATCGCCACGAGTGCGAACCCGACCTGGGCACTCGACAGTGCTGAGCGGGGCTCGTGGGCCACGGCCCGATACATGATGCGAGCGCTCTGCTTGATGAACGCGGCGGCGAGCATAATCAGGCAGAACAGCCCCGGGAGCCCCGTCTCGATCAGGGCGCTGAGCCACGCGTTGTGCGGGTGCTGTGCGGCAAAACCGCCGCCGCGGGCGAGGAACTCATCGACAAACCAGTCGCGGCTGCCGGCAACGAAACCTCGACCGAGCCAGGGTAGCTCGTGTCGCATGCTGAGAATCTCGCGCCAAATAGGAAGGCGGCCGTTTAGCGTCCAGATATCACCGCCACTGCCGATGTCGGCGCGGTTGAGGAAATCCCATAGCTGCACGCTGTAGGCGAAGGCGGCGCATGTGACGGCCGTCGCCACGAAGACCGCAACGAGTCGCCCCTTGAACGAGAGCATCAGGCCGAGTAGGCCGACCAAAACAAAGGCGATGATGATCCCGCGACTCCGACCCGCGAGAACGATTCCGCTTAGCACAAGCAACACAATGGCCCATTGGCCCGTGTGTCGCTGTGCCGACGACATCATGCGCGGGATCGTCGCCACCGCACAGATGGCGGCGACGATGGCCAACGTGCCGCGGAACAGCGGCGGGCCGAGGGCGTGCTCGGTTTGACCAGGAATGAGGATCCAGCACGCGCCGGCTGCGAGAGCCATCAGGACCACGCACGCATAACAGAAATAGAGCGTGTAGATCGGGTTCTCCTCGGTGGCCCATAAGACGAGGATGACCACCAGCAGCGTTGCGCACAGTTGCAGCGCACGGAAGGCGGTCAGCGCCGGTGAGACCGACCACGCCGTACTGCACAGAGCCACGACGACGAACAGGGCGTACCAGCGAAGCGACGAGCGCATGATGGCTCGCACGGCCGCCACGAGGCGAAACCTCAGCACGATCACCGAGCCGACGCCCACAAGCGCCCAGGCGACGAGCTGGAACTTGATGGCCAGGTCGAATTCACCCGCGTAGATTTCGTCCGCAACGCGATGCTCTCGGCCAGGCCAGGTGGCCGTGATGACGCACCACGCGAGCGCGAAAAGGACGACTCGGACGATCATCCACTCGTGATGACGCCGTGCTGCCCGCCGGGAACGACGGCCGAGGGCCGCGGTGGCGGCCGGCAACGTCGTCATGATGTCTGCCGGGTTGTTCACGAGCGCTCTCCGGACCGGCTGAATGCCGCGTCGTGCGTTGTCCTGTGCCGGTGGGACGTGGTGCCCACCACCGTCTTGGCGGCCGCGATGCACATGGCGCGGGCGCGGGCGAGCGCGGCGTTGACGCTCCAGACGGCCCGCGTGCTCAGCGTCGGCTTCCTCTTGCGGTTCCGTTCGGCAATGCCGGCGATCTGATCGGCCAGGCCCGCAGCGTTTCTCCTCCAGCAGAACTGCTCTTCGGCCGCCTGCCGCGCTCGAGCTGCATGGACGGCAACCCGCGATGGGTCGTCGACGTACCACTGCATTCGTGCGGTCAGTTGGTCCACGCCGACGGTGGCCATTGGCCAGTAGTAGTTGTCCGGGCGCCGCTGTCTGCTCGCGACGGGGACGAGCAAGCCGTTCCGGCCGTCGTCGACGAACTCATTCATCGGAGCCTCGTCGGTGGTGATGGCCGGGAGGCCGCAGGCCAACGCCTCGCACAGCGTCAACCCGATCCCGTCGAGCCGCGAGGGGTAGACGTACACGTTGCCCAGCTCGTAGAGGCCGGGCGCGGGAACGGCCTGGACGATAACGGTGATTCGCGCATCGTCGAGCAGGTCGGTTGCGCACCGCCAATCGGCGACCGGTTTCTGGGCATGGATGATAAGCCGCGCGTCCCCGTCGAGCTGCCGGAACGCGCGGACCGCGAGATCGGTCCCCTTGCGAAACGGCGAGACACCCGCGTTGTGGAAGAACCGCACGGATTCGGTAGGCGCGTCGCCGTTTGGCCTGAACAGCTCGGTGTCCGTGCCCCACGGCACGTGGAAACAGTGTGGATGATGCCGGAACACCGAGTCGTGCCGCTGCGTATTGCAGACGAGAAAGTCGTAGGCATCGAACAGCGGCACACTCGCTTGGGTGTAGTAATCGACGTAGGCGCCGACGGTGTAGCCGAGTCGCTTGCAGAGGCGCACGACGTGCCAGTTGCGTTCCTCATTGAAGAGGACGACGTCGATGCGCTTGTCACGGAGCCATCGCGTCAGATGATCAAGGTCGAAAACGGCGCTCCCCTTTCGCCACGCGAGCCATGGCGCCCAGGTGACACACGGCAAGTCCCACTGCGGGCAGCCACGTCCGAAGTGCTCGCTGCCCCGTGCGTAGATGAAGACGTTGTGAGACGCAGCTGTGAACGCCTCCATGTACGCGCGCGAAACGTACGCGGCGCCGCGCTCGAACCACGTTGTGACGATGCCGATGTTCACGGCTCACCCGCCTCGTCGAAAGATGCAGAACAGGTGATACGTGCCGCGCCGCGGATCGGGGATCCTTCCCGACACGAGGCGGTTCCCGATCGCTCTCAGCACATGCCACCCGGGCAGACCGCGGGCGGCGTTTCGAACGGTCTCGATAATCCCGCGCCTGCCGTTGCGTCTTTGCGACGCGTGAATCCCATTCAGGTGAGGAAACCCCACCGACTCGATGTGGAGCACTTGCAGGTCGAGCTTCCGTGCCAGCCATTGGCAGGTCTGCATGCTCAGGTACTGCATGTGCTCGAAATCGACCCTGAACGCGACGGCCTCGTCTTCGTTCGGCGCTGACGGTGCGTTCGGGGTCCAGATCGCGATGATGCCCCCCGGTCCAGCCAGCGCGACGGCCCGCTCGAGTTGTCTGAGCGGGTCGAGCGGATGCTCGATGAAGTCGAACATGCAGACGACGTCGAACAGCTCGTCGGCCGGGACATCTTCCAGCGTGCCCACCGTGGCTGTCGACACGCCGATGCGTTGTCGGGCGAAGCGCACGGCCGCGGGATCGAGGTCGATGCCGACCACGTGCGCGCCCAGCTTCTCGAACCGCTTCAGCAGCGTCCCCGAGCCGCAGCCGACGTCGAGAACGCGCGTGCCGCAAAGGCTGGTATGGGACGCGATCTCGACGAGCCGGAAGTCGTCCCACGGCCTCGCGTGGAGAACGGCTCGCGGGTTCGGGTGCTTTTTCCTGCTGTGCTGCGCCGAGTAGGCTGCGTACAGCGTGCTGAGTTCGGACTCGGTGGGCGCGGGCGAGACGAAAGACGCGCCACACGTGTCGCAAGACCGCACCGCGAGCCCGTCGGGACGAACGCAGCACTCGTGACCGTCGTCGCCGCAGAACGGGCAACGCCGGTCGGCGAGGCGTTCCGGATCCCACGACTGGATTCTCGTGTCGAGTTGCTGCAGTCGTTTCATGTGTCTGCCGCCGCGTTCTCGATCCTGAATAGGATCATTGTTTTCTCGTGCCTGAGCGGCCGGGCAAGCACCCACCGCGCGACGTTTTTGGCCGTTTGCACAAGCCGCTGCTTCGACGTCCACGACCAGGCGCCGGGCACGCGAAACGGTTCGGACGGCTCGATTCGACCGGCCAAGCCCTCCTCGAGCAGCCAATCAAACGAGTGCTCGCGGAACGTCCGAACGTGGTCGCCGTCGGGCGGGAAGCACTCGAGGTCCAGGCAATTGCGTTGCTCGTTGTATGGCACGAGGACGGCCAAGTGCCGGCTGTGTGCGAGCAGGTGACGGGCCAGTCGCTCGCAGTCGACGAAGTGCTCGAGCGTGGCCGACGAGTAGATCAGGTCGTAGGTGCCGTCGATCTCATCCATCGATCTGACGGAGAACTCCGCGAGCTCGCCGAACCGCTCGCGGCACCGCCGAATGGCGACGTCGGAGAAATCGCTGCCGAAGAGCGTCGCGTTCGGAAAGGACCGCCGCAGCACGGGCATCGCATCGCCCAGGGCGCAACTGGCGTCGAGGATCGTCAACGGCGCCTCGCGGTCAAGCCGGCAGCGCGTGCAGAAGGCTTCGGCAAACGCGCGCGTCTGCAACCGGCCGCGGTTGCGTTCCCATCCGCCGCCGTCGCTGAAGTAGGCGTTCCACCACTCAACGGAGAGCAATGGCTGTTTCACCGCGTGGTTCATCCGGCACATCCCGGTCGCTGTTCTGTGTGTCTGCGTTGTCGCGGTCCGGCTGTCGGCCCGCGCACGGGCGCCTGTGGAGCAGTCTGGAGACGAAGACGAACACCCAGACAGAGTGCACGCCGTAGCCGACAAGATACGCCGTGGCCATGCCCAACGCTCCCCACCCCCGGTCGAGGAGCACGTGGCACGTGCCGAGCAGCACGACGGCCCATCCGAAGTTCATCGCCGCCGCGGTCCACATGCGCCCCGTTGCCGTGATGATCTGCCCGGCCGAGGTTTGCAGCGCGATCAGCACTGCCGCGCCGAGCACGAGCATGAGAATGGGCCACCCGGTCGTGAACTCGGCCCCGTAGAGCGACATCACCCACGGGCTGAGCCCCGCTATCACCAGGGCCGCCGGGATGACGAACACGGCGTTGGCCAGCATGCTGATGCGGAGCGCCCTGCGGGTGTCGGCGCCGTGGTTGAGAGCCAGTCGCTCGGACATGATTGGCACGGCGACCGTGCCCAGAAGCCCCGGCATGACGAGCAGCATTCTGCTCCAGCGATTGGCCGCCTCGAACAGCCCCATCTCCGCGTAGCCGCCGGGCTGGCGTACGAGCATGGCGCCGACCAGCCACATCACGGGCCCGACCATGGCGGCGCTGAGAAACGCCGGCAGCGAGAATGCCCACAGAATCGGCATCTCCCTGCGCAGGTCGCGACAGGTGACGTGGAGGCCGGCCTTGCGCGTTTCGCGCCGCAGAACCGTGTGGTTGACCACACACCCGACAGCGCCCGACACGGCGATCCCTCCGACGACACCCGGCAGCCCCCACAAGTAGACGCCCGCGATCATGAGCGGGAAGCTGAGCACGCCGCGAATCACGTTGACCTTGGCGATCGCCCTGAAGGCTTCCAACCCCGCCAGCACGCCTTGCTGCACGCCGGCCAGCGTGTTGCAGAAGAGCAGCCCGGCGCCGATCATGAGCACCGGCGTCAGGTGGGGCGCTCGGATCGTGTGCGTGGCGAGGTAGGGGGCCGCCACGACGAGCAGGCCAGCGCCGACGGCTGCAAAGACGGTTCCCGCGATGGACGAAAAGGCGACAATGCGCCCCGCCCGGGCTGGATCGCTTGTGCGGAACTCAGCGACGTGCTTTGTCGCGGTCAACCCGAGCCTCAGACCGGCCAGGACGCCGAACATGCCCACGGTCGCGCGGACGATGCCCAGTTCGCCGAAGCCCTGCCTGCCGAGGAACCGAGCCACCACGACTGAGGAGGCCAGCAGCAGGCCCTGCGAGATGACCGTCCCGATGATTGCCCAGAACGCTCCTCTGGCGAACCGCGCGCGCAACGGTTCCGCCAGCAGGGCTGCATAAAGCTGGCCGACTGCTCGTACCGGAGTCTTCACTGCTCTTCCGTTTTCGCTCAGGCGGGAGGGTGCTGCGAACGACGGGCGCCTTCGTCGTCGCTCTGTTCAGTCTCACAACCGGTTGTCGTATCGACACTCACACACGGGGCCGGCGTTACGATCCCGGCTCGGCTACGCCGCGACCCGGTCCGGCCGGGGCCGAGCCGGGAGGAAGGTGATCGCCGGTCGGTTCCGTCGTCGGCCGTGTGTCGTTTGGCTCGCGTGAATCGCTCGGAAGGTCGGCCGGGCTGTACTCCTCGATCAAACGGCTGAAGAGCATCATCCGCTGGCTGGCCGATTCGAGCGAGTTGCCTATCGCCACGTCGCATTCGAGCCGGACCGGCGGGCCGAGGTGCCGCTGGTAGATGGGCACGCTCATGTGCGCCATCCGGTCGGCCGGCACGTCGGCTTCCGGCTGCTGCCAGGTCAGCGCCTGCACCGAGCCATCGTGGCACGGCCACTGTATCCGCAGCCCGGTGAAGTCCATCTCGTCGGCTGCTGTGCACACCGACTTCCACCAGCCGTCGAATGAGGCCGCCTCGTCGAAGCAGAGCGCGGCCCGCTCATAGTGGCGCCTGTGGCCTTTGGCCTCGTGGCTGATTGTGCGGCGGCGTTTCATGTGGGTGAGGGACTCACGCAGGCGCACCGTTCCGGCGATCCAGAAGACCGCCATGAGCAACGCCGCCACGCCGCAGTACACCAGCAGCGGCATCATCCCGCGCACGATGAACATGAACAAGCCCACACCGGTGAGCGCCAACGTGACGCCCCAGATCAACACGGTCGCCCGTGGCTGACTCATGCCCATGGCGAGCAGGCGGTGGTGGATGTGGCCGCGGTCGGCCGCGATGATCGATCGCCGCTTGAGCGCGCGCCGCAGCACGCTGAAGAGCGTATCGACGATCGGCACGCCGAGGGCCAGTGCCGGCAAGCCCAGGCCGAGCAGCGTGGCCGACTTCGTGGCCGACATCACGCTCCCGGCCGCGATCGCGAAACCGACGAAAAGACTGCCGCCGTCTCCCAGGAAGACCCGGGCGGGATGGAAGTTGAAGAACAGAAACCCGGCCAGGCTGCCCGACAGCGCGAGCATGAGCACGGCCATGACGGGCTGCCCAAGGTGAATGGCGAGGACGGTGATCGCCCCGCAGGCGATCACGGCGATGCCGGCGGCCAGCCCGTCGATGCCGTCGATGAGGTTGATCGCGTTGGTCACGCCGACAATCCACAGGATCGTCAGCGGCCACGACAGCCAGCCGAACTCGAGCGTGACACCCGCTATGCTGATCGAAGCGATCCGAACGCCAAGCGCACACACCAGGACGGCCGCGGCGATCTGGAACAGAAGCTTCGCGCTGGCGCGCAGGCCGCGGACGTCGTCTATAACGCCGCCGACGAACACCAGCAGGCTGCCCGCCACCAAGGCGATCACCCGGGTTTGGACGCCGCGGAATGCCCGGCCGATGACGTTGTCGAGCATCAGCACGAGGACGAGCATCGTCAGCGTGGCCAGAACGACGGCGAGCCCCCCGAGCCGTGGCGTCGCGTCGCGGTGCACGCGGCGGACGCCCGGCACGTCCACGATCCCCACCGCCCGCGCCAGGCGGGCGGTGCGTGGGGTCATCAGCATCGCCAAGGCGAACGCGCCAAGGGAAACGGCGATGTACGTTCTCATGATTCCGGCCTCACACCGAGTTGCCCTCGGCTCCTCTAGGCGCTGGTCACAGCGTCCTCCTCCTCGGCGCAGTAGTCGGCGCACCCGTAATAGTCGGCCCGGCCGTAGTAGCGACCGTAGCCGTAGTAGCCGCCATGACTTTCGGCATCGACGTCGTTGACGATAACGCCGATGATATTGTGCGCCACGCTGTCGATGACTTCCCGTGCTCGCTCGGTCAGGTGGCGTGGCGTCTCGAACGCCCGCACCACGAGCAGCGTCGCGTCGGCGCCCGCGGCCAGGACGCTCGCGTCGGCAAGGCCGAGGCACGGCGGACTGTCGAAGATGATGCGGTCGTAGTGGCTCAGCGCCTCGCGGACAAGCCGCTTCATGCGCGCTGACTCGAGCAACTCGACCGGGTTCTTCGTCGGCCGAGCGCACGGGAGGATGTCGAGGTTCTTCACACCGGTCGCGTAGACGACTTCGTTGAGCGCGACCTCGTCGTCGTCGGGCTTCAGGTAGCTGGTCAGCGTTGCCCAGATACGCAGATCGAAGACCTTTCGGAGGCCGGCCCGTCGCATATCAGTGTCGACGAGCAGTACCCGTTCGCCGCCACGAGCCAACGCCGCAGCCAGGTTGATGGCGATCAGGCTTTTGCCTTCCTTGGGAACGGCGCTGGTGATGACCACCCGCCGAGCGAGCGCGCCGCCGTTGCGGTGCATCATGCCGACGCAGATTGCCCGGAACGTTTCTGCAAGGGCCGATCCGGGATCGTGCAGCCCGACGTGTTCGGGACAGCGCTCGCCTCGACGCCTCCGTGGCTTGACGGCAGGCACGAAGCCAAGGATCGGCAGGTTCAGAGCGTCCTCGATGTCCTCCTTGCTCTTGAACGAGCTGTCGAACCGGCTCATCGTGAGCGCCAGGCCGGCACCGAGCACGAGGCCCCCAAGGCACGCCAGGACCAGGTTCGCTCGCTTGTTCGGACGGATTGCGTGCCTGGGGACGCGCGCCTTGTGGATGAAGAAGACGTTCGTCCCACCTCGCTCGACCTCCGAGACGAGGTTGATCTCTTTGATTCGTTCGAGCACGACGTCGTAGAGGCGGCTGGAGCGTTCGGCCTCCATCTCCAGGATCGCATACTGGCTTGCCAGCCGGCCGATCTCCTGCACCTCGCGTTTCTGTAGCTCGTAGGCCTCGCGGAGGCTCTTCTCTTCGGCTGTGGCGCGCTCGTGCTCGGCCCGCATCGTCGTCAGCATCCGCTCGCCTTCCTCAGCGATGCTCTGCTTGAGCATGGCGATCTGGCGCTCAAGAGCCAGGACCGACGGGTGATTCTCCAGGTGGGTCTGGGCGAGCTCCGCACGCTTCTGCTGGGCCTCGGTCAGCTTCATCCGCAGGGCGCGCAGCCCCTCGCCCTGGAAAAGCGAGGCGAGGCCTTGTTTCTCCCCGTCCTCGGCGATGAGCCGTTTGGTCGTCTCGTACCCGGCCGCAAGAACGATCCGCTTGATCTGTGCTTGTGTGACCGCCTCTTCCAGTTGAGCCAGCCGGCTGAGGGCGATCTTCGATGGGCCCTCTGTCCGACCGACTGCGACGAGGTTGGTCTCCTCGGTGAACTGCTGCAGCGCGGCGTGACTCGCCTGCAGCTTGGCCTCGAGTTCCTGGGCCTGTTTCGTCAGTTCCGCGAGCGTTCGCTCTGACGTGCTGAAGTCGCGGCGCTGATTCTGCTCGATGTAGGTTCCGACGATGGTGTTGGCTACCAGCGCTGCCCACACCGGGTCGGTATGCTCGTATCCGACGTCGACGAGGCGGCTCTTCTTGATCGGCGCCACGTAGATGCCGTGCATGAAAGCAGCCACGGGATCCTCGACGGCCGCGTACTCCGGCCGTGTGGCCGCCCCGAGCTTGTCGAAAGCCTGCTGGGCCAGTTCACGGTCCTTGAGCAGGCGGTACTGCGTCTCGTAGTAGTCCCTGTCGGCGTCGGTCGTCTTGGACGCGTCTTGGACCTGGATCACGACGGGGTCGGGAGGCTCGATCATGATGCGTCCCGTCGCGCGGTAGACGTCCGGCTGAGAGAAGGTGTAGAGGGCTGCGGCCCCGACGGTCACTACAAGCGCTCCCAGCACCACCGCCCGGCGCGCCAGCAATACACCCAGAATCTGACGCATCGGCGGCTGGCTTCGAGCATCCTCTTGGTCGTTGAACATGGCAGCGTTTCTCGCCTCAAGAAGTCTCGGGTCGCTTCTGTCCGGGCGAAGCAAGCGCACGGAGCACGCTCCATCACCCCGCTCGGCCGCAGGCCATGCCGAGGCATCAATGCTGGGCGCAACTGCTGTGCCAACGCCATGCACCGGCGGGAGAGGGGGGGAACCAGTTGCTTGAGCAGTCGAGGGCCGCAGACCGCCGCCTCGACGCTCTCTCGACGCCACAGCGCGACCGCGGGCGGCCACTTGCGTCCGGCCTGTCGCGGAGCGGTGTCGGCCTGCGCGAGACGGCGGCGGGGCACGGGGCGTGGGTGGTCGGCAAAAGGTGCCGGAATCGGCACCTCCCATTGCCCGTGCCGGTGTGCAAGATGCCGACGCTTGGCGGGGAGGGCAGGCGAGGCCGGCGCCAGGTTTGGGGTTGACACCGTGGACAATGGGTTGTAGTGGTGGATTAGACCGACCGTCGGTCTACTTAGTGCCGGGCATATAACACGCACGTATAACAGAACCTATGACCCAAGAACCTATCCACAGAAAGCGGAAAGCCCGCAGGGATGAGCTACTCGACGTTGCCCGGGAACTCTTTGCCAAGAAGGGCTACGAGCGGACGCCAGTTAACGCCATCATCGCCAAGGCCGGGGCTTCGAAGGGGGCCTTCTATCACTACTTCCGGTCGAAGGACGACTTGCTCGAGTGCTTGACCGAGAGGATGACGCAGGAGATCCTGTCCACCGCTCGCAAGGCTGCGAAGAGCGCCAGTTCGAGAGCGGCCGGCAGACTGAGCGCCTTTTTCCGGGTCGCCTCGCGATGGAAAGCGTCCAACAGGGGGGCGACCCTTGCGTTGACGCGCGCCCTGTTCCGTGACGAGAACGTCCTGCTGCGCTATAAGGGGACGCGGCGCTGGCTCGAGACAGCGGTGCCGGATATCGCAGATATCATCCGGCAGGGTGTCGAGGAGGGCGTCTTCAGCCCGTGCGACCCGGAGCAGACAGCCGAACTCATTCTGCAGCTCGGGGTCGCGATGCGCGAGTCGATGGCGGGGCTGCTTCTGAGGATCGACGAGGATCCGGAAGTCTGGCCGCTTCTCGAGCGGCGCATTGGGAGCTACCAGCGTGCCGCTGAGCGGATACTCGGCGCGCCCGCGGGCTCGATCGTCCTCATGGATGAGGAGACCCTGAGCATGCTCAAGGGGAATGAGCCGGCGCTCGAGAAACACGGCTCCGCCCAGGGCGCGCAGACGACCCTGTGGCCGGTGCCGGAAAGGACGACGGAAGAGTGAACACACTGGGAGCAGCGCTTGCCCGGTTCCTGACGGTGGCCGTGGCGGTCTTCGTCTCGTTGTCGGTCGGGATCTCTCGGTGCCAGGACGAGGCAGATCCCGTTGAAGAACAAGAGGCGGAGGACATCGCGCCTGACCCTGCCGAGGCGAACACCGGTGAGCCCGAGGCCGAAGCCACGGAGACCGACGACGCAGCCGGCGACGAGCTGACGCTCATCGATCCTGAGACGGGCGAGTTGGCGCTCGAGCGCTTGCTCAACTGGCTCGACGATCTGTACCGCGCTGACAGCTCGGTCGCCGAGATGACGCTCACGGTCACCAAGCCACGCCGGACGCGGACGATGACGATGAAGGCCTGGACGCTCGGCACTGAGAAGGCGTTGATCGTCATCGAGAAGCCGGCACGCGAGAAGGGCACCGCGACGCTCAAGGTCGGCAAGAACCTGTGGAACTACCTGCCGCGCATCGCACGCACGATCCGCATCCCGCCGTCGATGATGATGAGCTCGTGGATGGGCAGCGACTTCACCAACGACGACCTCGTGCGCGAGTCCTCGCTGCTCGATGACTACGAGGCCGAGGTCGTCGGTCGCTCGGACGATCCCGACGGCTGGCTCATCAACCTGAAGGCGAAGGAAGGTACGGTGGGCCTGTGGGATCGCGTCGAGTACGTCGTCTCGCCCGACGGGCGACTGCCGCTGCTGGCGAAGTACTACGACCGCAAGGGGCGGCTGGCTCGCACGATGACGTTCTCGGACGTGCGCGAGTTCGACGGCCGCAGGATCCCGGCGCGGCTCGAGCTGACGCCCGTTGATAAGGAAGGCTACACGACCGTGCTCGTGTACGATGATCTCAAGTTCGGCGTCGACTTGCCCGAGAGCATGTTCAGCCTGTCGCAGCTCGAACGGCACCGGTAGCAGGCCGTCCGGAACCGGGGAACGAGGAAGCCATGCGCTCGACGACACTGCGAATCGCCTGGCGCAATCTGGGCCGCAACCGGAGGCGGACGATTCTCGCCGTCGCCGCCATCGCGCTCGGCCAGCTCACGCTCGTCGCCGTCAACGGCCTGATGGCCGGGATGTACGAGGAGATGCTCCGCACGATCACCGGCCCGCTCATGGGCCACGTGCAGATCCATCACAAGGACTGGCGCGAGGAGCAGGCCATCGACCTCTACATCGATCACCTCGACGAGACGCGGAGGCGCATCGAGGCGATCCCTGCGGTGAAGAGCGTCTCGCCGCGAATCTACGCGCCCGTGCTTGCCGCGCAGGGCGAGAAATCGGACGAGCCGGCCAACGCCGAAGCGGCCATGATCGTCGGCCTCGACGTCGCCGTCGAATCGCGCCGCGACGGCATTCTCGACAATCTCGATGCCGACGAGCTGCCGGGCGGTCGGGGCGTTGTCGTCGGCAAGGTGCTTGCCAACCGCCTCGGCGTCCGCGTGGGCCAGCAGATCGCCGTGATCGGCCAGGATGCCGATGAGTTTCCTGTGAGCGATTTGTTCGTGGTCAAGGCGGTTGTCGCGGGCAAGACGGATATCGTGAACCGGCTCGGGATCGTCATGGCCCTCGATGAGGCCGGCCAGTTCCTTGCCATGCCCGACCAAGCACATGAGATCCTCGTGCAGGGCGACGACTACCGCGAGGCAGGCGCGCTCGCCGAGGAAATAGCCGCCATTCCCGGTCTGGCCGATGACAGCGTACTCGCCTGGCGCGACGCCGCACCCGAGCTGGTCTCGATGCTCGACATGAAGGACTGGTCCGACTTGATCTTTGTCGCGATCCTGTTTGTCGCGGCGGCCGCCGGGATCGCCAACACGATGATGATGGCGACCTTTGAGCGCCGGCGCGAGCTCGGCATGCTGCTCGCGCTCGGAGCGCGACCGCGGCGCATTGTGCGTCTTGTCCTCGTCGAGTCGATCGTGCTCGGCCTTGTGGGCGTCGTCATCGGGTCGGTGCTGGGCAGCGCGCTTGTGCTTGTCACGGCGCAGACGGGCGTTGACTACGGCGCGCTTGGCGGGATCGGCGGCCAGGAGATGGCGTTTCGCGGCCTGAACTTCTCGTACATCATCTACCCACGGTTCGAGTTCCGCCACATTGTCTATGGACTCGTCGCAGTCACGATGACGGCCGTGCTGGCCGCGCTGTGGCCGGCGACGATCGCGGCGCGGCTCGAACCGGCGCAGGCGGCACGCACATGATCGGGACCGTTTCGTACAAGTACGCCCTGCGCAGCCTGCACGGGCACACGCGGCGCACGATTCTCTCCGTGATCGGCGTCGGGGTCGGCTGCGCGATGGGGCTGGTGGCCACGTCGTGGATCACCGGTGGAGGCGACATGGAGATCCGTGCGGCCACGGGAAGCGGCGCCGGTCATCTGCGCATCGTACCCGCCCAGTGGCCGGAGAGCCGGGAGAACTCGCTCCGCTTGACCGACTGGCAAAAGGCCCTGGCCGTCGTCGAGGCGAGGTCCGACGTGCGCGCCGTCGCCGTGCGCGCCCGAGCGAGCGGTCTGCTCGCGTTCGGCAACCGGACCGCCGGCGTCGAGATGGTCGGCGTCACGCCTGCAGGAGAGGAAGCCTCGAACCGCATCGTCCGAAAGGCGCACATCGAAGGCCGCTACCTGCGGGCCGATGACGCGGGCGCGGTCGTCATCGGCCGCACGCTGGCCGATCGGCTCGACGTCGAGCTCGACGACGACCTGCTTGTTACCTTGTCCGGTCGCGACGACATCAGCCGCGCGATGCTCACTGTCGTCGGCATTCTGGAGACCGGCAGCCGCGAAATCGACGGGGCCGTCTGTCACGTCACACTCGACGAGCTCAACCGAATCACCGGCTTTGAGGGCCCAGGCGAAATCGCCATCCTGCTGGATGACAACCGGCACATCGACCGTGCGCGCGACGAGCTTGCGCAGGCCGTGCCCGAGGGCAATACGGTGATCACCTGGCGCGAGGTGAGCCCCGAGATCGCCACCGGCGTCGCGGCTGACAGGATGTTCACGCGTCTGCTCATCGGCATCGTCGTGATCGTGGTCCTGCTCGGCATCGCGAGCGCGCAACTGACCGCCGTGCTCGAGCGGCGGCGCGAGTTCGGCGTGCTCACCGCGCTCGGCATGAAGGGGCGGCAGATCGTCAGCCTGCTCATGATCGAGGCCGTCGTGATCGGCCTCGGCGGCGCGGGCGTGACGCTCCTCGTGGGCGGCCCGGTCAGCTATTGGCTCGCCACCTCGGGCGTGAACATCACCAGGATGATGGGCAACGACCTGTCGATGGGCGGTGTGCTCATCGACCCGGTCATGTACGGCAGCTTCGGTGCGTGGGTTGTCTGGTACGCGGTCGGCGTCTCGATCGTGTCGACGCTCGGCGCCACGGCGTATCCGGCGTGGCGTGCCGCACGCACCGATCCAGCACAAGCAATGAGGGTTGTCTGAGATGTCTGAGAACAACACACTCGTGTGCGCGCGCGACCTGACGAAGGTGTACCGGACCGGCGACGTCGAGGTACACGCCCTGCGCGGTGTCACGCTCGACGTGCATGCGGGCGAGTTCGTGGCCATTGTCGGGCCGTCGGGCAGCGGCAAGACCACGTTGCTCAACCTGGCCGGCGCGCTCGACTCGGTCACAAGCGGCGCGCTCACCGTCCTCGGTCGCGACCTGACGGAGCTTGGGCGCCGCGCTCGTGCCGATCTCCGGCTGCGTTCACTCGGCTTCGTCTTCCAGGCCTACAATCTCGTGCCCGTGCTCACGGCGCGCGAGAACGTGGAGTTCGTTCTCGAGTTGCAGGGCGTCGGCCGCGATCGCAGGGCGCGCTCGACGGACGTGCTCAACGAGCTTGGCCTCGACGAGCTGGCCGACCGCCGGCCGCTCGAGATGTCGGGCGGCCAGCAGCAGCGCGTGGCCGTCGCCAGGGCGGTCGCGTCGCGGCCGAAGCTTGTGCTCGCCGACGAGCCGACCGCCAACCTCGACGGCGAGAACGCCGAGATCCTTATGACGATGATGCGCCGCCTGCGCGATGAGCAGGGCATGACGTTCATCTTCTCGACGCACGACCCGCGCGTCGTCGCCTACGCGTCTCGCGTCGTCACGCTCACCGACGGACGTGTGTCCGCCGACAAGCGGCGGAACAACGACGAGATAAGAACCCCCGGGAACCCCGACACGCAGGACGCTTCGTGAGGCTGTGATGAGAACACGTACACAAGCATGGTTGGCCGCGGTCCTGCTGCTTGTCGCACCGGCCGCGTGCGCGCGTGAAGTCTGGTCAAGCGATGACGGCGAGCAGACGCTCGACCTGGTCAGCTCGCTCAAGGAAAGCATCCTTTTCTCCGAGGACGACTCGGCAACCGGCCTCTGGCGGCTGCGGTTCGGGCTCGATGCCCGGCTCAGCGATCGATCCACCATGGAGTTCGCCTACGAGCAGCGTCTGCGCACGGTCCAGGAAGTAGCGTCGCAGGGTCTCGTCGTGCTGCCGCCGCGGGTCGACGCGCCGTATCGCATCGTGCAACTGGACAACGCGATCAGCACGAGCGACGCGTACAGCTACCGGCACGAGATCGATCGCGCACTCGTCGCTTTTCACTACGACCGCGCCGACGTGACGATCGGACGCCAGGCGGTCGGCTTGGGGCGGGGCGTGCTGTTCAGTGCCATCGACGTGTTTTCGCCGTTCTCGCCGCTCGAGATCGACCGCGAATGGCGCCGAGGCGTCGACGCGATTCAAGGCGACGTGCGGCTCACGGACACCGCGTCGGTTGGTCTCGTCGGCGCCTTCGCCGCGTCGTGGGACGACTCGGCGCTGCTCGGGCGGATCCGTGGGCGCAGCGCGTCGGGCCTGTTTGACGGCGAGGTGGTTGTCGGCAAGCGGGCCGAAGACACGATGTATGGCGGCTCGTTCTCGGCCGCGCTCGGCGAGGCCGAAGTGCACGGCGAGCTCGCCTTTTTCGACACGCCCGAGGCGTTTGTCGACGGCGCGCTCTTCGGCGGCGACGACCTGGTCACCAAGGCCGTGCTCGGCGCGTCGTACACGTTCAACGTCGGGAACGGGTTGACCGTCTGGGCCGAGTATCACTTCTCCGGCTTCGGCTCCGGCGACATAGCCGAGGCGCAGCAGCGGCTGCAGGATCCGGACTACGTCGAGCGTTTCCTCCGAGGCGATACGCAGATCGTCGGCCGACACGCCACGGCCATTCAGGCGAGCTACCTCGTCAACGATCTCTGGAGTCTCAACTTCGTCTGGATCGCGAATCCCGACGACGGCTCCGGCGTCCTGACGCCCAGCATCAACCTGACGCTTTCCGACAAAGTCACCATCGTCGCCAGCCTCTACGTCCCGTACGGCGATGACATCGACGAAGCCGGCATCCCGCAAAGCGAGTACGGCGCTTCTCCCGTCACCGCCTTCCTCCAGTTCGCCATCTACGACTGAGCCGCGCCGGAGTTGTCACTTGCGGCTGGTAACCTTCCTTGCGAGGAGACCCAAAGCAAGAGCGAAGATACCGATGAGGGATGGTTCGGGGATGACGGTGACGGTTAGGTTGGTGGGCGTGGGCTGCTCGGTGACGTCCTCGAGGAACCAGGTGCCGCCGGGCATCTGCAGGTCGAGCGTGGTCTCGCCAATGGCGGTGGCTTCGAAGACGAGCCAAGCAAGCACGCCATCGCCGGTGGCGGTCTCGGTGAAGCTGCCGGCGGTGTAGAACTCGAGCCGCGCACCGGAGCCGCCGTCGGGCGCGTTGAGCTCCTGCGTGACCGGGTCACTCCACTGGGTGGTCGCCCACGGGCCGAGCTCGGCCAGCGTCTGGATCGGCCCGCCGAGGCCGGGATCCTCGTCGGGCTGGCCCATGTAAGTGTCGTAGTCGATAAGCGTCAGGACCGCGTCATCGTAGTAGATGTCGAACTGGAAGCTGCCGGTCTCCTCGCTGAAGTCACTTAGGAAGACCCCGACGAGAAGCTCCTCGCCGAGGCCGACGGCACATCCGGTATCCGGCAGCTCGTCGCCGTCAATATCGAAGTAGATCTGCGTGCCCAGTGCTGCGGTCGAAACGAACGCCAGCGCCACGATGACGCAGATCGCACAGAAGATCCCCCGCGGAACCATCTCGAATCCCCCTTATCTCTCTTGTGTGGCGGCTGCGATCTCCGGCGCAGCCACCTTCTATGT